>Ga0307278_10000204_pt1 | contig 30522 bp, 34 predicted proteins | sample ER_DNA_117_FD_194482 | JGI IMG/M metagenome (GOLD analysis project Ga0307278, IMG submission 194482) | Bulk soil microbial communities from the East River watershed near Crested Butte, Colorado, United States - ER_DNA_117 | ecosystem: Environmental > Terrestrial > Soil > Floodplain | place...
GTCAGTTAGGGCTCGCGGCCCCAGCTCGAGCGGAGGCTGGCGCCCCAGCGGGTGCCCGCCGGGTAGGCGCGTACCCCGATCCCCGGGCGGCTGCCGGTCGCCCACGGGCCGGACTCCTGGCCGCTGTCCCAGGCGACCACCCGGTCCAGCGCCGCCGCCAGCACCTCGGCCTCCTCCCCCTCCGGGGTGCCCTTGACGAGCTGGAAGCGCAGCCCGTCGGGGGTGCGCAGCATCACGATGTCGCCAGGCCGGGCCTGCTCGCTCATGGCCGTCGCTTCCTTGCCGAGCGGGCCAGCACCGCCCGGCAGAACGCCTCGGGGTCCTCGGGGGACACGAACAGCTTGAACCCTGGCCACTCCAGCAGCACGCCGTGGCGCCGGTCGGTCGCGTACGCCTTGAAGCGTCCCCAGTCCCGGTTGGCGAACCTGCCCCACCAGCCGAACATCCCGCCAGACCCCAGCAGCCTGAGGCTGCGCGGCATCGCCGTCGGCCGGGCGGCCAGCAGGGACCCGAGGGGGAACAGCAGCGGCCGGACGCCGCGCCGCAGCACGGCCAGGTCGCCGGAGCCGACCGCGTAGCCGGCCGGGGACAGGACCAGCGGCAGCGCCACCAGGGCGACCAGCAGCGTCGGGCTCGCCACCAGCGCCAGCAGCCCACCGGGCTGGGCGAGCAGCAGCACCAGCGGCACCAGCACCGCGATCAGGCCGGTCAGGGCGGTCAGCACCCGCGCGCTACGCTCCAGCGGCGCCGCCGGGAAAACCGCCTCCACCGTCATATGCGCCGATCGGCCGCGCCGATCGGCGCCCGACCGGCGATCCTGCCGGTCGGACTCTGCGGATCGTCGGCCGGAGGCCGACTCCAAGCCATTGCTCATAGGGGGATGTTTCCGTGCTTGCGGGGTGGGCGCGCCTCCCGCTTGGTGACGCACATCTCCAGGGCCTGGATCAGGCGCGGCCGGGTCACCTGCGGTTCGATCACCTCGTCGACGTAGCCGCGCTCGGCCGCGATGTAAGGGTTGGCGAAGCGCTCGGTGTACTCGGCGACCAGCTCGTCCCGGCGGGCGGCCGGGTCGGCGGCCTTCTCGATCTCCTTGCGGAAGATGATGTTGACGGCGCCCTGCGGGCCCATCACCGCGATCTCCGCGGTCGGCCAGGCGAAGTTGATGTCGGCGCGCAGCGGCTTGGACGCCATCACGTCGTAGGCGCCGCCGTAGGCCTTGCGGGTGATCACCGTGAGCTTCGGCACGGTCGCCTCGGCGTAGGCGTACAGCAGCTTGGCGCCGTGGCGGATGATCCCGCCCCACTCCTGGCTGGTGCCGGGCATGAACCCCGGCACGTCGACGAAGCTCACGATGGGGATGTTGAAGGCGTCGCAGAAGCGGACGAAGCGTGCGGCCTTGACCGACGCGTTGATGTCGAGCACGCCGGCCAGGTGCAGCGGCTGGTTGCCGACGATCCCGACCGGCCGGCCGTTCAGGCGGGCGAAGCCGATCACGATCGACTCGGCGTGCGCCTGGAGGATCTCCAGGAACTCCCCGTCGTCGACCACCCGCTTGACCACCTCGCGGATGTCGTACGGCTGGTTGGGATGGTCGGGGACCAGGTCGACCAGGCCCGCCTCCTCGCGCCTGGGGTCGTCGGTCGGCTGGCGGCGCGGCGGGTCCTCCATGTTGTTGAGCGGCAGGAACGACAGGAGCTGGCGCGCCAGGTCGAAGCACTCGTCCTCGTCCTCGGCGGCGAAGTGGGCGGTGCCCGACTTGGTCGCGTGGGTCATCGCCCCGCCGAGCTCCTCGAAGGTCACGTCCTCGCCGGTCACCGTCTTCACCACGTCCGGGCCGGTGATGAACATGTAGGAGGTCTCCTTGACCATCAGCACGAAGTCGGTGATGGCGGGCGAGTAGACCGCGCCGCCGGCCGACGGCCCCATGATCAGCGAGAGCTGCGGCACCACCCCCGACGCCTGCACGTTGCGCCAGAAGATCTCCGCGTAGCCGGACAGGGCGACCACGCCCTCCTGGATGCGCGCCCCGCCGGAGTCGTTGACGCCGATGCACGGCACCCCCATGCGCACCGACAGGTCCATCACCTTGCAGATCTTCTCCGCCATCACCTCGCCGAGCGAGCCGCCGAAGACGGTGAAGTCCTGCGAGAACAGGCACACCCGCCGCCCGCCGATGGTGCCGTAGCCGGTCACCACGCCGTCGCCGGGGATGCGCCGCTTGTCCATGCCGAACGCGGTCGCCCGGTGCACCGCCAGCATGCCGGTCTCCACGAACGAGCCCGGGTCGAGCAGCGCGTCGATCCGTTCTCTGGCGGTCAGCTTGCCCTTCTCGTGCTGGACCTCGACCGCCTGCTTCGAGCCGGCGTGCAGGGCCTGCTCGGTGCGGGCGCGCAGCTCCTCGACCCGCTCCTTCATCGTCCTCGGCTGCTGTGGCGCCACCTGGAACCTCCCCGCCAGCGCGGCTGATCGCGTCATTGTAGGGCGTAGGCTTCCCCAACCATGGACGACCTCTCACGCTGGCGCGAGCGGGTCCGCGGGGCGCTGCCCGGCTTCTTCGAGCCGCTGGAGGTGGTGGCCAGCCTGCCCTCCACCATGGCAAGGGCGGCCGAGCTGGCGACCGGCGGCGCCGCCGAGGGGGCCACGGTGGTCGCCGAGGAGCAGACGGAGGGCCGCGGGCGGCTCGGCCGCACCTGGGTCGCGCCCCCCGGCAGCTCGCTGCTGCTGTCGGTGGTGCTGCGCCCGCCCCTGCCGAGGGACGCGGCCTGGCTCACGGTCGCCGCCGCCGGGGTCGCGCTGGCCGGCGCGGTCGAGGCGACCGCCGGCACCCCCGTTCCCGTCGGGCTCAAGTGGCCCAACGACCTGGAGCTCGGCGGCAGGAAGGCCGCCGGTCTGCTCGCCGAGGCGCACCTGGAAGGACAGCGGCTTGGCTGGGTGGTGCTCGGCATGGGCGTCAACGTCGCCCAGCGGCGCGAGGACCTCCCGCCGGAGCTGGCCGACCGTGCCACCAGCGTCGCCCTGGCCCTGCGGGCCCCCGTCGACCGGGCGGGCCTGCTGGCCGCGTGGGCCGAGCGCTTCGTGGACGGCTACCGGCAGCTTGCCGCCGGCGAGCCGGGGCCGGTGCTGGCCGCCTACCGGCGCCGGCTGGTCACACTCGGCCGGCGGGTCCGCGCCGACCGGGTCGGCGCCGAGCCGGTGGTCGGCACCGCGGTCGACCTCACCGCCACCGGCGGCCTGGTCGTCCAGACCGACGCCGGCGCCCGCGTGGACGTGCTCGCCGCCGACGTCCACCACCTCCGCCCGGCCTAGCGGCCGGAGGGGCCCGGCCGGGGGGACCGGGGGACCCCCTCGGGGTCCCCCGGTCAGAGGTCCCAAGGGGTGCCCCGGTGAATCACGCCCGCGCCGCGCGGGGTCAGCGGCCGACCCAGACCGGCACGTGCACCGCGTAGACGATGCTGCCGTCGGCGGCGCTCACCTCGAACACCTCGAGGGTCCAGCGCTGCGCCTGCCCGGGCGCGGTGAAGGTGAGCGCCCCCGAGAACGGCCCCCGACCCGGCGCGGCCGTGGCCGCGGTGGTGTAGCCCTGGGCCATCACCCGTCCACCGCCGTCGCGCAGGCGCAGGCTCACGTTCCCCTCGTGGACGCAGGCCTCGCCCTTGACCACCAGCCTGCCGCCCCGGACCAGGGTGCCCGGCCCCGGATCGACCAGCGAGATCGGGGCCAGCCGGACCGCCGGGTCCCGCTTCAGCGCCTCGCCGGGCGCCACGTCCCAGAACTCGGTGAGCGACCGGCCCGCCACCGACCCGGAGCTGCGCCCCTCGACCGCGACCACCACCCGCTTGACGGTCCGGAACTGGGTCACGGTGTGGACCAGGGCCTGCAGCGGGTAGCGTTGGGAGTCGCCTGGCCGGCCGCGAAGGACCTCCCTGGAGAGGTCGACGGTGGCCGTGCCGCCGTCGATGCGGACGCCGCGCAGGCGGGTGCCGGCGGCGAACGGCGGGCGCGAGCCGGGGAACACCGGCCGCCCCCGCAGCAGCTCGTTGACGGCCGCCGCGGCGACCGCCTTGGTCGCGGGGACCGAGTGCCGCTCGGGCACCAGGTACTGCCGGCCGCCGACGGTGCGCGGGTAGAACACGGCGAGACGGAGGTCGGGCTGGGCCGGCTTGCCCTCACGCTGCTCGAGCAGCGCGACCACCGTGGAGGTGGGCGGCGTCCCCGCCACGACCTGCGCCTGGCTGACCGCCCCCCGCCCCGATGGATCGCCGGTGCAGGCGGTCAGGACGCAGAACAAGAACAAGACGCCCAGACCGGGCGTCAGGCGTCGCATCGCCACTGGCCCCCCGGATTCGTCTTCCGGGCCACGGCAGCCCGCTTGCCCCAACCATGCGCCGCCCCGGTCACGAACGTGCAACGGTCCGGTGCCCGTCCGGCTCCGACCCGCAACCGCTTGAGCCTCCTCGACCCGCTTGCTACCGTTGCCGCTCGATCCGGACGGCAGAGGAGGCGCTGGGGGTGGCGTTCCCGGAGCGGTTGCTGTCGGAGGACGAGGAGCTGATCTACGACCTCCGGCCACACTGGTGGACGCTGGTCGTTCCCGTGCTCATCACGGTCCTGGTGACGGTCGCCGTCGGGGCCGCCTGGGCGGTCACCCCGGGGGGCAGCCTGCAGGCGCCGGCACGGCTGGTGATCGGGATGGCGGGGCTGCTGCTGCTGGCCCTGCTGGTCGTCGGCCGCGTGCTTCGCTGGCTGACGACCCATTTCGTGCTCACCACCGAGCGGCTCATCTTCCGCTCCGGCGTCGTCGCCAAGTTCGGCCGCGAGATCCCATTGGAGCGGATCAACGACGTGACCTTCTCCCAGTCGGTGTTCGAGCGGCTGATCGGCATCGGCGACCTGGTGATCGAGTCGGCCGGCGAGCACGGCCAGTCGACGTTCTCCGACATCCGCGACCCGGAGGCGGTCCAGCTCCAGATCTACCGCCAGATGGAGGCCAACGGCCGCCGCCGCAGCGGCTACGCGGCCACGGCGGCGCCCGAGCGACCGCCGGGCGTCCTCTCCGACCTCGAGCGCCTGGCCGACCTCCGCGACCGGGGCGCGGTCACCGAGGAGGAGTTCCAGGCCAAGAAGCGCGACCTGCTGGATCGCCTGTAGCGGCCGTCAGCTCCGGGATGCGCCGACGCGGTGCTGCTGCCGCGGACGCGCTTGAAGGCGGTGCGGAGCAGCAGGTCCAGCAGCCGCCGTCGGGGACCACCCATGCCTCGCCACGCAGCATCGCCATCAGGGACAGCGGCGCCTGGTCCTGGTTCACTGATGGCACGACGGCAGTCATGGAGGACACGATGCTGGACCTGTTTCGAGGCGTCACGCTGATCGCGGCCACGGTGACCATAGGGCTCATGGCGGGGGTGTTCTGCCTGTACGCCAACGCCATCATGCCCGGTCTGGGCCGGACCGACGACCGGACCTTCGTCGGCGCGTTCCAGTCGATCGACAAGGCGATCATCAACCCCTTGTTCCTGGCCACCTTCGTCGGTGCACTGGTGCTCACCGGCCTGGTCGTGGCGCTCCATCTCGGTGAGGACGGGCGGTCGGTGCTGCCCTGGGCGGTGGCCGCGCTCGTGCTGTACCTCGCGACCTTCGTCGTCACCCTCGGCGTCAACGTGCCGCTCAACGACGGGCTCAAGGCGGCCGGCGACCCCGACCGCATCGCCGATCTCGCGGCGGTGCGCGAGCGCTTCGGCGAGGCGCGGTGGGTCCGCTGGAACCTCGCCCGAGCGGTCGCGTCCACGGCCGCGTTCGCCTGCCTCGCCTGGGCCCTGGTGCTGTACGGTCGCATCCCGACGTCCCCGTAGGCGCAACCTTTTGGGCGGGTGGCGCGTTCAGGCACCGGGAGCGGACGTGGAGGTGGCGTGGTCGCCGGGGAGCTACAGTTCCGCGAGTTCTTCGCCGCCGAGTTCGGGCGGCTGCGGGGCCTCGGCTACCTGCTCACCAGCGACTGGGCGCAGGCCGAGGAGCTGGCACAGGACGCCCTGGTGCGGACGTACTGGGCCTGGTCGCGAGTTCGCGGGCACGAGCGGCCCGCCGCCTACGCCCGGAAGGTGCTGGTCAACCGGCACCGGTCGCTGCTGCGGCGGGCGGTCCTGGAGGCCAGGCACGCCCGCGGCAGCCGGGTCGAGGAGGCCTACCAGCCCGACCTCGGCGAGGACGGGCTGGTGCTGTGGGCGGCGGTGCGACGGCTGCCGGCCCGGCAGCGGGCGGTGCTCGTCCTCCGCTACCACGAGGACCTGCCGGAGGCCGAGGTGGCCCGGCTGCTGCGGCTGCCGCTCGGCACGGTCAAGTCGCTGACGCACCGCGCGCTCGCCCGGCTCAGGGCCGAGCTCGGCTCGCCGGCGCTGGAGCGGCACGGCAGGGGGACGCAGACATGATCGAGCAGCGGCTCAAGGAGACCCTGGGGCGGGTGGCGGCCGCCGAGCCCGGCGAGGCGGGCGCCTACGACCGCTTCCTGCGCCGCAAGGCCCGGCGCACCCGCACCGCCGCCGGCGGCACCGCGCTCGTCCTGGTGCTGCTGCTCGGTTCGGCGGTGGCCGTCCCGCGCCTCCTCGAGAGGCTGCGGTCCGACGACCCGGGCCGGCGCCTGTTCGCCTTCGGGCAGGCCGGTCCCGCGCAATGGCGGCCCGGCCCGCTGGTCGCCGTGGCGCCCGTGCAGGGCTTCGAGGTCGACGTGCCGGCCGGTTGGGAGGCGACCCCGACCTGGAAGGGCTTCGCGCTGCGGCCGGCGGACCCGGGCCGGCAGCGCCTGCTGGCCGAGCCCGTGCAGGTCGACACCTCCTACCTGGAGGCGTTCTACAACCCCGCCGGGAAGGAGCTGTACCACGACGGCACCTCTCCGCCGGCCCGCGGCCCCTTCAAGATCAGACAGGACCCGCAGTCGCACGGGCGGTTCCCGGAGGGCCGCGGCTGGTTCCGCACCGACGGGCTCGACGGGCGCTTGCGGACGACCCATTGGTATGTGTCCTGGCCGTACCACTGCCAGGGCGGGGAGCCATGCCCGGACATGCTCGCCATGCGCACGCTGCGGGTCGCCATCACCGTGGACGACGGCGCCTCGCGGGAAGTCCTCGGCCTGGCCGAGCGCCTGCTGCGCTCCGCCCGGCCGATCACCAACGCCGTCGCGGGCCAGGCGCACGCCCCGCGGCCCGACTGCCTGATCGACCGGAGCGTGGTGGCCAGGCGGTCCTCGGAGCTGTTCGAGCTGGGACCGACGCCCAGGGAGGTGCGCTTCTTCTGGGGGTTCCGCACCACCAGGTACCTGGTGCCGTGCGCCCTGCGGTTCGGGCTCGGCGTGGAGATCCTGGAGGGCGGCCACCGCGCCGACGTGCGGGGCAACGGCGTCACCGTGCAGCTGGACGCCGTTCTGCCGGAGGGCTCGGAGGCCCGGCTCAACAAGCACGGCACGTCCTCGGCGTACCTCACCTGGACCAACTGGTGCGGCCCCAGGTCGGTGCGGTTGCGCTGGCTCGACCCGCTGCTCGGCGACGCCGACATACCCGACCCGCCGGTGCCGAGCTGCGTCGATGCCACCAAGCCGTCGGTGTTGAGGGGGGCATGAGCCGGTAGGCGACCGGTAGGATCGTCCCGTGCGATTGCCAGGGTCGGTCAGCATCCGCGAGGTCGGTCCGCGCGACGGGCTGCAGAGCGAGGCGCCCCTGCCCGTCGAGGCGCGGGTGCGGCTGGTCGACGCGCTGTCGGCCACCGGGGTCGGGCGCATCGAGGCCGGCTCGTTCGTGTCGCCCAAGGCGGTCCCGGCCATGGCCGGCAGCGACCGCGTGTTCGCCGCCATCCGGCGCCACCCGGGGGTGGTCTACTCCGCGCTGGTGCCCAACGAGCGTGGCGCGCGGGACGCGCTGGCGGCGGGGGCCGACCGGCTGCAGGTGGTGGTGGCCGCCTCCGAGTCCTACAACCGCCGCAACGTCAACCGCGGCGTCGAGGAGACCCTCGGGCAGGTCGCCGGGGTGGTCCGGCTGGCCGGCCCGACCCCGGTCGACGCCACCATCTCGACGGCGTGGGGCTGCCCGTACGAGGGCGAGGTGCCGGTCGCGCGGGTGGTCGGGCTCGCCGGGCGGCTGGTTGGGCTGGGCTGCCGGGCGGTCTCGCTCGGCGACACCACCGGGATGGCCACCCCGACCCGGGTGGAGGCGCTGCTCGCCGCCCTCGACGGGGTCGCCCCGCTCAACTGCCACTTCCACGACACCCGCGGCACCGGGCTGGCGAACCTGCTCGCGGCCGTCCAGGCCGGCTGCACCGACTTCGACACCGCCGTCGGCGGGCTCGGCGGCAGCCCGACGGCGCCGGGCGCCGGCGGCAACGTGGCCAGCGAGGACGCCGTCCACATGCTGGAGGACATGGGGGTCGCGACCGGGGTGGACCTGGACGCCCTGCTCGCCGCCGCCCGCACCGCCGCCGAGCTGGTCGGCCACCGGCTCCGCGGCCAGGTCCTGGTCGCCGGGCCCCGCAGCCGCGGGGTCGGAGCCGGAGCGGTGCCGTGACCGCCGGGGAGCGGCCGGAGCCGGCGTTCCGCGCGCTCGCCAAGCAGGCCAGGGCCGGTGGCGCCGAGCGCTACCACGCCAAGGCCCGCGAGCAGGGCAAGCTGTTCGTGCGCGAGCGGCTCCGCCGCCTGCTCGACGGGGAGAGCTTCGTGGAGGACGGCCTGCTCGCCAACGCCATGGCCGGCGACCTGCCCGCCGACGGGGTCGTCACCGGGATCGGCGCGGTCGACGGCCGAACGGTCGCGGTGATGGCCAACGACTCCACCGTCAAGGCCGGCTCCTGGGGCGCCCGCACGGTGGAGAAGATCATCCGCATCCAGGAGTACGCGCTGCGCCACGAGGTCCCGATGCTGTGGCTGGTCGACTCGGCGGGGGCGCGCATCACCGACCAGGTGGAGATGTTCCCTGGCCGCCGCGGCGCCGGGAAGATCTTCTACAACCAGGTCCGCCTGTCCGGCCGGGTCCCCCAGATCTGCTGCCTGTTCGGGCCGTCGGCGGCGGGCGGGGCCTACATCCCCGCCTTCTGCGACGTGGTGTTCATGGTGGCGGGCAACGCCTCGATGTACCTCGGCTCCCCGCGGATGGCCGAGATGGTCATCGGCGAGCGGACCACCCTTGAGGAGATGGGCGGGGCCGCGATGCACTGCCGGGTGTCGGGTTGTGGCGACCTGCTCTGCGCCGACGAGGACGAGGCGATCGCCGCCGCCCGCGCCTACCTCTCCTATTTCCCGGGCAACTGGCGCGGCGAGCCGCCGGTCCAGGAGCCGCGAGGCCCGGGCTACACCGGGCCGGTGGCGCCACTGGTCCCCACCGACGAGTCGCAACCGTTCGACGTCTACCCGCTGGTCGCCGCCGTCTGCGACGAGGCGAGCTTCTTCGAGATCAAGCGGGAGTTCGCCCCAGAGGTGGTCACCGGGCTGGCCCGCATCGAGGGCCGAGCGGTCGGCATCGTCGCCAACCAGCCGCTCCACAAGGGCGGGGTGCTGTTCGTCGACTCGGCCGACAAGGTGGCCCGCTTCGTGTGGCTGTGCGACGCCTTCAACCTCCCGCTGGTGTTCCTGGCCGACGTGCCCGGCTTCATGATCGGCAAGGAGGTGGAGCGCCAGGGGATCATCCGCCACGGCGCCAAGCTGATCACCGCCGTCAGCGAGGCGACCGTGCCGAAGATCTGCGTGGTCGTCCGCAAGGCGTACGGGGCCGGGCTGTACGCCATGGCCGGGCCCGGGTTCGAGCCGGACGCCACCTTGGCGCTGCCGACCGCCTCGATCGCGGTGATGGGGCCGGAGGCGGCCGTCAACGCCGTCTACGCCGGCAAGATCGCCGCCCTCCCAGAGGCCGAGCGGGCCGCCGAGGTCGCCCGGCTGCAACGCGAGTACCGCGAGGACGTCGATCTGGTCCGGCTCGCCGCCGACCTGGTCGTGGACGCGGTCGTCGACCCCGACGAGCTCCGCGCCGAGCTCGCCCGCCGCCTCGCCGCCGCTGGCCTGTTCAAGGACCGCGAGTTCACCCGCCGCCGCCACGGCGTCCCGCCGGTATGAGGCCCTTCACGACCGTGCTGGTCGCCAACCGCGGCGAGATCGCCGTGCGGGTGCTGCGCGCCTGCCGCCAGCTCGGCCTTCGCGGGGTGGCCGTCTACTCCGACGCCGACGCCGGCGCCCTGCACGTGCGCGAGGCCGACCAGGCGGTCGCCATCGGCGGGACCCGGGTGGGCGACTCCTACCTGGACGCCGCCAAGCTGCTCGGCGCCGCCGCCGAGGCCGGCGCCGAGGCCGTCCATCCGGGCTACGGCCTGCTCAGCGAGAACGCCGCGTTCGCGCGGGCGGTGGCCGCAGCGCGGCTGGTGTGGGTGGGCCCGCCGGCCGAGGCGATCGAGCAGATGGGCGACAAGCTCGCCGCCAGGCGGGCGGTGCTGGCCGCCGGGGTCGAGCCGGTGCCAGGGACCACCGAGTCGGTCCGCGACGCCGCCGAGGTGGTCGCCTTCGGGGAGGCGCACGGCTGGCCGGTGGCGGTCAAGGCCGCCGCCGGCGGGGGCGGCCGCGGCATCCGCGTCGTCCGTCGCCCCGGCCAGGCCGCCGACGCCCTGGCCGCCGCCACCCGCGAGGCGGCCGCGGCCTTCGGCGACGGCACCTGCTACCTGGAGCGGTTCTTCGAGCGGCCGCGCCACGTCGAGGTCCAGGTCCTCGCCGACGCCCTCGGCGGCATCGTCCACCTCGGCGAGCGCGACTGCTCGGTGCAGCGCCGCCACCAGAAGCTGGTCGAGGAGGCGCCGTCGCCCGGCCTGCCCCCGGAGGTCCGCGAGCGGCTCCAGACCTGGGCGGTGGCGGTCGCCAAGGCCTGCGGCTACGTCGGCGCCGGCACGATCGAGTTCCTCTGGGACCCGGCCTCGGGCGGCGCCTGGTTCCTGGAGATGAACACCCGCATCCAGGTCGAGCACCCGATCACCGAGCAGGTCACCGGCGTCGACATCGTGGCGGCCCAGCTCCGGGTGGCGGCCGGGGAGCCGCTCGGCCTGGCCCAGGAGGACGTCCGCGTCGCCGGGCACGCGGTCGAGTGCCGCGTCAACGCCGAGGACCCGGGTCGCGGCTTCCTGCCCACCCCTGGCGCGATCACCGCGCTGCGCTGGCCCGGCGGCCCCGGCATCCGGGTCGACGCCGGCTACCAGGCCGGCGACGCCGTCTCCCCGTTCTACGACGACCTGCTCGGCAAGGTGATCGCCTGGGGCCGCGACCGCGACCAGGCGCTCGGGCGCATGCGCGCCGCCCTGGCCGACCTGGAGGTCGGCGGGGTCGCGTCGACGGCGCCGGCGCTCGCCCGCGTGCTCGACCACCACGACTTCCGGACCGCCGCCCACTGGACGACCTGGCTGGAGGAGGCGGTCGACCTGGCCGGCCTGCCCCGGCCGGCCACGCCGGCGGCGGAGCCCGAGGCGCCCGACTTCACCGTCATCGTCGACGGCCGCGCCTGGCCGGTCCGCCTGTACCGCCACCGGCCGTCGGCCCCGGCCGGCGCGGCCGACGAGCAGGCCGCGGTCGCCTCGCCGCTGGCCGGCACCCTCGTCCGGGTGGAGGTGAGCGCCGGCCAGCGGGTGGCCGAGGGCGAGCTGCTCGCGGTCGTGGAATCGATGAAGATGGAGACCCCGTTGCTGGCACCGTTCGCCGGCTCGGTGGTCGGGGTGCCCTCGACGCCAGGTGCGCCGGTCGCCGCCGGCCAGGTCGTGGTCGAGCTGGAGGCCGCCGACCAGCAAGGGAACCTATAGACTGGCGCGCGCCAACCAGCGTTCGAGGAAATGGATCGTGGAGGAACGGGGGCGTCGAGAGTTCCGGGGGCGTGCCGATCAGGTCGCGGCAGCCCGCGGTTTCGTCTCCGCCGCGCTCCACGTCGGCTCGCCCCTCCGCGACGTCACCCGGCTGCTGGTCAGCGAGGCGGTCACCAACGCGGTGCTCCACTCCGCGTCCGGTGACGCCGGCGGGAGGATCACGGTCGAGTACCTGCTGAGCGACCGCCGCCTGCGGGTCGAGGTCCGCGACGGCGGCGGCGCGAGCGGCCCGCGACGCCGCGTCCACCACCTCGAGTCGATCACCGGGCGGGGTCTGGAGCTGTTCGAGGCGCTGTCGGACCGCTGGGGCGTCGACGGCGGGCCGAACGGCAGGACCGTCTGGTTCGAGCTGGACCTCGCCGGGGTGCGGCGATGAGGCTGCGGGTGGGCCCGTTCGACACCTCGCTGCACGTCCGCAGCCGCGACCACCACCGCGCGATCTGCCGCGAGGCGGCGCTGCTGGACCTGCCGCCCGACAGCCCGCCGCGGCGCTGGGAGTCGGCGGTCGGCCGCTTCTACGCGCGGCTGCAACTGGGGCCGGTGACCGAGGTGGTGGACCACGCGTTCGAGGCCGGCGAGCCGGCGTTCGCCGCCGACGTGACCGTCCCCGACGAGCAGGTGCCCGCCGCGCTGGAGGCGTGCCTGGAGCTGGACAACCTCCTCGGCGACCTGGGGCGGTGGGCACGGGAGTCGGACGCCGACGTCCTCTCCCTCCCCCAGGACGTGCACGCCTACTACGCCGCGTTCGTCGCGCAGGCTCGCACCCAGCTCGAGGCCGGCGGCGTCCGGAGCTAGGCTGGGCTAGGCTCCCAGGGCGGCGAGCGCGGGAACCGGGGTGGCGGTGGCGCGGGTGATGGCCGTGCTGAGCTTGCTGTTGAACTCCGACCACCAGGTCGCCTCCAGCGCCGGGACCGCCGGGACGATCGCCTGGCGGATCCGCTCGGCGTCGGCGTCGGGCAGGCGCCGGGCATGCGCCCACGCGGCCAGCAGCTCGTCCAGGTCGTGGCGTGCGGGTGTGGTCATGCCTCGTCCTCCAGGTCGAGCCGCTCCCCAGCGAGCTGCTTGCGTGCCTGGCTGAGCCGGTAGCGGACGGTGCCGGCCGGCTCCCCGAGGGCCTCGCCGATCTCGCGGCTGGTCAGCCCCCCGGCGGTGGCCATCGACAGGATCACCCGCTGGTCCTCCGGGAGGCGGCGGATCGCGGCGTCGAGCTGGGCCAGACGCTCGTCGAGCTCCACCTGGAGGTGCGGCCCGGCCACGGTGGTGTCCTGGGTCGCGGCGTGGTGGCGCAGCGCCTCCTCGGCGGCCTGGCGGGCGGCGCTGGCGCGGTAGCTGTCGATGGCGAGGTTGCGCGCGACGGTGAAGATCCACGCGCGCTGCCGCTCCTCGGGGAGCGGCGCAAGCTCCGACAGGCGGCGCCAGGCGCGCAGGAAGGTCTCCTGCACCAGGTCGCGTGCCAGCTCGGGGTCGGCGACGCGGCCGAGGAAGTAGGCGTGCACGGCGTGGCGGTGCTGGTCGAAGATCCGGGTGAAGACCGCCGCGTCATCGCGGCTCGGAGGCATCCTCGGCCACCGTGATCTTGCCGACCTTCTCCGTCGTCAGGAGCTGCAGGACCCCGAGGAGCTGTCTGGGCGCGACCAGCTTGCCGACCAGGGTGATCTCCTCGACCTTCTCCCGCAGCAGCGCCGGCGGCACGTCGGGGTCGATCTCGAAGCTTCCCACCAGCGCCAGGGACAGCGGCCGGTCCAGCAGCTCGAAGAACGACCGCTCGAACCGTTCCTTGCCGACGAAGAAGCGGGGCTGACCCGTGTACCAGACGAGCTGGCCCTTGACGATCATGACGGGGCCGAGCACCGGCTGGCTGTCCACCGGGGCGAGCACCTGGCCGGCCACCACGATGCGCCGGTACCCCACCTTCGTGACCGGCCCGGTCACGATGAGCTGACCGGCCACCACCAGGATGTCGTCGGGACCGCCGTTCGGGTTGGCCAGGACCTCCCCGCTGGCCCGGAGCTGGCCGGTGGAGACCTTGACCTCCTGCCCCTCGGCAGCGGGGTAGTAGTCCACCGAGCCGGTCACCCGCGTCAGCCCGGCGCCGAGCGCCGACTCGCTGCCGTGCGGTGCCAGCACCAGCCCCATCACGATGACCTGTCGGTAGGTCACCCTCGGGACCTGGCTGGTGAGGATCAGCGTGCCCATGACGATCAGCGCGGCGTTCTCCGCGTCCGGGTCGGCCAGCGCCTCCCCGCCCATCACCAGCGCCCCGGTGTGCTCGCGGACCTCGACCCCGGTGGGCACCGGGACCACCATGGCGACGTCGTCCATCGGGATGCCCACCACGGCCGCCATCAGCGACTCCGGCACCAGCACGATCGCCACGTCGCTGATCCGGGTGATGCCGGCCAGCTCCTCCGCCGAGGTCATCGGCGTGAGGTCGAGCATGGCGACGTCCTGGATCACGCCCGCGAGCCGTCGGTCGGTCACGGTCACGCCCTCCCGGTGTCCAGCAGCCGCATGCCGGTCCGCACCAGCCGGTAGCCCGCCGCCTCCCGCAGCCGCCACCAGAAGCGGGCCGGCGGCCGGCGCGCTCCGGACCGGCTCGCCCTGGCGTGCGCCGCCAGTCGCTGCCGCTCCGCGTCGCGGACCCGGTCCTCCATCCTCGCTCGGACCTCTGCCTCAGCGTCGACCCACATCTGCGACCTCCTCCGACTCCGTCTCCGTGCAGTGGCCTTCACCCTGATACGACGGACGACGGGGCCGAGTGTTGGAGCGCGAGGTCACCTGGGTGCCGGCCAGCGGGGTGGCCGCTTCTCCGTCCAGGCGGCGACGCCCTCGCGGCGGTCGTCGGACAGGATCGCGCGGCGCCACGCCTGGTCCTCGACGTCCATGCCCGCCTCCAGCGCCAGGTCGGCGCCGAGGTCCACCGCCCATTTGGCCAGGCGGACCGCCACCGGCGAGTTGGCGGCGATCTCGACGGCCAACGCCAGGGCGGCGGCCGGCAGCTCGGGCCTGGGCACCACCCGGTCGGCCAGGCCGAGCCGCCGCGCCTCGGCCGCGTCCACCCGCCGGCCGGTCAGCACCAGGTCCTTGGCGTTGGACCGTCCCACCCGGCGCGCCAGCAACTGGGTGCCGCCGCCGGCCGGGACCAGGCCGAGGCGGACCTCGGGCAGCCCGAAGACGGCGTCGTCGGCGGCGACCACCAGGTCGCAGGAGAGCGCCAGCTCGGTGCCGCCGCCGAGGGCGAACCCGAAGACGGCCGCGACCGTCGGCAGCGGGCAGCGGCGGACGGCCGTGAACGCGCGCCGGAACGCCTCGCGCTGCACGAACCATCCGCGGTCGTCCAGGCCGGCCCGTTGCTTCAGGTCGGCGCCGACGCAGAAGGCCCGCTCACCCGCCCCGGTCAGCACCATGGCCCGCACCGCCGGGTCGACGGCCAGCGGTTCGACGGTGGCGGCGAGGGCGACGGCCAGCTCGGTGGAGATGGCGTTGAGCGCCTCCGGTCGGTCCAGGGTGACCGTTGCCACCCCGTCCGCGACCTCGACCCGGACCGGCGTCGGGTGATTCTCCCCCCCGTTCACCCGCCGACGCTTCCGGCGTTGACCTCCTGGAACGCCCAGGCCCAGGTGCGGCTCAGGCCCTCGTGCAGGTCGACCGTTGCCCGCCAGCCGAGCACCCGCCTCGCCTCGGCGCAGTCCAGCGCGATCCGGCCCAGCTCGCCCGCCCGGGGCGGCGCGAACGTCGGGTCGGCGCCGAACCCGGCCACCTCGCGGAGGCCGGCGTACAGCTCCAGCACGGAGGTCTCGACGCCGGTGGCGACGTTGAGCTGCGCGCCAGGGGCGTCGGGGTGCTCGCCGGCGGCCAGGAACGCGGCGACCACGTCCTCCACGAAGATGTAGTCGCGGGTCTGGCGGCCGTCGCCGAAGACGGTCACCGGCTCGTCGGCGAGCAGGCGGTTGCAGAAGATGGCGACCACCCCGGCCTCGCCGTGCGGGTCCTGGCGGGGACCGTAGACGTTGCCCAGGCGCAGGCTGACCGGTTCGAGGCCGTGCAGATCGGCGAAGGTGGCCAGGTAGTCCTCTGCCGACCGCTTGGCCACGCCGTAGGGGTTGGTCACCCCTTGCGGGTGACGCTCGTCGACGGGCAGGGTCGACGGCTCGCCGTAGACGGTCCCGCCCGAGCTGGCGAAGACCAGCCGCCGGCAGCCGGCCTCGAGGGCGGCGCTGGCCACCGCGATGGTGCCGAGCACGTTGACCCGGGCGTCGTGGAGCGGGTCGGCCACGCTGCGTCGGACGTCGATCTGGGCGGCCAGGTGGTAGACGACCTCGGGGCGGGCGTCGGCCACGGCCGCGGCCAGCTCCGGCCCGGCAATGTCGACCTCGGCGAGGTGGGCCCTGCCGGAGGCGAACGCGTCGGCGAGGTTCTCCAGCCGGCCGGTGGACAGGTCGTCGACCACCGTCACCTCGTGCCCGCCGCCGACCAGGCGGTCAACGAGGGCAGAGCCGATGAAGCCGGCACCACCGGTGACAAGGGTGCGCATGCGCGGATCGCCTTTCGTCGCGGTTCGGGTCGAGGGGCCGCCATCGTAGCCGCGCCGCTCGGCGGGGGCGAGGACCCCGCAAGATCCTCGCCTTGTTCCCCGACGACGGATCGTTCAGGCTCCCCATGCGAGCGGTGGGAGGAGGCGCGCGTGCTCGAGGCTGCCAGGCCGGGGTCGGTCGGTGGCCGCATGGCGGGCCCCGGCCTCCGCTGGCTGCCTCCCTACCTGATCATCGCCGTGGTGGTCGCCATCGAGCTGGCCGTCGACCGGCTCTCCGTCGGCGGCTTCGTGGCGCTGGCGCCCCTGCTGGCCAGCCGCCTGTCGAGCCGGCGCGGCCAGGTGGTCGCCGCCGGCGTCATCGCGCTGCTGGTGGGCTTCGCGCTCGGCGCCTACACCGGCAAGGCGGTCGGCCTCCAGCTGGGTCTGCGCCTCCTGCTGATCGCCCTGGCCACCCTGTTCGCGCTGGTCAACTGGGGTGCCTCCCGGCGCGAGCAGTCGGCGCTGGAGCGCGCGGCCGACACCATCCAGATGGCCGCCGGGCTGGCCGCCGGGGTCGAGCCGGAGGAGGCGTACGAGCTGCTCGCCCGCTCGGCCAGGACGCTGTACGCCGCCCGCGCGACCGCCGTCTACCGCCGTCACGACACCGAGATGGTGGCCGTCGCCCAGGCACACGACCCCGGCATCCGGCCGATGCCCGCCCGCCTGGCCAGGGCGAGCTTCCCCGGCGCCTTCGGGACCTCACCCCGGCGGGCGAGCATCCGCGGCGGCGCCGCGCCGGAGGCGTCCCTGCTGGAGGCCAGGGGCCTCGGCAGCCTGCTGTGGCTGCCGCTGCTGGACCGGGCCGGCGACCTGCTCGGGACCATCGTGCTGGCGTGGCGGGAGCGCGACCCGCGCCTGTCCGCGCAGGCGCTGGAGGCCTCGGAGCGGTTCGCGAGCCTCGGCGCCAGGGCGATCTCCGGCTCCGAGCGGGTGCGGGCGCAGACGGAGGTGCTCGCGCAGGTGCAGGCGCTGCTGCTGACCACCCCGCCGTCGTGGGCGGCCGGGTACCAGGTCGGGGTGCGGTACCAGTCCGCCAGCGGGCTGGCGCAGATCGGCGGGGACTTCTACGACGTGGTGGAGGTGGACGACCTCGGGCTCGCGTTCATCCTCGCCGACGCCCGCGGCAAGGGCCTGGAGGCCAGCTCGCTGGCGGCGGTCCTCAAGGGCGCCTTCCGCACCCTGGCCGGGGAGGCCGCCGGCCCCGCCCGCATCCTGCACCGCCTGGACCGGCTGGTGGCCAGGGAAGGGGGCGAGGAGGACTTCGTGACCGCGCTGGCCGGCCGGGTGTACCCGAACGGCCGGGTCGTGCTGGCGTCGGCGGGTGGCCCGCCGCCGCTCGGCGGCGGGCCCCGGCTGGTGCAGGTGGCCGCGCCGCTCGGCCTCGGCGCCCAGGCCAACGAGAGCTACGGGCTGCTGCGCCGGGGCCAGCGGCTCATCTGCTATACCGACGGCCTGGTCGAGGCCCGCAACACCGCCGGAGAGTTCATCGACCGGGCCCGGTTCGAGGAGGCCACCGCGGCCGGGTCGCTGACCGAGGCCCTTGACCGCCTGGTCGACCTGGTCGTCAGGCACGCCGAGGGTCGCCACGAGGACGACCTCGCCCTCCTCGGCCTGGAGTACGACCCCAAGCCGCCAGGCTGACGGCAGGCTCGATGCCCGCTGCTCACCGCTCGGCTGCGAGCTGATGCACCCGCTGGTGGGAGAGCCCGAGCAGGGTGCCGGCAGGCGCACGTCGTCGTCCACCTCGACCTGGGAGGGTTCGACCTCGTACCAGGCCGCCGCTGCCTCGCGGATGTTCCGCTGAGCTGCCCGCAGCGTCCCGGTCGGGATGTCCCTGGCGTGCACGGCGGATCCTGGGAGCACCCCAGACTGGTCACAGCCCGCCTAGTAGGTAGACAGTCAGCGGCTATGCGTCTAGGCACGATGTCGGCCTCCGCTGGAAGGGAGGCGGCACTAGCATGTGGCCGGGGTGCCCACCAGGCGCTCCGCCAGACCGCGCCGTCCCCACCAGGGAGTGTCGATGGACCTCGAGCTGACACCCGAGCAGGAGGAGTTCCGCAAGATCGTCCGCGCGTTCGCCGAGGAGGTGGTGGCGCCGAGGGCGGAGGCGATGGACCGGGCCGAGGAGCTGGACCCCGACGTCCTGGACCAGATGGCCGGCATGGGCCTGTTCGGCCTGCCCTTCCCCGAGGACGTCGGCGGCATGGGCGCCGACTACCTGACGTTGTGCCTGGCCGTCGAGGAGCTGGCCAGGGTCGACTCCTCGGTGGCGATCACCCTGGAGGCCGCGGTCGGCCTCGGCGCCATGCCGATCTGGCGCTTCGGCGACGGCGAGCAGCATCGCCGCTGGCTGCGCCCGCTGGCCGCCGGCGAGCGGCTGGCGGCCTTCGGCCTCACCGAGCCGGGCGGCGGCTCCGACGCCGGCTCGCTGCGGACCAGGGCAGCCCTGGACGGCGACGAGTGGGTGATCGACGGCACCAAGGCGTTCATCACCAACGCTGGCCTGGACCGCTCCGGCCTGGTCACGGTCGCGGCGGTCACCGGTGAGCGTCCCGACGGCCGGGGCGAGATCACCACCATCATCGTGCCGGCCGGCACCCCCGGGTACCGGGTCGGCCGCAAGTACCGCAAGGTCGGCTGGCACGCCTCCGACACCCGCGAGCTGGTGTTCGAAGGGTGCAGGGTGCCGGTCGCCAACACCCTGGGCGAGCGGGGCAGCGGCCTGGCGAACTTCCTGCGCACCCTTGAGGAGGGCCGCATCGCGGTCGCCGCCCTCGCCACCGGCCTCTGCCAGGGCTGCGTGGACGAGTGCACCCGCTACGCCCGCGAGCGCCAGGCGTTCGGCCAGCCGATCGCCCGCTTCCAGGCGGTCGCGTTCAAGATCGCCGACATGGAGGTGCGCGCCCACACCTCCCGGCTGGCGTGGCTGCGCGCGGCGGCCAAGCTCGACGCCGGCCAGCCGTTCAGCCGGGAGGCGGCCATCGCCAAGCTGCACGCCTCCGAGGCGGCGGTCGCCAGCGCCCGCGAGGCGGTCCAGGTCCACGGCGGCTACGGCTTCATCGAGGAGTTCCCCGTGGCCCGCTTCTACCGGGACGCCAAGATCCTCGAGATCGGCGAGGGCACCAGCGAGGTCATGCGCATCCTGATCGCCCGTTCCCTGGGTCTGTGAGCTATCGGGGGTAACTTCGGCCCTCGCTGGGTAGAGAGGCAGGGTCAGCGCACGCTCAGAGGAGGAGACCGAAGGTGCCCGAAGGCGAACCCTGTCCGTATTGCGCACACCTCGCGGCCAATCCCGAGGACCTCCGCCAGCACCTGCTCCACCTGCACCCCGAGGCCGAGCCGGAGCCGGACTGGTGGGATCCCGACGCCGTCGAGCCGCCGCTGCTCCTATGAGTTGTGAAGGAACTCGATCAGCACCGGTGCCAGGACGTCGTCGAGGACCCCGTGCCACGCACCGGCCAGGCTGCGGTGGGTGCCGTTGGGCAGCGCCGCGACGACCGTGGCGGCCATCCCGGTCAGCTCGCCGCTGCTGCCCTGGCTGTCGATGACGAGCGTAGGGGCCGTCACCGACCTGACGAGCTGCAGCGACGTCGCGTCGGAGATCACGCAGTCGTAGACGAGGGTGTGCGCGACCGCCTCCAGCGCCGCCCAGACCGGCGGCGTCATCTGGGCCATGATCTCCTCCGGGACGCCGATCCCGCGGTGGAAGAACTCCACCGCATCCTTGCGGCGGCCGGCCGCCACGAGCTCGGCGAGCTCGGTCGTGAAGTCCGTCACGCCCGTCGCGGTCTCGGTCGGCTCGATCGGCGGTTCGAACAGCGCCAGCTTCGGGATCGCGAGCCCGCTCGCGGCGGCGTGCAAGGCCAGCAGGCAGCCCGAGGACATGGCGTACACGCAGGCTGACCCGCCGGCCTCGGCGATGAGCGCGGCCAGGTCGTCGACCTCCCGCTGGACCCCGTAGGGCAGGGTGTCGGTGCTCGCGCCGCGGCCGCGGCGGTCGTAGACGTAGACGGTGAAGTGCGCCGCCAGCCGCTCCACCGGCGCCCGGAGGGGACGGAAGTCCCGGTAGCTCCCGGCGGCGTCCACCAGGATGAGCGCCGGCCCGGCGCCAGCTCGCTCGAACGCGATCGAGGTACCGTCGCTCGATGTGACCCTGCTCGCCACGTCCATGCCAGGCGCTCCTTCCAACGGTTGCGACCAACCCGTCGCATCTTGTGAGGTTGTCGAACGCCCGGGTCGAGATCGACACCTTGCCGAGGAGGCCGCGATGAAATACCTCTGCCTGGTTACGCCGACGAGGCTCGGCTCGCCGTGATGTCGCAGCGCGAGATCGACGCGCTGATCGACGAGACCACCGCCAACAACGAGGAGCTGCAAGCGAGCGGGCATCTCCTGTGGGCGCAGGCACTGGAGCACGTCGAGGCGGCCACGACCGTGCGGGTGCGCGACGGCAAGCTGTCGGCGACCGACGGTCCCTTCGCCGAAACCAACGAGCAGCTCGGTGGGTTCGTGTTCATCGAGGCCAGGGACCTGAACGAGGCGATCCAGATCGCCGGGCGGATCCCGAGCGCGCGCATCGGCAGCATCGAGGTGCGTCCCGTCATCGACCTCCTGCGCGAGCGCTCGGCCCGGTGAGCCACGAGCGGATCGACCGCCTCTACCGATCCGAGTCGCGCCGGGTCCTGGCCACGCTGATCCGCCTGCTGGGTGACTTCGACCTCGCCGAAGAGGCGCTGCAGGACGCCTTCATGGCGGCGATGGAGCAATGGCCCCGGGACGGCATCCCCGCGAGCCCTCGCGCATGGCTGATCTCGACCGGCCGCTTCAAGGCGATCGACCGGCTCCGGCGGCGCGCGAGATTCGACTCGATGCTCGGCGAGCTCGCCGCCCGACTCGATGACCGGGCAGCCCCCGACCCCGCCGAGCAGGACGACCAGATCCTCGAGGACGACCGGCTGCGGCTGGTCTTCACCTGCTGCCATCCGGCCCTGCCGCCCGACGCCCAGGTGGCGATGACGCTGCGTGAGGTGTGCGGCCTCACCACCGAGGAGATCGCCAGCGCCTTCCTCACGGGCCCGCCCACGGTGGCCCAGCGCATCGTGCGCGCCAAGGCGAAGATCCGGTCCGCCCGCATCCCCTACGAGGTGCCGCCGCGGGGCGAGCTGACCGACCGCCTGGAGACGGTGCTGCACGTCGTCTACCTGGTCTTCACCGAGGGGTACGCGCCAGCATCGGGGGACTCGGTGGTCCGTGCCGAGCTGGCGGACGAGGCGATCCGCCTTGGCCGGCTCCTCGTCGAGCTCCTCCCGGAGCCGGAGGTGCTCGGTCTGTTGGCGCTGATGCTGCTCCAGGACTCACGCCGGGCCGCGCGCCTCCGCGGACGGCGCCCTGGTCCTGCTGGCCGACCAGGACCGCTCGCGCTGGAACCGTCAGCGCATCGCCGAAGGGGCCGCGCTGCTCGAGCGGGCGGCCTCGTCAGGGCAGATCGGCCCCTATGGCCTCCAGGCGGCGATCGCCGCGGCGCACGCGGAGGCGCCCACCGCCGTGGCCACCGACTGGGATCGGATCGTCGGGCTGTACGACCTCCTGGCGCGCGCGGACCCGTCGCCGGTGATCGAGCTGAACCGGGCGGTTGCCGTGTCGATGCGCGACGGGCCGTCGTCGGGCCTGGCGCTGATCGACGCCATCCTCGAGCGCGGCCAGCTCGACGCCTACCACCTGGCGCACGCCGCACGAGCCGACCTCCTCCGCCGGCTGGGGCGAACGGCCGACGCGCGCGCGGCCTACCAGCGCGCCCTCGAGCTCACCCGGCAGGAGCCCGAGCGGCGGTTCATCGAGCAACGGCTGAACGAGCTGGCTCGCGGGCCTGGTGGCGGGTAACCCGGGGTGGGTCGGGGGCGACTATCTGACGATGGACGACGCGGAGCTGGTGCGGCTGGCTCGGGAGGGCGACAAGGAGGCGCTCGCGGCGCTGCTGGCCAGGCACCGCGGGATGCTGGTCGCCCTCTGCCGGCGGGCGCTCGGCGACGACGGGCTCGCCGAGGACGCCGCCCAGGAGGCCGCCCTGCAGGCGATGCTCGGGCTGGACCGGCTACGGCGGCCGGAGCGGTTCGGGGCCTGGCTCGGCGGCATCGGCCTGAACGTCTGCCGGCGCTGGCAGCGCGAGCGCGCCCGCGAGGGCTGGTCGCTGGCCGCCCTGACCGGCGGCCGCTCGGTCCCGGACGGGACGCCGGCCGAGGCCGCCGAGGTGGCCGACGCGGCCCGGCGGGTGCGGCGGGCCGTCGGGCGCCTGCCGGCGGGGCAGCGTGCCGCGGTGACGCTGTTCTACCTGGCGGGGCTGGCCCACCGGGAGGTGGCCGCGGCGCTCGGTATCGGCATCGGGGCGGTCAAGACCCGCCTGCACAAGGGCAGAGCCGCCCTCCGCGACGAGCTGGCGGCATGGTGGAAGGAGGACGGCATGGCGGCAGGGACGGCGACCGGGCCGGTGGCGATGCGGGTGACGGAGGTGCGCCGGCAGCCGGCCAGCGGCGACCATCCGGAGAAGACGGCGATCCTGCTGGACGAGGAGGCGGGGGAGCGGCGGCTGTGTATCTGGGTCGGCGAGTTCGAGGCGACCCAGATCGCGTTCGCGCTGGAGGGGACCGAGCTGCCGCGGCCGATGGCCTACCAGTTCATGTCCGCGCTGCTGGAGGCGGCTGGCGCGCGGCTTGCCGAGGCCCGCGTCACCCGGCTGGACGACGGCACCTTCTACGCGGTGGCCGTGGTCGACGGGCCGGGCGGCACGCGCGAGATCGACGCCCGCCCGAGCGACGCCCTGAACCTCGCCCTGCTCACCGGCAGCCCGATCCAGGTCGACCCCGAGGTGCTGGAGGCGGTGCGGACCGACCGGGGGGCCGAGCTGGCCGGCGAGGCGGCCGCCTACCCGGACGGCACGGCCGCGATCGTGGCCGAAGCCCAAGCCCAGCACGCCGCGGTGCTCGCCGAGTACCGCCGACGCCGCGGAGGGGCCTAGCAAAGCGGAGCCGCTTGCCCGGGGCAGACCAGCGTGGCCCGGGCACGGTGGATGCGGGTCCTGACCGAGGCCGGTGCGATCCGTAGGATGCCCGCCGCCTCCTGCGAGCGCATCCCAAGCCACTCGACGAGCATGAACGCCTGCCGTTGCCCGATCGGGAGCGAGGCGATCGCATCGGCAAGCTCCAGCCGAGCCCCTGGCCCTGCGGGCTGGGTGGACTCGGCATGGACGCATCACAAGCAGTCGCCGTGCCCGGACGGCCAAGTGCCGCACGCGCTGCCGGTGGAGATTCACGGCGGCCCGGTCGACGTAGCCTGCTGGCGACTCTATCGCCCGCACCCGATCCCAACGCTCATACGCCCTCGCCAACGTCGCTTGCGGGAAGTTCCTCGGCCTCGCCCTGGTCGCCGTCAGCAGGTACAGGCTCGTGTCAGGTGCGGAGCAGGATCGCGGCGACGGCTCGGGCCGCGGCCTCGGGGTCGTTGCCGAGGCGCTCGTTGAGCTCGCCGGGCAGGGCGCCGGTGAGCCAGAGAGTGGCGAAGCCATGGACGAGTGACCACGCAGCCACGCCGACGAGGGTGGGGTCGGGTCCGTCCCGCCGGTCGGTGACGGATTCGATCCCCCTGGCCAGCGCCCCATCGGCGCGCCCTCGCGCCTGCTGCACGGTCGCGTCGTCGGCGTGGTGGAGGTCGGGGCGGAACATGACCTCGAAGTGCGCGGGGTGCTCGACCGCGAAGCGCACATAGGCCACGCCCATCTCCAGGAACTGCCCGGTGCGCTGCTCCGCGGCGGTCAGGGCGTCGGCCAGCAGGTCGTAGCCCTCGGCGGCGAGGGCGGTGAGCAGCCCGGCCTTGTCCCCGAAGTGGTGGGCCGGCGCAGCGTGCGAGACCCCCGCCTGCCGGGCCAGTTCGCGCAGGCTGATGCCGGCGGGGCCGGACTCGGTGATGGCCTTGACGGCGGCGTCGAGCACGGCTCGGCGTAGGTCGCCGTGGTGGTATGGGCGGGCTGCTGTCATGGCCTCAGACTACCGCAGATCTAGCTGTTGACAAGATCTTGTCCCGGCGCTATCTTGTCAACGTCAAGATACTCTCTTGGAAGGATCCGTTCTGTGGAACCCCTCATCGTCCTGGTCGTCGTCACGCTCGTACTGCTTTCCGCGGGAGCCACCGGGGTGCGTTGGCTTCAGCCATGGCCGGTCGCCCTGCGCGGCGGCCTCGCCGCGATGTTCGTGCTGACCGGCATGGCGCACTTCGTCGGGATGCGCGCCGAGCTCATCAGCATGGTTCCGCCGAGCCTGCCGGCGCCCGGCCTGCTGGTCACCTTCACGGGTGTCCTGGAATTGGCGGGGGCTGTGGGCCTGTTGTGGACGCGGACCTCACCGTGGGCCGCCGGCGGCCTCAGCGCCTTGCTGGTCTCGATCTTCCCGGCGAACGTCTACGGGGCCCTGGAGGGTCTGACCTCGACCGCCGCCGACGAGCTCGTGCCCCGCACTGCGATGCAGGTGGTCTTCCTGGCTGCGACCCTCGCGGTCCTGGGCCACCACCTGCGGGCTCGCCGGCTCGCCCGCAGCGCCGTCAACGACGCCCGGTCGCCGCAGGTGACCGACGCTGAAGGCCTGAGAGCCGAGGCCATGAGCAACTAGGATCAGTTGCGGCGCACGATCGGGTGGGAGTGGAGCCATCCCTCGATGCTGAGGCGTCCGAGTCCCGGACCTACTGCCCCGGGCTCTCAGCCGACGCGCACCTCGGAGGCGGCCGGCACCCGCGTCGGCCGCAGGCCGGCCCGGACCGCCGCCAGCGCGAACACGCGGGCGTCGCGGACCGCGCACCCCGCCGGGTCGTTGTTGAAGTAGACGTAGGCGTCCGCGTCCGGGCCGACCAGGTCGGCGAGCCGGCCCGCCCAGGTGGCCAGCGCCTGGCGGCCGTAGCAGGGCCGCGGCGTGGCGGTGCCCTGGTGCAGGCGCAGGTAGGTCCAGTCGGCGGTGCGCCACAGCGGCGTGCGTCGCTGGGGGCTGTCGGCCAGGCACAGGGCGGCGCCGTGCGCGGCGAGCAGGTCGCGGACCTCGTTGCGGAACCAGCTCTCGTGCCGGGGCTCGACCGCGACCCGCACCGCGGCGGGGAACGCGCGCAGGGTCTGGTCGAGCGCGGCCGGGTCGGCCTTCAGGGTCGGCGGGAGCTGCAGCAGCACCGGGCCGAGCTTGCCGCCGAGCAGGCGGGCGCGGTCGAGCAGGCGGCCGACCGGCTCCTCGGGGTCGCGCAGGCGCCGGATGTGGGTGAGGTAGCGGCTGGCCTTGACCGCCATCACGAAGTCGGGCGGGGTGCGGGCCGCCCAGCGCTCGAACGTCGCCGGCTCCGGTAGCCGGTAGAAGGCGTTGTTGGACTCGACGGTGGCGAACCGGTCGGCGTAGTGCTCCAGCCAGCGGGCCTGGGCGAGCCGGTCCGGGTAGAACCGGCCCCGCCAGTCCCGGTACTGCCAGCCCGACGTCCCGACCAGCACGGGCACCGGGCCCTCCCACCCCTAGAGGCCGTAGCGGTCGCGCATGGCGGAGTCGGACGGGTCGATCTCGCGCAGGCCCGCGTCCCGCAGGCGCCGGTTGACCAGGTCGAGGTTGTCGCGGACCAGCTCCTTCTCGGCCTCGGTGATGCGGCCGCGGTGGGGCTCGCCGGCGTGCTCCAGGGTGGCGTAGTTGACCTTGCCGCGGCCGGACCGCCCGCCGCCCGCCGACGCACCCCCGCTGGCGCGGGGGCGGCTGCGGTGCTTGGCGATGAGCGCGTCCTGGATCGCCGACTCCATCATTCCCGGGCCGGCGAGGAGGTTGAAGTCGTCCAGGCTGACCGTCATGCGCTCACCCCTGCGAGCCCCCGGCGCGATCCATTCGACGGTGACGAAACGGCTGGCGCCCTGGAGGGATTCCACCTCCTTGGGCAGCACCTCGAGCGTCACCGGAAGGTCGGCGTATTCGGGGTGCTCGTGGATCACGAGGCGTCCGAGAGTCTGCTCGTCCGCCTCCTGGCCGGAAATGTCCGACACATGGACGACCTTGACTGCCATCAGGGCGGATTCCTCCTCAAAGGCAAGTTATGCAACGGCATGACGGTAATCGAAAACGTCGTGCCCAGGCAAACCTGCGGCGCAGGTAGGATGCCATGCTGTGGACGCCGATTCCTCCCCGCGCCCCACCACGGGACGCGCCCGTTGGATGACGGTCGCGGTCCTTGCCGTCGTGGCCGTGTTTTTCGCCGTCACCCTGACCGCGCGCTGGCGAGAGGTCATTTCGTTGAAATGGCAGCCGCGTCCCGGTGTTTTCGCGCTCGCCTGCGTGCTGCTCGCGGTTTCCTACGCGCTGGTCGCGTGCCTGTGGGGGTTGGCGCTGCGGCGCGCCGCCGGCACGCCGGTTCGCGCCGGCGCGCGCATCTGGTTCCTCTCCAACCTCGCCAGGTACGTCCCCGGCAACGTCTGGAGCTTCGTCGGCGCCGTCGAGCTGGCCAGGCGCGAGGGGGTCGCGCGGCCGGTCACCCTGGCCGTCATGGCCTTCACCCAGGTGCTGTCGGTCGGGGTCGCGCTGCTCGCCGGCCTGCCGGTGCTGCTCGCCGAGCGGGCGCAGCTTGGCCGGCCGGTCCTGCTCGGTGCCGTGGCGGTGGCCCTGGTCGCCGCGGCCGCGGCCACCTTCCGGCGCCAGCTCCTCGGGCTCGCACGACGCCGCCTGCCCGGGCTCGACGGCGGCGACCTGGTGCCGGCGCCAGGTACCGTCGCCCTGCTGGCGGCCGGCTACGCCGCCTACTGGGCGGTGACCGGGCTGGCCTTCGCCGCCCTGGTCGCCAGTGTGCATCGGCTGGCGCCTGGCGAGGTCCCGCTGGTGGTCGCCGCCTACGCCGCCGCCTACGCGGTCGGCTTCCTGTCCCTGCTCACCCCGGCCGGGCTCGGCGTGCGCGAGGGCGTGCTGGTGGTCGCCCTGTCCCCGGTGCTGCCCGCCGGGCCGGCGCTGGTGGTCGCCCTGGTGTCGCGGGTGTGGATGATGGCGGCCGAGCTGGCCGGCGCCGCCGTCGCCCAGCTCGCCGCCGGCCGGCGCGGCGCCGTCGCCCCTCGAGCGCCCGGCCCACCCGGCCAAGGCGCCGCCGGCCCGCGCGGCGACCGGTGAGCCCGGCGCTCAACGGTTCTGGTCGGCGTCGCGGGCGAGGCGCCGCTCCAGGCGCTCGACCCGCTCGGAGACGTTGACGACCAGCTCGCCGAGGAAGCCGACCAGCACGATCAGGAGCCCCGCCAGGATCGCGATGCCGGCGGCCAGCATCAGCGGCCGCCGCTGGGTGTGGGAGGCGAGGAACAGCCAGCCGAGATACACCCAGACGAGCAGGCCCAGCCCGATGAGGGTGGAGCCGAGCGCGCCGAAGAAGATGATCGGCTTGCGCTGGAAGGTGAGCAGGAACTTCAGGGTCACGACGTCGATGGCCGAGACGGGCAGGCGCCCGAGGCCGAACTTGGACCGGCCGGTCTCGCGCGGCCGGTAGGGCACCTTCACCTCGCCGATCCGGTAGCCCTCGGTGTGGGCCATGACCAGGATGTAGCGGTGCCACTGGGAGCGCAGGGCGAGGCCGTCGGTGACCTCGCGCCGGAACGCCTTGATCCAGTTGAGGTCGTGCACCTCCAGGCCGAACAGCAGCCGGCAGGCGGCGTTGGCGACCCGGCTGGCCAGCCGCTTGCCGTCCCGGCGGCCCTGGCGCCAGCCAGAGACGACGTCGTAGCCCTCGTCCAGCTTGCCGAGCAGCAGCGGCACGTCCACCTCGGGGTCGGACTCGAGGTCGGCGGGCAGGAACACGATGATCTCGCCGCGCGCCTCCCGGAAGCCGCGGTTGAGCGCCTCGGTGAGGCCCAGCCGGCGCCGCTGGCGGACCAGGCGCACCCGCGGCTCGCGGGCGGCGGCCGCCTCGACGGCGGCGGCAGTGCCGTCGGTGGAGCCGTCGTCGACGTAGACCAGCTCCCAACGCCGGCCCATATCGGCAAAGGCCTTGGCCGTCTTGTCAACAAGGGCTGGGACGGCGGCGGCCTCGTCGTGGGCGGGCACCACCACCGAGACCAGGGGCTCGCTGGCCTCGCTCACCGTCGCCTGCCGCATGTGCGCATGGTGGCATCATGCCAAGCTCCGCGTCACGCCGACCAGGCGCCGGCTACAGCGATCGTGGTGACGGTCCGATACACCTGGGGAGAAGTGGACGCTCTACGTGGTCATCCTGACCACTGAGGGTGTTCGTGCCGTCCGCTGGAGGTCGTCGTGGAGAAGGCGCACCACGTCGGGCAGGCGCCCACTCGGCGCCTGCTGCTCGTGCGCCTGCTCCTGCTCCTCATGGGCGGCGTGCTGTTGGTCCTGCTGTCGTCGCGGCCCGCTGGGGCCGCCGAACGGCAGGGATCAGGGTTCCTCGACCCGGTGGGCGGGACCCTGGCGGCGGCCACCGAGCCGGTCGGCTCGCTGGCCAGGGGCGCCGCCGGGACGGTCTCGTCCACGGGCGGCCGGACCGCCGGCGTGGCTCGTCGGAGCGTCGCGTCCCTGCGGCGACCGGCGGCCCGCCCGGCGGTCGGGTCGACGGTTCCGGCTCGCGCAGTGCGAGCCATCAGGCGGGGCGCGCCGGCGGCCACCTCCCCGGTCCGCCGGACCGCGCCCCCGACCCAGCGCATCGCCCGCCCGCTGCGTCGCGCCGCGGGCAGCCCGACGGCTGGGCTCGCCGGTTCGCTCCGTCAGGCCCTCGCGCCGGTCAGCGCCCCGCTCGCCGCAGCCCTAGCCCCGGTCGGCGGGGCGCTGGCGCCGGTCGGCGGGGTGCTCGACCCGCTCGTCGGACCGCTTGGTCGGCGGGTCGGCGGCGTCCTGCCGGGCGGCCTGCTCCCGGTCGAGCTGCCCCTGCCGGACGGCCTGTTCCCGCCCCGTACGGCCCCATCGACCTCCCGTGCCGGCCCGGTCGCCGACCTCCTCACCGATCCTGCCAGCGCCGGGCCGGCCCTCATCGTGCCACCGCCGGCCGCCGGCGAGGCGCCGGCGGCCGGCCGATCCGGCCCGCCAGCCGGCCACCGCGGACCCCACGACCTTGCCTCGCTGGCGCTGGAGGCCGCGTCCGGCCTGCCCGCGCCGACCGGGCTCCCCCTGGGGCACGACGCCGTCTCGGCCTCGTCGGCGACCGGGATGGGCCTTGCCGCCCTCGCCGGCGCGCTGCTCCTGTTCGGCCTGCGGCGCCAGGCACGCGCCCTCGCCGAGCGGTCGGGAACCCGCTCCCGCTCCTACCTGCCCCTCGTCGCTCCCGCCTAGCGGGTTCCGTCGACGTCCTGGAACGTCCCGGAACCTTGCTGGAAGGAGACGACGAGTGAACTCGTGGACCAAGCGCGCGATCGGCGTGGCCGCGCTCGCGGGGGGCCTGCTGGCCCTCGGCGCCGGCACCGCCAGCGCCGACGAGGCATCGACCGTCGCGGAGGTGCGCCTCTGCGGCGACGGCGTGGCGCTGTCCGGACTGCTCGGTCGCTGCGGCGGCCAGGCCGGCTCGGACAGCGACAGCACCACCGTCCGAGTGGGCGACAACCAGGCCCGTGTCCGGGTGTCCGGGCTCGGGTCGGCTCGCGGGTCGCTGGAGACGCGGCCGAGCGGGCCGCGGGCGGCCGTCTCGGGCCAGGCGACCATCATCCGACCTGCCGGGCTCGCCCCGTCGGTCGCCGCCGACGTGGCGGCCGACACCAGCCCACGGGCCAGCGTCGCGGCCGAGGTGGCCATGCCGTCCGCCCGCCATCTCGACCCCGCCGGCCAATCCGCCACCGCGAAGGTGGCCATCATGCTCGCCCGCGAAGGCACGGCCGACGGCGAGGACGCGACCGCGACGGTCGACCTCGCCATCCCGCCCGCCACCGCGGACGCGGCCATCACGGTGGGTCTCCTCGGCCTTGCCGACGAGGCGGCCGCCACCGCGGACGCGGCCATCACGGTGGGTCACGACGCCACGGCGACCGACGCCGACGTGGCTGTGGAGCTGGGCCTCCTCGGCCTGGGCGACCAGGCTGCGGCCACCGCGGACGCGACCCTCGCGGTGGGGCTGGCTGGGCTGGGCGA
>Ga0307278_10000205_pt1 | contig 30469 bp, 33 predicted proteins | sample ER_DNA_117_FD_194482 | JGI IMG/M metagenome (GOLD analysis project Ga0307278, IMG submission 194482) | Bulk soil microbial communities from the East River watershed near Crested Butte, Colorado, United States - ER_DNA_117 | ecosystem: Environmental > Terrestrial > Soil > Floodplain | place...
CGGACACGGCCGACCTTCTCCGTCGTCACGAGCTGCGCCTCCTCGAGCAGCCGGATGTGCTTCTTCATCCCGGTCAGCGACATGCCGAAGGGCTCGGCGAGCTCGCTGATCGTCGCCCTGCCGGAACCGAGCCGTTCGAGGACGGCGCGGCGGGTCGGGTCGGCGAGGGCTGCGAAAGCGCGGTCGACGGCCTGTGAATACTGAACCATTAGGTTCACTATAGTGAACTCGGCGCTGCGATGCAATACCGCCGCGATCGGCGTCAGCCCGGGTACTCGTCCTTCCGCCAAGCGCGGGGCTCGGCGGGTTGGGTTTTCGGCGTTCGCTCGAGCAGGAAGCTGTAGTACGGCCTGACGAACGGGTCGGGCGCCATCACCGTGTAGGTGTGGTAGACGGTCCCGTTCTCGCGCGCGAAGGCGATCCAGCTCGGGCCCTCGCGCAGCCCGTCCTTGAGCTCGGCCCCGATCTGGCGTGACCACTCCTGGAGCTCGTCGGGCGGGCTGTCGATCATCTCCTTGATCTCGGGAATCTGCTGCGCCTGCTCGTCGGTCATCGCAAGGCCGAAGTCGAAGGCGAAGTCGGTGTTGTAGGTGGAGACGTAGGGGAACTGCCACCCCATCCGCCGCTTGTAGGCGGTCAGCCGCTCGATCGGCGCCCGCGAGAAGCAGAGCAGCGTCACGTCGCGGTGGTTCAGGTGGACGAGCGAGCCGTCGAGCCCGTCGCCCAGGTTGGTGCAGCCGGGGCAGGCACCGAGCGTGTAGTCGGGGCCGAACATGATGTTGTAGGCGAGCAGCTGTGAGCGCCCGTCGAAGAGCTCGGCGAGGGTCTTCTTGCCGTCCTCGGTGTCGAACTCGTACTCCTTCTCGACCGGCACCCAGGGGAGATCGAGACGCTTTTTCTTGATCTCCTCGTTTCGCTCCGCCTCCTCCGCCTCGAGCTTGGCGAGCTCGTCCCGGGCCGCCTGCCATTCCTCATCGGTTCCAATCTTGTGTTCGGGCATCTCGTATCCTCCAGTCCGATTTGAGCGCTTCGGTGCGAGCCGAATCCATCGTGTGATCGGACGCTACCGGGATCACGAAATAAGACCCGCGGGGACCCGGAAACTCATCGCACAAGTCCTAACCGCAGCTCGCCTTCACGACTGCGCAGTCAGCCGCGCCGCCGGCCGTTCCAGGAGGCGACAAGCACCTCGTCCATCCGCTCCGGTGAGAGGGCGGAGGGTGCGAGCGGCGTGGGTGGCCCGGGGTTCGCGCGGAGGCCCTGGAGGACGATGCCGAGGTAGCGGCGCCACAGCTCGGACTCGACGTCCTGGGCGGCATCGATCATCAAGCCCAGCATCAGCTGCAGGATGGCGATGTCTTGCGCCTCGCAGTCGGCGCGCAGCTGTCCGGCCTCGCGCGCCCGCTGGACGAGCCGTTCACCGAGCGGGTAGAGCTGGGCGCGCAACTGGGCGACCCGCTCGCGCCCCCCAGGGGCGCCGAGGACGAGCTCCCGCAGGCCGCGGTCTGTCGCCTGCAGCCCGAGCGCCCGCTCGAGGAAGCCGGCGAAACCCTGCCACGGGTCGGGATCGTCGAGGGCCGCGTTCATGAGCTCGGCGAACTCTTCGAGCCGCTGCTCGAAGAGGCCGTCGATCAACTGCGCCTTGTCCGGAAAACGCCGGTAGACGGTGCCGACGCCGACGCCCGCGTGGTGGGCGATGTCGTTGAGCGTGACGCCGAGCCCGCGTTCTGCGAACAGCTCCCGCGCGGCCTCGAGGATCCGTTGCCGGTTTCGCTCGGCGTCCCGGCGCAGAGGGCGTTCGCTCACTGCCATGGACCCAGCGTACCAGAAGTGGATTGACACTATCCGCTTCTGTGCTAAGCTCCCGCCCTAACCGGATAACACTTATCCGTTTTAGAGAGGAGCCCGCACCAATGAGCCAACGGACCAACACGAACCCCCACACCCGCCAAGCACCCGGCCGGACGCTGCTCATCCTCGGCTTCGGCACCCTCGCCTTCGTCCTCGCGCAGACGACGGTCATCCCGGCCCTGGGCGACCTGCAGCGCGAGCTCGGCGCGTCGCCCAGCGGCATCGCGTGGATGGTCACCGCGTATCTCCTCGTCGCGTCGATCGCGACGCCGATCTTCGGCCGCCTCGGCGACATGTTCGGCAAGCAGCGGTTGCTCGCGATCTCGCTCGCGCTGTTCGCAGTTGGGTCAGTCGTTGCCGGCTTGGCCGACTCGCTCCCCCTGATGATTGTCGGGCGCGGCCTACAGGGGCTCGGCGGCGGCGTCTTCCCGCTCTCGTTCGGAATCATCCGCGACGAGTTCCCCAAGCACAAAGTGCCGACCGGCATCGCGCTGCTCGGAGCGATAGCCGCGATCGGCAGCAGCATCGGCCTGCCGCTCGGCGGGGTCCTCGTAGATCAGGCCACCTACCACTGGATCTTCTGGGTCGCCGCGAGCATGGGCGTACTCGCCATGCTCACGACCCATCTCTTCGTCCCCGCATCGCCGGTACGGACGCCGGGTCGTGTCGACCTCGCAGGCGCCGCCATCCTCGGCATCGGCCTGACCGCCCTGCTGATCGGCATCTCCCGCGCCGCCGACTGGGGCTGGGACTCGGCACCGACTCTGGGGCTCATCGCCGTCGGGCTGGTCGTGCTCGTCCTCTTCGGCCTCTTCGAGCGCCGCACGCCTCAGCCGCTGGTCAACATGCGGACCTTCGTGCGTCGCCCCGTGCTGACCACGAACGTCTCCACCGTCCTCATCGGCTCGGCCATGATCAGCACGTTCATGCTCGTCCCGCTGCTCGCCCAGCTACCCGCAGGCGGCGCAACCGGCTTCGGGTTGTCGGCCACCGAGGCGGGTCTGCTCCTGGCCCCGGGCGGCCTGCTCTCCCTCCTCATCGCCCCGATCGTCGGCCGAATCGGCGAGCGCAGCGGCTCCAAGATCCCGTTCTTCGCCGGCTGCGTCGTCACCGCGAGCGCCCTTCTCGGCATGGCCCTCGCCCACGACTCAGTCGGACTGGTCATCCTCTGGAGCTGCATCACGAGCGCCGGCGTCGGCGCCGCCTTCGCCGCGATCCCCAACCTCATCGTCGGCGCGGTCGACGAGCACCAGACCGGCGAAGCCACAGGCGTCAACACCGTCATGCGCAACATCGGCTCTGCTGTCGGGGCGCAGGTCGCCGGCACCATCATCGCCACGCATGTTCTCGCCGGCGGGCTGCCCGCGAACACCGGCTTCACGATCGCCTTCCTCGTCAGCGCCATCGGAGCCGTCATCGCAGGGCTGTCCGTGCTGCTCATCCCCGGCCGCCGCAGCCGGCGGTCCGCCGCGGAACCCGACATGCAACCGGCCCTAGCGGCCTGAGTCGATCGCAGAGCAACCACGTCTTTCCCTTGAGGAGGAATCGATATTCCCGCACACCGGCTCCAGGCGGCGCTGGACACGTCGGTGCCGCATCGAGGGGATCGGTGCTTAGCCGCCGATCAGATCCTGGAAAGCGGGCTCGTTCCGAATCCGATCGAAGTCGGAGTCCTCCTTCGCCATGTCGCGACAGCCCTCCCACATGTCGATCGCCTTGAGGAGATGCTCGATGGCGTCGGCTGTCCGGCCCGCGAGGCTCTCGCAGCACGCCACGTTGTAGTAGAGGTACCCCTGGTCGGGGCGGGCCTCGATGAGCTCGCGGCCCCTGTCCGCCGCCTCCGCGTACTTGCCGGCGTCGTAGAGAGGTCGCACCGAGTCCCACAGCTCGGGGGCATAACGCTGGATCGAGTCGGGCAGCCCCACCCAGGGATGACGGCGAGAGTCGTAGCCCGACTCCGTCGGCGGCGGGAATGACGGGTCGGCGAAGGCGCCAACCGATACGACGATCAGGTCCGGCTCCGTCGGTTCCGTGTAGAAGACCTGTGAGCCGCAGTCAGGGCAGAAATGGAAGACATGCTCCTTTCGGTCTGCCTCGTCCGAGATTCGCGCGTAGTCGCTGAAGCGTCCGACGACCTGCACTTGATCCGCTTTAAACGCCGCCTGCATCCCGAAGGCGCTTCCGGTCCGGCGTTGACAGGCAAGACAGTGGCAGATGGAGACGGCAAACGGATCGCCCGCCGCCTCCAGACGAAGCTGCCCACAGTGACAGGCGGCATTCCGGGCGGCCATCGCCGCGGAACCTAGCCGAACGTCGCTCGCCGCTGCTCACGATGCATCCGTGCGGTCGTGTGACACGGCGGGCTACTGCTCTGGCTGGGCCAGGCGGACCTTGGCGTCCTCGTAAGTTGCGTCCCCCGTCGACTCGGCCAGGGAGGCCACCTCCGAGGACGGCGAAATCGTCGACCAGCGATAGAGCGACCCCTTCGTGAGACAGTAGCCCCGGTGCGGAAGTTGTCCCTGGTCGCAGCGCGGCGGATCGCCGTGCGGGCGACGCGGCTCGACACGCCGCGTCCGAAGAGCATCCTCGAGGCCGTGCGCCAGGCGGGCGCGCTTCAGCTCGATCCGACAAGCGCAGTGGCGCGATCCGAGTTGCTCGTCCTCTGGAGCCGGCTCGGACGCTACGCCGTGCACCAGCTCGACCGGCTGCTCTGGGAGGAACGGGCGCTCTTCACGTGGCGCGCGTTCCTCTACCCCGTCGAGGACTGGCCGCTCGTCGCCGCCGCCGGCAGCTGCTTTCCGGACTACGAGGGCATCGCCGTGTGGCTCCGCGACAACGCGCCGTTCGAGCGTTACGTCCTGGCGACTCTCAAGCGGGACGGCCCGACGCCTCAGAGCGAGCTCGAGGACCGATCCGTCCGTCCGTGGGAGTCGACCGGCTGGACGCACGGCAAGAACGTGTCGCAGCTGCTCGAGTTCCTCTGGGCGCAGGGCAAGGTGCTGGTGGCGGCGCGGCGGGGCCAGGAGCGCGTCTGGGATCTGGCGGAGCGGGTCGTCCCGCCTGCGCCGCCGCTCTCGCCCGAGGACGCCGCGCTTGCGCACCTCGACCAACGCTTCCGCCAGCTCGGCCCGATGACGGAGGCGGGCTACAAGCGCGTTCCGACGCTGCGGGGGCTGTCGCTCGCGGACGCGTTCGCGCGCCTCGTCCGCGACGGCGTCCTCGTCGGGTGCGCGATCGACGGCGTGCGCGGCACCTGGTACATGCACCGCGACCTCCTCGAGCCGGCGCGGCCGTTCCGCGGGCGCACGACCCTGCTCTCTCCGTTCGACCCGCTCGTGTACGACCGCAAGCGAGCACAGGAGCTGTGGTCGTTCCGCTACCGGCTCGAGATCTACGTGCCGGCGGCGAAGCGCGAGTTCGGCTATTTCGTGCTGCCGATCCTGCACCGCGACCGGTTGGTGGGTCGGATCGACCCGCTGTTCGATCGCAAGGCGGGCGTGCTCCGCGTGAGGCAGGTCTACGCGGAGGAGGGCGCAACGGAGGACGCGGGCGCGGCTATCGCGAAGGCGATCCACGAGCTCGCGCGCTGGCTCGGTGCGGCCGACGTCGACGTCGGCCGCGTCCCGCGCGCCTGGCGGCGCGACTTCGGCTGAGTAGCGCCCGCCGTCTAGTCCAGACGACCGTTGGCACGGAGGGTGCGGAGAGCGTCCACGGTGAGCGAGCCGCGCCACTCGCTCGCGGCGACCGGCGACCAAGCTAGCCAGTTGAACGTCCAGCCTCCGTCGTCTGCCTGACTCCCGGCGAGCTGGTCGAGGTGCGCCTCGATCGTCGCCTTGTCGAAAAGACGACGGGCGATCGAGTCGGGGTCCGGCGCGAAGTCGAGCGGCGTGTGGACCTCGCCCTCGGCGTCGGGGTCGAGCGCGACCAGGTCCCGGTCGAGCAGCAGCCTCCCGACGCGTTCGAAGGCCTGCTCCGCCCGGCCGCGATCGGGCACGTGCTGGAGGAACTTCAGCACGCCGCGGAACCCGTATGGCCCCGGGTCGTCGAGGTTGTCGATCCGCCGCCAGAGCAGGTCCGTGGCGCCGTTGAGCCACCGATGCTCGACGCGGCGCGCATGCAGCGTCGCGGCGATGTATCCAGTGGTCAGGAGCGATGCCGGTCGCCCCTCCTCCGCCTCCCACCACGGAGCATGCGGCCATCCCTCGACCGTCGGCTCCACGAACGAAGCGCCGCCCTCGGCGGATGCGTTGGCCGCGAGCCACTCACATGCGCCTGCGACAAGCTCCTCGTCCCAGGCGTCGGTCTCGTCGAGCGTGTCCAGAGCTATCGCGACTGCGGCCGGCTGGCTGGCCGGCGTTCGCCCGTCCGGCTCGAGCGCGTGACCGAATCCGCCGTCGGAGTTTCGGAAGGCGGCGACCGCGTCGCGGACAGGCTGAGCGTCTCCGCCCGAGAAGAGCCGCTCGAAGCGGCGACGGTCGAGGACGCGGGCGTTGCCGGCGAGAAATTGGGCGGCGGCGTCGACGTCGGGAGTCGTCACCGGCGCGCATCTTAGGTGCAGCGAAGCCGCCGTATCATCGGGAAATCACCGCATTCGGGCGAAACGATCGGGGCGGCGTTCGCTAGATATATCCTCGCGACCGTGGTTCCCGAGGCTGAGCTCAAGCAGACCGACGTCGGGCTCGTGCCGGCGAGCTCGGGCTGGTTCGTGATGAACGCGCGCGACGCGCGCTGGTTCGACAAGCCGGGGCAGGGGCACAGCCTGCCGCTCACCGGCGACGACGAGTACGAGGCCGAGACGTTCTTCCCGATGCTCGGCATGGCGATCCGCGTCATGGGGCCGGGCGAGCCGAGCGGGACGTATCACTGGGAGACGGAGCAGGAGGACTTCCTCCTGCTCTCGGGCGAGGCGCTGCTCATCGTCGAGGGGCAGGAGCGCCGGCTGAAGCAATGGGACTTCGTGCACTGTCCGCGGGAGACGCGGCACGCCTTCGTCGGCGCGGGCGACGGGCCTTGCGTACTCCTGTGCGCGAGCTCGCGGCAGTTCCAGAAGGACGGGCCGTGGGGCTTCTACTGCGCCGACGAGACCGCCGCCCGCTACAACGCGAGCTCGCCCGAGGACACGCAGGACGGCGCACTGGCATACGCTCGGTTTCCTCCATCGCAGCCGACGCGCTACCGCGAGGGTTTGCTGCCGGACTAGACGCCGCTGAGTCGATCAGCTGGTACCAACGTACGTGGTCTACCGCTGAGGCCTCGCCCATACGCGACCTCCAGCCCGCCGTGCCCTCCGGCGGCCCGCGATAGGGTCGTCACAATGCCGATGCTCCCGTCCTCCAGTGCGGGCCAGGGAGGAGTCGTGAGTGATCGGCTCGATCGTCGGCTCGTCGCGGTGATGTTCACCGACATGGTCGGGTACACGGCGCTGATCCAGGCGGACGAGCGGCTGGGACTCGACAAGCGCGACCGGTACATGAGTGCGCTCGAGACCCATCACGACGCCTTCGGCGGGACGATCGTCCAGCGGCTCGGGGACGGCAGCATGAGCATGTTCCCGAGCTCGCTTGCCGCGGTGCTCGCCGCAGTCGAGATCCAGCGGGAGCTCGCAGCGGAGGACGTTCCGGTTCGCATCGGCGTTCACGTGGGCGAAGTGGTCGTCGAGCCCGAGCGGCTCACCGGCGTCGCGGTGAACATCGCTGCCCGGATCGAGTCCTTCGCCGTACCCGGCGGGGTGATGTTGTCCGACTCCGCGTACGACCAGGTCAAGAACCGGAGCGACGTCGGCGTCGTCCGCCTGGGGCGGTTCAGGCTCAAGCATGTCGGGCGCCCATTCGAGCTCTACGCGGTCGCGGCCGACGGCGTCGTGGTGCCGGATCCGGGAGCGCTCGAGGGCAAGGGCGAGCAGTTCGCGAGCCTGCCGAGCAACCTGCCCGACCCGCCCGCCTCAGTGGTCGGCCGGGCCGCCGACCTGGCGTCGCTCGTCGAGCTGGCGCGGGAACATCGAGTCGTCACGATCACGGGTCCCGGCGGTGTCGGAAAGACCCGCATCGTGATCGAGCTAGGCCGGCTGCTCGCGCGCGAGTTCCTGGACGGCGTCGCGTTCGTCGCATTGGCCGACGTCACCGAACCCGCGGACTTCCTACCCGCTCTCGCAGACGCGCTGGACGTGAAGGAGGCGGAGGGACGGACGCTGGGCGAGGGCGTCGCCGCACTGATCGGTGACAAGAAGGCGCTCCTGCTCTTGGACAACCTGGAGCAGGTCGTGGCGGCCGCTTCGGAGGTGGCCGGGCTGATCGAGCAGTGCCCTGGTCTGCGGATCGTGACCACCAGCAGGACACCGCTCAGGATCGCTGCCGAACGGGAGTACCCGCTCGCCCCGCTCGAGGTCCCTCCATCGTCGGATCCGGACTCGAGCGAGTCGCTCTTGGCATATCCGGCCATCGCTCTGTTCGTCGAGCGCGCCGGAACGACCAGGGGCTCGTTCGAGCTCACGCCTGAGAATGCTGGGGCCGTCGCCGCCGTCTGTCGGCGCCTGGACGGCCTGCCGCTGGCCCTCGAGCTGGCTGCCGCCAGACTGCGGCTCCTGCCCCGGATGCCCTGCTCGAGCGGCTCGACCGCGCCCTCGACGTGCTCACGTCCGGCCCTCGCGACGTTCCCGAGCGTCAGCAGACGCTGCGGGCCGCGATCGACTGGAGCCACTCGCTCCTCGAGGAGGCGGAGCAGCGCCTGTTCCGGCGCATGGCGGTCTTCGCGGGAGGATGCACGCTCGCCGATCTCGAGGCCGTCTGCGCTGAACCCGGCGAGACCATCCTCGACGAGCTGGACTCGCTCGTCGACAAGGCTCTTGTGCAGACGGACGGCCAGGGCGACCGGCTCCGGATGCTGCAGACGATCGGCGAGTTCGCGCGCGAGCGCCTCGAGAGCGCGGGCGAGACGCGTGACGTCGCGCTGAGGCACGCCCGCCGATATGCCGAGCTCGCCCACGAGATCCGCGACGGCATCGAGGGCACCGATCAGATCGGATCCCTAGAACGCGGCGTCGCCGAGGAGGGCAACCTTCAGACCGCGCTCGACACGCTCCTGGCGACGGCGCGCGACGGTGACGCCGCTGCTTCCGAAGCGGGCCTGCAGGTGTGCGGCGACCTGTGGATGTACTGGCACATCCGCGGCAAGAACCTGACCGCCCGGGAGTACGCTGCGTCCTTCCTCGACGCCGATACTGATGGCTCTCCCACCGTGGGGCGGGCGGGCGCGCTTCTCACGGCGGGACTGGCGTCGCACGTGCTGGGTCAGTTCGCGCGCGCGAACGACGAATGGGGCTACGCGTATCGCATCGCCGCCGAGTGCGAAGCGGATCGCGAGCTCTGCATGGGTGCGTTCTGCCAGGGCCTCGGGCTGATCGGATTCGATCTCGACGCCGGGCTCAAGTGGACGAGGGAGAGCATCGAGAGGAGCCGCGCCCTCGGCTTCGCCTGGGGCGAGGGATTTGCCTCGAGCGCCGACGGCATCCTCCACACCGTCGCGGGCGACCTCGACACGGCCCAGACGAGGTACTCCCAGGCGCTCGAGATCCAGCAGCGAATCGGCGATGAGGAAGGAGCCGGCCTGTCGCTCGGCGGCCTCGCCCAACTGGCATCCATTCGCGGTGACCTGGCGGGCGCCCTCGACCGCTACCGGCAGTCACTTGCCGCGTTCGAAGCGATCGGCGATCGTGCCGAGGAAGCCCGAATTCTCGCCGAGATGGCCTCGACGCACCTCCGGCACGAAGACCCTGCCCATGCCCGCCGGTACTTCCTCGACTCGGTGCACGCGTACACCGACGTGGCGAGCGTTCGTGGAGTTGGGCTCTCGCTGATCGGGCTTGCGGCCACCCGAGGCAGTCGAGCACCGGCCCGAGAAGGCCGTACAGATCGCCGCCGCGGCGGAGGTCTACGCCCGCCGGGAGGGCATCGTCAACGTCTACTCCGACGAGACGCCGGGGCGCGAGTTCGTCGACCAGGCACGAGCAGCACTCTCGGCCGACGAGGTAGCCCAAGCCACCGAGGTCGGCCGCAGGCTCACAATCAAGGAAGCACTCGAGCTGGCCAAGACCCCTGAACCGGCCTCGGTGTAGACCCGCCGCGATATGTCCTCCCGCGCGTTCTGGGGAATCAGCGCGGATTCCGGATAACCCGAAGCCGAGACTCCGGTATTCCGGAGCGACGGCCGGGCGCTCGCAGCGATGACGCCGCCACCGTTCTGCGCGATCGTCAGGTCGGCTCATCCACCACCGAAAGGAGCGAAGAGATGCTTCGGAAACGCACGACCTTGCTTGTCGTCGCCGTCGTCGTGCTTGCGGCTGTCGCCGCCGGCGCCGGCGCGTACGCGGCCGTCGCGAGCGGCGGCGACACGCGTACGGTCGTCGAGCGGCAGACGACGATCGCAAGCGCTTCGGCGCCGACGAACGGCCTGAGCGTCCATCAGATCTACGAGCGCACATACAAGGGCGTCGTCGAGATCACCGGGTCGGAGACGACCAGCACGAACACACCCTTCGGCGCTCAGAAGCAGAAGGAGACCGTCGAGGGATCGGGCTTCGTCTACGACTCGAGCGATCACGTCGTCACGAACTACCACGTCGTCAAGGGCACGAGCTCGATCAAGGTCGCCTTCGCCGACGGTTCAACGTCCGCGGCGACGGTCGTCGCCGACGATCCCTCGACCGACCTCGCGGTGCTGAAGGTCGATGCGCCGGCGAGCGAGTTGCATGCGCTGGCCCTCGGCGACTCGTCGAAGGCGCAGGTCGGCGACGGCGTCGTCGCGATCGGTAGCCCGTTCGGACTGCCCGAGACGGTGACGATCGGGATCGTGAGCGCGGTCGACCGCACGATCAGCTCCGACAACTCGTACTCCATCTCGGGCGCGATCCAGACGGACGCCGCGATCAACCACGGCAACTCCGGCGGGCCGCTCCTGAACATGAGCGGACAGGTGATCGGCGTCAACAGCCAGCTCGAGAGCGAGGGTGGCGGCAGCGACGGCGTCGGCTTCGCAATCTCGTCGGACACGGTGACCTCGGTCGTCAAGCAACTGCTCGCCAACGGCAAGGTCGAGCACGCCTACCTCGGCGTCTCCGTCGAGTCGGCCGCGATCGGCAACGTCCGGGTCGGAAGCGTCAAGAAGGGCTCGCCGGCAGCCGACGCCGGGCTGAAGGCAGGCGACAGGATCAGGGCGTTCGACGGCCAGAAGATCCTCAGCCCGGAAGACCTCATCGCCGCAGTGAAAGCGAAGCAGCCGGGCGACACGGTGACGATCACATACACCCGCAACGGCGCGACGAAGACGGCGCACGTCACGCTCGGAAGCCGCTCCTCCTAGCGCCGAGGAACGCACATGCTCGCGGAAAGTCGCACAGCCCTCCACCCCGCAGCCGCCGGGGTCGCCGTCGCGGTCGCCTAGCCGGCGTCAGCACGACCGCGGCGGAGGGTGCCCGCGGCGCGGTTCAGGTTCGAGTCCGGAAAGCCGCACGATTGGAGCCTTGAGGGAGCCCAGCGGGCGCGACCAGTGGCGGCGGAAACAGGCCGAGGGAGAGACCTCTGGTGTCCCTAGTGGTTGCCGTGAGGGCGACCGTCGCCGGGCGGCCAGGACATCAGCGGCTTCCCGATCTCCCAGTCGTGGCCGAACGGATCCTCGACGCGCCCTAGGCGCCAGCCATGCTCTTCGGTCACCGGATAGACCTCAATCGCGCCCGCCGCCTTTGCCCGCTCAACAGCTGAGCTCGGATCGTCAACGATCAAGAGCAGTCGCACCGTGGCGCCACCGACCGACTCAGGGCTGAAGTTCGCACTCGCCGGCGCCTCATCCGAGACCCAGAAGGACGCGCTGCCGATTGAGAGTTCAGCAACGACGTCAGGATTATCGTCGGTCCCGCCCACGCGATAGACCTCGACGGCTCCGAATGCCGCCTTGTAGAACTCGATTGCCTCCCGGCCGCGCCGAACCGAAAGCTGGGGCACGATCCTTACGCCACCGAAGTTCTGCGCGTCGGACACTGCGCTCTTCCTATCAGACGCGCGCGCGACCCGATGACGGCCAGCCCCCCGCACGACCTCGAAGCCTTCCCGTCTCGTCGACGGTTCGAGTCCGTCAGAGGGCTCTCCAAAAGCCCCGGAAAGCGGCGCTTTTGCCTTCCTGCCTGGTTACGCTCTGCGAGGTGACCGGCGTGCTTGTCGCAGTGGGGGCTGTGAGTCGCCGAACGCATGCGATGCTTGTTCGTGTCGCCGTCGTCCGGCGGGAGGAAGTGGAGCGGAGGGAGCGCGAATGCCTGACAAACACGATCGTGCAGCGATCGCCAGAGCGATCATCGACTCCAACCTATACATGGTGCTCGGAACGTCAGATCGGGACGGACGTCCGTGGGTGTCGCCCGTCTACTACGCACAGGCGGGATACCGTGAGTTCTTCTGGGTCTCGTCGCCCGATGCAAGGCATTCCCGGAACCTCGCAACGCGAGCGGAGGTAAGCATCGTCATCTTCGACTCCTCCGTACCAATCTCCACGGGTCAAGGCGTCTACATGTCTGCTGCCGCCCAAGAGCTTGACGGTGACGAGCGCGCAGACGCCATCGAGATCTTCTCTCGCCGGTCGCTTGCACACGGCGGACCCGAATGGACGCTGGAGCGCGTGCAGGCGCCCGCACACCTGCGTCTCTACCGAGCCAAGGCGGTCGATCTCGACGTCCTCTACGAAGACGACCGTCGCGTGCCGGTGGCCCCGTAGCGCTCATGCACGGCGAGGTCCTGGTCGAACCCGAGCGCCCCGTTAGGACGAATCGGTCCGAGCAACATCAAACGGCTGTCGGACGACGGAGAACTTGGCGGAGGCGAAGTCGCCGTTCCGTCCGAGCTCGTCCAGACGCAACTCGACTCGCCGGGGCAGCAGAGGCGCGCCCCCACCCAGCGTGACCGGCGCGATCGACACGATGACCTCATCGAGCAGCCCCGCGTCGGCGAACTGACCGGCCAGGTCTCCCCCGCCGACGATCCAAACGTTCCGGCCACCAGCGGCGCCGACCATCTCCTTGTGCACGGTCGCGATGTCCGCGCTGGTGAACTCAATTCGCGAATCGGGGACGACCGGCAGCTGCCGGTGCGTGAAGACCCAGCAGGGGATGTCGTACGGCCACTTCCACTCCGCCGGAGCCTTGTCGGCGAACTCGTGGTCGAGGACCCATTCGTACGTCGTCGAGCCCATCGCCATCGCACCGACCTCGGCGATGAACTCGCCGTAGTTCAAAGGCCCGTCGTCCTCGCGCTTACGGGTGAACAGCCAGTCCAGCGAGTTGTCGGGGTCGGCGATGAAGCCGTCGAGGGTGGTCGCCGTGTAGTACTGAGTGAGGCTCACGATGCACTTCCTTCCTTGCGTGGGCAGATGCGGCGCAACCGACCGCTAGCCGCTGAGGCGTAAAAGCCGGACCACCGGGAGCGATCTCCCGGTGGTCCGCGATGCGCGTTGCGGCTCAGCGAAGCGAGATCGCGGTCTGCTCCAGGAGCTCCAGCGCATCTTGGAGGCCTGCCTCCATCCCGGAGTCGATGATCGCGTCTCGGGATATCTTGCTCGTGGCCTGTATAAGGAGCGTGAGCGTCGTGCGCCCGTCGACCTCGGTGAACGTCGCGGTGTTCACCGTCGCCCCGTCCTCTTCGGACACCCCTTCGGGCAGGCCCTCGTAGATCTCGGTAGAGACGATGCGCTCGTTGGGGACGATCTCACGGTACTCGCCGTGGAAACCGACTTCGAATCCGTCGTCGGCGATCATGACGGACCGCCAAGTCCCGCCGACGCGCAGGTCGATCTCGACGATGGTCACCTCGCCGCGGTTCGCGTGCCACCAGCGCTTGACCAGCTCGGGCGTGGTCCACGCCTTGTACACAAGGTGCTTTGGGGCATCGAACTCCCGGGTGATGAGAATCTGCTCATCCGTGGGGAGCGTCAGGGTCGCCGTCCCGCTCCTCGTCTCTGCCATCTCCTTCCTCCTTCCGTTTGAGCTCCTCCAGTACGACATCCAGCCGCTCGAACTGCTCCGACCACGAGCGCTCGTAGGTCTTCACCCAGTCATGGATGGGCTTGAGCGCGTGGCCGTTCAGCCGGTAGAGCCGCTGCCGTCCTTTCGCACGCACGTCAACCACTCCCACTTCTCGGAGCACCCGTAGGTGCTTGGACACCTGCGGCTGGGCCAGCCCGAGCAGGCGCACCAGGTCGTTCACGGGACGCTCCCCGCCGGCGAGGGCGTCCAGGATCTGTCGCCGCCGGGACTCGGCCACCGCATTGAACGCATCTGCTGTCGTCGCTGCTCGTGCCATAGGAGTATCATATACTTATATAGGCATGTGTTCAATCGCGTCGCGCTCGGAGTAGTCGTCTTTCACTCCTGATTGCGGGCGAGCGCTACGCCGACATGTCCAGCGTAGGCCGGTGATGTTCCTCGAGTGAGCAGCGCTAGTCTTCGTGGCCCGTGCAGATCCTGAGCCCGCTGCGGTGACCGCAAGGCGCGCGGACCCGCGCAAAGACGCGAGCGCAAGCACGCCCCCGACGCCGCGTGGTTCGTCACCGACCTCGCCCCAGCCGCCGCGCTTTCGCCTCAGCCGCCGTTGGATCATCTTCGTCCTCGCACTTCTGGCCTTCAACTTCTACCTTGGCTCGCGAGCGACAAAGCCGCCGTCCCGCCTCCGCGTTCCGTACAGCCCGTTCTTTCTCCAGCAGGTGACCGCCGGTCACGTCAAGGAGATCACCTCCAAGGGGACGGCGATCCAGGGTACGTTCACGCAGAAGGAGCAGTACGCGGGGTCGAAGCCGACGACACGCTTCCGGACGGAGATTCCCGCCTTTGCCGACAACGACGCCCTCTCACAGCTGCTGCAGAGAAAGGGCGTGACTGTGAACGCCCAACCGCTGGATACCGGCGCGCCGTGGTGGCAGAACCTCTTGCTCGGCTTTGGGCCGACGATCCTCTTGCTCGGCCTGTTGTTCTGGCTGATGCGTCGTGCGGGAAACGTTCAGAACGTTCTGGGAACGTTCGGTCGCTCGCGCGCACGTCGCTATCAGCCGTCCGGCGACCGCGTGACGTTCGCGGATGTCGCGGGCATCGACGAGGTGAAAGCGGAGCTGACTGAGGTCGTGGACTTCCTACGCCATCCCGAGAAGTATCGAAAGCTGGGCGGTCGGATACCGCATGGCGTGCTGCTCTCAGGCCTGCCGGGGACCGGCAAGACGCTGCTCGCTCGGGCGGTCGCCGGTGAAGCTGACGTGCCCTTCTTCTCGATGGCGGCGTCCGAGTTCGTCGAGGCGATCGTCGGAGTCGGCGCATCACGGGTGCGCGATCTGTTCACGCAGGCAAAGGAGGCCAGCCCGGCGATCGTCTTCATCGACGAGCTCGACGCGATCGGCCGGTCACGCACGTCCGGTGTCGCCGGGTTCAGCGGCGGCAACGACGAGCGCGAGCAGACGCTGAACCAAATCCTGACCGAGATGGACGGCTTCGACTCCTCCAGCAGCGTGATTGTCATCGGCGCGACCAACCGGCCCGACGTCCTCGACCAGGCCCTGCTTCGTCCCGGCCGTTTCGACCGCAGGGTTGCGGTGCAGCCGCCCGACCGTACCGGCCGTGAGGCAATTCTCAAGGTGCACACGCGCGGCGTGCCGGTCGGGCCCGAGGTCGACCTCGGGCGGATCGCCGCGACGACGCCGGGCATGGTCGGTGCGGATCTCGCCAATCTCGTCAACGAGGCCGCGCTTCTGGCTGCGCGGCGGAACCACCAAGTCGTTGACGAATCCGACTTCACCGACGCGCTCGAGCGGATCGTGCTCGGTGCCGAGCGGCAGGTGATGATGACTGTCGAGGACCGGCGCCGGACCGCGTATCACGAGGGCGGCCATGCGATCGTCGGCATGCTCACCGAGGGCGCCGATCCGGTGCGCAAAGTCTCGATCATCCCCCGCGGGATGGCGCTCGGCGTCACGTTCGCGGCGCCCGAGAGCGACCGCTTCAATTATCTCGAGCCCGAGGTCAAGGCGAGGATCAAGGTCGCACTCGGCGGACGCGTAGCGGAGGAAGTCGTGTTCGGCGAGAAGAGCTCGGGTGCGGAGTCGGACATTCAGCAGCTCACGGAGATTGCGCGGCAGATGGTCGGCCGCTGGGGCATGAGCGCGGCGGTCGGCCCGGTCGCGGTCATCCCGCGCGACGGCACCGGCCCGCTCCTGCCCGGCGCCGCCGAGGTCTCGCCCCATACACAACGAGTCGTCGACGAGGAGGTGCGGCGCATCGTCGACGAATCGCACGAGGAGGTCGTCGCGCTGCTGAAGCAGAATCGCAGCAAGCTCGATTCGCTTGCGAGCGCGCTGCTCGAGCACGAGACCCTCGACGAGGAGGATGCGTACGCGGCCGCAGGCGTCCCACGAAGCACGACGCCGAGCGCCGACTCATACGCAGCGGCGGCTCGCTCGCGGAGCGACGGCTAGACGACCGGCGAGGCCGAGGCGCTCGCCACCGTGCCGGAGGGGTTCCACCATCCGGCAGCCAGCTGTGTCGGGCTGCACCTCATGTACCGGCGTCTCTGATCTCCTCGGCGCCGGTCTGTGCACGCGGGTCAGACGCGGTAGCCGGTCATGGAGCTGCAGCACCCGCCTCAGGGAGCTCGGTCAAAACGGGTGCAGCAGGAGCGAGCTCGTCGTCCCGCGTGGCGAGCGCCGTGTAGCGGCCGCCGGCGAGGATCAGGTCCTCGTGCCGGCCCGACTCGACGATGCGGCCGCGGTCGAGCACGATGATCTGGTCGGCGTCGCGCACGGTCGAGAGCCGGTGCGCGATCGCGATCGTCGTCCGCCCCTCGGAGAGCCGGTCGAGCGCCTCCTGGACGAGCCGTTCGGTCTCGGTGTCGAGCGAGCTCGTCGCCTCGTCGAGAACGAGGATCGGGGGGTTGCGCAGGATCGTGCGCGCGATCGCGATCCGCTGCTTCTCGCCGCCGGAGAACCGATAGCCGCGCTCGCCGACGACGGTGTCGTAACCGTCGGGCAGCGCTGCGATCACGTGGTGGATCCGTGCGGCCTCGGCGGCCAGCTCGATCTCCCGGTCGGTCGCCTCCGGCTTCGCAAAGCGCAGATTCTCGCGCACAGACTCGTGGAAGAGGTACGTCTCCTGCGAGACGACGCCGACGAGGTCGGACAGCGCCTGGAAGCTCAGGTCGCGGATGTCGACACCGCCGATCGTGATCCGGCCGCGGCTGGTGTCGTAGAGCCGCGCCGCGAGGTAGCCGAGCGTCGTCTTGCCGGAGCCCGTCTCTCCGACGAGCGCAGTCGTCCTGCCCGCCGGCACCGTGAAGGAGACATCCCGGAGCGTCCAGTCCACTTCGTAGCGAAACCAGACGTGATCGAACACGACGTCCCCGGCCCGGCCGACGACGAGGGCGTCCTCTTTCTCCTCGATGTCGATGGGCTGGTCGAGGTATTCGAAGATCCGGTCGAACAGAGCAAGCGACGTCTGCACGTCGAGGTGGACGCCCAGCAACGACCCGACCGGAAAGAAGAGCCGCGTCTGCAACGTCGTGAAAGCAACGAGCATCGGGATCGAGACTGCAGTCGATCCGTGCGCGAGCGCGAGCCCGCCGAACCAGTAGACGGCGGCCGGCATGATCGCGAAGCTCGTCTGGATCGACGCCATCACCCAGCGGCCCGCCATCCGCTGACGCACCTCCAGGTCGGCGAGCCGTAGCGAGTCGACCTCGAAACGGTCGGCGAGCTCGTCCCCGCGACCCATCGTCTTCCCGAGCATGATCCCCGAGACCGAGAGCGACTCCTGGACGAGGCTGGAGATGTCGGCGAGCGTCTCTTGCGTCGTCTTCGCAATCCGGCGCCGCTCGTTGCCGACGCGACGCGTCAGCAACACGAAGAACGGGATCAGCGCGAAGGCGAACAGCGCGAGCTTCCAGTTCAGCACCAGCATGCCAGCCATCGTTGCGGCGACGGTCGTCACGTTCGAAGCGATCGACGTCGCCGTGTTCGTAACGACGTTCTGAACACCGCCGATGTCGTTCGAGATCCTCGACTGCACCTCCCCCGTGCGCGTGCGCGTGAAGAAAGCGAGCGACAAGCGCTGCAGATGCCGGAAGACGGCGGCGCGCAGATCGTGCATCACACGCTGACCGACCTGATTCGAGAACAGCGTCTGGACGACCCCGAGGGCGCCGGTGACGACGGCGATTGCGATTATTCCGCCGGCGTTGAAGGAGAGCGAGGTCGTGTCGTTCCGCCCAATCGCTTCCAGGAGCCGTTTGAGCAGGAAAGCGGGGACGACGCCGAGCCCCGCGGACGCGACGATCAGCAGGAGGACTCCACTCAGCCGCAGCTTGTACGGCGCAAAGAGCCGGCCGATCCGGCTCAGGTTCGCGCGGCGCACCTCCGGGTCGGCGGCGCGCTCCGCCGGCTCGTCAGAAGAGTGAAAGAACATGCCCATCGACGATCACAGTAACCACACATGATCCCGCTGCTGCATAACTTCATCTCTTGAAGCTACTATTCTGTCTGTAGCAACGACAGAAAGGTGATGAAGGTTTTGAGCACACTGCCGCTTGTCCCGCTTGACGACATCGTCGTCTTCCCGAACATGAACGTCACGATCTCCGCCGACGTGGGCGACGAGGACCGCGTTCTGCTCGTGCCACGGCACGACGGCGACTATGCAAACGTCGGCACGGTCGCCGAGGTCGCCGAGCGTGTGCGCCTACCCGGTGGCGTTGAAGCCGTCAATCTCGTCGGCTTGCACCGCGGAATCGCCGGAGCCGCCAACACCGACGCCCAGGGCCGGCTCCGGGTCGAGGTGCAGGAGCAGCCGGACGAGCAACCGCCCGGCGTGAAGACCCGCGAGCTCGAGCGCGAGTACCGCGCCGTCGTCGAGGAGATCCTGGAGCTGCGCGGTGACGACGGGCGCATCTCCTCCTTCGTGCGCTCGATCGGTGACGTCGGCACTCTCGCCGACACCGCCGCCTACGCCCCGGAGGCCACTTTCGAGCAGCGGATCGAGCTGCTCGAGGCGGTGGATGTGGTCGAGCGGCTCGAGCTAGCCCTCCGGCTTCAGCGTGAGCGCCTGGCCGAGCTGCAGATCCGTCATCGGATCCGCGAGGACGTCGAGGAGGGTGCTCAGCGCCAGCAGCGCGAGTACATCCTTCGACGCCAGCTGGAGTCGATTCGCAAGGAGCTGGGCGAGGACGAGGCCTCGGTCTCTGAGGACTACCGCGGGAAGATCGCAGAGGCAGATCTCCCCGACGAGGTTCGCGAGCAGGCCGAGCGCGAGGTCGGCCGGCTGGAGCGGATGGGCGACCAGAGCGGAGAGTCGTCGATGATCCGCACCTATCTGGACTGGCTCCTCGCGGTGCCGTGGGGGAAGCGCTCGGAGGAGCGGCTCGATCCCATCCACGCGCGCGAGGTCCTGGACAACGACCACGCCGGTCTCGAGGACGTCAAGGAGCGGATCGTCGAGTACCTGGCCGTGCGCAAGCTGCGGGAGGAGCGCGGCATCGCCGAGGACAAGCGCTCCGGCGCGATCCTGACCCTGATCGGGCCCCCGGGGACCGGCAAGACCTCGGTCGGCGAGTCGATCGCTCGGGCGCTGAACCGGGAGTTTGTGCGCATGTCGCTCGGCGGCGTGCGCGACGAAGCCGAGATCCGCGGCCACCGCCGCACCTATATCGGCGCGCTGCCGGGTCGGCTGGTGCGAGCACTGCGCGACGCCAAGACGATGAACCCCGTGATCCTCCTGGACGAGGTCGACAAGGTCGGCGCCGACTGGCGCGGCGATCCCTCGGCCGCGCTGCTCGAGGTGCTCGACCCGGCCCAGAACCACTCGTTCCGCGACCATTACCTCGACGTCGAGGTCGACCTCTCCGAGGTCGTCTTCATCGCTACGGCGAACATGGCGGAGACGATCCCCGGCCCGCTGCTCGACCGCATGGAAGTGATCCGGTTCGACGGTTACACCGTCGACGAGAAGGTCGCGATCGCACGCGGTTATCTTTGGCCGCGCCAGCGGGAGCGGGCAGGCCTGCGCGAGGACGAGGTGTCGATCGACGACATCACGCTCGAGCTGATCGTCAGCCAGTACACGCGGGAGGCCGGCGTCCGCCAGCTCGAGCGCGAGCTGGGCAAGCTGCTGCGCAAGACCGCGACGACCGTGGCCTCCGGCACCGCGCAGCCGCCGATCTCGATCGGCGAGCAGACTGTCCGCGATGCACTCGGGCGACAGCGCTTCTACCAGGAGTCGGCCGAGCGAACGGCGGTGCCCGGCGTCGCGACCGGCCTTGCGGTCACCGGGACCGGCGGCGACGTGCTCTTCGTCGAGGCGACCAAGATGCCGGGCAAGGACGGGCTCGTCCTGACCGGCCAGCTCGGCGACGTGATGAAGGAGTCGGCGCGGATCGCTCTCTCCTACGTGCGCTCGCACGCGGAGGAGCTCGGCCTCGACGAGCACGTCTTCGAGGACGCCAGGTTCCACGTGCACGTGCCTGCGGGCGCGATTCCAAAGGACGGCCCGAGCGCCGGGATCACGATGACGACCGCACTCGCCTCGCTGCTCACGAACCGGCCCGTGAAGCACACGGTCGGAATGACCGGCGAGGTCACGTTGCAAGGTCGCGTGCTGCCGATCGGCGGCCTGAAGCAGAAGGCGCTCGCTGCCCACGCTGCCGGCCTGACCGACGTGATCATCCCCGAGCGAAATCGGGCCGACCTCGACGACGTCCCCGAGGACGTCCGCAACGAGATCAGCTTCCACCCCGTGATGAGCCTCGACGAGGTGCTCGAGCTCTCGCTCGAGCCACACTCGACGCATGCGCTGTCGTAGCTGCCCACCGCTTCCCGAGGAGGTCCGCCGCGCCGCGAACCTCCTGGAGCGGCGCTGGACGGTCTCGATCCTCTACGTCTCCCACGAGGGCGCCGTCCGCTTCAACGAATTCCTGCAGGCGCTCGGCACCATTCCACCGGCGACCTTGGCGCAGCGGCTGGCCGACCTCGAGGAGGCCGGCGTGTTCGAGCGAGCGGTGATCGACGCCCGCCCGCCGCGCGTCGAATACCGCCTCACGCAACGCGGCCGCCAGGTGCGCTCACTCATGAACGCAGTCGCGCGCTTCGCCGAGACGGGCGCCGGATCCGTCAAATGAGAGGGTCCCGCCGAGACTAAGCCGCGACCGCGGCGCGCGGCCGGCATGCAAGCAGCGGCGGGGGGTCGAATGTGACCTCCACACGCTCGCCGTCGTAGCGCTTGACCGTCCTAGCCATCGACCGGAAGCCCGAAGCCCGCGCGCCGCTCAGCCGGCACGAGATCGAGGTACTCGGGGTGGCGCTCGATGTATGAGCGCACGAAGGGGCAGAAAGGCAAGACCCGGAGATCCTCACGCCGCGCCGCGACCAGCGCGGCTGAGGCGAGGATGCCGCCGAGACCTTCGCCCTCGTGCTCTGGATCGATCTCCGTGTGCAGGAACGCGATCGTGCCGGGTCGCCGCCGGTATTGGAGGAAGCCTGCGACCGCGCCGTCGACGTCGATCTCGAAGCGGTCGCGATCGGCCACGTCGCGCGCAGCGGCCTGGCCGGTTGCGCCGATTTCCATGACTGCTCCCTCCCTCGCTCTCACGAATCAAGTCAGCCGACCTCCAGCGTAGCCGTGACCTGCACAGTCACAGATGGATCCTCAACGGAGGGTTCGGTAACGTGGCGCAATGGATCCTGAGCGCGCCCGCGAACTGCTGGCCCGCGAGCGCGAGCGCATCGAGCGGGCGCTCGCGAAACTCGGGCACGAGGACACTGGCGAGCCGGCCGACGAGGAAGACCCGGCAAATCTCGCCTCCGACCTCTACCAGGACGAGCTCGACGAGGGCCTGGCAGATGATCTACGCGAGGAACTCGCTGCCGTGGAACGGGCCGAGGCCCGTCTGGTCGACGGGACCTACGGCCGCTCGATCGAGAGCGGCAAGCCGATTCCGGACGAGCGTCTCGAGGCTCTCCCGACGGCCGAGCGGACAGTCGAAGAGGAAGCACGCTGAACGGGGCATGCCGGGGAATCCGCGGCTACGCTGACGCGTGACCGATTTCGACCGCGCGTGGGCAGTTCTGCTCCGCGACACCGGGCAGCTCGAAGGCGACGAGCTCGACGTGGTCGACGTTCTCCGCGTGTACCGCACGGACGGGGCCGCCCTAGCCGAGGTTCGGCGGCTCCGAGCTGAAGATCAGGACGAAGACCACCTCTACTACTGCGAAGAAACGGAGGTCGAGCGGCCCGAGTAGCGGCAGGTCCAATGACCTTCCGGCATGCCAACGCCGAGGCTATGCGTCCCCGCTGTGGAGGTGGCGCTGCTTTCAGGCCGACACCGCGGCTCGCTCGAGTGCGTCGATCTCGATCTTCTTCATGTTCAGCATCGCCTGCATGACGCGTTGCGCCTTCTCCTGATCCGGATCGCTCAGCAGCTCGGGCAGTGCAGTCGGGACGATCTGCCACGAAAGCCCGAACCTGTCCTTCAGCCAGCCGCACGGGCCCTCATCCCCACCCTCGGAGAGCTTGCTCCAGAACGCGTCGACTTCTTCCTGCGTCTTGCACATGACTTGGAACGAGACGGCCTCGCTGAAGGTGAACTCGGGCCCGCCGTTCAGAGCCACGAACTTGTGCCCGTTGAGCTCGAAGCTCACGGTCATCACCGTGCCCTCGGGCCGAGGACCGGCCGACCCGTAGCGAGCAACATCCACGATTTTCGAGTTCGGGAACACCGACGTGTAGAAGTTCGCCGCCTCTTCCCCTTCCGTGTCGAACCACAGGCATGGAGTGATCTCGTTCATCGCCGTCCTCTCTGGTAGCGAATTGGTTGGTGCCGCCTTTGTCTTCTTAGACGATCGCGGCGGCGAAAACTCATCGGCCGGCAACCTCCGGTCGCCCCCAATCTGTTACTCGTCGCTGCCGATCGGCGGATCGCGCCGCGGGATGGGCGAGGCGTTGACGATCGACGTGGTCGTCTCGCCATAGACGAGGAAGCGGTCGAGCAGGTCGCTGAGCTCGTCGATCGAGCGCAGGTAGACCTTGAGGTAGAAGCAGTCCTCGCCCGTGATGCGGTGGCACTCGCTGACCTGGGCGATCTCGCGGGCGAGCTCGGGGATCCGCGAGAGCTGGCCGGGGGCGGGTTTGATGCGAACGATCGCGGTCAGCTCGTAGCCGAGGGCCCGGGGGTCGAGCTCGGCTCGGTAGCCGGTGATGACGCCGGCCCGCTCCATGCGCTGAACGCGCTCGGCGACAGCCGGTGAGGAAAGGCTCACCCGCCGTCCGAGCTCGGCAAACGAGACGCGTCCGTCGCTGGTCAGCTCGCCGAGGATTCTTCGGTCGGTCTGGTCGAGTTTAGGGATACTTGTGCCTCTCAGAACAGGAATGCCGGTGCTTCATCGGTGAACTGACCATAACGCCTTCGATCCGCCCTGTCCAACCTGTCGTTTCTCCGCCACACTGTCCTTCATCCGCAGCCACGACGACCCGATCGTCGCGCCGGCCTCGCCGACGAGCCGCTTCGCAGCCGCGCCCCCGCACGCCTACTTCGTGGGCAGCGCCGTCTTCCACTACCTCGGCCCTTCTTTCGCCGTGCTCCTGTTCGCGCGCGTCGACGTGCTCGGCGTGGCCTGGCTGAGGATTGCCTCGGCGGCCCTGATCTTCGCGATCTGGCGCCGGCCGTGGCGCAAGTTCCTCGCCCTCGATCGCAGTGGACAGAGCTTGATCGTCGCCCTGGGAGCCGTCTTCGCCGTTATGAACGCGTGCTTCTACATCTCGATCGACCGCCTCCCGCTGGCGACGGTGGCGGCGATCGAGTTCATCGGCCCGATCGCCCTCGCGGTGATCGGCGTTCGCATCGGGCGCAACGTCGCGGCAATCGTCGCCGCGGCTGCCGGTGTCTACCTGCTGACCCAGGTGCGGTTCGCGGGCGAGCCGGTCGCCGTGGCCTTTGCATTCGCCAACGCGGCGCTCTTCACCGCCTACATCGTCCTCGCCCACCGCGTCGCCCGCCGCTCGGCGATGGGCGGAGTCGACGGGCTGGCCGCGGCGATGCTCTTTGCCTTCCTTCTCGTCTCTCCGATCGGTCTTTCGGGCGCAGCCGAAGCCTTCACAGATCCGATCGCCCTCGCCGCGGGTGTCGGTGTCGGTGTCTCCTCCTCGGTCGTTCCCTACGTGTTCGACCAGCTGGCGATGGCCCGCCTGCCCCGTGCGACCTACGCGCTCTTCGTTGCGCTGCTGCCCGCAACCGCGACCGTGATCGGAATCATCGTGCTCCGCCAAATGCCGTCGCTGGTCGACCTCGCCGGGATCGCCCTCGTCATGGCCGGCGTCGCGCTGCACCGACCCGACCCAGGCGACAACGCAGTTGCACCCGAAGTCGGAATGGCTCGAGTAAGCCCGACGTTCAAATCGGTATGACGCGTCTCGTCGGGATCAACCACGTCGCCCTCGAAGTCGGCGGCGTCGACGAAGCGCTTGCCTTCTACGGACAACTCTTCGAGCTCTCGCTGCGAGGCCGCTCCCAGGGCGCTGCGTTCATCGACATCGGCGACCAGTTCATCGCGCTGATGAAGGGCTCGCACGGACCGCCTGATCGCGCTCGCCATTTCGGCCTCGTCGTCGACGACAAGGAGGCGACCCGCCGGGCCCTCGAAGAGGCAGGCGTTGAGATCCTGCCCGGCCGCGGACTCGACTTTCACGATCCCTGGGGCAACTTCGTCCAGGTCGTGCAGTACGACGAGGTGCAGTTCACGAAGACCGACCGAGTCCTGAGCGGAATGGGGCTCGAGCTCGGCAAGACACCGCAGGCGCTCGCCGAGCTGCAAGCCAAAGACCTCGCCTAGGCACCGCTTGCGGTGCCGACCTCAGGACGCCGGGCTCGGCCCGGTGTCCGTCTGAAATGACCGGTCGAACCAAGCCGAGCTCATCACGAAACCCTCTCTAGGCACCGCTTGCGGTGCCGACCTCAGGACGCCGGGCTCGGCCCGGCGTCCGTCTGAAATGACCGGTCGAACCAAGCCGGGCTCATCTCGAAACCATCTCTAAGTCAGACGCCGGCCAGGCGCTCCGCGATGCGGTCGAAGAAGGTCGACCAGCCCTGCCCGGCGCGCTCGTACTGCTCGGCCGACATGCGCCCTCGCTGCTCGAAGCGCATCTCGGTGCGGCCGTCGCCGAGATCGGTGAGGACAACGGTGATCAGCTCGTAGGCGTCCTCCCCCGGCTGGTCGGAGATGGTGAAGACGAGCCGCTCGGGCTCGACCACCTCGCGATACTCGCCCTTCCACTGGATCTCGCGGGGCCCCGGGTCGGCAAGCATCGTCAGCCGCAACGAGCCCCCGGGCCTCACGTCCATCGAAACGGTGGACAGCGGCACTTCGAATTCGCTGCCGCCGAACCAGTCCGCGAAGGGCTCGGGCTCGGTCCACTCCTTCCACACGCGCTCACGCGGCGCGTCGAAGACACGGATGATCGTGATCCCCTCGTTGCTCGGCGGCTCAGCCATTCCGAGATCCCTTCTCGGTCGCTTGCAGATGCTCGTCGAGGCGGTCGAAGCCTGCCTGCCAGAACCGACGGTAGTCCTGGAGCCAGTCCACAGCCTCCTTCAGCGGCGCCCCCTGCAGACGCGAGGGTCGGAGCTGCGCCGAGCGTCCCCGCGTGATCAGTCCCGCGCGCTCGAGGACCTTGAGGTGCTTGGAGACCGCCTGGACGCTGATCGGGAACGGCTCGGCCAGCTCGTTGACCGTGGCCTCCCCCTCTGCCAGGCGGGCCAGGATCGCGCGCCGTGTCGGATCGGCGAGGGCCCCGAAAGTGCTGGTGAGCTCGTCGACTGCCATCTTTATTTATCCTTGCGGTTTATCAACTGTATCGTTGATTATGGTATCGAGGTACCCGGATGGTCGGGCACCGTCAACGGAGAAGGAGGCTCAGGTGGGAAGGATCGTCGTAACCGAGTTCGTGTCGCTGGACGGGGTCGTCGAGGACCCGGGCGGAGCCGAGGACTTCAAGTACGGAGGCTGGAGCTTCGAGGTCAGCCGCGGAGACGAGGGCGACAGGTTCAAGCTCGACGAAGCCCTTTCCTCCGAAGCCCTGTTACTGGGCCGGGTGACCTACGAGGGCTTTGCCGCGGCCTGGCCGTCCAGAGAAGGCGAGTTCGCCGACAAGTTCAACACGATGCGGAAGTACGTCGTCTCCTCGACTCTCGAGCAGCCCGAGTGGAACAACTCGACCGTGTTGAAGGGCGACGTCGCCGAGGAGGTCGCGAAGCTGAAGCAGGACGTGGACGGCGACATCGTCGTCCACGGCAGCGTCCGGCTCGTGCAGGCGCTGATCGAGCACGACCTCGTCGACGAGCTCCGGTTGATGGTCTACCCGGTCATGCTCGGAACCGGCAAGCGCCTCTTCGGGGAGACGAGCGACAAGAAGCCCCTGCGGCTGGTCGACTCGAAGACTGTCGGTGACGGCGTGGCCATCCTCACCTTCCAGCCGGCGGGGGACGAGACGAAGGGGTCGGACACCAACTAGCTCGCCGGAACCATTTCGAGCGCTGAGCGGGACGTTCTTGTTGGACTCGAAGGAGGCCTTCGATCGTGAGCTCGATTACCCCTGGCGCACGCAGGGTCGGGATCGCCGCCGTCGGCTGCGCGCTGGTCTTGGTGCCGGCCGCCGCCTCGTCCGGCTCGGTTGACCGCGCGAGCGAGACGAAGCTCCGCGGTAGCAACTTCTACAGCAACTGCCGGTTCAGCCACAGCTCAGAGGATGATCCGATCGTCTATCCTGGACAGCCGGGACGGTCGCACTCCCATACCTTCTTCGGCAACAAGTCCACGAACGCGTTTTCCACCGTGGCGAGGCTGGGTCGGGCCACGACGACCTACTATCCCCGCGCCGACCACCACAGCCACATGAGCTACAGCCGGAACTACGTCTGTCCGCGCGCTCAGCCGGTGAAAGTACCGCTGATCCGACTCAACATCCGCTATCCGATCGATCGCGGCAGGGGTGTCTCGCTTGCCTCCGGCGGCCAGAACACGGCTCACGCGGATTTCTTCAACACGTGGAACCAGCGGGCCCTCCGGCGCCTGGTCGACGAATGCTTCCACGGCCGCTGCAACAAGGCGCAGCGGTAAACGCCCGTTCCGTAGTTATTGCGGCGGAATGTTCTGGTTGCGCCGCAGGACGTTCTTCGGGTCGTACCGGCTCTTCAACGCTTGCAGGCGACCGAAAGCCTCGTCACCGAAGGCGCCTCGCACGCGTTCGATCGGCTCGTCGGCCTGCATGTAGTTGACATAGCCGCCGCTGCCGAACGACCACGGCTCGATCGCCGCAGCCGTGTCCCGAGCCCAGGCGATGTACTGCTCGTCGAGGGCGGCGTCCTGCCAGGTGGCCACCGCGCTGACGTTGAACGCCGCCTGGCGGAAGCCGACGGCTCCGGCGGTCCCGTCGGCATCCTTCGGCGAGCCGTGCAGGGACTCGATCAGGACTCCTCCCGGCGGCAGGCCCAACGCGACGATGCGTCCGAGCAGCTCGTCGATGAGCTCGTCGGGAAGCTCGCGCACGAAGTGACCCTTCCAGTAGTGCCGGTTCTCGCCGTACGGTGAGTCGAACACGCGTTGCTGGTCGACGAACGACTGCTCGCGCACGCCGTCGTCGACGAGCCCCGGCGCCGAGCGCAGCGCGCGGAGCTCCTCCGGATCCGGGTCCGAGCCCGTGTAGCAGGGAGCGACGACGAGGACGGGCGCCAGCGCCTCGTCCACTGCAAGCCCCGCCTGGCAGCTGAGGTCACGTGGAGAGCGGGCAGCGACGTCTCGGAAGTGGCGAAACGCCTCGCGGACGCCTTTCCCCCCGAACGTGAGCAGGCCGCCGGCGACGCGAGCGAGCGGGTGCAGGCGGAACTCCAGCCGCGTCGCGACGCCGAAGTTCCCGCCTCCGCCGCGGAGCCCCCAGAGGAGCTCGGCATTCTCATCGGGGCCGGCACGCACCGCGGTTCCATCCGGAGTGACGACCTCGGCACCGACGAGGTGGTCGCACGTCAGCCCGTATTGCGAAGTCAGGTGGCCGATGCCGCCGCCGAACGTGAGGCCGGCGACGCCGGTCGAGCCGACGACGCCTCCCGGGGTGACCAGGCCGAGCGCCTGCGTGGCCGCGTCGAAGTCGAGCCAGGTCGCGCCGCCATCGGCCCTTGCGGTCCGCGCGACGCCGTTCACCTCGACCCCGCGCATGAGCGAGAGGTCGATCACGAGCCCCCCGTCGCAGACGCAGTGACCGGCCGGATTGTGCCCGCCTCCGCGCACGGCCACCTCGAGCTCGTGCACGCGCGCGAAATCGAAGGCCGTCGCGACATCACCCGGCCCGACGCAACGCGCGATCACCGCGGGCCGGCGGTCGACGAGAGCGTTGAAGCAGCGGCGTGCCGCGTCGTACTCCGCGTCGTCTGGGCCGACGACCTTTCCGGCCACCGACTTCCGCAGCTCGTTCAGGCCCTCAGCGACCAGCACCTCAGGGGCGGCCGGCCGCCTCTGCCGGCCGTTCGGGGGAGGGTCCGGGCGAGATCTCTCGCTCGTGCGGCGGCTCGATCGTGATGTTCGGGAGCGCTCGGTCGAGCCACCTCGGGATGTACCACGACTTCTCGCCCAGGAGGGTGAGCAGCGACGGCACGAGCGTCATGCGCACGATCAGCGCGTCGGTCAGGATCGCGATCGCAAGCAACAGTCCGAACTCCTTCGGGATGCGATCCGCGCTGAGGATGAAGGCTGCGAAGACGGTGCCCATGATCAACGCCGCGGCGACGACTACCCGGCCGATTGCCGCGATGCCGTGATCGATCGCCGCGCGCGTCCTCAAGCCGTGGATGTGCTCCTCGCGGATGCGGCTCATGAGGAACACCTCGTAATCCGTCGAGAGCCCGAACAGGATCGCGAAGGCGATCGGCGGGACGAACGTCTCGATCGGGCCCGTTCGATCGAGCCCGGTCAAGCCAAGCAGGTGGCCTTCCTGCACGACCAGGGTGAGCACGCCGAAGCCAACGAAGGCGGAGAGGATCGTCGTGATCGCCGCTTTCGCCGAGATCACGATCGATCGGAACGCCATCGCCAGCACGAAGAACGTGACGCCGATGATGTAGAGCAGGAAGAGCGGCATCCGGTTGATGATCCGCTCGGCGATGTCTTTGAAGGCCGCGGTCTGGCCGGACACGTACGCCTGAGCATTGCCACCCACCGTCGCAGCCGGCACGACATCGTCTCGCAGCCGGTCGACGAGCTTGTCCGTTGCCTCGTCCTGCGGAGCGGACTTCGGAGTCACGAAGACGATCGCGACAGTCTTCTCGTCGTTGAACTGTGGCTTGCGCAGAGACGCCACGTCCTTGAGGCCATAGACGCGGTCGTAGATCTTCTCCGGGGCCTGACGGTCGCCGTTCACGTCCACGACGATCGGAATGGGGCCGTTGAAGCCGGGCCCGAAGGCCTCGGCCAGCAGGTCGTAGGCCCTCCGGCTCGTCTGCTGCTTGGGCTGCGTCCCCTGGTCTGCCGCGCCGAGCCGCACGAGCGCCGAGGTTGCCGCGAGGCCCAGAATCAGCACGAGGGCGACCGGGAACACGAATCGCGCGTTCGCCGTCACGAACCGGCCCCAGCGGGCGATCAGGGTCTTCTCGCGCGCCGACTCCGAGTCGTCGATGGGGGGCAAGAACGGCACCTTCAGCCGGTCGATCTTGTGGCCGAGTAGCGCCAGCACGGCAGGCAGGAGCGAGCTCGCGATCAAGACCGTCGTCAGCACCCCGAGCGCGCTGCCGATGCCGAGCTTGGTGACGAAGTCGAGACCGATGAACGCGAGGCCGCTGACCGAGATCGCGACCGTCAGGCCGGCGAAGAGCACGGCTCGCCCGGCGGAGGAGCCGGCCTCGGCAGCGGCGTCGCGCGGTGAGAGCCCTTCGTGGAGCGCCTGTCTGAACCGCGTGACGATGAACAGCGAGTAGTCGATGCCGACGCCCAGCCCGATCATCGAGACCAGGATCGGCGTGATCGTGTTGATGTCGGTCAGGCCGGCCAGGATGAAGAGCAGCAGGAACGCCGTCGCCACCGCCGTGATCGCCAGCGCGATCGGGATCAGCATCGCCACGAACGTGCGAAAGACGACGAGTAGCACGAGGATCGCAGCCAAGAGGCCGAGCGCCTCCGAGGCCCCCTGCTCAGGAGGCGGGAACTCGGCTTCGCCGTTGAACTCGACGGTCACCCCCGCAGGCTCGACCGTTTCGCGGACGGCATCCTCGACGGCGACGACCTCGTCCCGGTCATCTCCCTCGATCGTCTGATCGAACTGTGCTTCCGCGTAGGCGATGCGCCCGTCGTCGGAGAAGGTGTCCTTGCTGAAAGGGTTGCCCACGCTTTCGATCCCTGCCTTGTCGTCGGTGGGCTTGAACTCCTTCGACTTGAGGCGCGCGACGGCTTCCCGGATCGCCGCCTTGCGCTGCGGCGTGTCGAGCCGCTCGCCCTCGGGCGCAGCGAAGACGACATTCAGCACACCGCCCTGCTCGGACGCGAACTCGGACTCGATCAGGTCGGTTGCCTTCTGCGTGTCCGAGCCCGG
>Ga0307278_10000206_pt1 | contig 30445 bp, 25 predicted proteins | sample ER_DNA_117_FD_194482 | JGI IMG/M metagenome (GOLD analysis project Ga0307278, IMG submission 194482) | Bulk soil microbial communities from the East River watershed near Crested Butte, Colorado, United States - ER_DNA_117 | ecosystem: Environmental > Terrestrial > Soil > Floodplain | place...
GGCCAGCGCCCGCATCACCCCCTCCACCGAGATCAGATGGCGGACGGTGATGTCCTTGTCGGTCTTCTCCTTCACCAGCGCACGCGCGTCGGCCAGTTCCATGTTCCGGTCCTCCCTCCGGTCGCCGAGATGATCCCATCTCGCTGACGTGCGCCTTGGGTCTGGGATCTGGACAGTCTGGACGAAGTGGCAGACTATCTGCCAACCAGGCCGCGGGGGTGGGACATGACCGAGATTCCGCCGGAGCGAGGGGGCGGTCCGACCGTCCGCCGGATGCTGGTGGGCGCGCAGCTCCGCCGGCTCCGCACCGACAAGGGGCTCTCCCGCGAGCAGGCCGGCGAGGCGATCCGGGCGTCGGAGTGGAAGATCCACCGGCTGGAGAACGGCCAGGTCGGCTTCAAGGACCGCGACATCGTCGACCTGCTGCGGTTCTACGGGGTCGACGACCCCGTCGAGGTTGTCGAGTTCGTCATCCTCGCCCGCGAGGCCAACGCACCCGGCTGGTGGCAGCAGTACGGCGACCTGCTGCCGCAGTGGTTCCGCGCCTATGTCGACCTGGAGGCGGCGGCGACGCTGATCCGGACCTACGAGGGCCAGTTCGTCCCCGGGCTGCTGCAGACCGAGGACTACATGCGGGCGGTGGTCGGCGGCGCGCAGCTCGATGACTCGCCTGCGGAGGCGGAACGGCGCGTGGCGCTTCGGCTGGGCCGGCAGACGCTGCTGGAGCGCAGGGACGCCCCCCGGCTGTGGGCGGTGGTGGACGAGGCGGCGCTGCGACGGCCGGTCGGTGGGCCCAAGGTGATGCGCGCCCAGCTCGAGCGGCTGATCGAGGCCAGCGAGCTGCCCAACGTCATCCTGCAGGTGCTGCCGTTCGCCGCGGGTGCGCATCCGGCGATGGTGGGCGCGTTCAGCGTGCTGCGGTTCGCCGACCAGGAGCTGCCCGACGTGGTCTACGTCGAGCACCTGAACAACGCCACCTATCTGGACAAGCGCGACGAGGTGGAGCGGTACCTGGATGTGATGGAGAGCCTCTGCCTGGGCAGCCAGCCGCCGGCCAAGACCGCGGAGTTCCTCGATAAGATCCTGGACAAGCTGTAACGACACCACGGAGGACAGGGTGGCCGAAGACTGGACCACCAGGATCAATACGAGCGTGCCGAACCCGGCGCGCATCTACGACTATCTCCTTGGTGGCAAGGACAACTATCCCGCTGACCGCGACGTGGCGGAACAGGTCGTCGCCATCGCGCCGGTAACCCGTGATGTGGTCCGGGACAACCGGGCGTTCCTGCGCCGGGTCGTCCGCTTCCTCACCCAGGAGGCCGGGATCCGGCAGTTCATCGACCTCGGCAGCGGCCTGCCCACCCACGGCAACGTCCACGAGGTCGCCCAGGCCATCGCGCCCGACGCGCGCGTGGTCTACGTGGACAACGACGCGATGGTGGTGACGCACAGCCGCGCGCTGCTGGCCGACGACAAGACCCTCGCGATCCAGGCCGACCTCCGAGAACCCGACGCCATCCTGGGGCACCCGGAGGTTCGGGGGCTCATCGACTTCGACCAGCCGATCGCGCTGCTGCTGGTGGCGATCCTGCATTTCATCCCCGACGACCAGGACCCGCTGGGGATCGTGGGGCGCTTCCGGGATGCCTTGCCGACCGGCAGCCACCTGGCGATCTCCCATAGCACCAGAGATGTCCCGGTGCGGCCCGACATGTCGGCGGCGGAGATGGCCGAGATGGGGGCGAGGGTCGAGCGCCTGTATCAGCTGACCACCGCGGCCCTCGTGACTCGCACCCGTGCGCAGGTCGAGCCGTTCTTCGACGGGTTCGACCTGCTGGACCCTGGCTTGGTGGAGATCCAGCTCTGGAGGCCCGACGACCAGAGCTCGATGCTGCCGGGGGGGTTCTATGGTGGAGTCGGCCGCAAGCGCTCATCCACTCGTTGACGATCACCTTGCGTATCGCGGTCTCCTTCCGGTCCTCGACCCGAGCGGAGCCTAGCGATAGCCGGTTGGGTCGGCCGGCAAACCCGCGTCCTGGACCTCGACGAGATAGCGCCAGCAATCGGGCTGGGAGCCATCGAGATCGGTGAAGCCGTACTCGCGCGCCAGCCCGCCCGACGAGTACGAGCCGCCGCTGCGGCGACGGATCTCCGGGTCGGCGGCAAGCGCGGCCACCGCGCGGCCCACGAACCGCGGGCTCTCGGAGATCGCGGCGAAGTGCGGATTGATGGCTGCCCCGTCGCGCCAGTTCGCCTCGGTGACCCCGTAGTTGTCGAGCATCATCTCCGAGCGCATCCAACCTGGCGTCAGCGCGACGGCGGCGCACCCGTGCGGGGCGAGCTCCTCGCCCTGCGCGAAGGCGAGCCGGATGACCGCGGTCTTGGCCAGGTCGTAGAACGCCGAGACCCGGTAGCGCTCGGCGTTGTACTCGCGGGTGCCGTCGGTCATCTCCACGACCAGCCCGCCCGGCTTCCGGATCAACAGCGGAAGCGCGAAATGACTGGTGATCAGGTGCGTGTCGATCGCCAGGCGCAGCATCCGCAGCCCCTTCTGGAGGTCGTGCTCCCACACCGGCGTGTCCCACTCGAACAGCAGCTCGCCGCCCCAGATGTCGTTGACCAGCAGGTCGAGCCGCCCACGCTCGGCGTCGATCCGCTGCACGAGCGCCTCGACCTCGCCGGCTTCGAGATGGTCGACCGCGACCGCGATGCCAACGCCGCCGGCGGCGGTGACGAGCTCGGCGGTCTCTTCGATCGTCTCCGGGCGGTCGTAGTCCGAACGTCGCCCCCGGGTGGAGCGGCCGGTGCAGTACACGGTCGCCCCCGCCTCCCCGAGCGCCACGGCCGAGCCACGCCCGGCACCGCGCGTCGCCCCCGCCACGAGGGCGACCTTGCCGTCGAGCGGTCCGGACATCTGCATACCTCCATCCTTCGCCATGAGCTCGCGCGCGAGCGTCTCTTGCCGATCATGGTCGCCGACGGCGACGCCCGCACGCGGCCCACCCACGTCCTGGAGGCCGTGTGCGCGATCACCGACGCTTGGGGCGCAGCGCCCTTGCGCCGTAGCGCGACAGAGAGCAGAGTTGTCCCCTCTGTGGGTCTGGGAGGGCTTCATGGCGACAGAGCACGACAACTACGGATACACCGCGTTGCACGCGTTCGTGCTCATCCGGCGTGTGCCTGAGGGCCTCAACATCGCGGACGTGATCGAAGAGATCGGGGGCACCGAAGGCGCCGAATTTGAGAACGGGCAGGTGCTGTTCGCGTCGGTGTTCGTCGGCGCCTACATCGGATTCGCGCACGTGCGCGCCGCCGACCTCGCTGCCTTGCAGCGACTCCTCTACGTCGATCTCTCCGAGCGGGGCGTCCGTTGCGAGCACGCGGTCGAGGGTCCCGTCTACTCGCGGCCGGGGGCGCCGCCTCAGCCCATGGGGCCGAAGCGGGGAAGCCCGCCGTTCTGCGCCCTCGTGCGAGTCCGGGTGGCGGGAGACCCTCAGGGGGTCATGACCGAGATCGGCCGGCGATTCCAGAGCAGCGATCCGTTCCAGGGCGCCTCGGTCATCTTCGGAACGGCCGACGTCCTCGTGGAGCTCGCGGGCGAGAGCCTCGATGCCGTGAGCAGGCCTGTGTTGGAGGTCATCCGGGGAACCCCGGGGGTCCTCGGGACCGAGACCTCGTTCGCGTTCACAGATCAGTGGAGAACCCCATCGTAGGTGCTGACCTCCACCAGTGACGACCGGCAGCTCCGCCAGCGCCGCGCCGAGCGGCGAGAGAAAGCTGGTCACGCTGCTGTTCGCGGACCTGACCGGCTTCACCTCGCTTGCGTCGTCGCTTGACCCCGAAGAGGTGTACGCGCTCGTCCGACCGGGCCTGACCGCGCTGGAGCGGATCGTCGAGGAGCACGGCGGGACCGTTCCTCAGGTGATGGGGGACGGGTTCCTGGCGGTCTTCGGCGTTCCAAGCGCGCACGAGGACGACGCCGAACGTGCTGTCCGGGCGGCGCTCGCCGTCAGGGACCATGCGCGGGAGCTGCGACGAGGCGGATCCGGCATGCCGTTCCCCGAGGTCCACGCGGGCGTCAACTCCGGCGAGGTCATGGTGGCTCCGTCGCGCGAGGCGGCCGGGTTTGCGGTCGTCGGAGACACCGTCAACACCGCCTCGCGGCTCGCCGATCTCGCGAAGCCTGGCGTGGTGCTCGTTGACCAGCGGACCAGGCGGCGCACCGAGCACGCGATCCGGTACGGACCGGGCCGGGGGTATCGAGCGAGAGGGAAGGTCCAGCCGATCACGGCGTTCGAAGCCATCGCGGTTCGCTCGGCGCTTCCCGCCGGACGACCCACGCCCGTGGTCTCCGGACGCTTCGTCGACCGGGAACATGAGCTCGAGGCGCTCCGGCAGGCGCTCGGGAATGCGGTGAGCAATCGGTGCTCCAGCGTCCTTGTGGTGACCGCCGAGCCCGGAGCAGGAAAGACGCGACTGGCGACGGAGTTCGCGACGCGGCGGCCCGACGCGATCCTGCTGAGCGGCCGCTGCACCGCGTATGGCCACAGACTTCCGCTGGCTCCGATCGCCAGCGCGCTGCAGGACCTTATCGGCCTCCCCGTGGAGGCCCTCGGGACCGTGGCCGATCGAGAGGTGAGAAAGCTGGCGCATCGAGTCGCCGGATCGCGTCGGGCGCGCGATCTGACCCGCGGTCTCAAGCTGCTGCTTGGCACCGTCGACTCGCATGCGGCGCGAGACCCCGTTGGCGCAGTCGGTGAAGCGATGCGGGCGGCCCGAACGGTGCTCGAGGGCTTGGCCCGGGAACGGCCGGTGATCGCGGTCCTGGACGACCTTCACTGGGCGGATGCGCACCTCGTGGAGTGGCTCCACGCGACCTGCGCGAACCCTTGGTCCCAGCCAGTGCTCCTCATCGGCCTCTCGCGGCCGGAAGCTCTGGAATCCGGCGATCCGTTGCCAATCCTCGAGCTGGAAGCGCTCCCCGAACGACGACTGCGGGAGCTTGGCGAGTTGGCGCTTGGTCCAGGAGTCCCGGCGCTGGTCTTGGAACGGATCGTCGCACGGGCCTCCGGGAACCCGTTGTTTCTCGAGGAGAGCCTGGGCATGCTGGTGGAGTCGGGCGCCCTTGTGCAACGGGCCGGTGCCTGGATCATCGCAGACCCCCAGGCACTCGATCGGGTGCCCGCCACCATCCGCACGCTCATCGCGGCTCGCCTTGACGGTCTGCCTCCGGACGAGAAGCGCGTGCTGCAGGACGCCGCGGTTTGCGGCGAGGCCAGCTGGGACCGGCTGCTGGACAGCATCTCAGCCGCCGGGGACGTGAGGGCGGCGCTCCAACGCCTGGTGAGTCGAGACCTGCTCCGTCGAAGATCTCGCTCGCGCCTCCAAGGTGCGAGCGAATACGTGTTCAAGCATGTCCTGATCCGGGACGTCGCGTACGAGTCGATTCCCAGGCGAGACCGGTCCTCTCTGCATCTTCGCATCGCGACATGGCTTCGGGAGGCATCGGATCTGCCGGAGGAGCCGCTGGCGGAGCTGGCTCGCCACTACGAAGAGGCGTGGCGTCTCAGCGGTTCCAAGGCCGACCAGGGTGCCGCCAGACTGGCAGCCGAGTACCTCGGCCGCTGGGCGGACAAGGCGTTCACCTATCAAGCCCGGCTGGCGGAGTCGCTGTACGGGAGAGCCATCCGCGCCGCGGTCGAGTCCGCGGGCGAGGTCGATCCCCAGCTCGTCACCAGACTGTCGCTCGGACGAGCCGAGAGCCTCATCGAGCTCGGCCGCCATCGAGAAGCGGCGGAGCCCGCCAACGACGCCAGGAAGCTCGCGACGCGCACAGGCGATGTACGCCTCGAAGCACAGGCGCTCCTCGCCCTGGGACGCATCGAGTCCGACGTCGGGGATGACCGACTCGCACGGCGCCTGCTCGGCCAGGCCCTCTCGTCGTTCCTCGCGGTCGGGGACCTTGGCGGGCAGGCATGGGCCAAGCACCGGCTCTCCGAAGCCTGGGGGCGGGTCGATTACGCCCGGGAGCTGGAGCACCTGCGCGAGGCCTATCGGCTTTTCGAGCGAGCCGGCGACCAGCGGGGGAAAACGGTCGCCGCACAAGACCTCGCCTACCTATTGACCACGGTCGGAGGCGAGGAGTTCTCGCATTGGCACCGGCAGGCGCGCCGGCTGGTCGAGGGTGAGAGCGACCTTCGGTCACAGGCGGCTGTCCTGCGCACCTGGGGGTTCTTCTCCTACTACCGCGGGGAGTATCGCGAGGCGATACGGGTCATGCGCGAGGCGAGACCGATCGCCGTCGAGGCCGGAGATCGCTACGCGGAGGCGGACACCTTCCTCATCGAGGCGATGGCTGCATCCGTCGTCGGATCCCCCAGTGACGCCGGAAGGGTCGCCGCCGAGGTCGTCCGGCTGGGCAGAGCCGTCGGTTCCGTGCGTATCGCCGGACTCGGCTTGGCGGTGGGCGCTCGCGCCTGCCTCAGGGAGGGGAACCCGCCGCGTGCCTCCCGCCAGTTGGCGGCGGCACGTCAGACCCTGCAGCGCCACGGCGTCCGCAACGAGCTGCTGGAGACGGATTTCGTCGATGCGGGGATGCAACTCGACCGCGGGAACTGGCAGCGTGTGGCAGGCCCCGCGGAGCGGGGTGCCCTCGGAGCCCGTGCGAGCGGTTGGGCGCTGTACGAATCGATGGCGCCAACGCTCGTCGGACGCGCGCTTCTCGGGTCCGGGCGCCTCGTCGAGGCGGCCGCCGAGCTGGCCCGCGCTGTGGAATCAGCGCGCGCCGCCGGCGCGGCAGGGACGCTCGCGCTCGCAAGGACGGTGTTGGATCAGGCCCTGATCCTGACTGCGCAACAACCCTCAACGCCCCTTGCGGAGGATCCGAAAGAGATCGAGGTGGAGGCGATCGAGGCGGAGAACGACGGCTTCGTCGCGCTCCTCGAGGACCGCACCGAGGAGGCGGCTGCCGGGTTCTCCCTCGCGGTCGAGAGGTGGCAACAGCTTGGCTTCACGGTCTGGCTGGGACGTGCCCTGGCTTTGCAGGCGGCAACATCCCGTCGAGCAGGTGACGACCGCAGCGCGGAGCGCCTTCTCGCGCGAGCCGGCAACGTCCTCGATCGCATCAAGACGCCGGCTCGTCATCGGCGAGGTGTGCTCGCGCCAATTCCCTGACCAGAACCCTCACGCGGGAATGGCGAGCCCCGCCCCGACCGCGAAGACCACGAGCTGGGTTCGGTCACGCGCCCCCAGCTTGCCCATCGCGCATCCCGGTGACCTTCAGGCGCCTACGCAGTCGATGCTGCGTTCCCAGCCAACTGCCAGGCAGGTCCAAGGTCGGGCCAAGGTCCCTCGGGCAGCATCGCCCTACCGGCTCGACAGAGCCACCGACAAGGAGGCAGAACTTGGAGATCAGCAACGAGCGCCGCGGCTGGCGGCGCTGGGGCGGCAAGGCCGCCCTGGTCGCCGGCGGGCTCCTGGTGGGCGGGGTGCTCGCGGGGACGCTGACGGCGGGCGCGGCCACCACGACCACCAATGCCGCCGACCCCTACGCCGCAACAACGCCAGGGAACGCGCCAAGGAGCGGTGCGGTCGACGAGTCCAAGAGCCAGCGGCCCGATGAGCACCTGCTCACCGGCGACACCGCGAGCAAGGTCCGGGCTGCCGCCCTGGCCAGGTACCCGGGCGCGACCGTGCTCCGGGTGGAGACCGACTCCGACGGCGTCTACGAGGCGCATCTCACCACCACCGACGGGCAGCGTGTCACCGTCGAGGTCGGCAAAGACTTCAAGGTGACCGGCCTGGAGTCCGCCCCTCGCCGGTGATGGGCGCAAGCAACCGGCACCGCCGCGCTGAGCGCTGACGACCGATCCGCCAGGGGCGAGGTCCTTCCCGGGACCTCGCCCCTGGCGTACCCGCCTGTCTGGGGCGTTGACGTTGGCCTGGGCCGGGCGGATATTCGCGGGGAGCCTACCGAGGGGATGGTGCGCTCGCGTCGGTCATCGCGGAGGCCGGCTTCGCCCCAGGGGTTGTCAACGTCGTGACCGGCCTGGGCGAGGGCGCCGGGGCGGCGCTGGTCCGCCATCCCGAGGTGGCCCAGATCGCGTTCACCGGCTCCTCCGCCACCGGTCAGGCGGTCACGCGCGGGGCGGCCGAGCACCTTGCCCGCGTCTCGCTGGAGCGAGGAGATCTTCGGCCCGGTCGTCTGCCTGCTCCGCTTCCGGGACGAGGCCGAGGCGCTGCGCATCGCCAACCAGGCCCGCTTCGGCCTGGCCGCCGGCGTGTGGACCCGCGACGTGCAGCCGGCAACATCATCGAGGACCCCTTCCGGGTCCTGTGAGGCGAGGGAATATCGACGTGTGCCGATGAGGTTTCGGCCGTCAGACGGTCTCTAGGTCGAGACACCCAACGACGGGAGAGACAACCTTGACCGCCACGCCTGAGCGTACGCCGACACCCCGCACCATCCAGCGCACCTACCGCCTGCTGCTGCTCGGGAACACGCTGGCGGCGTCGCTCATCTGGGGGATCAACACGATCTTCCTGCTCGACGCCGGGCTGTCCAACCTGGAGGCGTTCACGGCCAACGCCTTCTTCACCGCCGGGATGGTGCTGTTCGAGGTGCCGACCGGGATCGTCGCCGACACCCTCGGACGCCGGATGTCCTACCTCCTCGGCACGGTGACGCTGAGCGCGTCGACGTTCCTGTACGTGCTGCTCTGGCAGATCGGAGCGCCATTGTGGCAGTGGGCGGTCGTCTCGATCCTGATCGGTCTGGGGTTCACGTTCTTTTCCGGCGCGGTGGAGGCGTGGCTGGTGGATGCCCTCACGGCGACGGGCTTCACCGGCGAGATGGAGTCGGTATTCGGAAGCGGCCAGGTGATCACCGGAGCGGCGATGCTCGGCGGCTCGGTCGCGGGAGGGTTCATCGCCCAGCAGACCAACCTGGGAGTGCCGTTCGTGCTCCGCGGCCTCATCCTGATCGTGATGTTCGTGGTCGCGTTCAGGCTCATGCATGACATCGGCTTCACGCCAGAGAGGGGCGGTCGGCCCCTGGCCGAGATGCGAAAGGTCGCCGCCGCCTCGATCGACTACGGCTGGCGGGTGCCGGCCGTCCGGTGGCTGATGGTCGAGGCCGTGTTCATCGGCGGCGTCGGCATCTACGGCTTCTACGCCCTCCAGCCGTACCTGCTGGAGCTCTACGGCGACCCGCACGCCTACCAGATCGCCGGTCTGGTGGCGGCGATCGTCGCCGGCGCGCAGATCCTCGGTGGGTCCGCCGCGCCATGGATCCGCCGGCGCTTCCGCCGCCGTACCTCGGCGCTGATCGGGACCGCGGGACTGAGCGTGATCACGCTTGGTCTGATCGGGATCATCGAGAGCTTCTGGGCAGTGATCGTGCTGATCGTCGTCTGGGGGCTGTTGTTCGCGGCCTCGATGCCGATCCGGCAGACCTACCTCAACGGCCTGATCCCGTCGCAGCAGCGGGCGACGGTCCTCTCGTTCGACTCGCTGATGGCCTCCAGCGGCGGGGTGTGGGTCCAGCCGGCTCTCGGTCGGGCCGCCGACGTGTGGGGGTACGCGCCGTCCTATGTGATCGGAGCGGGGATCTCGGCCCTGGCGCTGCCGTTCCTCGTCCTCTCCAGGCGCCAGAACGCTCCCGCGGACACGGTCGAGGTGGCCGACACGCAGGCCTCCTCCCGGCCGGCCTGAGCCAAGCGGATGCCGTCCGCGCCCTGTTGGCAGGCGGTCAGGTCCCTGTCGACCAGGGACCCGGGAAGTGCGCCGAGCAGATCCGGTAGGCCAGGTCGGTGTCGCCGGCCGCAAGCCCCGCGTACCACATACGCAGGGACCCGTCACGGAGCCTGACGGCGCACGGGGTGTGCACCCCACCTGCGTCCGGCCCGCCCTCGATCGCCGCCAGCGTGGTCCCGTGGCGGTCCCAGGAGACGCCGTCGGCGGAGGTCGCCATGGCGATAGCAACGTGGCCGCCGCCGTCGTCGCTCGCGTAGAACATGTACAACGTCCTGGCAATCACGATCACGCAGGGATGCGAGGTCGCCAGCTCCCCGTCCGCCGGCTCCAGGACCGCCCCGACCCGATCCCAGGAGGCCCCCGACGGGGACACGGCCGCCAGGATGGCCGCACGGCGGCTATCGCCCGCGCCGTCGTAGCCACAGAAGAACAGCCACCAGCCCGCCTCGGTCTCCACCAGGCACGGATGGCTGGCCGCCAGGGCGTCCTGCGGGCCCCGCTGCATGATGGTCCCCTGCGCGGTCCAGGTCTGCCCGTCACCGGAGGTGGCCATGTGCAGCCTCGTCGCTTCCCCGTCGAAGCCGGCATAGGCCATCAGGTAGCCGCCCGGGGACTGCACCACGCACGGAGATTCGACGCCATACCGGTCGCTGTCGCCCGCGAACCCTGCGTCGATCGCGACCCCGAGCCGCTCCCACGCCTCGCCGGGTCGTTGGACCGCCGTCAGGATCCGCCCGGTCGTGCCGTCGTGGCCCGAGTACCACATACGCAGCGCGCCGCCGTCCTCCTCCAGGACCCAAGGACGCATCGCGCGCAGGCTATCCGCACCGCCAGGTGTTCCCAGCGTGAACACCTCTCCCTCTCGAACCCACTTCACTGGACAGCGCCTCCCTGTGCCGCGCCGGTTCGCAGGCTCCCGTCGGCGCCGCCCTGATCGCGGCGAATCGGCTATCCCTGCAAGCGCCGGTCCACCGGCTGCGAAGGCACCTGGTCACGGTGTTCGAAGCAGAAGTCGTCGGGGTTGTAGCGGGAGAGCCTCGTCGCACAACGCCGAGCCGCGCAGATCCGGTTGTCACCGAACGAGCGGATCATTCGTTTGCCGTCAGGCCATCCCCGGTTGCTGTAGCTCCTTGCCATGGCCACCGTTCTCACTGTCACGACGCCGTTTGGGGGTTGCCACCCACGACGACACGCGCACCTGTCGCACCGGCGAGATCGGCTCGCACGGCAGGCACGACACGAACACCGACGCTGGGCCGCCGGCCTGACCGTACTCTCCGGGCCAGTCCCCAGTCAGGCCACGACCACACGAGTCTACGCTCAAGCCACCCCGCGGCATACCGTCCAGCGCAGCGGGAACAGCCACAGCAACGGCTGCCGCGGTCTGGTAGCCTGGCCCGGCAAAGGTTCACGTTTCGCTTCGCAACCCGCAGGTCGAGCTTGTCCCTTGCCGCCGGCGCCAGGTCGCGCCGGCGTTGATCTAGACCTCCGAGACCACGGAGGGAGGGACAAGTTCATGACTGTTGGAACCGTGAAGTGGTTCAACGCCGAGAAGGGCTACGGCTTCATCGCGCCCGAGTCCGGCGTCGACGTCTTCGTGCATTTCAGCGCCATCCAGTCGACCGGCTACCGCTCGCTTACCGAGGGGCAGGCCGTCGAGTTCGACGTGACGCAGGGGCCGAAGGGCGCCCAGGCCGCCAACGTGCGCGTGCTCGAGCGCCAGTAGCCAAGGCCGGCAAGCCCACCCGACACTCGTCGGGTGGGCTTGCTGCCGGACGGTGTGGGACCTGTGGGGGGTATATTCGTTCATACAGCTTGCCGGCCTCGTGGAGCAGACCACCCAGAGAGGGATGCGTGTTGGCCGCTACCGTGCTCGTGGCCGACGATGACGCCGACATCCTTCGCTTCGTGGAGATCAACCTGCGGTTGGAAGGCTTCGAGGTCGTCACCGCCCGGGACGGCCCCGACGCGCTCGCGAAGGCCGTTGCCGTCCGGCCCGACTTGGTACTGCTCGATGTCCAGATGCCCGGCATCGACGGTTACACCATCTGCGCCCGGATTCGTGCCGATGCCAGCCTGGCCGCTGTCCCGGTGATCATCGTGACCGCCAACTACGGCTCGGCGGAGGTTGAGGCGGCTCGCCGGGCCGGGGCGGACGACTTCCTGGTCAAGCCGTTCCTCCCCGCCACGCTCCTCGACATGGCCAAGGCCATGCTCAGCTAGGGGTCAGGACCTGGTCAGGACCACCTTGAGGGCGTTGGTCTTGGCGGCGTCGGCGAACACCCCGTAGGCGTCGAGGATCTCGTCCTGGGTGAAGCGGTGGGTGGCGAACGGCCGTGGGTCCAGGCGGCCCTCCGAGACCAGCCGCAGCAGCGTCGGCGTGGACGAGGTGTCCACCAGCCCGGTGGTGATGGTGACGTTCCTGATCCACAGCCGCTCCAGATGCAGGGTAGCGGGATGGCCGTGGACGCCGATGTTGGCGACCCGCCCGCCCGGCCGCACCAGCTCGGTGCACAGCTCGAAGGTCTCGGGGATCCCCACCGCCTCGATGGCCACGTCGGCGCCGAGCCCGTCGGTCAGCTCCTTCACGACCTCGAGCGGGTCCTCGGCGTCGCCGTTGACGGTCAGGTCCGCGCCGAACTGGGAGCGTGCCTTCTCCAGGCGGGAGTCGGCCTTGTCGATCGCCACGATCCTGCTCGGCCCGTACAGCCGGGCGGTCATCATCGCCGCCAGCCCCACGGGCCCGGCACCCACCACCGCGACCACGTCGCCGGGGCGGACCTTGCCGTTGAGCACGCCCACCTCGAAGCCGGTGGGCAGGATGTCGGACAGGAACAGCACCTGCTCGTCGCTGAGGCCGTCGGGCAGCTTGTACAGGCTGTTGTCGGCGAAGGGGATGCGCACCAGCTCGGCCTGGGTGCCGTCGATCAGGTGCCCCAGGATCCAGCCGCCGCCGCTCTGGCACTGCCCGTACATCCCCTGCCGGCAGTACTGGCAGCGCCCGCACGCGGAGATGCAGGAGACCAGCACGCGGTCGCCTTCCCGGACGTTCTCCACGGCGTCACCGGTCTCCACCACCGTCCCGACCGCCTCGTGCCCAAGCGTGCGTCCCGGCTCGCAGGTCGGCACGTCACCCTTGAGGATGTGCAGGTCGGTGCCGCAGATGGTGGCGGTGTCGATCTGCACGATGGCGTCGCTCGGCCGTTCCAGCTTGGGGTCCGGCTTGGACTCCCACTCCTTCTGGTTGGGGCCGTGATAGACGAGTGCCTTCATGGGCGCCCACCTCCGGGGTGCGGGGATCGGTTCCCGCAAGCATAGAAACCGGGCACGCCGGACGGACCTCCCGATCACGGGATCACCCGCAGGATTCCTCAACCTGTGGAACATCCGCGGCGTTTTCGGCGCGACGTGTCAGGCGATCTCGTCGACGCAGGCGGTAGAGGCGGCGGGCGCGTTCGCGCAGGGCCTTCAGCGTCTCCGGGCCGGGCTCGTGCTGGATACTGGGGTGTATGGATCTTGCGGTGATGCCGCCGGTGGCGCCGATGCTGGCCAAGCCGGTCGCCGAGCTGCCCGACGGGCCCTGGAGCTTCGAACCCAAATGGGACGGGTTCCGCACGATCATCTTCCGCGACGGCAACCAGGTGGAGCTCGGCAGCCGCAACGAGCGCCCGCTGACCCGCTACTTCCCCGAGCTCGTCGAGGCCGTCAAGACCCACCTGCCCACCCGGTGCGTGATCGACGCCGAGATCGTGGTCCCCGACCCGGCCGGCCGGCGGCTGGACTTCGACGCGCTGCTGCTGCGCATCCATCCGGCGGCCAGCCGGGTCGCCCTGCTGGCCGCCCAGACCCCGGCCCGGCTGGTCGCCTTCGACCTGCTGGTCCTGGGGGACGTCGACTGGACCGGCCAGCCGTTCACGCGGCGCCGGGCGGCCCTGGAGCATGCCCTTGCCCAGGTGGGGCCGCCGGTCCACCTGACCCCGGCCACCACCGACCGCACCCTGGCCCTGGACTGGCTGGGGCGGTTCGAAGGCGCCGGGCTGGACGGCGTGGTCGCCAAGCTGCTGGATGGGGTCTACGAGCCGGACCGGCGAGGGTGGGTGAAGGTCAAGCACCACCGGACCGCCGACTGCGTGGTGGCCGGCTACCGGCTGCACAAGCGCGGCCAGGACCTGGTCGGCTCGCTGCTGTTGGGGCTGTACACCGACGCCGGGGAGCTGGCCAGTGTCGGGGTGGTCGGCGCCTTCCCGATGGCGCGGCGCCGGGAGCTGTTGGTTGAGCTGCAGCCGCTGGTGACCAGCTTCCAGGGGCACCCGTGGGACTGGGGGGCCTGGCAGCGGGAGGCCGGCGCCCGCGCCGCTCGGGGGGCCTGGGGCAGCCGCTGGAACCCTGGCAAGGCGCTGTCGTTCGTCCCGTTGCGGCCGGAGCGGGTGGTGGAGGTGCGCTACGACCACCTGGAGGGCAGGCGGTTCCGCCACACCGCCCAGTTCCTGCGCTGGCGTCCCGACCGCGACCCCCGCTCGTGCACCTACGCCCAGCTCGAGGAGACGGTCAGCTTCGACCTCGCCGAGGTCCTCGCGACCACCGGGACCTGACCACCCGAGTGTGGCGCGCGATGGTCGCCTCGCCCGACGCCACCCATCGCTGGACCACGGCGTCGATCGCGTCGCCGCCGGCGTCGCCGTTGGCGAGCACGACGATGCCGGCCCGCCGGTCGGGCAGCAGCGCCAAGCCGGCCCGCCATCCGTGGTTGGCGCCCTCGTGGTAGGCGAGCACGTCACCGCCGGGCAGCAACCCAAGGCCATACCCCAGCCCCCAGCGGCCATCGGTGGCCGGGGCGGCGGTGAGCGCCAGCCGCACCCCGGCCGGGCTCAGCACCCCCCGCCCCGGCGGCTCGCCCTGGGGGCCGGGCAGCGCGACCGCCAGCCCGGGCGCCGTGGAGGTGGCCATCGCCTGCCGCGCCGCGACCTCCACCGCCCGCTCCAGACCGGGCCAGGGTGGGTCAGGGGATGATCGCCGCGACACCGACCGGCCTGCCTAGACGATCGCGTCCTCGCTGCCCCGCTCCGGCCGCCTGACCAGCGGCACGGTCCTGGCCTGCTCGCCGCCGACCAGCTCCTCGGTTCGCAGCTTGACCGACTCGGTCTGGGTGCCGGCCGCGAACGCCACGGTGTCGTGGCGCAGCACCTCCGGATCGACATACACGCTGGCGCCCACCAGCGCACCAAGCGGCGGCAGGCCGCCCAACTGGTAGTCGGCGAAGTCGCGGCCGAGCTCCTCCTCGCTGGCCAGGCGGGCATGGCTGTCGCCCAGCGCCTCTCGGACCAGGTGCAGGTCCAGCCGACGCGAGGCCGGGATGACCACCAGCGCATATCCGGACGAGGTACGCACCGCCAGCGTCTTCAGCACCTCGCCGGCGTCGACACCCAGCGCCCGCGCCTCCTCGGTGGAGGTGTAGGCCTGCCGGTGGGGGATCAGCTCGAACGCGATGCCCCGTTCCTCGAGGTGTTCGGTCACGACCGACATCGCTGCCACCTCCCAGGCCGCCAGGCCCCGCGGCGGCCAGTTGGACGCCCTGCCTTCAAGGCCACGCGGCGGTCGCCGCTACCGTACACGGCGGGTGCGCTTGGCGGCCCGACCTCGGGCGGCGGCGTCCAGGACGCGCTTACGTAGCCGGATCGAGGTGGGCGTGACCTCGACGAGCTCGTCGACGCCGACACGTTCGATGGCCTGCTCCAGCGAGAGCTGCCGCGGCGGCACGAGCCGGATCGCCTCGTCCGCCGCGTGCGTGCGGATGTTCGTCTTCTGCTTCTCGCGGGTTGGGTTGACGTCCATGTCGCCGGGACGGGCGTTCTCGCCGATCACCATGCCCTCGTAGACCTCGGTGCCCGGGCCGACGAACAGCTCGCCCCGCTCCTGGAGCTGGTCGAGGGCGTAGCCGGTGGCGGTGCCGACGCGGTCGGCCACCAGCGCGCCGTTGACGCGGTCCTGGATCTCACCGGCCCACGCGTCGTAGCCGTCGAACAGGTGGTGGAGCAGCGCGGTGCCCCTGGTCGCGGTGAGCAGGCCCGAGCGGAAGCCGATGAGTCCCCGCGCCGGTACCCGGAGCTCGAGCCGTACCCAGCCCGTGCCGTGGTTGACCAGGTTGGTCAGGCGTCCCCTGCGCAGCGCGAGGGCCTGGGTCACGACCCCGACGAACTCCTCCGGCACGTCAAGGGTGACCGCCTCGTAGGGTTCCTGCACGCGGCCGTCGACCGTCCTGGTGATGATCTCCGGCTTGGACACCTCCAGCTCATTGCCCTCGCGCCGGATCTGCTCGACGAGCACGGCGAGTTGCAGCTCGCCCCGGCCCTGGACCTCGAACGTGTCGGGTGAGCGGGTCGGCAGCACCCGGATCGAGACGTTGCCGAGTGCCTCGCGGTCCAGCCGCTGCTCGAGGTGCCGACTGGTGAGGTAGGTGCCGTCGTTGCCGGCAAACGGCGAGGTGTTGACCCCGAACCGCATCGAGAGGCTCGGCTGGTCGATCGAGACCACCGGCAGCGGCCGCGGGTCGTCCGGATCGGTGACCGTCTCGCCGACGGTCACGTCGCCGAGGCCGGCGATGGCAACGATCTCGCCCGGCCCGGCGCGGTCGAGGTCGGCGCGGGACAACCCGATCGCGCCCACGATCTTGGTGACCTTGGCCATCGCCAGCGTGCCGTCCCCCTTGGCCACGCCGACCCGGTCGCCGAGGCCGACCTCGCCCTGCCACAGACGCCCGACCGCCAGGCGACCCACGTAGGGGTCGGCGTCCAGGTTGGTGACCAGGAACTGCAGCGGGTGCCCCGGCTCGAAGGTGGGCGGCGGCGTCGTGACCACGACCGCCTCGAGCAGCGGGCCGAGGTCTGGGGCCAGCTCGTCGGGGCGGCGGCCGGCCCGGCCGGCCCGGGCGTTGGTGTAGAGGATCGGGAAGCCGACCTGGTCTTCGTCGGCGTCGAGGTCGAGGAACAGCTCTTCGACCTCGTGGACCACCTCGGCGGGCCGGGCGTCGGTCCGGTCGACCTTGTTGACGCACACCACGACCGGCAGGCGGCGGGCCAGGGCCTTGCCGAGCACGTAGCGGGTCTGGGGCAGCGGGCCCTCGCTCGCGTCGACCAGCAGCAGAACGCCGTCGACCATCCGCAAGGTCCGCTCGACCTCGCCGCCGAAGTCAGCGTGGCCGGGTGTGTCAACAACGTTGATCCTCACGCCCCGGAACTCCACAGCGGTCTGTTTCGCGAGGATCGTGATGCCCTTCTCACGCTCCAGGTCCATCGAGTCCATGACCCGCTCGACGACCTCTTGGTTGGCCCGGAAGACGCCCGACTGCCGGAGCATGGCGTCCACCAGGGTCGTCTTGCCGTGGTCGACGTGCGCGATGATGGCAACGTTGCGGAGATCGTCGCGGATCAGCGGCACCTGGGATTCCTCCAGCGCAGACGGGCCGTTCGGCATGGCGCGGGCCCCGAGCTGACGCCGGAGCACAACCTTCCGATGGTAGCGAAGGACTGAGCTTCGCCACTCACGGATCAGTCCGCCGAGCCGATCTCGTCGCACAAGCATCCCCAGCCGGCGGGACGACTGCTGGCGCCGAGCCGCCGGTGTGCTGGCGCTGGTGGAGTGGCGAACGGCAAGGCCACGCCAGTACTGGCTGTGCTACCGGGGCCGGTCGTCACCCTCGACGCGGAGGCCCTGGGACTGCCCAGGGGCGGGTTCGTCGTCGTCCTCCTCGCCGGCTTGCTCTTCCTCCGGGGTGATGTCCGCCTCGGCGAGCACCTCGAACGGATGGCTGGCCGACACCAGCCCGACCGCGTCGTCGCCCTCCCCGACCGCGCCGCGCTCCTCTGCGGCCGCCTCCTCAACGGTCAGCTCGGCCAGGGGGTCGGCCTCCAACCGCTCCTCGGGGATCGGCCGGCCGCTGCGCACCGACCGGCCGTAGCTGCCGGCGGCAAGCCGCGCCTCGGCCCGCTGCAGCGCCGCCCACCGGGCACGCAGCAGCCGGTCGACGGCCGTGTCGGTCTGGGCGGCGTCACGTCGGTCGGCATCGTCGACCTCGTCGCCCAGGTCCGCCGGGCCCGGCCCCTCGGACTCGGCCGCCAGCAGCCGCTCCAGCCGGGCTCGCTCGCCGGTGAGCAGCGCCCGCGCGTGGGCCTGATCCATCCTCGCCTCCTCGGAGCCGGGTGAAGCGTTCATCTTGCGGGAGTTCGACGACCACCGCCAACGGCATGACGGCGCCGCCGGAAGGGCATGAGCGGACCCGCGACCAGCGGCCTGGACGACCAGCACATCGTTCGGCCGGGCGGATGTCATAGAGCCCGGTCGTTGCGGTCCGCTGGTACCTACGCTCTGGCCTGCCCTGTCGCGACATCGAGATGCTGCTGGCCGACACCGCTCGGCCATGCCGGCATAGCGTCGGCAATCGCCAGTCGTCGAGGAGCGCTGGGAGGCAGCGACGGCATCGGCTAGAGATTGGCCTCGAGCAGGAACACCACGACCGAGAGGCCGAGGAGGACGCCGACGAGTGAGGCCGATCTGGTCAGGGCGAACCACGCCATGACCACCCTATCCCTTTTGCAGGGCGGCTAGGTTGAGCGCCCACGGGTAGTTGGGGACGTGCTCGATCCCGGTCAGGTTCTTGCGCAGCACCATGACGTCGCGCGGGTCGGCGACGAAGATGATGGCGGTGTTCTGGGCGAGGATCTTGCCCGCCTGACCATACAAACGGTCGGAGGTGGCCTTGTCGGTGGTCTCCAAGGCCTGATCGAGCAGCCGGTCGGCCTGTGGGCTGTTGTAGCCGAGATAGTTCAGGCCGCCCGTTGAGTACCACTCGATCCGCGCCCACATGTCGGGGTGGGCCCCGTCCGGGGTGTTGGTCTGTATCACCATGTCCGGGGCCGCCTGCGGATCATTCACGTACTCGAAGACCTGGGGCAGCTGCACCTCTTTGATGGTCACCGAGAAGCCGGCGGCGTTGAGGCGCTGCTGCGCCAGCTCGGCCAGGCGACGGTGGATGCCCGAGTCGTCGGCGGTGTAGGCGAAGGTGAGCTTCCCGGTGCCGGCGGGGGCCGTGGTTTCCGACGGCGGGTAGGCGACCGGCGCGAGGGCGGGGTCGAGCAGTCCGGACGGGTAGGTCGACGTCGACGGCGTGGCGTAAGGACCGTACACCTCCTTCACGAGCGAGTCGCGGTCGATCGCGCCGGCCAGCGTCTTGCGCAGCGCCGGATCAGACAGCGGCTTCTTGTTGGTGTTGAGGTAGATGATGGCGTTCAGGAACGAGGAGAAGTCCAGCACCTGCAGGTCGGGGTTGCTCTTGACCGACGCCAGCTCCGCCTGCGGGAAGGAGTGGAGAATCGCATCCAGGTCACCCGACTGGAGTTGCAGGCGTTGGGTTCCGATGTCGGGGATGATGCGGATCTCGACCTTGTCGACGTGGGCCTTCTGTCCCCAGTAGCCGTCGAATCGGGTCAGCTCGTAGCGCTCGCCGCGCTCAAAGGTGGTCAGCTGGAACGGTCCGGTTCCGTTGGCGTGCTCCTTGGCCCAGGTCTGGGCGTGGTCTTTGCCGGCATGGTCGGCAAGGGCCTTCGGGCTGATGATCTTCGGGCCCCAGCTGGAGGCCATGTAATACAGGAACGGCGCCACCGGGTGCTTGAGGCGCACCACGAAGGTTGTACTGTCAGGGGTTTGCATCGACGCGATCGGCTGGACCATGTAGGCGGGAGCGGCACCCACATCCAGCCGTCGCTGGAACGACGTCTTCACCGCTTGCGCGTTGAAGGGCGTGCCGTCGTGGAACTTGACGCCGGTCCGAAGGTGGAAGGTGTAGGTCAGCCCATCCGCGCTCACCTCCCACGACTGCGCCAAGGACGGGATGACCTCGGTCGACTCGGGCTTGTACTTCAGCAGGCCTTCGTACACCGAGAGGATCACGGTGTTGCCCTCGATGTCATAGAAGACATCCGGGTCGGCCTGCGCCATGTCGGCCAGATAGGCGAGCCGTAAGGTTCCGCCTCCGCCTCTCTGCGGAGGCGGCGGGGTCGACGTGCAGGCCGAGCCCACCATGGCAACCACGGCCAGCAGGAGCAGCAGTAGGCGACGTGACACAGTTCCTCCCTCAGTGGTCTTCGAGGAGATCGCGCAGGCCGTCGCCGGCCAGGTTGCCGGCCAAGGCGAGCAGGAATGCGGCAATGGCTGGGGCCAGCGGAATCCAGGGGTGCCGAATAGGTAGGGCATGCCGCGGGCGGCCATCGCGCCAAGCCCGGGCGCCGGCGGCGGCGAGCCGAGCCCGATGAACGATAGCCCGGCCAGGATCAAGACGAGGTTCCCGACATCGAGGCGCCGCAGCCCGCCGGGGCGGCCAGCAGCCGCCTCCCCGCGCCCGCGTGCGGCCCCCGCAGGCCGGGGGCTTGCCAGGGCGTTGGACGCGCCTGCGGCATGTCACGCTCTGTAAGGAGCGTCACCGACCGCCGCGGCGTTACCACCCGGGTGGTCAGACCGCTGGCGAGCGTGCTGGGGCGCTCGTGCGGCTGGGCTAGGCACGCTCGGGGAGGCCTGGACGTCGACGGCGCTGCGGACGCGGTCGCGGCCAGCCCGCTTGGCCGCGTACAGGGCACGATCGGCGGCTTGGACCAGCTCCTGGTCGCCGGCGGCGTGGTCGGGGTACCACGCCACCCCGACGCTGGTGGTGACCGCCAGCGCGGTGCCCTGGTGGGCGATGGGCTGGGCGGCGATCGCCGCGCGCAGCCGCTCGGCGGCGTCCAGCGCGCCCTGCCCGGCGGTCTGGGGCAGCAGCACGGCGAACTCCTCGCCGCCGACGCGGGCGGGCAGGTCGACGGCGCGCAGCTCGCGCCGCAGGACCTCCGCCACGGCGCGCAGCACCGCGTCGCCGGCGGGGTGGCCGAGGGTGTCGTTGAGCCCCTTGAAGCGGTCCAGGTCCAGCAGCAGCAGCGCGAACGGCACCCTCGTGCGGTTGGCGCGCTCGACCTCCTCGGCCAGGCGGGCCTGGAAGGCGCGCCGGTTGTGCAGGCCGGTGAGCGAGTCGCTGATGGCCACCTCGGCCAGCACGGCCTTCTGGGCGGCGGTCCGGGCGGCCATGTCGTTGAACGCCACGGCCAGCTCGGCCAGCTCGCCGCGGGAGCGCACCTGGGCGCGGGCGTGGTCGTGGCCCTCGGCCAGCCGGCCCGCCGCCCGGCCAAGCCGGCGCAGGTCGGCGACCAGCCCGCGCGCGAGCCCGTAGGCGAGCAGCAGCGCCAGCAACAGCCCGGCGGCGCTGGCCGCCAGGATGATCCGCCGGGTGCCGGCCCCCGCCGCGACCAGCTCGCGGTAGATCGGGGTGTACTCCATGACCACCGCGCCCACGGTGGTGTGCTGCTCGGTCCGCAGGGGGACGACCACCTGGAGGATGCCCTGGGGGTAGTCGGCGCTGCGCTCCACGAACGTCCTTGAGCGGCCGTCGCGGATGGTCGCGGTGACCTCCCTGCCCAGGTCGAAGGCCTCGCCGCGGTTGGCGGCGACCACGTGGGCCAGGATGCGCCCGTGGGCGTCGACCACGACCATGTCGCGGCGCAGGTCACGGTGGATGTCGCTGACGTACTCCTGCAACCGCACGGGCTGCTGGTACAGCTGCGGCTGGTCGCCCCCGGTCAGCTTGGCGGTGTCGGCGATGGTGTGGGCGAGCGGCTCGGCGACGTGGCGGGCCTCGATCCTGGCCGCGCGCCGGCTGGCGGCGTACTGCTCGCGCACTGCCAGCACCCCGACCATGGGGGCCAGCAAGGAGACCAGTAGGAAGGCCACGGTCAGGCGAACCCGGACGCTGGCCCCGGCCCGCCGGACCCGTACCCAGCGTCGGCGGGCGCCGCCCGCCATCCTGCCTACCCAGGGGGCAGCGGTTTCCAGGTGGCGGGTGCGACGACGCTTCCCATCCTGATGCTTGCCACCCACTGCGGCCGCCTCCAAGCACGTGCTCGTGGAAGGCGGGCGCCTTCCGTTCGGCAGCCCGGCTGCCGTGTCGCCGGCCGGCGAGGTAGGCCCGTGGCTTTGCGTCCCCGGGTTTCCCCGGGTTTGCCCTTGTCGCGGAGCGTCACCCAACGTATCGGCTGCTCCGCCGCCCACCTGAGGCACGGCGAACAGGATCCCGTGGGGTGCCAGAAGTCGATGGCGACCGTGACCACGGTGTGCGGCTTGGCAGGGCTACGGTATGTCGTTCGGATTGCCTTCGTCGCGGAGGGTCTTGTGGTCTGGTCGTTCGTCTACCTGGTGCTGCGCCAAGAGCTTGCGGTGATGCGCCGGAAGCATCCACGGCCACAGCTGCAACCCAACGATCGTGCCCTGCTCGCGGCGCTGAGCCGTCAGCTCCCGCGGGCTCGCTGGTGGGTGTTCCTGGTGCGGCCCGAGACCCTGCTGCGGTGGCATCGGCGCATGGTCCGTCGACGGTGGACCTACCCAACCGTGTCCATGGGACGACCGCCGGTGGCCGACCAGGTGCAGCAACTGATCGTCCGGCTTGCCCGCGAGAATCCGCGGTGGGGCTACCAGCGGATCCGCGGCGAACTGCTGAGCGTGGGCTGCCAGGTGTCGACCAGCTCGATCCGCAGAGTGCTGCACGCTCACGGCATCCACCCAGCGCCCCGACGCGCGCCGACGACCTGGCGGTCGTTCCTCCGCGAAGGAACCGGAGCTCACTCCGAGGCTGGCCGGCAGTGAGCCAAGCCGCTCCACCGGGCTGCTGGGGTCAGTCGTGCGAGGCGACCGGTTGCGGCTGTGTGGCCAGCCAGGTGGCCAGTTCGGCTGCGGGCATCGGCTTGGCGAGGTAGTAGCCTTGCACGGTGTCGCAGCCGAGGGTGGCCAGCTCCTGCCAGGTCGCCTGGTCCTCGACACCCTCGGCGACCACCCGTAGGCCGAGGTTGTGGCCGAGATCAACCGTCGAGCGGACGATCACCGCGTCGTTTTGGTTGTCGCGGAGGTGCTTGACGAACGAGCGGTCGACCTTCAACTCGTCCACGGGGAGGCTTTTGAGGTAGGCCATCGAGGAGTAGCCGGTGCCGAAGTCGTCGATCGCCAGCCGTACGCCCAGCGTGTGCAGTCGGTTGAGGATCTCCAGCGCCCGGGTCGGGTCGGTCATGATCGCGCTCTCGGTGATCTCCAGCACCAGGCGTTCGGGGGCGACCGCGGTGTTCTCAAGCAGCTGGGTGATCTGGTCGGGCAGGGTGAGGTCCAGGAGGCAGCGGGTGGACAGGTTGACCGCCACCGATAGGTCGCGGCCGGCGTCCAGCCAGGTTCGACATTGGCGCAGGGCGACCTGGAGGACATAGGAGGTGAGCGGGCGGATCAGCCCGGTGGTCTCGGCGAGGGGGATGAACTCGCCTGGGCCGAGGAGGCCGTGTTCGGGGTGCTGCCAGCGCACCAGAGCCTCGACGCCGAGGATCCGCGCCGAGCGGGCATCGGCCAAGGGCTGGTAGTGCACCACCAGCTCGCCGGCTGCCAGCGCGCGGCGGAGCTGGCCGAGCAGGCCGAGCCGCCGCGGGTTGTGCTGGTCGAGGGTGGGGTCATAGACCGTGTACCCGGCGTGGGTGGCCTTGGCGGCGTACATCGCCACGTCGGCGCGTTGCAGCAGCTGGATGGCGTCGGTGGCGTGGTCGGGGTAGGCCGCCACGCCGATGCTGGCGTCGATATCCAGGGTGAGCCCGTCGACCGCGAACGGCGCCTCGATCGCCGCGCGGAGCTTGTCGGCAACCGCGGTCGCCGCTTGGACGCTGGTGATCTGCGGCAGGAGCACGGCGAACTCGTCACCGCCCAGCCGCGCGGCCGTGTCGCTGTCGCGCAGACTGCCTTGCAGGCGTTCGGCGACCTGTTGCAGCAGCAGGTCACCGTGGTGGTGGCCGAGGGTGTCGTTGACCTCCTTGAAGCGGTCCAGGTCAAGCAGCAACAGCGCGGCGGTCAGCCCCTGCCGGCCGGCCAGACGGATGGCCTGCTGGGTGCGGTCGTGCAGCAGGGCTCGGTTGGGCAGGCCGGTGAGCTGATCGGTGAACGCTTGGCGGGTGAGGGCGCGCTCCAGCTGCCTGCGCTCGCTCACGTCCCGCAGGGTGAGCAGCAGTCCGCGCACGGCCTGGTCGCCGAGCAGGTTGCGGCCAAGGCCCTCGATATCACGCCAGCTGCCGTCCGGTCGGCGCAGGCGGAACTCGACGGATTCCTCGCAGCCCGCGGTGTCGAGCAGGTGCTGCAGTTTGGCGGTGAGATGGCCGGCGTCATCAGGGTGGACGTGACGCTGGATAAACACTGCCATGGGATGCCCCTGCAGCTGGTCGGTGGCCAGGTGCAGCACGCGCGTGGCCGAGGAGCTGACGTAGGCGATCTCGCCGGCCGCGTCGACCACGATGGTGGTGTCAGAGGAGCCGGCCAGCAGCGCGTGGAAGCGGCGCTCGTCGTGCTCGCGCAGCTGCTGGTGGAGCGCGGCCATCTCCTGGGAGGACAGCTCCATCAGCCGCTCGCGGGTGTAGCGCTCGTCGTCGGCGTCGACATAGCAGCGCTCCACCCGCTCCAGCAACCGCTGCCAGGCCGTCAGGGCCGGTGGGGTGTCGGGATCGAGCGACAGCCGGCGCAGCTGCCTGGCAAGCACCGGGTGCATGCCGGCTAGTTCTCCACCAGCGTGGTCAAGGTCATCGTCTGGTTGTGGAGCTCGCAGGTGCCCGTGGCGGACGGGGAGATCTCCCCGTAGGAGTAGAACCCGATCAGGCTGCTGGCGGGCGGCAGGCTGTCCAGGACCGCCTCGACCTCCTCCTCGGTCCGCTCGCCAAGCACCAGGCGGCGGCCGACGCAGCTGATCGCGACCGCCAGGTATCCGCCGCTGGGGTCCTGGCCGGGGCGGGCCAGCCGCCCGGCCGTGGCGGCGCCTTCCACCAGCCGATCGAAGTTCGCCCGCATCAGCTGGACCCGCCCGCCCTGGGGCACATCACCCGCGAAAGTCATCGACTGGGTGGCCTCATCCACCGCCAGCACGGTGCGGACCAGCCCAGCCCCGTCGTCGCCGCACAACGCCAGCGGAAACAACAGCGCGGTGGCCGGCAGCCCGGCCGCCCGGTCGCCCAGATACCGCTTGTACAGCGCCAGCGCGGGCTCGCCGTCCAGTTCGTACAGCACGTTGCCGTCCGAGCGGGTCACCTGCCGCTCCACCCCGAAGCTGTCCCAGCCACCCCGCGAGCCATGACCCACCCGGATCCGGTCGCCGTACAGGCCGATCGCTGAGACGACCCCAGCGGTCGGGCGACCCTGGGCCACCACCCACGTGGCGGCGAAGCGGTCGCCGTCGCCGGCGAGCCCGCCGGTGACCACCACCTCGGCTGGCAGCACCTCCTTGACGCCGTTGAGCAGCGCGGTGCCGTTAACCACCAGGCCGTCGGACAACACCAGCACCCCGCGCAGTGCCGGCGCGACCAGCGCCTCGGCCAACGTACGGCCCGCCTGCCGCGAGTCAGTTGGGGCCGCGACGGTCGCCTCAGTCCGCCGGAGGGTGGTGTGTCCGAAGCGGGCCACGGCCACGCTCACGCCGCCCTCGGCGACCCCCCGGTCCAGAATCTCCCCGGCGGTCGAGCAGCCGGCCAGCTGCGCCTGCGGCAGCGCCGCCGCCAGTTCGGCGAGCCGCGCCGCCGCCACCTCCTGCGGTGGCGACCCGAACGCCAACACCAGCGTCGAGGGCCCGTCCAGCTCGCCCGGCAACGGCGCGGACCAGCCCGTCGACGGCTCCCACCCAAGCAACCGGACATCCATACACGAGCTCCTGCAGCAGGGCCGGGTCCAGGTCACGGTCCGGCGGTCGTCTGATCATCGTCACGACCAGGCGCCGACATGAACGATCCCGACCCGCTGGCGGCCAGCGGGGTCAAGGCAGCTTGAAGGGTGCGCAAACGCGTTCATGCAGTTTGTCGGTACTTGTGATGGAGACCGCCGAGCAGGTCGCGTCGGTGCACAGCGCCTCGGTCATCCTCGCCCAGGATGGTCAGCTGGGCCGTCGGATCTGGCGGTTGCAACAGGCTGCGGGCCTGCTGGGTGACCCAGGCGCTGCAGCGCTGCCTTGATGCGCTGGTAGCCCAGGTGGAGTTCTCCCTGGCCAGGCGGACGATCAGCTGCTGCACCCCAGGTTCAGCGCCGGCCGGCCGGTCGGGCGGTGCGGGTAGTCCAGGCGCCGGCGACAAGCCGCCGGTGCCAGCGCAGCAGCGTCTCCGGTCTAACGAGGAAGCACGACCAGCGAGACCGTGGCCGGACGCGGCTGAGCGCGGCGAGCAGCGCCCGATCGGCGGGCTCCGCTTGGGACGTGGGGTCTGGCGGCGGAGGACCACGAGCTGGTGCGCAGGACGAGGATCTCCATGTCCGTAGCGGCGTCACCGCGGGCCAGCAGCACGAGCAGCTGGATGGAACGGTACAGCGTGAGGTAGGCGAGCTTCGACAGCATCAAGATGGCCTCCCCCGGCCGGGGAAGCAGCGTGCCACCATACCCAGCCGTGGACGCGAACTGGCAGCTCAAAGGCCACGTCCGACTCTGCGCACCCTTCAAGCTGGCGGGGCCCGATTCCAGACCTGGGCCTGGCCGATTGTCCTTTGGCCGGGTGCTCGCTACTCAGCCCATTCAGCCGGGTTACTGAACCGTCCGAGGGCCTGGGCCTGCTGGAGGAGCCGCAGCGCCGCTCCAAGGCTGGCCGTTACGTTGGCTTACGGCGAGGTCAGTCCTGGCTGCGCTCGGTCAGGGGCAGCCGGACGATGAAGCGGGTGTCGCCGGGCCGCGACTCGACGGTCAGATCGCCACCGTGCCGTCCGACCACGATCCGGTAGGAGATGTCCAGGCCGAGCCCGGTGCCCTGGCCGACCGGCTTGGTAGTGAAGAACGGCTCGAAGATGCGCTGGCGCAGCTTCTCGGGGACGCCCGGGCCGGTGTCGCCGATCTCGACCCGCACCCGGTCGCCGTCCATGGAGGTGCGCACGGTGAGCGTGCCCTGACCGTTCATGGCGTGGACGGCGTTGTCGATCAGGTTGGTCCATACCTGGTTCAGCTCGCCGGCGTAGACGGGGACCTTCGGCAGCGACCGGTCGAAGTCCTTGACCACCTCGATCCCTTCGAGCTTGCTGGCCAGCATTACCAGGGTGCTCTTGAGCCCGGCGTGGATGTCGACGCGCTCGTGCGACGCACGGTCCATGTTCGAGTACTGCTTGGCCGCGGCCACCAGCGACGAGATGCGCGTGACCGAGTCGGTGATCTCGTTCATCAGCAGCTCGGTCTCCAGCGTGTAGGCCAGCCAGCGTACGGCGCCCTCCAGCATGGCCGGGGGCGCTCCGTCGGCGACCTTGTCCAGGAACTCGGGGGTGGTGCCGGCGCCCACCAAGATCGGCGCCAGCTCCCATCCGTTCGGGACCTCGTGCTCGTCGAGCCAGTCGTTGAGCGCGTCCTCGCGCTCCGACTCCTGGAGTGCGGTCAGCTTGGGTGCCTCAGGCACTGCCCGGACCGCCTCCTCCTGCACGTCGACCAGCAACCCGAGCAACCGGGGGTCGACGTCCTCTTTCGCCAGCATGGCAAGCTTCTGCCGCATCCCGGCGACCCTGTCACGCAGCGCCGCGGTGGCCCGCACCGCGGCGGCGGCGGGGTTGTTCAGCTCGTGGGTGAGCCCGGCCGACAGCGCCCCCAGCGCCAGCAGTTGCTGGCGCTGCCCGACGATGTGCGCGGAGGTGCGCATGCCCAGGAACAGGCCCTCCAGCAGGTGGATCGCCATCGGGAACCAGGTGTGCATCATCCAGGCGAAGTCCTCGGCGCGCAGCACGAAGAAGCGGGCGTCGCTGACCACCCGGATGGTCGTGTTGTAGGTCTGCCCGCCCCGGTCGGCGACGTAGGCCTGCATGGCGCCGGCGTAGACGCCGACCTGGTCGGTGCGTACCGTCTCGACGTCGTCCTGGCCGACCCGGCGGCTCATCGCGATGGTGCCGCTGAGCAGGACGATGAACAGCTCCGCCGGAGTACCCTCCGCCAGGACGGTGGCGCCGCTCGGCGCCTCGGTGACCCAGCCGTGCTCGGCGAGCCACTGGAGCTGCTCGTCCGAAAGCTTCTCGAACAGGAACAGGTTGCGCAGCGCCTGCGCCGGCAGCCGCTGCGTGCCCTCGGTGGTCGTCATGGTGTCCCCAGGTAGCGATGTGCGAGCGTCACGGCCATGGCGCCCTCGCCGACGGCGGACGCGACGCGCTTGACCGACTCGGCCCGCACGTCGCCCGCCACGAACACGCCCGGCACGCTGGCCTCCAGCGGCCACGGGTCGCGGTCGGCGAACCAGCCGCGCGGCCGCTGGCCGTCCACCAGCAGGTCCGGCCCGGTCAGCAGGAAGCCCCGCTCGTCACGGTCGAGGACGCCGGCGAGCCAGTCGGTGCGCGGCTGCGCGCCGATGAAGATGAACACGTGGCTGACCTGGACCTGCTCGGTCGCGCCGGATGGCAGGTGCCGCAGGCTCAGGCATTCCAGATGCTCGTCGCCGTGGGCCTCGTCGACTACGGTGCAAAGGCGTACCGAGACGTTGTCCAGCGCGTGCAACTGCTCGATCAGGTAGTGCGACATGCCGCGCTCCAGCGAGTCCCCCCGCACGACCAGGGTGACCGATTTGGCGTACCTAGAGAAGAACGAGGCCGCCTGGCCGGCGGAGTTGGCGCCGCCGACGATGAAGACGTCTCCGTCGGCACAGGCAACCGCCTCGGTCGCTGCCGAGCCGTAGTACACGCCACGCCCCGACAGTTCGGCCACGCCCGGCGCGTCCAGGTCTCGGTAGGAGACGCCGGTGGCGATGATCACCGCGTGAGCGGCGATCTCGGTGCCGTCGCCGAAGGACACCACCCGCGCCGGCCCCCTGGCCTCCAGTCCCGTCACGTCGCGGGTGGTGAGGATCTCGGCGCCGAACCTGACCGCCTGGCGGCGGGCGCGGTCGGTGAGCTGCGCTCCGGATACGCCGTCCGGGAAGCCCAGGTAGTTCTCGATCCGCGAGGACTGCCCGGCCTGCCCGCCGGTCGCCTGGCGCTCTACCAGCAGGGTCCGGAGGCCCTCGGAGGCGCCGTAGACAGCAGCGCCGAGGCCGGCTGGGCCGCCACCGACGACCACCAGGTCGTAGAAGTCGGTCGCCGGCGTGGTCGAAAGGCCCACCGCGGCGGCCAGCTCAGTGGTCGAGGGCCCGACCAGCGTGCTGCCGTCGGCGGTGATCACCACCGGCAGCGTCTCGGCGCCGAGGCCCGCCGCCTTCAGCAGCCTGCCGCCCTCGGGCTCGTCGGCGGCGATCCAGCGGTACGGCACCGCGTTGCGGGCCATGAAGTCGCGCGCGGCGAACGACGGCGCCGACCAGCGGTGCCCGATGACCTTGGTCTCGGCTATCTGGATGTCGGGCTGGCCGGTGTAAGCCTCTAGCATCGCGTCGACGATCGGGTAGAGCTTCTCCTCCGGAGGCTCCCATGGCTTGAGCAGGTAGTAGTCGACGTCGACGAGGTTGATGGCGGCGATCGCCGCGTCGGTGTCGGCGTAGGCGGTCAGCAGTGCCCGCCGGGCTCTGGGAAACAGGTCCATGGCGGCCTCGAGGAACTCGATCCCGCTCATCTCGGGCATTCGGTAATCGGCGAGCATGACCGCGACGCGGCCGCCGCGGAGCTTGATCTCCCGTAACGCATCCAGTGCCTCGGCACCGGAGCCGGCGCGCACGACCTGGTAGTCCTGGCCGTAACGGCGTCGCAGGTCACGCGCGACGGCGCGAGACACCGCGGGGTCGTCGTCCACGGTGAGCAGCATCGGCCTGTTCGCGGTGGGACTGGCCTGGGCCTCCATATCGACTCAAGCTAGCGCATCCCCGCGGAAGCTGCGGCAGGGATGCAACTCGTGAACGAGACCCCCCCGCCTGGACGCCCGGGTCCTCGTCCATGAGCCTGCGCGTCGCGTCCAGGACGGCGTCGAAGATAGCGACCGCAGACTTCGCTGTCGTTGGGAACCGGAACCACACCGATCAGCTCGGCCGCCCTCTCGAGACAATCGGATAGGTCGACGATGCGGAGGGTCGCGCCAGACTGGGCGCCGTGGTGCAGGATGGTCCACACGGTGCTGGCCCCGATCCTGCGCTGGTAGCCCAGGAGGCACAGATCGCCATGGATGCGGCGGTAGCCCCAGGTCGGGTTCTCCCTGCCCAGCCGCAGCACAAGTGCCCGGATCGCTGCCGCCACGGAGGGACGGCCCCGCCGGTGTGGGTAGCTCCAGCGGCGCCGGACCAGGTCCCGATGCCAGCGCAGCAGCATTTCGGGCCGGACGAACAACCCGCGCCAGGTCGGGTGCGGCAGCAGACGTGCGAGTCCAGCCAGCACCGCTCGGTCGGCCCAGTCGAGCGGTGGCCGGGCCACCTGGCGCCGCAGCACCGCGACTTCGTGGCGCAGTATCAGCAGTACCTGGCAGAACAGCAGATACAGCAGTCGTAGGGTCATGCGCCGATCATCGTGGCCCGATTGCCTCGTCGACGAATCCGCAGCTCAGCACCCACGATCGACTTTCTGGCACCCACACGCCCGGCAGCGTGAGCCGGCCGCCGTCACCCGCGTCTACACCGCCTACGCGCCGTCGCTGTTCCGGTTCTTCGCGGCCGCGGTGGGCAACCGCCAGGAGGCCCAGGACCTCACCGGCAGCGTCTTC
>Ga0307278_10000207_pt1 | contig 30431 bp, 29 predicted proteins | sample ER_DNA_117_FD_194482 | JGI IMG/M metagenome (GOLD analysis project Ga0307278, IMG submission 194482) | Bulk soil microbial communities from the East River watershed near Crested Butte, Colorado, United States - ER_DNA_117 | ecosystem: Environmental > Terrestrial > Soil > Floodplain | place...
TCATGGTGGGGTCGCCTCCTCACCCGGCCCTAACGCACCCCGATGCCGGTGGCGAGCCCGGCGGCCACTACGGCCGCCGGCGGGATGCAGCTGCGCGGCGAGGGTGGCGTAGGCGCGGCCGAGCCGGCCCGAGGTCGACGGCTGGCCGGTCTGCAGCGAGCGCCGCACCCCCCGAGCGTCCGCGGGGATGACGCCGACGAGGGGACGGCTCAGCGCGTTGGCGAGCTCGGCGGCGTCCGCTGGCCGCTGCACCGCCACCGCCACCACCGCCATCCCCGGGGCGTGCTGGGTGGCTGTCAGCGCCCGCTGGGCTGCCAGCGCGCCCGGCAGGTCCGCACGGGCCGCCAGCACCCGCACCTCCGCCAGCCCCAGCGTCCCCGCCGCGACCGACCCGGGCAGCAGCCGGCCAGGGTCCACCACCAGCAGCTCCACCCCTACAACACCGCGGGCGGCCCGCAGCAGCGCCAGCGTGGCGGCCGGGCGGAGCAGCCCGCCGGTGTCGGGACCTGCCAGGCCGACCAGCACCTGCAGCCCCCACCCAACCTGGGTGGACTCGGCCCGCACCGCTGCCGGGTCGAGCTGGCCGGCGGGCAACCCCAGCAGCGGCGCCACCCCCCGACGCACATCAGGCACCGGCAGGTGGGCGGCGACATCCCCACCGGCCGGGTCAAGATCGACCAGCAGCACCGACCGGCCCGCCGCCGCCCAGGCGCCCGCCAGGCCGACCGCCAGCGTGGTCGCCCCCGGCCCCCCCTTGCCGCCGGTCACCACCACCAGCCGCACCGCCCTAGCGGCGTTCCGCCCGGGCCAGCAGCACCAGGTCGACGGTGCCGTGGGTGGCCTGCGCCAGCGCCGCTGCCTGGTCCTCAGGGATCGCCAGGCTCACCAGCAGCTTGCCGTCCCCACCGCCGTCCGGGTCAGGAGCAACCACCGAGAGGACAAGCACCGGGGACAGCAACACCTCCGCCCGGGCGGTGGTGGGCTGGTCGGGTGGGCTGCTGGCCACCACCGCCACCTGATCCCCAGCCCGCAGCGTCCCAGCAGCGGCGTGCTCGGGCGCCACCGCCACGCTCATCAGCACCTGCCCCACCGCCAGCGGTGGGCCCTCGGCGACCGCCGTCGGGCCGAGCACCTGCCCGGCCGACAGCGGCACGCTCGCCACCCGCCCTACTACCCGCCCGCGATCCCGTACGCCGAGGGCGGCGACCCCGGGTGCAAGGCCGAGCTCGGCCACACGCACGTCCAGCGCGCCGATCACCTGCCCCGCCGGCACGTCGCGGGCCATCACCAGCACCGGGGTCCGCTCCCCAGCCCGCTGCACCACCCCGACCGTGCCCACCACCCCGGCAAGCAGCAACGCCAGCCCGATCACCACGCGAAGATCCAGGCGGCGCAGCCGCGCCGCCGACCGCGGCGCCACCGTGTCCGTCATCAGCCAGCTCCCTTGCCCTCGACGACAACAGCGGCGCACCAGGGAACCCATCGCAGCAAGCGAAGCGGCATCACGACCGCATCAGCCCAGCAACAACCGCCCCGCCTACGACCGCATCGGACATCACTGGGTGCCGTTCTGACGCGCCGGCTGCGAAGCCTCACCCATCTCACTAACCGACAACTAACCCACGCCGCCCTAAAGCTCCACGGCCCGGGATGGACGCCGGCGGCAGCGGACGTCGCCAACGGCGATGTTGGACCCTCGGCGCCGCCCAGACCGGGCCCGGCGGATCGGGAGCCGCCGGCCCCCTCAGACAGAACGGGTTCCTCGGTATGTCAAGGGCGGAGCGATACCGCGGACACCGCCCGGCCTGACCGCCCTGGAACGCTGTGATAGGAGCCGGTCGAAGCGAGCGAGGCGATCCACCTCGTCGTCCACCTCGTCGCCCGAGACCTCGCGTGACCGTCGCCTCCGAACGAGGAGCGTGCGCTTGCAGCCCGATGCTCGCCCGCCCCGAGCGTGGAGGTCCCGCAAGTGGTGGCGGAGCGCCAGGCGTGGGCTAGCACCACGCCATGGGCATGCCGTCGGCTAGCCACATCGGGCGCCTGGTCACGATCAGCCCGACAGGCGCAAGCTACCCTCCGTAGGGGCCCGCCGGGACGGCCGGAGCGTCGAGCGTTGGGGTGGCGGAGTTTCGGTTGCTGAGCTGGAACGTGCAGAACCTGTTCGCGGCGGGCACCCCAGACGAGCCACCAACCCCCGCGGCGTTCGACGCCAAGCTCGCCTCCCTCGCCGCGGTGGTCGACGCCCAGCAACCCGACGTGGCCGCCCTGCAGGAAGTCGGCCCGCCCGAGGTGCTCGCGGCATTGCAGGAGCGGCTGGGCCACCAGCTCCCCCCACCGGGAGCTCTCCACCCACCCGGACGGGCGTGGCATCCGGGTGGCGTTCCTCAGCCGCCTGCCGCTGCAGGCCCCGGTGCAACTCCACCCCTACCTCGCGGGGTTGGCGCCGGTGCAGGCCGGCGACCCCCCAGGCGACCCATCCACCCCGCTGCCGACCAGGGCCGACATGGGTCGCGGCGCGCTGCAGGTCACCGTCACCGCCGACGGCCACGACCTCACCATCATCTCGGCGCATCTGAAGTCCAAGCTGCTGACCTTCCCCGGAGGCCGGTTCCAGCCCCGGGATGAGGGAGAGCGGGCCCGGTTCGGCGCCTACGCGCTGTACCTGCGTGCCGCCCAGGCGGTCACGCTGCGCGCCCACCTGGACCAAGTCCTGGGCGGCCACGGCGACACCGTGGGGACGCTGCCGGCCGGGGACCTCAACGACGGCGTGGACGCCGCCACCACCCAGCTGCTCCACGGCCCACCAGGCTCGGAGATCGGCACGCCCGGCTTCGACCGCCCCGACCGGGGAGATCCCCAGCGGATGTGGAATCCCGCGCTGCGGATCCCCCAGGCGCAACGGTTCACCCGGATCTTCCGCGGCCGCGGGGAGCTGATCGACCACATCTTCGCCAGCCGCTTCCTGGTCACCAAACCACCCAGGTCACCACCGCGATGGCCACCGGGCAGCTGCGGTCCATCACCGAGGACCCGCGGGAGGAGCTCGGCAAGCCCGGCTCCGACCACGCCGCCGTGGTCGCCAGCTTCCAGCTGCCCAGCTAGCGTCACCGCAACCAGGCGGGCCGTCACCACCAGCAGCAGCATCGACCACATCGACTGGTCGACAGCACGGCGCCCCCGGCCAGCACCGCCGGAGGCGCCGTGGGACGCCGCAGCCAGGTTGCCGGGTCGTCCGTCTCACCGGTTTACGGATAGTTGCCGCGTATCGGGGTACTTCTCCTACCCGGGATGTCTCGTGGGGACGGAGGCGCGCGCATGTCCGGAGCCGTGGTCGACCTGACGGCGATCATCCCCTGCCACAACGAAGAGGAGAACATCGAGCGGGCCTACGCCGACATCAAGCGGGAGCTGACCCGCTACGGCGACACCGAGCTGCTGTTCGTCGACGATGGCAGCACCGACGCCACGCTCGACCGCGTCAAGCGTCTGGCCGCCCTCGACCCCAACGTCAAGTACCTGTCGTTCTCCCGCAACTTCGGTCAGGAGGCGGCCTTCTCGGCGGGCTTCAAGTACGCCCGGGCGACGTGGACGGTCCAGTTCGACGCCGACCTGCAGTCGCCCGCGTCCGAGGTCCACAAGCTGATCGCCAAGGCGCTCCAGGGCTACGACGCCGTGTTCTCCTACCGGCCCCGCCGCCGCGATCCCCTGCACCGCCGCGTCGGATCCGACCTGCTGAACTGGGTCGCGGTCCGCCTGGGGATCGAGCTGCCGCGCGGCGCCTGGGGGTTCCGGGTGGTGCGGACCTCGGTGGCCAGGCGGGTGGTGGACCTGCGCCTGGCCAGCCCCTACTTCCTGGCAACGGTGCCGCTGCTGACCTGCAGGTGGACCAGGGTCCCGGTGGCGCACCGCGAGCGCGCGCACGGCCCGGGCAAATGGACCTTCCGCAAGCTCGCCCTGCACGCGATCGACCTGTTCACCGGCTTCTCGTTCCGCGTCCTGGTCCCCGTCTACCTGCTTGCCGCCGCTGCCGCCGTGACGGCGGCGGTCCTGGTCGGGCTGCTCGCCGGCGGCCGCGTGCCGCCAGCTACCGTCCACGCCGCGATCCTCGCGGTCCAAGGTGCGATGTTCCTGGGGCTCGCGGTCGTCACCCGCTACCTGGTGCGGGTCGTCAAAGGCCAGGCGCGGCCGCCGCTCTACTGCATCCGCGAGAGCAACCTCCCGGTGGACCCCGCCGACGACCTGTACCGGGGCGAGCGCGAACCCGTCCAGGTCGGCCCGGAGGAGCGGGTGCGATGAGGCCGACCCTGCTGATCCTCGGTGCCGGCGAGTCGCAGCTGCCCACCTACCGCGGGGCGCGCCGCCTCGGCTACCGGGTCGTCGGCGTCGACCGCCGCGCCGACGCCGAAGCCAGGCCGCTGTGCGACCGCTTCCTGCCGGTCAGCACCGCCGACCCGCGCCGTATCATCGCCGCCCTCGGCGAGGACCGCCCAGCCGGGGTGATGGCGCCCGCCAGCGACCCATCGGTCCCGGTGCAGCGGTCCCTCGGCCTTGCCTACCGGACCCCGTTCGTCACCCCGGTCGGGGCGGTGCGCGCCTCCAGCGACAAGGCGTGGTTCCGCGGGCTCCTGGACCGCCTCGGCCTGCCCAGGTACGGCTGGGTGGACGGCACCGGCGAGGTCGAGGTCGCCGCCCGGGCCACGGCAGGGCTTCGCCTGCCGATGATCGTCAAGCCGGTCGACGCGGCCGGCAGCCGGGGGGTCGCGCTGGTCCGGGAAACGGGGGAGCTGGTCGGCGCCATCCGCGAGGCTCGGGCCTGGTCGCCGCGGAGCAGGGTGATCGTGGAGGAGTTCGTCAGCGGCCGGCATTTCTCGGTCGAGGCGTTCCTGGAGCAGGGCCGGATGGCCGTCATGGCGGTCAGCGAGCGCACCGTCACCGGACCGCCGAGCTTCATCACCGTCAGCCACCTGCTCCCCGCCGAGCTGCACCCGACCGCCGCCGAGCGGGTCCGGCGCCAGGTGGAGCTGGTCTGCGCCGCCATGGGGCTCCGGCAGGGACCGGTCAACCTCGACCTGGTGGTGGACGACCGGGACCAGGCGTACCTCGTCGAGCTGGGGGCCCGCCTCGGGGGCAACGGGCTGGGCCGGCTGATCGCCCGGACGCTCGGCGTCAACCTGGTCGAGCCCGCCATCCGGCTGGCGGTCGGGGAGCGGGTGCGGCTGCGGCGGACGCGACGGCCGCGGCACCGCGCCGGCATCGTGTACGCGCTGCACGCTCCGCATCGCGGCACCCTGGCCGCCGTCCACGGCGCCGAGGCCGTCCGCCGCATCCCCGAGGTGCGTGATCTCGAGCTGCATGCCACCGTCGGCTCCACCGTCCACCCCTACGACCAGGCCGCCCACAAGCTCGGCTACCTCACCCTGGTGGGCGACTCGCCCGCCCAGGTTCGCTCGACCCTCAGCCGGGCGCTGGCCACCCTCCGCTTCGACGTCACCTAAGGAGCCGAACCATGCACCACCACCAGGGTCTTGGGACCGCGGTGAGGCCACAGCGGACGCGGCCGGGGCGCTTCCTGGTCCTGGCGGCCCTGGCCCTGGCGGCCGCCACCTGGACCTGGCTGGCGCTGCCACACGAACGGGAGGTCCGCTCGCTGTGGGTCTTGCTTGTCAAGCTGGTGCCGTTCGTGCTGGCCACCGAGGCGATCGCCGAGCTCCAGCCGGCCTGGCTGCGGCGGCTGCTGCTGGCGCGGCTGGCGATCCCGGCCGCGTTCCTCGTCTACTTCTGCTTCTTTGTGCCGAAGATCTTCTTCAACGCCGGCGACGCCACCTTCGAGCAGCTGTACTACCTGGTACTGACCCTCACGCCGTTCCTGATCCTGGCGCTGGTGCTCGCCTACCGGCTCGGCGGCGGTGCGGCGGGGACCGTCAGGCGGCTGGCCTACGCGATGCTGCTGCTGATGCTGTCGGGGCTGGAGGACCTCGCCTACATCAAGGTCAACCCCCACACCGACCCCGCCTGGCAGCAGGTCCCCGAGGTGTGGACCTGGGCCCACCACATGACCGTGTTCGTCGGGCATCCGCTCACCAGGAACCAGGCGTTCGCCTTCATCACGGTCCACGTCGTGCTCGCCTTGCTGGTGCTGTTTCTGCCAGCGACGGCGGTCAGCCGGCCGCTGGCCTGGCTGACCCGCCGCGGGACGGCCCACGGGGCCGCGGACCAGCGCACCGCCGGAGCATGAGCCGAAGGGGGTTGGGGGTGCCCCACAGGAGTGCGGCGCGGTCGGCGGTCCAACCCGTCGGGCCTGGCCTGCTGCTGTCGCTGGTGGCCGGCCGGGGTGCCTGGCGGGTCGCCATCAACCTCTCCAACGTCGGCCTGCTCGCCGCCTGGGGCGCGGCGGTGTTCGCCGGCTACGCCTCGGCGGTCGGCCGCACCGTCGCGCTGGTCCCGCTGGTCTCCTGCGGGGTGGAAAAGGCGGCGCTGAAGCTGCTCCCGCGCGCGCGGGGCGCCCGCCCGCTGCTGGTCGCCGCCTTCCTCGCCGTCGGCTGCCTGCTCGCCCTGCCGTTCCTCGCCTGGGTGGCCGCCGAAGCGGTCTGGCGCCGGTCGGGCACCGAGCCGCTGCAGCTTGCCGTGGTGCCGCTGCAGGCCCTGCTCGGGCTGAACCTGGTCCTGGTCGGGCTGGCCCGGGCGCTCGGCCGGCCGCGGCACGATCCGTTGAATTTCCTCGCCCTGGCAGCGGCGCTGCTGCTGCTGACCGCCATGGCCGCCGGTCTCGGCCTGCCGCCGCTCGGCGTGGTGCTGGCAGAGCTGGCCGCGGTCGCCGCCCTGGACGTCGCGCTGCTGCGCGCCCTGCCGGTGGCGCCCCGCTTCGCGGGGCTGCGGCGGCGGCGGGGCCTGCTGCGCGGGCTGCTGCGCACGATGGCGCTGATCGGCGCCTACGACGTGGCTGTCGGCGCCTCCCTCAGCCTCGTCTTCGTGACCCTCGGCGCCACCCACTTCCGCGGCGAGAGCGGGCTGCTGCTGCTGGTCATCTCGCTGTGGTCGCTGCTGTTCAACGGCTTCGCCTACTTGCTGCGGGTGTTCCAACCGCAGGTGTCGGTGGCGCTCAGCCGCGCCGGCGGCATACAGGCGCGGCAGCAGGCGCTGCGCCTGGCGCGCCTGGCCGCGGTCGGCGTGGCCGGCGGGCTCGGGCTGCTCGGCGTGGCCGCGCTCCTCGGCGGGGGACTGCCGGCGGTGCTGCGGGGCCTGCCACTGCCGCTGGCCGCCGCCCTGGTGCTGCTCCCGCGCCTGCCGGTCCTGGCCCTTGCCGGCGGCGCTACCTGGCTGCTTGAGAACGCCGACCCGGGGTCGCTGCGGCTGGCCGCCACCGCGGCGGCCGGCGGGCTGGCCGGGGTCGCCATGCTCAGCGCGGTCCTGGTGCCCTGGCTGGGCGCGCCCGGCGCGATGCTGGCCCTCTCCGGCTTCGAGGTCGTCCAGGTGGCGGTGCTGCTCGGCGGGCTCAGCGAAGCCCGACGACCAGGTGCTGGGCAACCGCCTCGCAGCCGTAGCGCTGCTTGATCTCCAGCATCCCCCGACCACAGTTGATGCCGGCCCGTTGCCGTTGGACCATGTACGAGATCAGCCGCAGGAAGCGGTGGAAGTAGATGTTGGCCCGCCCGCCGTCGGCAGGGTCCAGGGAGCCCCACAGCGAGTCGGTCATCCAGCGGCCGTCGTCGAAGACCAGGTTGACGCCCAGCAGCCGCCCGCCGGTGTCGCGGTAGGCGAGGTACAGCACGCCCTGGCCGCTGAGCGCGTCGAAGTAGGCGGGGGGCGGGCCGCCGGGCCCGGGCAGGCGCCGCTGGTGCCGCAGCAGGGTCAGCCGCACCAGCCGGCCGACCTCGGCGCCGTCGACCGGGCCGCCGCCCAGCTCCACCACCAGGTCCGGGTCGCGCTCCAGCTGCCGGTACTGGGAGCGCAGCCGGTGGCGGAGCTTGCGGCGCAGGTGCAGGTAGTAGTCGTCCATGCTCGCCCAGTCGTTGCGCAGCACGGCCCTGGGGTACGGCGTGCGGATCACGGCCCGCGCGAAGCCGCGCACCAGCGTCAGCTCGTCGGCGCCGAGCAGCCGGTACAGCACCCCCGGGCAGCGCCAGCCGAGCCGCCACCGCAGGGCCTGTTCGAACGCGACCAGGGCCGCCCGGCGGTCGGCCCGGTCCAGCGCGGCCGCCAGCGCGAAGCCCGGCAGGCCCACCCACGGCATCTTGCATTCGAACAGCGCCGGGCCCGGCCGGCCACGCAGCCGGCCGCAGACCAGCCCCACGGGCCGCCCCCCCTCGTGGACCATCCCGAGCCATCGTCCCTGGCCGGCGGCGGCCAGGGCGGCAAAGGCGCCGCCGTCCCAGGCGCGCAGCAGCGCCTGCTCGCCGACGAAGCGGTCCCACTCGGCCGGGATCGGCTCGCCGGGTGCCAGCAGCTCACAGCTCAGCGGCATGGTCGGTGCCTGGCTGGGTAGGTTTGCACGGATGCGATCCGATAGCACGGTGCCCTCCTGGTTGTCGAGCTGTAGAGGTGCGCGATGCTCCGCGAGGCGTGGTATGTGGCGCCCACGCTGCTGCGCCAGTACGGCGGCGAGATGGGGCTGCGACGCCTGCAGCTGCGGCAGCTCAACCGTCTGCTCGCCTTCTGCCGGGGGCGCGTCCCCTACTACCGCGCCGACCCTCGCTACCCCGACCGCCCGCTGCGCTCGCTGGAGGAGCTCACCACCCTCCCGATCCTCGCCAAGCAGGTCGTGCGGGAGCGGGGCGACCAGTTCGTCGCCGATGGCGTCGACCCGCGCCGCTGCGTCGTGTTCCACACCAGCGGCACCACCGGCCAGCGCATGCGCGTGCTCCACGACCCTGCCAGCTACGAGTACATGCGGGCCGGGAACTTCCGGCGCTTCTTCTCCACCGGCCGCTACACGCCGACCTCGCGGCTGACCAATATCCGCTTCTTCCAGCCGCCCAGGCGGGCCCTGGAACGCGTCGGCCTGTTCCGCCAGCACTTCGTGTCCTCGGAGCGGCCGATCGCGGAGGTGAAGGGTGAGCTGCTCGGCAACCGGCCGCACGTGCTGATGGGCTACCCGACCCACCTCCGGGAGCTGCTGCGCAGCTTCAATGAGGACGAGCGGCGCCAGTTGCGGCGCACGCTGCGGATGGTCATGACCGACTCCGAGCTGCTGGCGCCCTCCAGCCGCAAGGCGCTCACCGAGGGCTTCGGCGTCCCCGTCTTCGACGAGTACGGCGCCTGGGAGCTGCTCAACGTCTACTACGAGTGCCGCCACGGCGGCCGGCACGTCGCCGAGGACCGCGTCCTGGTCGAGATCGTCGGCGACGACGGCGACCCGGTTCCCGACGGCACCGAGGGCTGGGTGGTCGCCACCCACCTGCGGGAACGCGCCATGCCGCTGGTCCGCTACTGGCTCGGCGACGCCGGGCTGATCGAGCCCGGCCGCTGCCCGTGCGGCCGCCGCTTCCGCACGATGCGGCTGACCAAGGGACGCGAGAACGACAACGTCACCCTCCCCGGAGGCAAACGCCTCTGGTCGCAGACGTTCCTCGGCATCGCCGAGCGGCATCCCGGGGTGGCCGAATGCTTCGTCCGCCAGGACCGCGACGGCAGCATCCGGGTGCACGTGGTCCCCGCCGACCGCTCCGCCGACGGCACCGCGGCGGTGCTGGACAGCGTCCGTGGCCACCTGTTCGAGGTCGCCGGCGGCCCGTTCCCGCTCCAGGTCCTGGTGGCCGACCGGGTCCCGCTCACCGTCGGTGGCAAGGGAAGGTTCGTCGAGTCCGACTACGCCGGGCCATAAACGCGTCGGCGCCGGAACCGGGCGGGGCGAGCTCGTCGGCGAGGGCGCCGAGGAAGTCGCCGACGTCGATGCTTGGCTCCAGGAGCAACGCCGAAGCAACGGCGAGTACGGGATGCAAGGGCCGACGACCCACGCCGATACCGGGCACGCTCGTGCGCGCCCACCCTGACGCCGTGGGGACGCTCAGACCTCCAGCGCGAGCTGGTCTGGTCGCGCCTCCGACGCCCACCGATTGGGATCCGGGAGCGGGAATATTCAATCCTGATCGGACCGCGGACCTGCTCAAGGTCCAGCCCGGTACGCTTCAGCATCCACAGGATCGCGCGGCCCGGTCGAGAGTCGATGAGCGGCCAAAGACGTTGATGGTCTCCGTCATCTCGCCCTTGGGATCCAGGCGCTTCAGCATCTCGTCTTCAAACGCCTTTGCCCGCGCCGCCTCGTTCATGAGGTCCGCATGGTAACGCCAGATGTCACCGTGGCCGGGTGAGCGTCAGCATCTGGGATCAGCCAGCTTGCCTAGCTCTCGCAGCCCACCCCGTCGTTGTCGGCGTCGAACCCGTGCGGGTCGGGCGCTCGGACGGTGAAGTCCGTCGCGCCGATGTCGGGGCAATCAAGATCCGGTGGGGGCGGCGGGATGCAGAAGTCCGGGTAGGCCGGGTCGCAGTTGCGAGTCGGCGGCTTAGTCGTAGTCGTGGCCCGGGGCCGTCGGGTGGTGGTCGTAGCCGGCCTCGGCCGCCGAGTGGTCGTCGGCGCCCTGGTCGTCTCCGTGGTCGGCGGCTCTGTCGTGGCCGTCATCGGCGCGGGCACCAGCGACGTCACGATCGAGGTCACCGTCACCGTGCGGAGCTCCGGCTCGGCGCCGGCGCTGCCCACGGCCGCGCCGGCCACGAACCCGATGACCCCCCAGACCAGGCCGAGCACCCAGCCGCGCCGCCACCAGGGCGGCTGGCCGGTCGGCTGCGGTGGCCCGGGCGGCGGTGGCGCCCCCCAAGCGCTCGGTGGCTCTTGCGGTGGCGGTTGTCCCCAGCCGCCGCCACCCGCGGGCGGTATCGGCTCGGTCGGGCGGTCAGACATTCTTGAGGTCCATGTCTACCCCTGGCCTTGCTCTAAGCCGAATGCGCATACTCCTCGATAAGAGCGATCCCGGTCAAAGGCTCGTTACACGGGTATCGCGGGAGGGCGCTGCGGGCCGGATAGCAGACGATGCCGTGAGCAGCCCGACCATGGTGGGTAGCATGCCGCGCCTGAGGTGGTGCGGAAGATGGCGGGCGGACAGACGGTTCCGGTGGGGCAGGCCGGGGAGGTGGAGGCCGCGGGGAGCCTCAGCATCAAGATCCGGACCCACATGTGGCTCCCCTGGACCCGAATTGCCATGAAGCACGAGGTGATGGCGCAGGATGCCCGGCGTGACGCGCAGCGGCTTCCCGCCGGCGGCAATCCGTCACCGCTACTTCAGCGGGAAGCCGACGCGGCCCTCGTGTGCGTTTGCGCGGCGGCGTTCGCGATCGAGGCGTTCTATCGGCGCTTCCTCCAGCAGGAGTTCAACCTCATCTCTAAGCAGGACCGGGACGGTTGGAAGAAAGCCGACACGGCCGGCCACAAGCGTGTCCTTGAGACCCTGCGGCGCGGGTTCGACCTCCGCGGCGTGGAGAGCCGGTGGCGCACCGAGCTGCGCTGGCTCTTCAAGCTGCGAGGTGCAGCCGTCCACTTCACCGAGGACTGGAAGGACCCGATCCCGCACCCTCTCGGCAACAATGCCGCTCCGGAACTGGTCGCCTACTCGGCAGAGTCAGCAGAGCGGGCGATCAACTTGCTCGTAGACGTCCTCGTCGTCTGCAGGGACACGCCGAAGGCCAAGACTCAGAAGTGGTCAGAGGACATGCGCGGGGCTATCGACGAGCTGATCGGTCGCCGGGGCCAAGCCGGGTAGGGCGCGAAGAGCCGCGGTCGGGAGACAGTCATCCAGAATCACGTCCGCCCCTGCGTGACGATGTCGCCGACCGACCGGCCGTGCACCTCGGCGGCCTAGTTCCGCCTCCGCGTCCGCTCGCGGGCACCATCGACCGCTCGCCCCCATGGCGTCTGCGCTACAGGGTGGGCGCGACGGCGGTGAGCTGCTCGTCCAGGGCCCGCACGAACCGCTCGTGCTGCCAGGCGTCGAGGTAGGAGCGGGCAGCGTAGAGCCGCTCATACCGCATCGCCGACCGTGACCCGCGAACCCCCTCAGCGGCCCGGGTGAGCACGATGCACGCCTGCTCGGGCTCCTTCAGCCGGGCGTAGGCGACGGCGAGATCGGCCCGGATCAGCGCGCGGTTGTTGCTGGCCGCGGCATGCCGGCCGAGCGCGTCGTGCAGGATCGTCGCCGCGTAGCGGGCGTGGCCGACGCGGGCCAAGCAGGCACCGCGGTAGTGCTGCATCCGCGCGGGCACAAACCCGCGCAGCCACGACGGCGCGTCGCCCTGCTGCGTCCGTTCCAGGTGGCGGTCGGCCTGCTCGAGCGCGGCCAGGGTGCGGTAGCGGCTGCCGGTCATGGAGTGGGCTTCGGCGGCGACCGCGGCCAGGTAGGCCCTGGTCGTGGGTGCGGTGTGCTTGGCGGCGTCCATGCCCTTGCCGACCAGCTTGAGCGCCCCGTACGGGTCGTCCTGCTGGTGGGCGACGAGCAACCCGAGCATCGCCAAGACGTAGACGCGGAGGTCGTGGTTGCCGGCGTTGTCGGCGGCGGCGAAGGCATCGCTGGCGAGTCGGCGGGCCAGCGTGAGGTGGCGGCCGTCGGCGGCGACCCAGGCGGCCACCGTCAGGGCGTCGCCGTGCGCGGTGAGCAGCCCGTCCCGAAGCAAGGGGTCCGGTGTCTGCACCGCGAGGTCGCGCAGGCGTCGCGCGTGCCGCAGCAGCGGCCCCATCGCGTCGCGGGCGACCTGGGTGGTGATGAGTGCCCGGTAGCCCTCGGTCGCGTTCAGCGCCTCGGTGATCGTGTCGGCGTTGACGGGGCGCGTGCCAGTGAGGGCGTCGCTGACGAGGGCGCTTGCGGCGGCGACCGCACCTGCCAACAGCTCGCGGCGGCGCATGGCGTCTGCCTCCGCGGTCGGGTCGAACGTGCCCGGCCATCCTAAGCGCTCGGCCTTGGCGGTGGCAGGGGAGCGAGCGAACTCCCACAGCTCCCAGGTCGCCTCGGCGAGCAGGCGTGGCGGGTGGACGTCTGCGGCGATTGCGTGGGCGATGAGCGCGGTGAGCTGGTCGGCCGCCTGGCGTGCGTCCTGCTGGAGCGCGCGCAGTGGGCCGGTGTCGTCGTGCATCACGAGCCGGCCCGGCGGGTGCGGGCCCGCTCGAGTGCCCGCTGGTCGTGGTGGGCGCGCGCGTTGGCCACGTCGGCCCAGTAGGCGAGCAGGGCGAAGCCGAGGAGGAGCACGGCGGCGGCGATGGTGCCGAGCATGCTGCCTCCTCCTGCTGGTGGCGGGCGCGTCGGCGTCGGGGGTCGCCGACGCGCCCGCGGGTGGTCCAGGGCGACGGGTGGCCGGCTGACTTGGGAGGTCCAGGTCGACCGCCCGCCGCCCTGGCGGTTCTACCGCTGTGGTCGTGAAAGGTCAAGAGCGGACATGAGTGGCCGGCCGGATGGACGTAGCAGGTCAGACGCGGTTATGAGCGGCTAGAATCCGGCCTGCCGCTGACTTGGGAGGTCCGGGTGCCTGGTGACGACGTCTTGCTGACCGAAGCCGAGGTCGCCCACCTGCTCCGCGTCAGCCCGCGGACGGTGCGGCGGTGGCGCAACGAGGGCACCGGTCCGCCGGCGCTTCGGGTCGGCCGTCGCATCCGCTACCGACGCAGTGCAGTCGAGGCCTGGCTGGATCGCCGTGACCAGGCCGGCGAGGGTCGGTAGATCGGAGCACGCTTACGAGGACGGCGGCAGGTCCACCGCCCTAAGTAGACCTTGTGGGATTGATCCAGTCCACGCCGGTGAATTCCCCACGGGGATGCAGATCTGGCTAGCCGGCCCGTCGACGGCCCTGGCGCACGAGGACGTCCAAGTCGAGATGCTGCATTGCCTCGCGCATCATGACCATGGCGTTGTCGGAGTAGTAGGGGTGGCGCTGGGACCCGAATACGAACACATGACAACAGGACGGCTTGTCGTCGAGGTTCAGATGCCGGCGGAGCGCGGCGCATTTGGCTGTCGTGATGCCGAGCTTCTCGGCGAGCTTTGACCGGCTCCAGTGGTACTTCCGCTGCAGGTCGACTTCGCGGACTCCGGCGGCCGGTGCGGGGTCGTCAGCTCGAAGCAGCCGCACCGGCGCACCGGCGGCCGTCCGCGAGAAATGCACTGTGATGGTCAACCCTTCTCCAGCCACCTCGGTCGTGAGGCCGCTCAGGTTGGGAAAGGCCTGCTCGCGGCCGGTGCCAGCCCTGATCGCGCGTTCGACTCGTGCGACATCCTTTGCGCTTACGCGGACGTCCTCGCGGGCGTGCGCCTCCATCGCCAGCAGTGAGCGGATACGCGCCTGGGCCTCCGAGCGTCGCCGCCTCCCAGGTTCGAGCAGCTGTTGGATCTGGGAGTACTCGGCGTCGATGAGCAACTGGATGTCGGGTGGCAGCTCGGTGGAGATGGGCAACACTCGGGCTGGCAGGTGAGTAGCAAGCCGATCGCTGAACTCCCGCTGCAGCAGCTCATCGAACAGGGTCACGGCACCGCGGACGTGGGCGTACAGCAGACCCTCGGAGAACAGTGTGAACCAGTGCTGCTCGTCGTCTCGAAGCGCATCGACGGCACGCAGCAGGCCGGCCTCAGACTCTGAGAGCCGCAGGTGCTGCCGTCCCAGGTTGATGCACTTCTCCATCCCGATCGATCGTCCAAGCTTGGGATCGAGCACCTCGATCCGACATTGGACCAGCCCCGCCTTGAGCAGCATCTCGAACGCGTGCTGGAGATGGAGCAGCACAGCCGTGACCCGACCATCGTCGTCATAGGAGTTGAACGCCTCGGCGGACCGGCGAAACGACCAGATCGACTTGGCCTTGAGAACCTTTGCGTCGCGGCGAAGCGCCTTCATCTGCCATCCGCGGCGGTGGCGGTGATCATGAGCCGGCATTCTGCCATGAGCGCGAGAGCTCGCCAGCCAGCTGCTCGCCATCGTCACAGCAAAACAACCAGGTGGCGAACGACCTCTACGAGCCAGCAAGCGCGACGATGCTCCGTCTGCTCGGCCCGTTCTCGTGACACCTCATGCTGTTGGAGGCCCACAACCGCGCCAAACGGTGAGGCGGGCCGGTCCTCCCTGCGAGTCAAGCTCCGCTCTCCTGCAGCGCTGCAGGGACGTAAGCGACGCTTGGATCGTTAGTCTTGTTCGCGCTGATGCCTGACGTCCCATTTCTGATCGCCGTACGCGGGTTGATTTGGTGGAAGGACACTTCCACGCGCGACCCATGGCATAGGCGGCCCTCGCATGCCCCCGCCGATCCCGACCACCCGAATTCCTGATTCCGTCCGCGATCTGGACTCACACGAGCGAGTGCCGCTCGCCATCTGGCCATGTGGACAGACCAGCGCGCAATACCAGCGGGCCGGTCGCTACCTGCCGGCCTCCAGCACGCATCCGGGCAAGATGCTGCCCGAGCTGGCCAGCCGGCTTGTTTCCGACTACTGCCCGCCGCGCGGGCTGGTCGCCGACCCCATGTGCGGCATCGGCACCACCCTGGTAGAGGCCGCCGCGCTCGGCCGCCGCGCAGTCGGGCTGGAGCTGGAGCCACGCTGGGCGGAACTCGCCATCGCCAATCTCGCCCACACGCTTCCCGCCGAGCAGGCCGCGCTCGCCGACGTGCGTCAGGGTGACGCCCGCCGGCTACCCGAGCTGCTCGAGGACATCGCTGGGCAGGTCGACCTGGTGGTGACCTCCCCGCCGTATGCCTGCGACGCCGGGGTCATTGACAAGCCCGCATGGCGCGCCAGCCACCCCATGTGCCCGAGGGACACGCTGAACTACTCCCGTGACCCCGCCAACCTCGGTCACGCCCGCGGCGAGATCTGGCGGTCGGGGATCGCCGAAGTGCTGGTCGGGTGCGCCTGGCTACTGCGGCCGGGCGGGCTGCTGGCGACCGTGACCAAGAACACCCGCCGGTCCGGCCGGCTGAACGATCTTGCCGCCGACACGATCAGGCTGGCTGAGGAGGCCGGGTTCGGCTACCTGCAGCACATCATCGCCCTGCACGCCGCGGTCCGGGACGGCGCGCTTGTGGCTCGGCCGTCGTTCTGGCAGCTCACCCAGACCCGTCGGGCTCGTGCCCGCGGCGAGCCGGCGCACCTGGTGGTTCACGAGGACGTGCTGGTGTTCACCACACCACGACTAACCCGCGTGAGTTCCGATGGCTGATCTCACCGGTCCCGACCTGACCTCGGGAGGTGACAGCGAGCCCCACCAGCCGCTCCCGCTGTCGGTGTGGCCGACCGCCCAGCAACCCGCCGCAGCGCAGCGGGCCGGCCGCTACCTGCCCGGCTCGACCGCGCATCCGGCCAAGATGCTACCCGCCATCGCCCGCTGCGCCGTCACCGCCTACAGCCACCCCGGCGACCTGGTGCTGGACCCGATGTGCGGCATCGGCACCACCCTCGTCGAAGCCGTCCACCTCGGCCGCGACGCCATCGGCGTCGAACTCGAACCCCGCTGGGCCGACCTGGCCCGCGCCAACACCACCCACGCCCGCACCCGCGGCGCCCAAGGGACCGCTAGGGTCGTCACCGGCGACGCCCGCCAGCTCCCCAGCCTCCTCGATGCCGAGCTGGCCGGGCGGGTTGCGCTTGTGCTGACCTCGCCGCCCTACGGCGCCAGCATCCACGGGCAAGTCACCGCTCGCCCTGGGCGGGGTGTCGCCAAGTACGACAACACCTACTCCCCAGATCCCGGCAACCTCGGCCGCGTCACCCAGGCCGCGCTCCTGGAGGCCCTCGGGGGGATCCTGGCCGGCTGCCAGGCGCTGTTGCGTCCCGGTGGGCTGCTGGTGTTGACCGCCCGGCCGTACCGGCACCGCGAGCACCTGGTCGACCTGCCTGGCCAGCTCACCCAGGTCGCTGAGGCCGCCGGGCTGGTGCTGTATGAGCGCAACGCCGCGCTGCTGGTCGGGCTGCGCGGCGAGCGGCTGGTGCCGCGCCCGTCGTTTTTCCAGCTGGACCGGGTCCGCAAGGCCCGCGCCCGCGGGCTGCCGCTGCGGATCATCGCCCACGAGGACGTGCTTGTCTTCCGCCGCCCTCAAACCTCCGCGGGTTCGAGCGAACCCAAGTGATGCCCCCAGGCTCCGCCAGCGACCGGGGAGGTGAGCTCGGTGGCCGGCCGGTATGAGCACAACCGCGACCCGCAGCTGGCCAAGCTGCTGCATGAGGTCACCGAGCAGGGCTGGGGCAACGACAGCGTCGGCGACCTGGACCAGGACAGCTTTCACGCCAGCCTGCTGATCATCGAGCCCGCCGAGCAGCAAGAGCTCACCGAGGCGTTCGACCGTGCCATCCCGGCCGGCAACTGGATCCTCACCCAAGACCAGCAGGGCTTCGTCACCCTGGACCAGTACCCGACGCCGACGGCGGCCCGGCACGCCTTCGACCACCTCCCCGACGCCGACGGGCCTGGGGAGGAGGACGGCACCATCACCCCGGCCGGGCCACTTGGCAGCCGCTACGCAGTCGCGCTCGCCGGGTCCTTCCTCGGCTACGCCGACGACCTAGACCAGGCGACCGCGCTGCTGCGCGAGGCGATGGACGCCAACCGCTACTGGCCCGATGCCTGGTTCATCAGCGACCACGGCAACCCCCACCGCCTCAACCTCTGGCCGCCATGACCAGGCGTCGAGCCCCAGCAAGCCTGGGCACGGCCACGGCGGCGGTACCGCTGGTGGGGCTCCGGGCGATGGCCCCGATCGGCGAGACCGGCACGCTCGGCTCGAGGCGGCCGTCGCCCCGCTGGTCGTGGCAGCCGGGACCAGCTGGGTCCCGCGACCAGCCCCACGACTTGTCTATGCGAAGAAGCGCGCCTGCGCCTCCGCCGTGTACTCGCCCGCCAAACGCTCACGAATCCACCAGTGGGCGCCACCCCGACGCAGGAGTCTCGATGAGGTCGTCTAGCAGGCAAACCACCCCAGACCCGGGTGCAGAATCGAGGTATGGTCCCACCCCCGCTGCATCCGGCGGTGGGGCGTGCCGGCCCACACCGGCGCAAGCAGCAAGCGGGAAGGTGCACCGATGGCCACCCGATCACCCGGCCGACCAGTCGCCGGCCCAGCCTGCGACCACGCCACCCGACCAAGCGGCCGCTGGCGCGCAGGTCCACCCGGTCGATCCGCTGGCCCGGCTGCCCGAAATGCTCACGGTCAAGGAGGTCGCCGCGATCCTGCGGGTCGGCCGCAACCAGCTCTACCAGGCAGTCGCCCGCGGCGAGGTCCGCGCGGTCCGCATCGGCCGCACCATCCGCATCCCCAAGACCGCCGTGCTGGACCTCCTCACCACCCCACCCGCCGAGTCCAGCGCGACGGGCTCGCCGGGATGACGCCTGGGAGGAGCGCACGGTGAACGCGGCGATCATCAAACGCGGCAACCGCTACGCCGTCCGGCTGGACCTCGGCCGCGGCCCCGACGGCAAGCGGATCTTTAAGTACCACTCGGGGTATGCGACCAAGCGGGCCGCCCAGCAGGCCAGAACCGAGCTGCTCGGCGCCCTGGACCGCAACAGCTACGTGCCGCCCGACAAGACCACCGTCGCCGACTACCTCCGTGGGCAGTGGCTGCCTGTTGTGCAGACCCGGTTGCGGCCGGGGACCTGGGTGGAGTACGGCCGCAAGGTCGAGACCCACTTGATCCCCGCCATCGGCCAGGTGCCGCTGCAGCAGCTGACCACCGCAATGCTCAACGCCCTCTACCAGCAGCTCCTGCAGCGCGGCGTCGGCCCGCGGACGGTGCAGTACGTGCACGCCACCATCCGCAAGGCCCTCAACGACGCGGTCCGCTGGGGCCTGCTGGTCCGCAACCCCGCCAACCACGCCGCCGCCCCGCGGCCCCATCGGACCGAACTGCGCACCTGGACCGCCGACGAACTCCACAGCTTCCTGGAGTCCGTTCGGAGCGACCGGCTGCATGCCGCCTGGCAGCTGGCCGCCCTCACCGGCATGCGTCGGGGTGAGGTCCTCGGGCTACGCTGGGCTGACCTGGACCTGGAGGCAGGCTGGCTGTCGGTACGCCAGACCCTGGTGGTGGTGGACAACCAGCCCCGAATCTCCGAGCCCAAGACCGCCCGGGGCCGCCGGCGCATCGCGCTGGATGCCGAGACCGTCGCGGCGTTGCGGGCCCACCACACCGCACAGGCCGCCGAGCGGCTGGCGGCTGGCCCCAACTGGCCCAACAATGGCTTGGTCTTCACCCGCCCAGACGGCGCCCCACTGCACCCCGAGTACGTCCGCCGACAGTTCGACCGGCTAATCCAGCGTGCCGGGTTGCCACGGGTCCACCTCCACGACCTGCGCCACACCCACGCCACCCTCGCCCTACAAGCAGGCGTGCACCCCAAGGTCATCAGCGAGCGGCTTGGCCACGCCACCGTGGCCATGACCCTGGACATCTACTCCCACGCCATCCCTGCCTTGCAGCAGGACGCCGCGGCCACAGTCGCTGCCCTTATCACTGGTGCTGCGGTTATCGAGCATGGAGATAGAAGTAGATAGGGCATGGTCAGCTGGTCACAACCGCTTCGGAGCGAACTGCCAGGGTGATCTTCGGATCAAGACGGGAAGAGCTGGGCGAGAGCAGCCGGTCGCTCTCGCCCAGCTCTGGCTACTTCTTGCCCTTGCCCTTCGACGGCGTCTGGGCAAGCGCGCTCGCCGCGGCCTTCTTCTCCGCCTTGGTGCTCTTCGGGTTCGCGAGCACCTTGCCGGCGGCAGAGGCCGCCTTGGAGCCCGTCTGGCGGCTGTTGCGTGCCAAGGCCCTTCCCTCCTTCCCGCCCCAGAGGTTGCGGCGGACGGAGGCGGGCGCTGAAACTGGTGCTGCAACACGCCAGGCGGTTCACCGCCGCCGCCGTCGCCGGGGGGCCGGACAACCGGTCCCCTAGAGCGGTTCCCATTCTACTTCCCATCCGGCTCGTTGGGAAGTAGAATGGGAAGCATGACCATCACCGCAGTGGACGTACCGTTCGGGGCGCCTGTACCAGAGGTACCGCTGCCCCGTGCGCCGCTCATCCTGGTAGTTGCCCAAGCGCGCTTCGACCGGGTCGCCTCCATCGCGAAGGAGGAGTTCATCGCGGGCTTCCAGGAGGCAATCCGCGGCACCTACCCGGTGATGCGCCCAGAGCACCAAGCCGGCATCACGCTCACGCCCGACGGGCGCGTCGTGCCCACCGAGGGAGGGATCGTTTGGCGCTTTGATGAGCGGCCTGAGGGCTGGCAAGTAGCGCTCGCCCCGGACTTCATCGCGCTGTCCACACATAGATACACAAGCCGAACGGATCTACTTGAGCGACTCGGCGCTCTTCTCGCGGCTGCGGCGGCACAGCTGCGCCTACGGTTTTGTGAGCGGCTTGGCCTTCGCTACGTCGACCGTGTCACCGACCCTGAGCTGCTTGCTCGCATCGACGAGCTCGTGCAAACGCATGTGCTCGGCGCTGCACGGGTCAATCTCGGTGACGGTGTGACCCAAACCCATCACTTCGTCGATGCTCTCTACCGGCTGCCCGCAGGCGTGGAACTGCATGGTCGATGGGGACTTCTCCCCGAGAAGACAACATTCGATCCAGGCGTGGAACCAGCTGACGAGCCGAGTTGGGTCCTCGACCTCGATGCCTATGTGACGCAGCGCGCCTTTGAGCCAGAGGCACTTCGCGCAACCACCAAAGAGCTCTCCGAACGCATCTACCGGTTCTTCCGTTGGGCAGTCACGCCAGAGTTCCTCCGGGTACACGGCGGAGACCTGTGAGCCTGGTCTTGGATCCTGACCAAACCACCACTACGTCTGGTGTGCTGGCAGGCCGCGGACGACAGCTTGTTCTCACCACGGGCCTGCTCGCCTCAACCCTCGTGGGGACGCACGCCGGGCTTGCTCACCTCAGTGATCTAAGGACCGATGTGCTGGAAATGACGGGCGGTCGAGCAGTCCTCGCCATGTCACCCGAAGGTGCTGTGGTGGACGAGGTTGGCGCAGCCCGTGATCAGTTGAGGCGGTTAGGTCTCTCTCGCCAGCAGATTGCTCGGGCGTTGGGGGTAGACCGTCGATCGGTGTCCGGCTGGGCGACTGGTCAGATCCGTCCCACCCTAGAGCGACTTGAGGCACTAAGGACGCTGCTGGCCGTCGTAACGGCCATTGACGCCGAGCGGCCAGGCCGAGTCCCGGAAATCATGTTGCACCGCCGTGGCGACAGCGACCTGCTCGACCAGCTCACCCGTGGACGCCTACAAGTCTTCCAGGACTGGAAGAGCTGGACGGCTCAACCCGCAGCAACTGCCACCGTGACAGCTCGTGCGGCCACTGGAGCGCCAGAGCCCGTCTGGGCGGCCGCGGCTCGCGCTGCGGCTGAGGGACGGTTGCAACCCTTGGAGCGTCGCCCCACCGTTCGGGCCGACGAGACATACGAGGTGGACCTTGCGGCCGCTGAGGATTTCGTCGAGGAACCAGAGGGCCGCCCCACCCGAAGGGGCTACTCGTGATCCCCGCCGACCAGTTCTACATCGCCGCGCAAGGCCCGCCTAAGCAGGGCGACCTGTTGTTCGCCGGCGTGGTGCGACTCGTGGCCAATGATCAATTCACCCCGCCGGCTTGGCGTCGTCTGGACGCCTATGACGTAACCATCCAGACGCAGGGGGAGGTACCTGACCTCCGGCTTGTAGCCGGCCCCGCGCTGGTGATGGTCACGTCCCACGATTGCCACTTCGACAAGGAATGGAACCAGCGCCGTCGCACACTCATCCGCGAGGGGTATCCAGAGGACGAGGCCGAGCGGATCGCCGGTGCCGATACCGCACTCGACCGCACCTTCAACGCCAGTCCGCTGCTCCGACCTGACGAGATCAGACGTGACCGGCGCGCCCTGCTCGACGGCAAGGTCCTTGGCTACCTGCCAGTGCCAGCATCGCCAGACGGCATCGTGCCGGAAGCTGTCGTTGACCTGACCTATCGCGTCACCCTTGACCGACTCGACATCGACCGTGTCGCCTCGGTCTCCGAGGCGACACGGGCGCAACTCCGCTATGCGCTGGTGCAACTGGAGTCCTTACGCACAACAAAGGTCGGCTTCGAGATCGAGCACGCCGTTGGACGCCGCATCAACGAGGTCTCAATACCGCAAGAGAATCCGTTGTTCGTCCGCCTGCAGCTCGACGACGGCACCAACATTGACCTTCTCCAGCAACCGGACGAGCCTGGCCCAGGGCCCGCACGTCAGGCTTGGAGCGGTCCAGCAGCTTAGATATCGGAACCAACACGATGCTACTTCGATACTTCCTATCTGGTATTTCAGTACGATGGCGCTTCGCGGAGAGACCGGCACTCATCTCCTCGTCGGCGAAGCCTCTCTTTCTTGAAGCCGAGTCTTTCGGCGATACGAACTGGCGAGCGATCCCGGTCTGACGATCCCCAGCGGCGGAGCCAGCGTCAACTGACCCTCGGAATCCAAATGGCCGAGCCGTCGTGGCCGCAGCCAACCGGAATGGCGGTGCCGTCACCTGCCCGCAGGGCAAGCAGTGCTGCCAGGGTCGCATCCAGTGCGTCGTGCGACCACAGCTGCATCCACGGGGCCACCACCTCCTCGGCCTCAAGCATGGCGACCCGATTGCGGATGCCCGCTACGGTGGACTTCTTGGGCAGGACGCGGCCGGCCAGCAGCCGGAAGCCGGCATGCGGGAACACCTCGATCGGGGCGTGGCCGTTGGCCGCCAGCTCCGCGTACAGCTGAAACCCGACTTGCATCCATCCTGGCACGGCCCCGCCGGCTGCCGGGGTCACCCAGGGCACCCACAGGTGGTGCTGGCGGCCGAGCGCGATCTCGCAGCAACGCGCTGGGCGGAACTTGGGTGAGAGCGACGGGTCGTCAGCGTGGGGTGCGGTGCTCAGCGCGGCCGGCGCGTCGACGGCGATGGCGGTGGCTCCCGCGGCGAGATCCTTCAGGTCCCGCGATGCGTCGGCCGGCAGCACGCGACCATCGATCACCCGGCGGGAAGCATCCAGTACGACGCAGTTGATCGCCGAAGCTCCGGGGTCGATGCCGACAAACCTCATCGTCGCTTCTCCAGGTGAGCGAGCGGGACCGTCGTCGAGCCGAACACCGACCGCCGCCTTGGTGCTGCCATCCACGGCCGCGTCCGGTCCGCGGTCGCGATAGGCTCGCCGACAATTGGTACGGCTGTGGCGATCGCGCTGCTTGGTATGGTCGGAGTTGAAGGGCAGGACGGCGTATGGCGGTAGGGGTGCGTCCGCAGTGGACCGAGAAGCTGTACCGCCCCAGCGGCGGCCAGGATCATCTCGGCCTTGGGAGCGTGTCGTCGGACCGGATCCTGCCGAAACTGGCTCCGGGCATCAACGTCCTCACGGTCCATCCGCGCTACTGGAGCCTCTACACGTTCGTGCTGGACGAGTTCTGGCGGCGCGACCTGCCGCGCACGCGCCGGGCGTTCGTCGAGTTCTATCGGCCTTGCGAGGCAATCTACGCGGTCGGTGCCCAGCTCTGCGACCAGCCGGAGCACGAGCGGTATGGGAGGTTGCGTGGGGTCGTTGGCGCCCAGAAGGCAAGCCCCTATGCTGCCCAGAACCGGGAGGAGTTCGATCCGCAGTTCGGCTACATGGAGTCGGACCTGGGCGGCTACGGGCTCTACTACGCAACCACGATCGCGGCGATGGGGCTCATCGCCCCGGCCCTTCCCGGCACCACGCTGTCGTTTGACGCGCCGACCCCGGAGGGCCGGGTCGTCGCCGCGGGGTTTCGGTCGGCGGTGGCCGACACCGTCTACTACCGGGAGTACTTCGCCAACCTGACCCGCCCGGTTCCGGCAGGAGTGGTTCGCGACTACATCCGGCGTGCCTGCTTGTGCCAGCTGCAGACTGACACGGCCCCAGACCGGGAGCTGCTCCGCGACGTGTTCCTGCACGCCGGGCCCGAGGACGCTCCGACGATCCGACGGGCGACGCTGCGGTTCCTGCTGGACCTCGCCGACCAGACCAACGGCACGAGCCTGGACGAGGACGCGTTTCGGCAGCTGATCTACTTCCGCGCCCACCCTGACGGCGCCACCTACCACTCACGGCGTGGCATCCAGCGCACGGCGCGACGCTGGCGGCTGTACCAGGCCCGCGAGTACTACTCCTACGCCCTCAACCGCCTGTGGGCCTACCTGTGCGCATGGGGCCTGGATGCCAGCGTCGGAGGCAGCCGCCCCGTCCCGCTGACCGATCTCTGGGACCATGCCGAGGCGGCCCTCGACTTCGCGCAGCTCGTCGACAGCTTCGACATCGACGATCCGGGGTTCCAGGCGACCACTCCCATCGTCGAGGTGGCGGCATGGGCCAGCGAGGTCGCCAACGTGGCCGGCACCCTTGATGACCGCTGGGACATCCAAGCGCCGCTTCAGGAGCATGCGCTGTATCGGTGGAGCCGCGGAACAAGCCAGGGGCCTGCGACGATTCCTGGGATGGTGACGTTGCTGTTGCTGGTGGTCGCACGGCTTGGCGCGCCGGCGACCGCCGCCGATCATGCGATGGACTGGGACTTGGTGACCGAGGGCGGCCATGCCCGCCTTGCCATGAGCCGGTTCTTCGTCCAGGAACGTCGGCAGTCGATGGCCGGGGCCACGATCGGCCAGCTGCTGCGCGTGCTGTACAGCGACTACGTGATCCGCCAGCACCAGCAGGTCGCGGTCACCAAGCTGCCCGAGGACACCTACCGGTTCCGTCGCGAGGGCGACCAACTCCGGTTCTTCCAGCAGCACGCCGAGGCGGTCATGAACAGCTCGCGCTTTGAGGCGCTGGCGACCACCATCTACGAGCTCGGCTTCGTCGAAGGCCTCGGCAACGACACCCACGCGCTGAGCGACGCCGGCCAGCAGCTCCTGGACGACGGCGACCTGCCCGACCGGCCGCTCAGCGAAGCGCTCGCCCTCCAGGAGCAGCCGTGACCGAGCGGCTACGACTCCCCGAGGCACTCGCCGGCCCCTATGACCACGCCGTCATCTGTACCTACGGCGCCGACCTCGCCTTCTTGGAACAGGACCTATGGCGCAAGCTCGGCCGGGCCCGCAACCGCATCCTGCTCGCCGACGACCTTCAGCTCGCCGAGGCGCTCCACGACGCCGCCAGCACCGAAACCCCGCTGCGCCACCTCAACGTCAACTACGTAGCGGCCCCGATCACCAACCCCCACGCCGCCCACGCCAAACTCATCCTGCTTACCAGCCCTGACGCCGGCCTGCTACTCATCGGCAGCGGCAACCTCGGAATGAACGGCTACGCCAGCCAAGGCGAACTGTTCCGCCAGTACCGGTACCAGCCCGACGACCCCTCCCACCTCGCCGCCTTCCACGCCACCCGCGAGTTCCTGGACGGGATGGCGGAGCGCCGCTACCTGAATCCGACGGCCACCACCCACCTCGCCAAGGCGTGGGCGGACACGCCGTGGCTGTACGAGGCGGCACCGGATCCCGAACGCCCCGTGCGGCACAACCTCCACATGCCGCTGCTCGACCAGCTCGCCGCCGAGACCACCGGAGCCGCCGTCGAGGAGATCGTGGTGCACGCGCCGTTCCACGACCGGCGCTGCCAGGCGCTTCGCCGCCTCCTCGACTGGCTTGCCCCCAAGCGGGTGACTGTGCTCGTCCAGCAGCACGAGACCTCCGTGGATGCCAAGGCGCTCGCCGGAGTGGTCACCGGACATCGCGCGGAAGTTCGCACGGCCGCCGCGCCGATCGAAGGCACCTACCTGCACGCCAAGTTCGTTCTCGTCCGCCAGCGCCGCCGAGCGGTCCTCCTGCAAGGATCCCCCAACCTGTCGGTTGCGGCGCTGTGCCGGGCCGACCCCCAAGGCAACATCGAGCTTGCCAACCTCCTCACAGGCCCTCGCGGCACGTTCGACGAAATGCTTGAGGAGCTCGTGGTTGGTAGCTCACCTGCTGACCCGATGGCGCTCGGGTTGCGCTATCGCTCCGACCCGGAACCGGCGGAGACGGCCATCCGCCTAGTCTACGGGCTCTGGAGCGGCGGGCAACTCACCCTTGACGCCTCCTGCGACCTCCCGCCCGCCGACCACATCCAGCTGCTGGTCGTTGGCGAGCCTGTGGCAGCCAGCCACGTCAGCGTCGCCGGGCGCCGCGTGCAGATGCGCCCCGAGGCGGCCGCCGCGGCCGCTCTGGAGCGGGCCGTGCCCGTCGCGCTCCGCCTCACCCTGGACGGAGAGACCATCGATACGTGGCCTACCTGGCCGTACCAGCAGGCCGCCTTACGTCTGCTGCTGGCGGGGCGACGCGACCCTAAGGTCCTCTCCGCCACCGGATCGCTCGCCGTCCCCGATGACGAGGTGGCCGCGCTGCTGGATGAGCTCGGCGCCGCGCTGGTGATCGACGGCACCAGCCTGTGGCGTGTCGCCAAGCGCGCCGCCACGCCCACTAGCAAAGATGTCGGCGACGGGCCAAGAACCCGCTATGAGGAGCTGGACTGGGACAGACTGCGCCAGCACCCCAAGCTCGCCCAGTACGGCGCGCTCAGCGCCCGCGACAGCCGCCTGGAGCCCTCCGACCTCCAGGTTGTGCTGACCGCCATCACCGACCACTTCCGCGGCCTGGGCGTGGACCGCGACGCCACCCTTGACGCCAGCCAAGAAGCCCCGCCCGATGCTGCTGCGCCGGACGGCGACGTCGAGACCGAGCCCGAGCGAATCGAACAGGACAAGGAGCGCCAACGACTGCGGCTGTCGCTGGTGGCCCGGAACCGGATGGCGTGGCGTCGCTTCGTCGATCGGTTCCTGGATGGCCTCGCCGACGAGAGGTTCATCGAGCTTGTCGGCCCGGTCGTCGTCGCCACCAATGCCGTCATCTTCAACCACCTGCTCGCCCTGCTGGTCGCCAAGGATCGGATCGACGAGGCCTACGGCGTGACAGCCCAATTGTGGCTGTGGGAATGGCTCTGGCTGGCTCGCGCCGACGATACCTCCGGGTTCTTCGAGGATCTCGATCCGGACGAGCAGCCCGCTGCCCTCAGGGTGTTCATCGACCGCCACGGAGACGCCATGACCATCGCCGGCCTCTACCAGGCTGCGGTGATTAGCCGCCACGAAGGCTGGAACGACGAACGCCTCCGCCTCCGGAACCTGTGGCGGACGCTGCTCGGCAGCCCGCACCTGATCATGACCGGTGCTGTGCTCGCGAAGGCTGCCACCCAAGCTGCCGTCAATCCAACCTTCCTCGCCACCACCCTGGACGACCTTGCCCGTCACCACACCGCCGACGAACTCCTTGCCGAGGTTGCGACGGCCCTCGAAACCGACAGGGCACAGCTGTCGATCAGCCGCGGAAGGGTCCGGAGAGGCCTGCGCGAACAAGAGGTCGACATTCTCACGGTCCGGCACATGGCTGGCACGCTTACCCCCACAGCAGCAACTGCCGCGTTCGCCGCCTGGATGGCCTGCCAACCCGAGCGCGATTACTACCGCATCGTCCACCCTGACTCGGGCGCCGTCGCCGTATACGACCGGGCAACGCGTGACCGATGGTGGGTGAACAAGAAAACCGACGAGCTGGTCAACCTCGAGGATGTCGCTCCCGCCGTGGAGCCATGGCAGGCGGCATCAGCAGCGATCATCGCCGCCGCCAAGAGGGCCAGCAGCGCAGCCTGAGCGCGGATGTTTCGTCAGCCGCAGGCCCCGGCTGAAATAACACGGACCAGCAGGCGATTGGTCCAGGACGATCGTTAGGGCGGCTCAGGCGGTGTTGGTAGGAAGGGCCGGGGACGCAAGACCTTAAGCGGCTCTTCGCCATGAAACGTGGGTCGGTGTGTTACTGACGGTGATGTAGAGCCGCCAGAACAGCACCTGGGACCTCGCATAGCTTGCGGATGCGTGACGTCTGCAAGAGGGAGGCCCCCAGGTAGGTCAACACCGTAGTGCCTCAGCCTCCAGGCTGCTCGGCCTGGACGGCTTCGAGGTCCTCGCCGCCGAGGTGGTGGGCGGCGAGTGGCAGCTCGACGTCGAGACGATGGCCGCCGTGGTCGGCTGTCGGGGCTGTGGGATGCGGGCCGAGCTCCACGGCCGGCGCACGGTGCGGGTGCGTGACCTGCCGATCGGTGGCCGGCCGGTCGTGCTGGCCTGGCGCAAGCGCATCTGGCGCTGTGGTGAACCGGCTTGCGGGGTGCGCACCTGGACCGAGCGGGCGGCGGCGATCCGTCCCAGGGCGGTGCTGACCCAACGGGCCCGCGCCGAGGCCTGTCGGCGGGTCGGCAAGGACGCCCACGCGGTCGCCGCGGTGGCCCGCGACCTGGGGGTTGGCTGGGCGACCATCATGCGGGCGGTGCACGAGCACGGCACTCCGCTGGTGGACGACGCTGCTCGCCTGGAGGGGGTGGCCGCCCTCGGGCTGGACGAGACCAGCTTCCTCAAGGCTACCCGCCTGGCACCCACCCGATGGATCACCGGTCTGGTCGACCTGGAGCGCGGACGGCTGCTGGACCTGGTGGCCGACCGCACCAGGCGAGCGGTGGACGGCTGGCTACATGCCCGGCCGCACGGCTGGCTGGCCCGCATCGGTACGGTCGCGCTGGACCCCTGGCGCGGGTACGCCAGCGCGCTGGTGGCACCGCTTGGCCACGCCACCGTGGTCGTGGACCACTTTCATGCCATACGGCTGGCCAACACGGCGGTCGACCAGGCACGCCGGCGGACCCAGCAGGCCACCCTCGGCCACCGGGGGCGCACGTACGACCCGCTGTACCGCATCCGCAAGCTGCTGCTGACCGCGCACGAACAGCTCACCCTGTAGGCGATCACTGAGGGTCGAGGTTTCTGGTCACCGAAGTTCGAGGTGATTGAACTCCCTGCTCCAGCTCGGTTAGATCCTAGCGCCCACCCCCTCTCGGAGACGATCGACGAGGGCTTGGTGCTCGCGCATGCGCCAGCTTGGGCCCTTGATGTTGATCACGACGGCCCGGTGCAGCAGCCGATCGAGGATGGCCGCGGCCACGACCGCGTCGCCGAACAGCTCAGCCCAGCTTGGCAGGCCGTGGTTGGTGGTGACGATGGTGGATGAGCCGTGCTCGTAGCGGCGGTTGACGACTTGGAAGAAGGCGTTGCCGGCCGCCCGGTCCAGTGGGGTGAGCCCGACGTCGTCGATCACCAGCACGCTGGGGCCGGTGTAGGTGCGGATCTTGCTGTGGAAGGTGCCATCGGCGTAGGCGCTGGTGATGGTGGCGACCAGGTCAGCGGCGGAGGTGAAGTAGCCTCGGTAGCCGGCCTGGACCGCGCTGGTGGCCAGCGCGATCGCCAGGTGGCTCTTGCCGCAGCCGGGCTGGCCGAGCAGCAGGACTGGGCGGCCCTCGGTCACAAAGCGTAACGACGCCAGGTCGGCGATGAGTTTGCGATCCACCGACGGCTGGAAGTCGAAGTCGAACTCGTCCAGGGAGCGCCGGACCGGGAAGTGGGCGAAGCGCAGCCGGGCGCTCAAGCGGCGGTTGCGGGCCGCGGCGGCCTCTTCGGCGACCAGCCCGGCCAGGAACTGGGCATGGCTGAGGCCCTCGGCCCTGGCCTGGTCCAGGAGCGCGGGCAGGACCTCGGCGGCGCGGGTGAGCTTCAGGTAGCCGAGGTCATCTTTGAGCTGCTCGTACAGCCCGGTCGGGGAGGTCTGGGTGGTCACCTCGACCCACCTCCATCCAGGTCGTAGCGGGCTTGAAGGTCGGGGGTGGCGACCTGGTAGTCCCCGGGGCCGAGGTCCAGGTCGGCCAGGCACGGCGGTGGTGGCGGGTCGACCAGCTCGAGGTGACGGGGTGGGCGCTGGTGACGCCGCAGCGCCAGCTGTTCGGCGGCCTGCTTGTGGGTGGGGTCCCACACCGGCGGGGTGCCGGCCGGCGCGAGTTGGTGCCGGGCGATGATGCGACCGCCAGCGGCCCAGACCTCCAGCATGGTCGCGCCGACCGGCAGGCGGACCTCGACCACCTGGCGGATGTGCTGGGGCGGGACCGAGTACCAGGCGCCGTCGAACTCCACCAGCGGCACCCGTGGCACGACCCGGGGCTCGCGGCGGGCGGTGTCGTAGCGCACCCGGGGCAGCGGCCCAAGCAGCGGTCGCTCCCTGGCAAGGCGAGCTGCTGGCGGCTCGCCGGTCACTCGGTGCGGACGCGGATGCACGAAGTTGGCCAGCCAGCCGACCGCTCGGGTGTTCAGCTCGCCAATGCCGGTCGGCGGGTCCAGCACCAGTTCTTGGAACAGCGCCTCCTTCAGCTCCCGGAACGGCCGCTCGACCTTGCCCTTTCTGGCCGCGTCCCCCGGCCAGCAGCCGGCGAAGGTGAACCCGTGGGCGGCGGCGAACTCGCGTGCTGGCGGGTGCAGCACCAGCCGGGGATGCGCGCGGGCCACCAACGCCCCCATGTTGTCCAGGCGCACCACCCCGGGCACCCCGCCGGCGTCCTGGAAGAACC
>Ga0307278_10000208_pt1 | contig 30378 bp, 27 predicted proteins | sample ER_DNA_117_FD_194482 | JGI IMG/M metagenome (GOLD analysis project Ga0307278, IMG submission 194482) | Bulk soil microbial communities from the East River watershed near Crested Butte, Colorado, United States - ER_DNA_117 | ecosystem: Environmental > Terrestrial > Soil > Floodplain | place...
CGCCGGCGGACGGCGACGGGTCCGTGCTCGTGGGGCCGGGCAAGCCGCGCGGCGGCGACGCCGAGCGTCGGTGAGCGCCGCGGGCGCGCCCGGGTTCCGCGTCACCGGCACCGAGCGGCCCTTCACCGGCGGGCTGATCCAGGTCCGCGTCGACCACCTCACGGGCCCGGACGGGCGCGAGAGCGAGCGCGAGATGGTCGAGCACCCGGGGGCCGTCGCGGCGCTCGCGGTCGACCTCGAGGGCCGCGTCCTCCTGGTCGAGCAGTGGCGGCACGCGACGCGGCGCCGCGTCGTCGAGGTCGTCGCCGGCAAGTACGACGTGGCCGGCGAGGCGGTCACCGACGCCCTGCGCCGCGAGCTGGCCGAGGAGCTGCACGTCGAGGGTGGCCGCCTCACCTGGCTCGCGACCTTCTACACCACGCCCGGCTGGAGCGACGAGGTGGTCGACCTCTACCTGGCCGAGGGCGTGCGGCCGATCCAGGGCGAGGCGCCCCCGGGCGACTGGGAGGAGGCCGGGATCGAGGTGCTCGCGCTCGACTTCGACCAGGCCGTGGAGCTGGCCACGCGCAGCTCGCCGGGCGACGCCAAGACCCTGGTCGCGCTCGGCCTCTACGGCCTCCTCCGCGCCGGGCGCTGGACCCCCGATCCCGCCGGGGCGCCGCCCCCCGACGCCCCGGCCCGCCGCGCCGCGGCCCGCCCGGGGTAGTCCTGTCTCGTAGACTGGACGGCGGCCAATGAGGGCCGGGAAGGGGCACGCACCATGGACGTAGGGATACCGCGCGAGCTGAAGGACCACGAGTACCGGGTCGCGATCACCCCGGCGGGCGTGCGTGCGCTGCGCGACGCGGAGCACCGGGTGCTGGTCGAGCGAGGGGCCGGGAAGGGTAGCTCCATCCGGGACGCCGAGTTCGAGCGGGCCGGCGCCACCGTCTTCGCCTCCGCCGACGAGGTCTGGGGCGAGGCCGACCTCATCTTGAAGGTGAAGGAGCCCATCCCGGAGGAGTTCCCGCGGCTGCGCGCCGACCAGGTGCTGTTCACCTACCTCCACCTCGCCGCCACCCGCGAGCTCACCGAGGCGCTGTGCAAGTCCGGCATCACCGCGGTCGCCTACGAGACCGTCGAGCTGCCCGACGGGCGTCTGCCCCTGCTCGCCCCCATGAGCGAGGTCGCCGGCCGCATGGCCCCGCAGGTCGGCGCCCACCTGCTGGAGCGCGAGTCGGGCGGCCGCGGCGTGCTGATGGGCGGGGTGAGCGGGGTCGCCCCGGCCAGGGTGCTGGTGCTCGGGGCCGGCATGGCCGGCCAGAACGCGGCCTGGATCGCCCAGGGCATGGAGGCCGAGGTCATCATGCTCGACACCAACATCGACAAGCTGCGCTACGTCGACTCGATCCACAAGGGCCGCATCCTCACCCTGATGTCGAACCGCCAGACCGTCGAGGACCTGGCCGTCACCGCCGACATGGTGATCGGCTCGGTGCTGATCCCGGGCGCCAAGGCCCCCAGGCTGGTCTCGCGCCAGGTCGTCGAGGCGATGAAGACGGGCGCCGTGCTGGTCGACATCTCCATCGACCAGGGCGGCTGCTTCGAGACCAGCCACGTCACCACCCACTCCGACCCGACCTACGTGGAGGAGGGCGTGGTGCACTACTGCGTCGGCAACATGCCCGGCGCCGTGCCCCACACCTCCACCTACGCGCTCACCAACGTCACCCTGCCGTACGCCCTGCAGCTCGCCTCGAGCGGCGTCGAGGCGGCGGTGCGCGAGGACCCGCCGCTGGCCAAGGGCGTCAACGTCTGGCGGGGCGAGCTGGTGTACGAGCAGGTGGCCGAGGCCCACGGGTTCGACTGGCGGCCGCTCGAGGCGGTCATGGACGGCGGCGGCCGGCCCGCCTGAGGCCGATGGTGGCCGCGCCGACGCCAGGGGCGGGCCAGGCCCCAACCGGCATCGAGACCGCGCCGCCGAGCGAGGCGGCCGCCGCGGCGGTGCGGCGCTTCCTGGACTACCTGGCGGTCGAGCGCGGCCTGGCCGCCAACACGCTGGCCGCCTACCGCCGCGACCTGCGCCGCTACACGGGGTGGCTGACCGCCGCCGGGATCGACGACCCGGCCTCTGCCGGCGAGGACGACCTGGTCGCCTTCCTCGGCGCCCTGCGGGCCGGCTCGACCCCGTTCGGGACCCGCTACCGCGCCTCCAGCGTGGCGCGGAGCCTCGCGGCGGTGCGCGGCTTCCACCGCTTCCTGGTGCGCGAGCGGCTGGCCGCCGGCGACCCCTCGCGCGACCTCGGCAGCCCCAGGGTGCCGGCCTCGCTGCCCAAGGCCCTCAGCGTCGAGCAGGTGGAGGCGCTCCTGGGCGCGGTGGCGGGGGACGATCCCCGCGCCCTGCGCGACCGCGCCCTGCTGGAGACGCTGTACGCGGCGGGCCTGCGGGTGAGCGAGGCGACCGCGCTGGACGTGGACGACGTCGACCTGGACGACGGCGTGGTGCGCGCCTTCGGCAAGGGGTCGAGGGAGCGCCTGGTGCCGATCGGACGCTCCGCCCGCGGCGCGCTCGGCGCCTGGCTGGTCCGCGGCCGGCCCGACCTCGCCGGACCGCGGACAGGGCCGGCGCTCTTCCTCAACGCCCAGGGAGGCCGCCTGACCAGGCAGGGCTGCTGGAAGATCCTGCGCCACCACGCGCGCCGGGCCGGCCTCGAGGGCGCGGTCTCGCCGCACGTGCTGCGCCACTCCTTCGCCACCCACCTGCTGGCCGGCGGCGCCGACGTGCGCAGCGTGCAGGAGCTGCTGGGGCACGCCAGCCTGGCCACCACCCAGGTCTACACCATGGTCACGCCGGACCGGCTGCGCGAGGTGTACCTGCGCGCCCACCCCCGCGCCCGCACTTCGGGGCTTCCCCCACCGGCCTCATCGGGTTCATGATCCTGTAGCCTTTGTCGCTAAGGAGGCGCCGCCGAACGGTTCGCCCGACCGACGCCAGGTTCCCTGGTTCACCTGCACAACGTCCACAAGACAGGCGTCGGTCGGACGAACTTTTCTTCAGGCGGCTCCTAACGAGACGCGCACCACTGGACTACGGACGGGGTCAGGCGAGGCAGTCGGGTTCGACGTCACGGTGATGCGCTGAACTCGTTGGTTGCCGGGCGCTGCAGGTTGTCGCCTGGCACGGACGCCCAGAACGCACCGAGCTTGCTGGCGTCCGCGCCGGGAAGTGGCGTCCCGGACGATCGAGGAGGGGAGCTGGGGATGGACCAGCAGACGACGCTCCAGTTGCGCGAGCGGCTCGAGGAGGAGCGTGGCGAGCTGCGCAAGCAACTCGACGACCTGGGTGCCTACAGCGATGCCGAGGGGATCATGGATCCGGAGCTGGACGAGGGCTTCGCCGACGCCGGCCAGGCCGCCGCCGAGCGGTCCAACCTGCTCACCCTCGTCCGCAGCTTGAGGGACACCCTGCAGAACGTCGACCACGCGCTCGAGCGCATGGAGGCGGGCACCTACGGCACCTGCGAGCGCTGCCGCCAGCCCATCCCCGAGGAGCGGCTGGACGCCCTCCCCGCCGCGCGACTGTGCATCGGCTGCAAGCAGCGCGCGAGGGCGCGCGCATGAAGGTCGCCGTGATCGTCTGCGACTCGCTCGGCGTGGGCGAGGCACCTGACGCGGGCGACTACGGCGACCAGGGGGCCGACACCGTCGGCCACACCGCCGCCGCCCTCGGCGGCCTGACCCTGCCGACCCTGGGGGACTGGGGCCTCGGCCGCCTCACCGCGGTCGCCGGGGTGCCGCCGGTCGAGGAGGGCGCCGCGGTGGTGTCGCGCATGGCCGAGCGCTCGGCCGGCAAGGACACCACCACCGGCCACTGGGAGATGATGGGGGTGGTGCTGGAGAAGCCGTTCCCGACCTACCCGGACGGCTTCCCACCCGAGGTGATCGAGCCCTTCGTCGCGGCCGTCGGCCGCGAGGTGCTCGGCAACCGTCCCGCCTCCGGCACCGAGATCATCGCCGAGCTCGGCGCCGAGCACCTGGCCAGCGGCAAGCCGATCGTCTACACCTCGGCCGACTCGGTCTTCCAGATCGCCACCCACAGGCGGGTGGTGCCGCTGGAGCAGCTCTACGCCTGGTGCGAGGCCGCGCGCGGGCTGCTCACCGGCGAGCACGCCGTCGGCCGGGTGATCGCGCGGCCGTTCGACGGCGAGCCCGGGTCGTTCGTGCGCACCAAGGAGCGGCGCGACTACGCCCTGCCGCCACCCGGGCGCACCGTGCTCGAAGCGCTGCAGAAGGCCGGGGTGCGCACCCTCGGCGTCGGCAAGATCGAGGACATCTTCTCGCGCCAGGGCCTGGACGGCTCCGACCACACCGGCGACAACGCCACCTCGCTCGACGCCACCGTGCGCTTCCTGCGCGAGGCGACCGGCCCCACGCTGGTGTTCACCAACCTGGTCGACTTCGACATGGTCTACGGCCACCGCCGCAACGTGGAGGGCTACGGCCGCTGCCTGGAGGAGCTGGACCGCCGCCTGCCGGAGGTGGTGGCCGAGCTGGACGCGGACGACTGGCTCTTCCTCACCGCCGACCACGGCTGCGACCCGACCGCCCCAGGCACCGACCACACCCGCGAGTACACGCCGATGGTGGCGTTCAGCCCCGGCGGCACCGCCGGCACCCGCCTTCCCGACCGGGAGACCTTCGCCGACCTCGGCGCCACCGTCGCCGAGCTGTTCGGCGTGGAGCCGGTCGGCCCCGGCCGCTCCTTCGCCGCCTCCCTCACCCGCTGACCGGGGGGCTATCCCAGGCGGCCGCCGCGCGGCTCCACACCTCCAGCGGCTCGTACCAGCCGGCGACGGCGCCGCTGTGGCTCCACAGGACGAGGACGCGTCGCCACCATCGAACACGGCGTCGATCCCTTCGGGTGAAGGACGGCAAGCGGACCATTCGACGCGCGGTCGAAGGGTTATCCCAAATTCATCATAAGTGGAATATGGGGCGCTCGCGGACACCCGGCTCCGTCCCCAGCGGGGGCAGCCGTTTCCGCAGGTCAGCGTGGATCTCACGCTCCGCGGTCGACCACTCAGCGTGAGATCTCACCGAGAGTGGCCGACGGGGCCTGCCCGCGCGACCACGGAGCGTGGCAGCTACAGGTGGTGGTGACGGCCTGGCGAGCCGGCGGACGGTCCGGGCGTCATTCGGCGGCCGCTCCGTGCCGTGCCGCCCGCACCGGATCCGGTGGCCGCTCCGGGCGCCGCACTCGCCAGCTCCCTTGCCGGCGGGCGCGACGGAGCAGGACGCTCCCATGTGTGGAGCGGCTGCGCAACGGATGAACCGGACGAGGCCGCAGGAGCTTGCGGAGAGGCGGCCGCGCCGGGGAGCGGCGCGTCGAGGCGCTTCCCGGAGCTGTGGAAGCGACGTCTCGCGGCGGCCTCCGATCCGATAGTATCCGGTCGCTTGATCCATCAGGGGACGCAGTGATTCATCTCGAAAGAGACGAGACGACTCGAAGACAAGCGCCCTCGCCGCTAGAGAGCTTTGTCAACAAATCAATGAATGAGCTCGTTACCTCGTAGGTGATGAAGCGACTTATCGACACAGTGTCTTGGCTACTGAGTGATCTGGAGACACAGCGACAGGACCACGTGGCAATGTAGGTACTCAGCGACCAAGGCACCTGGTGGCGACCGGCACCGACGAGGCGGAGGTGTCCCTGGTGGGGAAGGTCATCGCCCTGGCCAACCAGAAGGGCGGGGTTGGCAAGACGACCACGGCGATCAATCTCGGCGCGGCACTCGCCGAGCAGGACCTGCGCGTGCTGCTCGTCGACATGGACCCGCAAGGGGCGCTCGCGGTAGGCCTGGGGCTGAACCCGCTCTCCCTCGACCGCACCGTCTACAACCTCCTGATGGAGTCGAAGGCCGACCCGGCCCGCTCGGTCATCACCACCAAGATCGAGCGCGTGTCCCTGCTGCCGTCCAACATCGACCTGGCGGCCGCGGAGGTCCTGCTGGTCGGCGAGGTGGCTCGCGAGCAGGCGCTCGCCCGCGTGCTCAAGCCGTTGCGCCAGCGCTACGACTGGATCCTGGTGGACTGCCCGCCGAGCCTCGGCCTGCTCACCGTCAACGCCCTCACCGCGGCCGACGCCGTGCTGATCCCGCTGGAGTGCGAGTACTTCGCCCTGCGGGGCATGGCGCTGCTGATGAACACGATCGAGAAGATCCGCGAGCGACTCAACCCGGACCTGGAGATCCTGGGTATCCTCGCCACCATGTACGACCCCCGCACGGTGCACGGCCGCGAGGTGCTCGGGCGCGTCGAGGACGCCTTCGGCGACCGGGTCTTCCGCACCGTGGTCTCCAAGACCATCCGCTTCGCCGAGGCGCCGGTGGCGGGGGAGAGCATCCTCACCTATGCCGACTCGTCGACCGGGGCAGCCGCATACCGCGAGCTGGCCAAGGAGGTGGTGGCGTCATGAAGGGCCGGGCCAGCCTGCCTGGAGCCGACGAGCTGTTCCGCGTCACCTCGGACGAGAAGAGCCGCGGCGGCCGCGGCACCAGGCGTGCCGAGGCCGGCTCGCCGCGCCGCGCCAGCCCCGCCGCCGAGCAGGAGGCGACCGGGACGGCGGCGGAGCGGACCCCGAGCGGCCGCCAGCGTCACGAGGAGAAGGTCACCTTCTACTGCACGGCCGACGAGCTGATGGACCTCGAGCACGCCCGCCTGCAGCTGCGCCGCAAGTTCGGCATCGGCGTCGACCGCGGCCGCATCGTGCGCGAGGCCCTGGCCCAGGTGCTCGACGAGCTGGAGCAGAGCGGCGCCGACTCCAACCTGGTGAAGCGGCTCACGCGGTGAAGCCGGCACCACCGTCGCGAGTCGTCGCCGAGCGCGGGTGCACTGCCTGCGGGGCATCCGGGTGAGGCCGGCACCACCGTCGCGAGCCGTCGCCGAGCGCGGGTCGCGCCGCCTGCGGGGCATCCGATGAGGGTGGTCGACCTCCTCGCGCGCAAGCGTGACGGAGGCGAGCTGCACGGCGAGGAGCTGCGCGAGCTGGTGCTCGGCTACGCGCGCGGCGAGGTGCCCGACTACCAGATGGCCGCCTTCCTCATGGCCGGCTACCTGCGCGGCTTCACCCAGGCGGAGACCGAGTCGCTGACCGACGCGATGCTCGCCTCCGGCGAGCGGCTCGACCTCTCGCGACTGGCCGGCCCGACGGTCGACAAGCACTCCACCGGCGGCGTGGCCGACGGCACCACCCTGGTCGTCGGGCCGCTCGCCGCCGCCGTCGGCATGCAGGTGCTGAAGCTGTCCGGCCGCGGTCTGGGCCACACCGGAGGCACCCTCGACAAGCTGGAGTCCATCCCCGGCCTGCGCGTGGAGCTGTCCGTCGAGGAGCTGCTCGACCAGGTCGAGCGGGTCGGGCTGGCGGTGGGCGCGCAGAGCGCCTCGCTGGTCCCGGCCGACAAGGCCATCTACGCGCTGCGCGACGTGACCGCCACGGTGGCCAGCACCGCGCTGATCGCCTCGAGCGTGATGAGCAAGAAGCTGGCCGGGGGAGCGGGCAGCATCCTGCTCGACGTCAAGGCCGGCTCGGGCGCGTTCATGAAGGACGTCCCGGCGGCCGCCGAGCTGGCCCGCACCTGCGTTGGGCTCGGGCAGGCCGCCGGGAGGCGCACGGCCGCGCTGGTCACCGACATGGACCAGCCGCTCGGCGACCTGGTCGGCAACGCGGTCGAGGTACAGGAGGCGGTGGAGATCCTGCGCGGCGGGCGCCGCGGCCGCATGCTCGACCTCTCCCTCACCCTTACAGGCCACCTGGCCGCCCTCGCCGGGGTCGCGTCCGATCCGGAGGAGGGGCGGCAGCGGGCCGCCAAGGCGCTCGACGGCGGCGCCGGCCTGGAGAAGCTGCGCGACATGGTGGCCGCCCAGGGTGGCGACCCGAGGGTGCTCGACGACCTCTCCCTGCTGCCCCAGGCGCCCGTGCGCCGCGACCTGACCGCACCCCGGGCCGGCTGGCTGGCCGAGGTCGACGCCGAGGCGGTCGGGCGGGCCGCCGCCGCCCTCGGGGCCGGTCGCCGGCGCAAGGAGGACCGCATCGACGCCGCGGTCGCGGTCGAGCTCACGGTCAAGCTCGGCGACCGCCTCGACGCGGGCGACCGCATCGGCCGCATCCTTGCCCGCGACCAGGAAGCCGCGGAGGCCGCCGCCCGCGAGCTGGGCGCCGCGCTGCGCTTCGGCGAGCAGCCGGTCCAGCCGCCCCCGCTGGTCCACGAGGTGATCGTGGCTCCCTGACCGGGTAGCCAAGCCGCTATATCGATCTATCGATAAAGCACGATATCGATGAAGTGGCGGGGCAGGAGCGGGCGCGGCTGGGTTGCTGGCCTCGTGGTAGGTTGGCGCCGCGATCGACCGGCGGCCGCGCCGGTGTCGCGCGAAGACGGGCGCGCTGCCGGGAGGATGCGCCGTGGGCTCACCCCTGTTCCTGCTGCGGGACGATCCACAGTTCTTCGTCGCGTTCGTGGTCGCCGTGGTGATCGGCATCACCGTCCACGAGTTCAGCCACGCCGCCGTGGCCACCGCCCAGGGCGACTTCACCGCCAAGTCGCAGGGCCGCCTCACCCTCAACCCGGCCTCGCACCTCGACCCGCTCGGGACCCTCTTCCTCGTCATCGGCGGGTTCGGATGGGGCCGGCCGACGCCGTTCAACCCCCTGCGGTTGCGCCGCCGCCGCGCCGGCGCGGCCCTGGTCGGGCTCGCGGGGCCGATCTCCAACCTGCTGCTCGCCATCCTGGCCGCGATCGCCCTGCGCATCACCACCCCGAGCGGGCTGGACGTGCCGCCCGGGTTCGCCGGCAAGCTGCTGTTCGCCCTGGTGGAGCTGAACGTCGTGCTGGCGGTGTTCAACCTGCTGCCGATCCCGCCGCTGGACGGCTCGCGCCTGCTGTCGGTGCTGCTGCCGCCGTCGCGCCAGAACATCGTCTACTTCCTGGACCGCTTCGGGATCTTCCTGCTGCTCGGGCTGCTGCTGCTCGCCCCGAACCTCTTCCAGCCGCTGTTCACCAGCATGACCACGGCCATCCTGCGCCTGGTCGGGTTCTGAGACCGCCCCGCCCCGCCGGGGCGCGCCCGGGCGGTCGGCCGCGTACCCTCACAGACGGACGTCGTTGTCGGGGGCGGTCGGCGTGGCTACGATTCGCCCCCGTCGAGTGTCGGAGAGGCGCCGGTCGCATGCGCTACGTGGTCAAGACCGAGGTGTTCGAGGGGCCGTTCGACCTGCTCCTCCACCTCATCGCGCGCCAGCGCCTCGACATCTGGCAGGTGTCGCTGTCGCGCATCACCGAGGACTACCTGGCCGAGATCAAGCGCATGCACGAGCTGAACCTCGAGGTGGCCACGGAGTTCCTGGTGGTCGCCGCGACCCTGCTCGAGCTGAAGGCCGCGCGCCTGCTGCCCAGCCCGGACGCCGACCCCGACGAGGCCGAGGCCCTGCTCGAGGAGCGCGACCTGCTGTTCGCCCGGCTGCTGCAGTACCGCGCCTACAAGCAGGTGGCCGCGCTGCTCGGCGACCGCCTGGCCGCGCAGGCCGGCTACGTGCCACGCCGGGGCGGGGCCGACGAGGTCTTCCGCCGCATCGTGCCCGACCTGCTCGTCGGGGTGCGGCCCGAGCAGCTCGCGCAGCTGGCCGCCGCCGCGCTGACACCGGCGCCGGTCCCCCAGGTGCAGACCGCCCACCTCGCCCCGCCCAAGCTGTCGGTGGCCGAGGCGGTCGCCGAGCTCGCCGAGCGCCTGCGGGACGCCGGCAGCACCACCTTCAAGGAGCTGGTCGGCCGCAACGCGGCCCCCATCGAGGTGGTCATCCACTTCCTCGCCCTGCTCGAGCTCTACAAGCGGGACCTGGTGGAGATCGAGCAGACGGGCGCCTTCGCCACCATCGGCGTGAGCTGGACCGGCGGGCCCGACGGGGACCTGAGCGAGCTGATCGACCTGACCGTGGAGGAGCCGGCATGAGCGAGTCCGGCGCCCCGGGCTCCGAGCCACCCGGCGGGACGCGCGTCCACGGCGTCACGGCACCCACCGGTGACGCTCGTCCTCAGGTCGAGGGTGACGTTCCGAGTCACGTCGAGGCTGAGCACCCCACGCCGCCCGGGCCGCGCCGGCCACCGGCCGGCCGGGCCGCCGCCGACGGCGATCCCGGGGACACGGCGCCGGACCGTCGGCCGCTGGCCGGCGCCGGTGACGGTCCCGAGGAGCGGGCGCCCGTCGCCGGGGAGCCGGCCGCTGCGGGTGCCGTCTGGCCCGGTGACGACCTGCTGGACGCGGTGGAGCTGGGGGAGCGGGGCCTCGCGCGGCGCGACCTGGAGGCGGTGCTGCTGGTGGTCGACGAGCCCGTGCCCGCGGTCGACCTGGCGGCGGCGGTGGGCCAGCCGCGGGCGCTGGTCGAGGAGCTGCTGGTCGAGCTGGCGGGGGAGTACGCGCGCGACGGCCGCGGCTTCGTGCTGCGGGCGGTGGCGGGCGGCTGGCGCCTCTCCACGCACCCGGGCGCGCACGACGCCGTCGAGGCCTACGTGCGCGCCGGTCAGCACAGCCGCCTGACCAGGGCCGCCCTGGAGACCGTCGCGGTGGTCGCCTACCGCCAGCCGGTGACCCGCCTGCAGGTGGCCGCGGTGCGCGGCGTGAACGTCGACGGCGTCTTCCGCACCCTGATGTCCCGTGGGCTCATCCGCGAGGTGGGACGTGACGAGGGCCCCGGCCAGGCCACCCTGTACGGCACCACGCCGGCCTTCCTGGAGCAGCTCGGCCTCGACTCCCTGGCCCAGCTGCCACCGCTCAAGGACTACCTCCCGGAGGGCATCGACCTGGCAGACCTGCAGGAGCACCCGTTGGAGCAGCCGTGAGCCCACCCAGCCGCCGCCCCCGGTCCTCCGAGCCGGGTGTGGCTCGCGGTCCGCGCCGGCGCGCCCCCGCCGACCCCGCCCGATCGGCGGGTGGTCGGCGCGCGGGGGGCGACCGCTCCGGGCGAGCCGCGCCGCGCCGGTCCGGGATCGACGCGCTGGACGCGCCGATCCCCGGCGCGCCGGACGCCGGCGGCGAAGGGGGCGACCAGGGCCGCGTGCGGCTCAACAAGGTGCTGAGCGCGGCCGGGCTCGGGTCCCGCAGGGCGGTCGAGGAGCTGGTGCGGGCCGGACGGGTCTCGATCGGTGGACGGGTCGTGACCGACCTCGGCCGGCGCGTCGACCCCGAGCGTGACGAGGTCGCCGTCGACGGCTCGCGTGTGGTGGTCGACCAGCGGCGCCGCTACTGGCTGCTGAACAAGCCGGCCGGGGTGGTCACCACGGCCGCCGACCCGCAGGGGCGGCCGACCGTGGTGGAGATGGTGCCGGCGCGGCCGCGCGTCTTCCCCGTCGGCCGGCTCGACCGGGACACCGAAGGGCTGCTGCTGCTGACCAACGACGGCGACCTCGCCTACCGGCTCACCCACGCCCGCTTCGGGGTGGAGAAGCGCTACCTCGCCGAGGTCGAGCAGCTCCCCCGTGACGCGCTCGCCCGCCTGCGGCGCGGCGTGGTGCTGGAGGACGGCCCGGCCCGGGCCGAGCGCGCCCGCGCGGTCGGCAGTGCCGGCCGCCGCCGGATGGTCGAGGTGGTCATGGTCGAGGGCCGCAACCGCGAGGTACGCCGACTCCTCGACGCCGTCGGCGCGCCGGTGCGCCGGCTGGTCCGCACCGGGGTCGGACCACTGCGGCTGACCGGCCTGGCGCCGGGGGAGTATCGGGCGCTCGAGCACGACGAGGTACGCGGCCTCTATCGTGCGGTCGGCCTGTAGTCCCGGCCCCCGAACCGCCGGATCTATCCATAAGTCGCTGAATTGCTATATCGCTAAATCTTCGAGAGGGGTGCGGATGCGTCGAGAGGGAAGGGTCCTGTGAGCGCCGAGCGACTGGTGGCCATCCGTGGCGCCACCTCGGTCGAGGCCGACGCGCGGGACGCGGTCATGGAGCGCACCGGCGAGCTGCTGCGCGAGCTGCTCGACCGCAACGGCGTCGACCACGACGACCTGGTGTCGATCATCTTCACCGCCACCGAGGACGTCGTCAGCGAGTTCCCGGCGGCCGCCGCGCGCGCGCTCGGGCTGGGCGACGTGCCCCTGCTGTGCGCCCGCGAGCTGGCCGTGCTGCACGGCAACCCGAAGACCATCCGGGTGCTGGTGCACTGCTACTCGGTCCGGCCGCGCTCCACCCTCCGCCACGTCTACCTCCACCGCGCCAGCGACCTGCGCGACGACCTCCCGGAGTGATCCCGATGCCGACCCCGACGAGGCTGCCCCGGCCGCTGCCGGGCCGCCCACCCTCTCGACAGTTGACCGCCCCGGACGGTCACCGACCGGTCGAGCTGGCCGTCGGCGGCACCGGCGAAGGCGGGCGGCACGAGCGCCGGCCGCCGGCCGCGCAGGCCGGCCGTCAGCGGCACCGGGGGAGGGGGACGGCATGAGCGCCGCGAGCGCCGCCCGCTGGCCGCGCAAGCTGGCCGTCATCGGGACCGGCCTGCTCGGGACGTCGGTGGGGCTGGCGGCGCGCCGGGCGGGGGTGGCCGAGGTCGCCGGTGTCGACACCGACCGGCGTGAGCTGCGGCTGGCGCTGCGGCGCGAGGCGCTCACCCAGGCAGCGGCCACCGTCGACGAGGCGGTGGACGGCGCCGACCTGGTGGTCGCGGCCACGCCGGTGCGATCCCTGGCCGGCGTGCTGACCCGGGCGTACCGCGCCAACCCGGACGCGGTGCTCAGCGACGTCGGCAGCACGAAAGCTCACCTTCTGGTCGAGCTAGCAAGATCGTCCACCAATCTCGGCCTGGTCGTCCCCGGTCACCCGATGGCCGGCTCGGAGGAGCGCGGCGCGCAGGCCGCCAGGGCCGAGCTGTTCTCGGGCGCCGCCTGGGTGCTGACCCCGTCCGCCCAGGTGGACCACGGCGCGCTGCGCCGCATGACCGGCTTCGTTCGCGCCCTGGGCGCGCGCCCGCTGATCCTCGACCCCGAGCTGCACGACCAGGTGGCCGCGTTCGCCAGCCACCTGCCCCAGCTCGCCGCGACCGCCTTGATGGGGGCCGTCGCCGAGGTGCAGGCCCCGGCCGCGCTGCACAGCCTGGTGGCGGGCGGGTTCCGCGACACCACCCGGGTGGCGGCCAGCGACCCCGACCTGTGGGTGGACATCTGCACCACCAACGGCCCCCGCATCGTGCCGGCCCTCGACACCTTGATCGAGCGACTGAGCGCCCTGCGCGAGCTGGTGGCCGCCGGCGACCGCGCCGGCCTCCGCGAGGTCCTCGCCGCGGCGCGCAGCGCCCGCATGCGCCTGCCCACCAAGCCGGGCACCTCGCCCCGGGCACTGCGGGAGCTGGTGGTGCACGTGCCCGACCGGCCGGGCAGCCTCGCCGCCGTGTTCCGCGTCCTCGGCGCGGCCGGCGTCAACGTCGAGGACCTGGCCATCGACCACGAGCCGCAGGGAGGGAGCGGCGCCCTGCGCGTCTGGGTCGGCCGCCAGGTCCTGGCAGCCGCGCTCGACGCGCTGGTCGCCGCCGGCTGGGAGGCCCACGAGGCGACCAACGCCGCCGCCGGTCCAGCCTGAGCGATGAATCAATGAGTAGATAGATACTTATATCGATAACATGTTCCTCTGGGAGCGCCGGACGGGCTCACGCGGCGGCGGTTGGGCTCCGGGTAGACTCTGCGTGTGCCGCCAGCCGGCGTGCGCTCCATCCGGCCGCACCCGGCCTCACACCGCGACGGGAGGCGCCAGCATGGTGCTCGGCTCGCTCGACGACGACTTCGACGACGCCGTGGACGACGTCGTCGTCGCGATCGACGGCCCGGCCGGCTCGGGCAAGAGCACGGTCGCGCGCGCGGTCGCCGCCCGGGCACGGCTTCGCCACCTGGACACCGGCGCGACCTACCGGGCGCTCGCCCTCGCCCTGCTGCGCCAGGGCGTCGCGCCCGACGACCCCGAGGCGGTGGCCGCCGCGGCGAAGTCCGTCGACCTCAGCCTCGAGCTCGCCCCGGGGCGCACCGGCTCGGTGCGGGTCCTGCTCGCCGGCGTGGTGATGGGGGAGGAGCTGCGCACGGCCGAGGTGAACCGGGCCGTCTCGCCCGTCTCGGCGGTGCCCGCCGTGCGCGAGCAGCTGGTCGCGCTGCAGCGGACGGTGATCGGCCTTGGCGGCGTCGTCGCCGATGGGCGTGACATCGGCACGGTGGTCTGGCCCCAGGCCGAGGTCAAGATCTTCCTCACCGCGGACGCGGCCGAGCGCGCCCGCCGGCGCGGCGGCCCCGGTGCCGCGGGCGAGTCCGCCGAGGCCGTGGCCCGCCGCGACCGCCTGGACTCCGGCCGCGCCGCCTCGCCCACCCGTGCCGCGCCCGACGCCCTGGTGATCGACTCGACCAACCGCGCTCCCGAGGACGTGGTCGCGCAGATCGTCGGGCTGGTCGAGGCGGCCAGGGCCGGACGGTCGCGATGACCTCGCCGGCCGCCGCGGACCGCAACTACCGCGTGGCCGGGCTGGTGGTCAGGCCGCTCATGCGGCTGTGGTTCCGGCTGCGGGTGGAGGGAGCCGAGCACGTCCCCGCCAGCGGGCCGGCCATCCTGGCCGTCAACCATCGCTCGAACCTCGATCCGGTCGTGCTGGGCGCGGCCCTGCGCCGGCCGGTCTCCTACATGACCAAGGCCGAGCTGTTCGTCTGGCCGCTCGGGACGATCCTGCGCTTGATCGGGCAGTTCCCGGTGCGGCGCGGAGGCGCCGACCGCGAGGCCCTGCGCCACACCGAGGAGGTGCTGTCGCGGGGCCAGGTGCTCGGCCTGTTCCCCGAGGGCACCAGGGGACCGGGGCGCTTCGCCACCGTCCACGCCGGCCTGGCCTACGTCGTCCTGCGCCAGCAGTGCCCGGTGCTGCCCGTCGCGATGCTCGGAACCGAGCGGGTGCGGCGGCGCCTGGGCTGGCTGCCGTTCGCCTCGCCGGTGCGGGTGGTCGTCGGTCCGCCGCTCGACCTGCCCGACCCCGGCGTGGGCCGGGCCGGCCGCAAGGCGGCCACCGAGACGCTGCGGTGCGCCCTGGAGGAGTTCATCCAGCAGGTCGAGAAAGCGCCAGAGCAACTTAGCAATCAATCGACAAATTGATACATATATGAATCAGCTCAACGATCCATCGATTGAACCCCAAGTCCCCTCCGAGCGGGCTGGGCCGGGGCGGCGAAGCGCCGGGCTGCCCCGGGTCGCGGTCGTCGGGCGCCCGAACGTCGGCAAGTCCACCTTGGTCAACCGCATCCTCGGCCGCCGCGCGGCGATCACCGAGGCGGTGCCGGGCGTGACCAGGGACCGGGTGCCCTACGAGGCCGAGTGGAGCGGGCGCCGCTTCGAGCTGGTCGACACGGGTGGCTGGGAGCCACGGGCGCGCGGCCTCGCCGTCCAGGTGGTGGCCCAGGCGGAGCGCGCCATGCACGAGGCCGAGCTGGTGCTGTTCGTGGTCGACGCGACCGTCGGCGTCACCGAGGAGGACGCCGCCGTGGCGGCCCGGCTGCGCCGTGGCCGCGTCCCCGTGCTGCTGGTGGCGAACAAGGTCGACGGTGCCGTGCAGGAGCTCGCCACCGGTGCCCTGTGGTCGCTCGCCCTCGGCGAGCCGCTGCCGGTCTCGAGCACCCACGGACGGGGCGCCGGCGAGCTGCTCGACGCGGTCGTCGAGCGGCTCGGCGCGGAGCGCTCGGCCGACGAGGAGCCCGACCTGCCCGCCCTCGCGATCGTCGGGCGGCCCAACGTCGGCAAGTCGAGCCTGCTCAACCGGCTGGCCGGCGCGGAGCTGGCGATCGTCGACGAGACCCCGGGCACCACCAGGGACACGGTCGACTCGGTGGTCGTCCACGACGGCCGCGGCTACCGGGTGGTGGACACCGCCGGCATGCGCCGCTCCCTCGCCCGGGCCGAGGGCGCCGACTACTTCGCCCTGGTACGAAGCCTGGAGGCGGTCGACCGGGCCGACCTCGCCCTGCTCGTGCTCGAAGGGCCGGTCGGCGTGGCCGAGCAGGACCAGAAGGTGGCGGCGCGGGCGGTCGAGGCCGGCTGCGGCCTGGTGGTGCTGGCCAACAAGTGGGACCTGATGGACGAGGACGCCCGGCGCGGCTTCAAAGCCGACCTCGAGCACCGGCTGTGGTTCGTCGACTGGGCGCCGCTGCTGCGGGTCTCCGCCCGCACCGGCCGCGGCGTCGCCAGGATCTGGGACCAGGTCGACACCGCCCTGGCCGAGCGGGCACGCCGCGTGCCGACCGCCGCCCTCAACCAGTGGCTGGCGGACGCCACCGGCCGCACCCCGCCGCCGTCGACCAGGGGACGGGCGGTCAAGATCCGCTACGTCACCCAGGCCCGGGTCGACCCACCCGAGTTCGTCTTCTTCGCCACCGGCGTGCTGACGCCCGCCTACCGCCGCTTCCTGGAGCACGACCTGCGCCGCACCTTCGGCTTCCAGGGCACCCCGCTGCGGGTGGTCGGCCGCAGCCGCAACCCCCGCCGCGACAAGGGCTGAGCGGGAGGGCGGCACGGGCCACGACCGCCCTGGCCGGGGGTCTTGGGGCGCCGGATCGGTGGTATTCTGGCGCCCGCCGAGGCGCTGGGCGGCATGGCCGTCCACGCAGCTCTTCGGGACGTGGCGCAGCTTGGTTAGCGCACCAGTCTGGGGGACTGGGGGTCGCCGGTTCAAATCCGGCCGTCCCGACCACACTTCGCGGATCGCCCGGTCCGGCCACCTGGCCGCTGGCGTCCGAGCGCCGACCCCGTGGACGTCCTGCTTGCCCGCTCCGCGTGGATCCTGGCAGCCTGCAATGCACCGGACGTCGAGCCGACGGAGGTCTGGCCGTGCAGCCAGCTCGCGCCGCCGGCGCGCTCCTCGGGGCCTGCCGCCGCCGGGCGGGGCCGACGGCCGACCGGGCGCTGCGGCGCTTGCGGCGACGCCCCAGCCTGTGGGCCGTGGCCATGCTGCTCGCGCTGTACGCCGCGCCGGCCGCCGGCGGCCGTGCCGCACCGGCGACGGCCGCGGCCGTCGGCCGCGTCGAGACGGCCGACCTGCCCGAGCGCTCGACCGCCATGCGCCCACCGCGGGAGCGCCACCACCAGCGGCCGCCCGGCGTTGCCGCCACCCGGGGCCGCCCGCGCCCGCCGTGGCCGCTGCTGGGCAACGACACCTCCGACCACCTGCTCGTCCGCGCGCTCGCCGAGATCCGCCGGCGCGACCCGGCACGCTACCGCCAGATGCGGCGCCAGGCGCCCCGCTGGGGGCTGTCCCTCTGCGACCCGGTCATGTGCGACCGCGACGTCCAGGGCCAGACGCTGAGGACCAGCGACGGCGAGTGCCTGAGCAGCATCGACGTCGCGGCGACGCTGGGTGCCGCGCGCCGCTCCGGCATCCCCGGCCTGCCCTGGCTGGCCGGCGTGCTGGTCCACGAGCACGCCCACTGCCACAACCTGCGCAACGAGTACAGCTCGCTGGCGGCGCAGCGTGCCTTCCTCGACGCCTGGCCCGCCGGTCCCGCGCGGGAGCGCGCCAGGCGCTACGTGCGGCGCCTCTACGGCCTGCTCGACGCGAGCGGGAACTGGTCCGGCCGCTGACCAGCGCGGCGCCGCATCCCCGGCCGACTGCCCGCGGGCGGATGCCCCTTCGGCGGCGTGACCGCTGGCGCGGCGGCGCCTCGCGATCGTGGTGCTAGCCTCATCGCATGCCCCGCAGGCAGGGCGACCGGGGGCGCGGCGGCGACTCGCGATCGTGGTGCTAGCCTCATCGCATGATCCAGCGCGGCGAACCCGAGCCCAGCGAGGGCGAGACCCCGGGGACGGCCCTCTCCCCAGAGGAGGAGCGCGCGCCGGCGGACCGCGGCGGCGAGCGGATGAGCGCGATCCTCACCGCGCCGAACGTCATCACCTTCACCCGCCTGCTGCTGATGCCGGTCTGCGCCTGGCTGCTCGCCAGCGGCCGCTGGGGCGTCGGGCTGTGGCTGACCGCCGTGGTCGGCAGCACCGACTGGGTGGACGGCTGGCTGGCCCGGCGCACCGGCTCCGTCTCCCGGCTGGGGCAGCTCATGGACCCGCTCGCCGACCGGCTGCTGATCGCCTCGGTGACCGTCGCGCTGCTGGTCCGCGGCGTGCTGCCGCTGCTGGCGGTGGTGCTGCTGGTCGGACGCGACCTGCTCCTGCTGGCCGGCTTCCCCCTGCTGGCCAGCCGTGGGGTGCGGCCGCCCGAGGTGGTGTGGGTCGGCAAGGCCGCCACCATGGTGCTCCTGTTCGCCCTGCCGATCCTGGCGCTGGGGGAGACCGGTATCGCGGTGGCCGGGGCCGCCCGCGTCCTCGGCCTCGCCCTGCTCGCGTTCGGCATCGTCCTGTACTACCTGGCCGGGGTCGCCTACGTCAGAATGGCCCTCCAAGAGCTTCGAGCAGTTCGCTCTGGAAGGTAGCCGCCAGGGTCCGTGGCGCGTAGCACGAGGGCGGCGCCACGGCTTGCGGTTGGGACGATCCGGTAGGGTGCTGATCGACCCCGTCCTGGCGAGACGCACGCGGACGCCCCCGGGCCGTGCCGCGCGCAAGCGAGCAGGAGGCCGCGCGAGATGAAGGCTGTGATCATGGCGGGCGGTGAGGGCACGCGCCTGCGCCCGCTCACCGCGAACCAGCCCAAGCCGATGCTGCCGCTCGCCAACCGGCCGATCATGGAGCACATCGTCCGGCACGTCAGCAACCAGGGCATCCACGACATCGTCGTGACCGTGCAGTTCCTCGCCAGCCAGGTGCGCAACTACTTCGGCGACGGCTCCGACATGGGCGTCGACCTGGTGTACGCCACCGAGCCGCGCCCGCTCGGCACCGCCGGGAGCGTCAAGAACGCCGCCGAGCAGCTCCGCGAGACGTTCGTGGTGGTCTCCGGCGACGCCCTGACCGACATCGAGCTGAGCCAGGCGGTCGCCTTCCACCGCGAGCGGGGCGCCATGGCCACGGTGGTCACCAAGCGCATGGAGAACCCGCTCGAGTTCGGCATCGTGATCACCGAGGACGACGGGCGCATCGAGCGCTTCCTCGAGAAGCCGCACTGGGGCCAGGTCTTCTCCGACACCATCAACACCGGCATCTACGTGCTGGAGCCGGAGATCTTCGACTACATCCCGGCCGAGGGTCCGGCCGACTTCGCCGACGACGTGTTCCCCACCCTGCTCAGCAAGGGCGCGCCCCTGTACGCCTGGGTCGCGGAGGGCTACTGGGAGGACGTCGGCACCCTGGAGGCCTACCACCACGCCCACCAGGACATCCTCGACGGCAAGGTGCGCCTGGACGTGCCCGGCTTCGAGGTGCGGAAGGGCGTGTGGCTGGGCGAGGGCGCCGAGGTCGACCCGGACGCCATCCTCCACGCGCCCATCCTGATCGGCGACTTCGCCAAGGTGGAGGCCGGCGCCACCCTGCGGGAGTACACCGTCGTCGGCGCGAACGTGGTGGTCAAGGAGGGCGCCTTCCTGCACCGCGCGGTGGTGCAGGACAACGCCTACATCGGCCCGGGCGCGCACGTGCGCGGCTGCGTCATCGGCCGCGGCGCCGACGTGCACCGCAACGGCCGGGTCGAGGACGGCGTGGTGGTGGGCGACAACGCCAAACTGGGCCAGGGCGCCATCCTGCGCCCCAACGTCAAGGTCTACCCCTTCAAGACGGTCGAGCCCGGCGCGGTGGTCACCAAGTCGATCATCTGGGAGGGCAGGGGCGCTCGCACCCTGTTCTCCGAGGGCGGCGTCACCGGCCTCGCCAACATCGACGTCACCCCGGAGCTGGCCCTGCGGGTGGCGATGGCCTTCGGCTCGACCCTCAAGAAGGGGTCGAGGGTTACGCTCGCGCGCGACGCCAGCCGCGTCTCGCGGGCGTTCAAGCGGGCGCTGATCGCCGGGCTGAACTCGACCGGGGTGCACTGCGACGACCTGGAGCTGGCGCCGGCGCCGGCGCTGCGCTTCGCGACCAACCGGGCGGGAGCGTCGGGCGGCGTGTACGTGCGCACCTCCCCGAGCGACAGCCAGGCGATCCAGCTCGCCGTGTTCGGCGACGACGGCACCGACCTGGACGACGGCGCCAAGCGCAAGGTCGAGCGCACCTACAACCGGGAGGAGTTCCGGCGCGCCTTCGGCCGCGAGATGGGCGAGCTGAACTACCCGCCGCGCGCGGTGGAGCGCTACGCCGCCGCCCTGGTCGACGCGCTCGACGTCGGCGCCGTGCGGGAACGGGGCTTCAAGGTGGTGATCGACGCCGGCGGTGGCACCAGCACGCTGCTGCTGCCCTACGTGCTGCCGCGCTTCGGGCTCGACTCCCTGGTGGTCAACGGGCAGCTCGACGAGGACCGCATGGCCCCGTCCGAGGGGCAGCGCGAGAAGGACGTCGCCCGGCTCGCCCGGCTGGTCACCACGTCCGGCGCGGACCTCGGGGTGCGCTTCGACGCGGTGGCGGAGCGGCTCATGGTGGTGGACGGGACCGGCCGGGTGATCCCACTGGCCAGGGCGCTGCTGCTCTACGTCGACCTGGTGGTGCAGTCCTCGCCGCACGGCACCATCGCGCTGCCGGTCTCCACCACCAGGCGGGCGTCCGAGCTGGCCACCAGGCGCGGCTGGCGGGTGCTCGACAGCAAGCTCGCCGCGAGCGCGCTCATGAGCGCCTCGCAGAGCGAGGGCGTCGTCTTCGCCGGCGCCGAGGGCGGCGGCTACGTGTTCCCGGCGCTGCACCCCGTGTACGACGCGCTGATGTCGTTCGGCAAGCTGCTCGAGATGCTCGCGGCCCGCCGCGTCAGCCTGGCCGAGGCGGTCACGGCCCTGCCCGAGTCGCACGTGGTCCGCGCCCGCGTGCCGACCCCTTGGGAGCTCAAGGGCGCGGTGATGCGCCAGGCGGTCGAGGCGACCAAGGCGCTGCGGACCCAGGACGTCGACGGCCTCAAGGCGTACCAGCCCGCCGCCGACAGCGCCGACGGCGACTGGGTCCTGGTCGTCCCGGACACCACCGAGCCGTTCACCCACCTGTGGGCCGAGGCGGGCAGCCAGAGCGCCGCCAGGGCGCTCCTCGAGGAGTACGAGGCGCTGGTCAAGCGGGTGACCGACCAGGGCTGAGCCGGCCATCGTTGCCCTGCTGTGACCTGCGCGTGTTGCCTGCGTAGCGGCCTGCTCATACGCTTCCGCCGAACTGGTACCACCCGATCGAGGGTCGGTACCCGGCATGGTCCCGAGATGGAGCCCGCCGGCTTCCCCCAGCTCGCCGATCGCACGTCGGTGCCGACGTGGGCGCCGCCACGAACCGCCCGCGCCGAGCGCGCAAGAGGGTCCGGGTTCAGCAGAGGAAGGAGCCTGCCATCGCGGTCGTCGATCCGCCGACCAACGGAGCGGCCGACCCGGTCGTGCCGCCGGCCCGTCCGGCCCAGGCGGCCGAGCCGGGCACCGGGCCGGCCCGGTCGGTCACCTCTCCGGAGCCGCCGGCCGCGGCCTCCCGCATCATGACCGGGCGCGACCAGCCCGGCCCTGCGGCGCAGCGCGCCGAGGCGACGACCACCGAGCAGCCGCCCGCCGCGCCGGCCTCGGCGGAGGTCGAGGCTGAACCTGAGCCCGAGGCCGAGTCCGCCCCCATCGGCGTGCTCGACGCCGAGGCCGGGGCCGAGCTCGGGCGGAGCACGGGGCCGGCGGCGAAGGAAGGCTCCTCGTGGTCCCGGGAGCCGTGGGACCCGTGGCGGTCGCCGCGTCCGTCGGGCGGCCGGGCCGCGGCGGCCGCTGTCCCGCTCCAGAGCTGGGGGGCGCGGCCGGCCGGGGCGACCCAGGTGCTCGAGCGGCCCGTCGCCTGGCCGCCGCCGGCCGGCGTGCCCGCGGGGGTCACGACCGGCCGGGCGAAGCGGCTGCTCGGCATGCCGCGGCCGCTGCTGGCCGCGGCGCTCGCGCTGGTGCTCGTGCTCGGGCTGGTCGGGGTGGACACGGCGCTGGCCGCCGGGGCGGTCCGCCGTGGCGTCAGCGTGGGCGGGACCGACCTCGGCGGGCTGGGCAGGGCAGCGGCCAGGGCCAAGCTGGCCAAGGCCGCCGCGCAGGTGGAGGCGCGGCCGCTCGTGCTGCGCGCGGAGACGGCCCGGCTGACGCTGCCCCGCTCCCAGGCCGGCGTCCGGCTCGACGTCGACGGCAGCCTCGCCGACGCCCTCGTGGTTGGCCATTCCGGCCCGTTCGACCTGAACCGGCTGCGGAGCTGGTTCGGCGGAGTCGAGCTTCCCTGGAGGGTGCGGCTCGAGTCGCAGGGCGTCGAGCAGGCGGTGTCCAGGCTCGACACCCAGATCAGGCGACCCATCCGCGAGCCGGCGCTGCGCCTGGCCGGCGCCCGGGTCGAGCTGGTCCAGGGAACGCCGGGCCACGGGGTCGACACCGCCGGGGCGCTGCGGGCGCTCGAGGGCGCGGCCGGCCTCCCGGCCGGGGCCGAGGTCGCCCTGCCGGTCTCGCAGCAGCGCCCGACGGTCGACCAGGCCGCCGCCGAGGCAGCCGCGGAGCAGGCCCGCAAGCTCCTCTCCGGGCCGCTGACCGTCACCGCGGCCGGCCACAGCGCCTCCCTGCAGCCCGCCGAGCTGGCCCCCCGGGTCCGCAGCCGGGTGCACAGCGGCCGCCTGCTGGTGGAGCTGGTGCCGCAGGCGCTCGACGGGCTGCTGCGGCAGCGTGCGCCGTTCGCCTACACCACCCCGCGGGACGCCCGCTTCCAGCCCGCCGGCAAGCGCATCCGCCTGCTGCCGGCGGTCGCCGGCCGGGTCGTCGACCCCGTCAAGGCGGTCGCCGCCCTGCTCGCCGCCGGCGGCAAGGAGGGCGCCGCGCGCACGGCCGCCCTCCCGGTGACCACCACCAACCCGAAGCTGACCACCGAGAAGGCGAAGGCGCTCGGCGTCAAGGAGGTCGTCTCCTCCTTCACCACCACGTTCAGCTCCTCCGACGCGCCCAGGGTGCACAACATCTCGCTGATCGCCGCCTCGGTGAACGACCAGCTCGTCATGCCCGGCCAGGTGTTCTCGATGAACGCCGCCACCGGCGAGCGCACCCCGGACAAGGGCTACCGCACCGCCAAGGTGATCAAGGACGGCGAGATCGTCCCCGGCCTCGGTGGCGGCGTCTGCCAGGCCGGCACCACCATGTTCAACGCCGCCTTCTTCGCCGGCCTGCCCGTGGTCGAGCGCCGCAACCACAGCCTGCACATCAGCCACTACCCGATGGGCCGGGACGCGACGCTCAACTGGCCGGGGACCGACCTGAAGTTCCGCAACGACTCGCCCTACGGCATCTACGTCACCGCGAGGGCGACCTCGGCGACCATGAACGTGACCCTCTGGTCGACCTCGCGCGGCTACGACGTCGCCTTCAGCACCTCGGCCCCGTACAACTTCCGCGCCCCGCCGACGAAGTTCGAGGACGACCCCACGCTGCCCATGGGGCAGCAGGTGGTGGAGAGCAACGGCTCCTCCGGGTTCGACGTCACCGTCCACCGCACCGTGACGCACAACGGCCAGGTGGTGCGGAAGGACTCCTTCGTCTCCAACTACGTCCCGTGGAGCAAGGTGGTGCGCCGCGGCACCAAGCCGCCGGGGCCGTTGCCCGGTCCGCCCCCGGGCACCGGAGCGTGAGCCGGGGCACGGGCCGGAGGCAGCAACGCGTGACGGGCGTGCAGTCCACCCAGCTTCCGGGCATCCTGGCGCGAGGGCGGCCGCTGTGCTTGGCTAACGCGCCGGTGCAGGGCCGGCGACGCTTCCGCACGGGCCACGGTGGCAGCGCGACGCGCCCGCCAGGGCTGCCGCTCCCGACACGCCGGCGGGGAGCTCGTCCACCCGACCGGCAGCGGCCGCTGTGCGAGCAAGGAGGAGCGGCATGAGCGAGATGTACCCGGAAGACCTGAAGTACACCGAAGAGCACGAATGGGCCAGGATCGAGGGCGACCGGGCGGTGGTCGGGATCACCCACTACGCCCAGGACGCGCTCGGGGACATCGTCTACGTCGACATCCCACAGGTGGGCACGACGGTCACCGCGGGCGAGGCGTTCGGGGAGGTGGAGTCGACCAAGTCGGTCTCCGACATCTACAGCCCGGTGAGCGGGACCATCGCCGGGCGCAACGAGCAGCTCGACAAGAGCCCCGAGATCATCAACTCCGACCCGTACGGCCAGGGCTGGCTGGTGGTGCTCACGATGACCGAGGCCACCGAGGCAGACCGGCTCATGGACGCCGGCGCGTACCGTGACATGGTGGCCGAGAAGTAGAGGTCGAAGGATTTCCGGCGTGCCCGCCGGCCGGCCTCGCGAGCAGCCCGTTTCCGTTGACCCAATTTCAAGCGGTCCTCTACAGTCAGCCTTCGTACCATGCCAGAGCCCGGAGGGCGGAATGTTCTGCACCCAGTGCGGTCACAAGAACCCAGAAGGCGCCCACTTCTGCGCGAATTGTGGCGCCGCGCTGGCGTCGTCCCCCGCCGACGACTCGACCACCACCATCAACCTGGCCGCCTCGGACCTGGAGGCTGAGGTCGAGGAAGAGGTCGCCGCACCAGTCGAGGAGCTGCGCGAGGGCACGGCCATGCTGGTGGTGCGCCGGGGCCCCAACGCCGGCAGCCGCTTCCTGCTGGACAAGGAGGTCATCACCGCGGGCCGCCATCCCGAGAGCGACATCTTCCTCGACGACATCACCGTGTCGCGGCGGCACGCCGAGATCCGGCGCACGCCCAACGGCTTCAGCGTCTACGACGTCGGCTCGCTCAACGGCACCTACCTGAACCGCGAGCGGGTCGAGGACGGCGAGCTGGTCGGCGGCGACGAGCTGCAGATCGGCAAGTTCAAGCTGGTGTTCTTCGCCGGCGGCCGGCCCGGCGCCACCACGGGGGCCGGGCCCGGAGCGGGAGCAGGGTCGGGATAGCCATGATGGCCGACCCGGTCGGGCGCGAGGCGGCCACGCTGCCAGGTGGCGGCGCTGGGTCACAGGAGCGCGCCGTCCCGTCTCGGCCGCCGAGGGACCAGACGATGAGCATCGGCGAGGTCATGGCCCTGCTCAAGCCGGAGTTCGCGGACATCACCGTGTCCAAGATCCGCTTCCTGGAGGGCGCCGGGCTGGTGCACCCGAGCCGCTCGGCCTCCGGCTACCGCAAGTTCTCCGAGGACGACATCGCCAGGCTCCGCTTCGTGCTGCGAGCACAGCGCGACCAGTACCTGCCCCTGCGGGTGATCCGCGAGCGCCTGGCCGACCTCGAGGCCGCCGGCAGGCAGCCGCCCCCCGACACCTCCGCCGGGCCGGCCCAGGACGGGACGGCGGCCGGGGACGCGGCCGCCGGCGCCGCACGGCGGCACGTCCCGGAGGCCGCCCCGGCCGCGCAGGCGGGCCCGCCCGCGCGCGGGCTGCTCGCCGGCGCGCCGCCGTCGGACGCCCAGTTCAGCCGCGAGGAGCTCTGCCGGGCGGCCGGCACCACCGTCGACCGGCTCGCTGAGCTGGAGGAGTTCGGGCTGGTCGTCGCCCGCGGGACCAGCGAGCGGGGGAGCTGGTACGACGGCGAGGACCTGGTGGTGCTGCGGCTCGCCCGCGACCTGGCCGACTACGGGTTGGAGGCCAGGCACCTGCGCATGTACAAGATCTTCGCCGAGCGCGAGGCGGCCCTGTTCGAGCAGGTGGTGGCGCCGCTGGTGCGCCAGCGCAACCCGGAGGCGCGGACCAGGGCGCGCCAGACCCTCGAGGCGCTCGCCGAGCTGGGCAGCCGCATGCGCGACGCCGCCCTGCGCGCCGCCGTGGCGGACTTCGCCGAGGCGACCGCCGAGTCGCGCCGCTGACGCCCCCGCCCCCTCGATGCCCGCGCCGATGACCTCGCGAAGGGCGCCGGCCGGTCCCGCTCCGCCGCGCCCTCCGAGTCGCTGGCTGCCGCTCGCGCTGCTCGTCGTGCTGGCTGCCGTCGTCGGCGCGGTGCCGCCGGCCCCGCCGGCCGCCGCCCATCCGTCCGTCGCCCGGCCGGCCGAGGTGTCGGGGCCGCCGCCCGGGCCGGTGGCCACGCCGGTCGTGCGCGCCCGCTCCTTCCTGCTCGCCGACGCCGCCACCGGCCAGGTGCTGCTCGCCAGGGACCCGGCCCGCGCCCGCCCGATGGCGTCGACCACCAAGGTGATGACCGCCCTGCTGGTGCTCGAGCGGCTGCCGCAGCAACGCGTGGTGACCATCGGAGCCGGCCCGCCCCGCACCTCGACGCCGTCGACCCTCGGGCTGCGCGCCGGCGAGCGCCTCACCGTCCGGCAGCTCCTGCTCGGGCTGCTGCTGGAGAGCGCCAACGACGCCGCGGTGGCGCTGGCCGAGGCGGTGGACGGGTCCGAGGCCGCCTTCGTGCGGCGCATGAACCAGCGCGCGGCCGCGCTGGGGCTGCGCGCCACCCGCTACGCCAGCCCGCACGGCCTCGACCGGCCCGGCCACCACACCAGCGCCAGGGACCTCGCGCGGCTGTGGACGGTGGCCATGCGCCGGCCGGACTTCCGCGCCCTGGTGGCCACCAGGCGGGCCACCATCCCCGGGCCGCGTGGCGCACGCCGCTTCGCCAGCCGCAACGAGCTGCTGTTCAGCTACCGCTGGACCGAGGGCGGCAAGACCGGCTTCACCAACCTGGCCGGCCGCTGCCTGGTGGCGTCGGTCAGCCGCGGCGGCCGGCGGCTGGTGGCGGTCGCGCTCGGCTCCGTCAACGCCTTCCGCGACCTGCGCGCCCTGTTCGACTACGGCTTCGACGCACTGGTGCGGGTGCGGCTGGCCAGGGCCGGCCAGGTGGTGACCGCGCCGTCGCCGGGCGGCGGCCAGGGCGGCCCCTGGCAGGTCGCCGCCGACGTCGACGCGCTCGTCCGGCGCGACCTGCTCGGCCGGGTCGCCCTGCGCGCCGCCCCGGCGGCTCCGGGCGGCCAGGGCGGCGCGCCGGCCGTGTGGCTCGCGGCCGGCGGCGCGCCGCTCGCGCCCCTGCCGCTGCGGCCGGCCGACGGCGCGGCGCAGGCTCCCGCCGGGAGCCTGCGCCCCGGCCCGGTGCCGGCGGGCGCGCGCAGCGCGGTGGTCGACCGCTTCCTCGCCCAGCAGGCGGCCTGAGCCACCCGCGTTCATCCGGCCACCGCTCCGCTCCCCCGAGCCCCGGAACCGCGTCCGAGGGGCCGCCGGGACCCCGGCGCCGGCCCCGTGAACCCGCCGGCGACGGCTCCGGACGTGGCGTCCGACAGGCCCGTGAGCCGCTGTACCAAGGCGATCCGCAGGTCGCGTCGGGGAGGGGCGTCTGATAGCCTCTGAATCCAGGCAGGCGCCCGTCCGGGCGCAGGGAAGATGACGCTCGAGGGGGTTGTGCGTTGGTCGAGCTGACCCTCGTCGGCGTACGGATCGAGCTTCCCACCCAGACGCCGATCGTGCTCCTCAAGGAGCGTGAGGGCGAGCGCTTCCTGCCTATCTGGATCGGCAACGTCGAGGCGACCGCGATCGCCTTCGCCCTCCAGGGCGTGGCCACCGCCAGGCCGCTCACCCACGACCTGCTCAAGAACCTGCTCGACGAGCTGGTGGTGTCGGTCGAGCGGGTGGTGATCACCGAGCTCAAGGAAGGCACCTTCTACGCCACCATCGAGCTGCGCCAGAACGGCAGCCGCTACTCGGTGTCGAGCCGCCCCAGCGACGCGATCGCCCTGGCCGTGCGGGCCAACACGCCGATCTTCGCCGAGGAGACCGTGCTCAGCGAGGCGTCCATCCTGATCAAGGAGAGCGACGACGAGGAGCGCGAGGTGCGGAAGTTCCGCGAGTTCCTCGACCAGGTCAGCCCGGAGGACTTCGAGTAGCTCCCGGCGATCCCGGCATAACTCTCGAGTAGGGATTGAAGGTTCTTCCGCGTGCCTGCAGGTACCGAGGGTCGTTGACGCCCGGTTCTGCGCTCTCTAGGCTGGACCCTCACATCGCTGTAATTCGATTGCTGCCGCTGCAGGTGGTGGAGGGTAGGGATGGCCGATCACGCAGCTTCGGACCCGGCGGCCTCGGGCTACCGCGGTCCCACCGTGTGCAAGCTGGTCGGCATCTCCTACCGGCAGCTCGACTACTGGGCACGCACCGGGCTGGTGACGCCGTCGGTGCGCGCCGCCGACGGCTCGGGCAGCCACCGCCTCTACAGCTTCGGCGACCTGGTCGAGCTGCGCATCATCAAGCGCCTGCTGGACGCGGGCATCTCGCTGCAGCGCATCCGCGAGGCGATCCGCTACCTGCGCAGCGAGTCCAGCGGCCGGCCGCTGACCGACGTCACCCTGATCTCCGACGGCCAGCACATCTACGCCTGCCACTCCGGCGAGGAGGTCATCGACGTCCTCTCGCACGGGCAGGCGGTGTTCGGCATCGCCGTCGGCCGGGTCTGGGCCGACACCGAGGGCGACGTCGCCCACCTCCCGCTCGAGGAGGCGACCGAGGCGGTGGGGGGGCGGCCGTCCGCGTCCCCGGCGTCGTCGGCCGGCGGGGCCCGGCGCGTCAGCCGGGCCGCCGGCGACCCGCTGCCCGCCCCGGACGCCAGCTCCCCCACGCGCGGCTGACGTCGCCGCGGGCGCTGGAGGGCGGTGGTCGATCCCGCGAGGCCGGCCGCATCATTGACCGGTGACCTCGCCGACCGGCGGGCAGGAGCATACGAGGTTACGGTCGCCGCCGGCGGCGTCGACCCGTCCGACCGGCGGCCACCACTTGGCGGCGCGCAGGGACGGGACCGGGTAGACGGCCTGCTCGCGGCCGTATTGGTGAGGCCACTCGTCGGCGCAGACATCCTCGGCGGTGTGCGGGGCGTTACGCAGCGGGTTGTCGACGCGATCCCATTCGCCGGCGGCGATCCGGTCGATCTCGCCGCGGATCGCGATCATCGCGTTGCAGAAGCGGTCCAGCTCGCGCAGGGACTCGCTCTCGGTCGGCTCGATCATCAACGTGCCGGCCACCGGGAACGACATGGTGGGCGCGTGGAAACCGTAGTCGGTGAGCCGCTTGGCCACATCCTCGGCGCTGACCGCGGCCGCGGCCTTGAGCGGGCGCAGGTCCACGATGCACTCGTGCGCGACCCGGCCGCTCTGCCCCGTGTACAGGATGGGGTAGTGGGGCGCGAGCCGGTGCGCGACGTAGTTCGCGTTGAGGATCGCGACCTCGGTTGCCCGGCGCAGGCCGTCGGCGCCCATCATCGCAATGTACATCCACGAGATCGGCAGGATCCCGGCAGAGCCCCACGGCGCGGAGGCGACCGCGCCGATGCCGCTGGCCGGCCCGGCCTCCGCCCGCAGCGGGTGGTTCGGCAGGAACGGCGCCAGGTGAGCCCTGACCGTCACCGGGCCGACACCCGGCCCGCCGCCGCCGTGCGGGATACAGAAGGTCTTGTGGAGGTTGAGGTGCGAGACGTCTGCACCGAACCGGCCGGGCTTGGCCACGCCGACGAGCGCGTTGAGGTTCGCGCCGTCGACGTACACCTGCCCGCCGCCCGAGTGGACCACGACGCACAGCTCGCGGATGCCCGGCTCGAACACGCCGTGGGTGGACGGGTAGGTGACCATGGCGCCGGCCAGGCGGTCGGCGTGCTGCGCCGCCTTGGCGCGCAGGTCGTCGAGGTCGACGTTACCGTGCTGGTCGCAGGCGACCACCACGACCCGCATGCCGGCCATGGCCGCGGAGGCCGCGTTGGTGCCGTGCGCCGACGAGGGGATCAGGCAGACGTCGCGCCGCTCGTCGCCGCGGCTGCGATGCCAGGCGCGGATCGCGAGCAGCCCAGCCAGCTCGCCCTGCGAGCCGGCGTTCGGTTGCAGCGACACGGCGTCGTACCCGGTGATCTCGACGAGCATCGCCTCCAGCGCGCGGATCAGGTCCAGGTAGCCCCGGGCCTGCTCCAGCGGTGCGAACGGGTGCATGTTCGCGAACTCGGGCCAGGAGACCGGCGCCATCTCGCTGGTGGCGTTGAGCTTCATCGTGCAGGAGCCGAGCGGGATCATCGAGCGGTCGAGTGCTACATCCATGTCGGCGAGGCGGCGCAGGTAACGCAGCAGCTCGGTCTCGGAGTGGTAGCTGTGGAACACCGGGTAGGCGAGCATCTCGCCAGCGCGCCGCAGCGCCGCCGGGATCCCCTCGGGCAGCGCCGGGTCCGCGTCCAGCGCGGCAACCGACACCCCGCCGCCGTCGCCGCTGTCGCCTTGGCCGCCCACGGTCACCCCGAACGCCGCCCAGACCGCCTCGACGGTCGCCGTGGTGGTGGTCTCGTCAAGGCTGATCCCGACGGTGTCGGCGTCGACCTCGCGCAGGTTGATGCGCCGCTCCCGAGCGGCGGCGGCCACCTCGGCGGCGCGACCGGGTAGCCGCACGGTCAGCGTGTCGAACCAGGTGCCGTTCGCCACCTCGA
>Ga0307278_10000209_pt1 | contig 30367 bp, 27 predicted proteins | sample ER_DNA_117_FD_194482 | JGI IMG/M metagenome (GOLD analysis project Ga0307278, IMG submission 194482) | Bulk soil microbial communities from the East River watershed near Crested Butte, Colorado, United States - ER_DNA_117 | ecosystem: Environmental > Terrestrial > Soil > Floodplain | place...
AACAGCGTCGCCCAGCGATCCCAGCTACTGGGCAGCAGCCACAGGCCATGGACGAACACGACCGGCTGGCGCCCGGTCGCGTTGGCGTGCTCGCACTGCTCGAGCTCGTGCTCGGTGATGGTCTTGCTGCTCGGCGGGGGGCTCGACCCAGCGTTGGTCATGGGGGCCTCCTCAGTGGGGAGCGGTACGAACAGTCGATGCCCACACAGTAGGTGCCAGCGCCGAGGTCCGGCTACCGACCGCGGCGATCGCTCAGCGACGGGCCGCAACCTTGCGCACAAGCAACCTCAGTCCGAGAACCTCGAGCACCGAACGGAAGCGGGAGCCGTCGCGTGTGCGTCCGGACCCCGGCGGAAACTGGCCGTCGCCGATGTCTGCAGGGGTCGTCCACGGGACTGTCCCGACGGCCCGCCGTCCTCCCGCTCCTCCACGGATGGACCCCATCGTCGCGATGGCTCGCAGGGCCGTGTGGTGCCCAAGCTTGCGGTATGCCTCGAAGCGCTCATCGGTGTAGAGCTGGCTGAAGGTCGAATGCGAAGGGAACTGCGGATCGTGCCGCTGGGTAGCCCTTCAGCCCGATCGGGAGGCTAAGCCCACCCTTCCGAATCGGTCAAGGTCCGTCCTTGAGGCACAACGCGAGTCGTCGGGTGTGGCGTCGGCGCGCCGCGCGCCGACGCCATGCCGCCTGGCCGCTGATCGAGCCCGTGGTGCCGGCCCTGCGGGGCTGGCCGGTGGAGCGGCCACGGCGCTGAGCGCCTGGCATTGTGCTGTGACCGGCGGGTAGCTGGTGCGACCTCACCGGCGCCCGTAGAGCCAGGCGGCCAGGCCGAGAAGCACCCCCCAGACCAGAAACCACAGGTCCCAGACCGCCACGTGCCACCACAACGCCGTCCGGTCCACCGGCCCCGACACGTCCACCGCCCCGGCCAGAACCAGCGCACCCCCCACCACGTACAGCGCCCCGTACAGGACCAGCACCAGGCTGCCCGCCCAGGCGGCGCCCAGCAGCAACCGCCGCGGCACGACCTGTCCCCACGGCCGCACCAGGGCAAGCGCCAGCACCGCCCCTGCCACCTTGAGGAGCCCGGCCGTCCCCGCCAGCCACAGCACCACCGGGTCGCCGTCTCTGGCCAGCTCCTCCAGCGACCCGCCGAGCGTGTCGACCCCGGCGGAGCCGCCAAGGGCCCAGTAGAAGCTGACCACCGCGTAGAGCGCCGCGACCACACAGGCCGCATACGCGGCCGACGCCGGCGCACGCCCTCCAGAAGGTGCGGCCCTGGGGTCACGGTGCGACGGTCGGGCCTTGCTCATCTCCATCGTCTTGCGCTTTCAGCGTCGCGGCTGGTCGTCAGGGCGATCCTTGGTGACGGGTGTGAGCTCGAACACCGGGTGGCGGTCCGCCTCGGCGACGAAGTCCTCCACCGGGGAGTCCTTGGCGGCGTGGAAGTACGGTCGCGTGGCAGTGGCGATGCGAACGTACCGCTTGAGGACGGGTCCGGCCTCCTGGGGTGAGACCTCCCGGACGGTGTACCCACGCGTGTCGAGCCGGCGGCGTAGGGTGACTCGCCCGGCGGCGCGGGCGTTGTGCACCCACGACACGGGCCCGTAGGGGGCGACTAGCCAACGCTTGCCGTCGTGCTCGACGACGGTCACCGGATTGGTGCGCGGGCGGCCAGTCTTGCGGCCGCGTGTGGTCAGCAGGTAGGAGCTGGGCACCAGGCCCACCCGGATGAACACGCTGATGATGGCGTCGCCCACGCGGCGGCCACGGCTGGGACGGAACTGCCTCGCCGGCCGGGAGGTTCCGTCGGGTTGGCCCGGTGTCGTGTCGGCCATGCCTGCACCTCCGTCGGTCGGTTCCACGGTGCCTGGCTCCCGGGCGGCCACCATGATCGACCCTTACCAAGCCTTATAGAACCGTTCGCCCTCTGGACGTTTCGCTCGTTGCAGTAGGATCGCCTCGCCTGGCCACCTGGTAGCTGGCCGGCGTGCCTGAAGGGTCCGGCAGCCCAGGGCCACTTGCGGGGGGCATGAATGAGATGGCTTGCGGCAATCGTGGAGAACTTGCTCCACCCGCCAGCTGATCGGGCCGGTGTTCTGGCAGTCGCGAGAGCGGTTGCAACTAAACTGCGATGACGCAATCTGCGGACACGCGGCCGACCTGGACGGGTGGGTGATGCGTCAGGCCTTGGCCAGGTCCTGCTCCAGGATCGCCTCGACGTCGACGGTGACGAACACCTCGTCGCTGACCACGATGCCGCCCTTGTCGACCTGGTCGTTCCAGCTCACGCCGAAGTCGTGGCGGTTGATCCGGGTCGTGGCCACGAAGCCGGCCCGGTGCATCGTGCCCTTGTTGACACCGTCGACCCAGTAGGGGGTGGTCCACTGGCCCAGGTAGTGCACGTCCAGGGTGACGGGACGGGTGGTGCCGCGGACGGTGAGGTCGCCGGTCGCCTTGTAGCTGGTCGAGCCGACCTGCTCGATCCCGGTGCTGGTGAAGGTGATCCGTGGGTGGTGCTCCACGTCGAAGAAGTCGGCGCTTCGCAGGTGGGCGTCCCGCTCCGGCTGGCCGGTCCAGAGGTTGGTGACGTCGATGGTCGCCTGGAACGAGGAGTTCGTCGGCGTCTCGAAGTCGAGCTCGACCACGCCGTGGACGTCCTTGAAGTGGCCGCGGACCCAGGTGATCATCATGTGCTTGGCGCGGAACTCCGCGGCGGTGTGCCCCGGCTCGAACACCCATCGGGCCATGGCCGTCCCTCCTGCTCGGCGTCGCCACTGTCCATCCTGTCGGAAAGACAAGCTGTTGCGCAGACGGCTGATGGGGCGGTGAAGCGATGAGCTTCCGCAAGCCAGACGAGTGGCCCGTCGAGATCCCGTGCGTGCACTGTGGCGCGCGGGACGTTGAGATCACTCGGCCGGGGTGGGCCGAGGGCCTGGGCGACTGGCTTCGGTTCGGCGGCCGCTGGCGGCCGCCGAGGCAGGTCTGCCGTCGGTGCGGCAACGCCAGCGACTCCCGCAGCTATGGAGTGCTTGGCGCCTCCTGGCGAGGCTGGTGGTCGGTGCCCATTCGGCTGGTGCAGACCCTACGCCAGCACCGCACCATGGTCCCGGTCCCAGCCACCTACCTGGCGGCGATAGTGGTCGGGGCGGTGGTGGGTGTGGCCGCCCAGCTGGTGTTCGGCTGGCCGTGGTGGCTGGTGGCGGCCGCGGTCGTCGCCGCCGTGTGGCTGTTCTTCTCTTCCACCGCGTTCTGGGGTGCCGGCGGGTCGAGCCAGCCGCTTGCCACCGACCTGCTGCGGGTGCTGCGCCCCCGCCTGGCCATCGAACGTGACCACCGGCAGGAGGTCGAGCGGTTCCGGGCCGCTCCCTTCCCCTTGTTCGGCCTGCCACCGTCCTGGCCGGGGCCGCGCCACCTCGGCGGGTGGGAGGGTGGCTGGGCTAAGGGACAGCGGCCGATGACCACCGCGCTCAGCCTGGGCCACGGCGACCCGCTGACCGATCAGGGGCCGGAGCTGCGGGTCGAGGTCCGAGTCGAACTCGTCAACACCGAGCAGGTGATGACCCTGCGGCTCCAGCCGCGGCGCGATCTGGCCGAGGAGCTGTGGCTGCGGGCCGCGCCGCAGGCCCACGATCTCGCCGAGCACGTCGACCAGCTCGCCGCCGCCCGCCGCCGGCCCGACCCGGCCTGGTCCCGGGTCACGATCCCGGTGGACGGCCGGCCGGTCGGCTTCGAGTGGCTGACCGAGGGCCGCCACTGGGTGGCCCGGGCCGAGCTGGACGACTGCACGCTGACCCTGCACGGCCGCGACCTGCCGGTCGCGTCGATCCAGCTGGTCCAGGTCGCCGACCTGGAGCCCTACTTCCAGGGTCAGCGTCGTCTGCAGCAGGCCTGGGCCCGCCACCACGACCAGGAGCACCACTGAGCTTTGGGCGTTCAGTTGACACGGTATTGGGGTACATGCGGGTAGGCGCCCGCTGCGGCAGGGGGGCCTGAATGGGGTGATGACGTGGCGAGAGAACCGCTTCGCGACTGCACCGTGGGGGGAAACCTCGGCGAAACCAGCGGTCCGGTCCGGGCACCTACGGGCGGCTTGCGTCCCAGCAGCGCGGTGTCGGCGACCGACCCGGAGGCCTATGCCATCCAGCCGCTGTATGTCCTCCCGCATGACGGCTCAGGCCGCGGCTTGGCGAGCGACGGCACGATCAGCCGGTCGGTGGCCGCCATGCAACGGTGGTTCGCGGAGAAGACCGGTGGCTCCGCGCTGCGATTCCTTTCGGGTCCCGTGGCGACCGTGCGGATCGGTGAGACCGATGCCCAGATCGCCTCTCATGGCGCGTTCGTTCGCGACCGGGTCCAGGAGCTCCTGCAACTGGAGGGATACGACGACCCCTACCGGCTCTATGCGGTCTGGTATGACGGGACCAGCACCTTCTCCTGCGGTGGGGGCGCCTGGCCGCCCGAGCTGATCGGCCAGGTGGCAGCGCTGTACCTGCGGGGGCGCTACGACGGCGTGGACTGCTCACAGGATCGGTTCAGCGGCGACGGCACGACGGTTGAGATCAACGAGCTCAAGATGCTGCACGAGATCATGCACACGCTTGGCTTCGTCGCCGAGGGCGCACCCCATCACACGCTGAGAGGACACACCTCCGACAGCCACACCGACCTGATGTACGCCGGGCCGCCGGGGCCCCCGTTCTGGGAGCCTTCGGTCCTCGACGTTGGGCATGACGACTACTACTTGACGGGCCGAACCGATATCCCGGACCTGAGTCGCAGCGTCTTCCTGGACCCGCTGCCGGCCGATCCCACGCCGCCACCTGGCTGGTAGACGGACCCGCGGCCCTACAGGGCGCATTGGAGCGACGACGCAGTCGGACACGTCGATGGCTGGGATCGTCACGATCCGTCAACTCAACCCCAAGACCCTTAATTGGGCCTTGGCCAGGTCCTGGCTGGGGTGAGCTGCTTGGTGAAGATATCAGCAGACATCATCGAACGTATGTGCTAGTATGTGCCTGATGAAGCTCTCTGCGTGGGCCGCACAGCAGGGCGTCCACTACCAGACCGCGTGGCGCTGGTGGAAGCACGGCACGCTGCCCGTGCCCGCCCGGCAGCTGCCTAGCGGGACGATCCTGGTCGACGTCCCCGCGCCAACGTCGCTCGGCCAGACGGGCGGCGGGCGCACCGGGCGCACGGTCATCTATGCGCGGGTGTCCTCCCATGACCAGCGCGCCGACCTGGACCGGCAGGTCGCCCGGGTGGTCACCTGGGCCGCCGGCCAACGGCTCGCGGTCGACCAGGTGGTGGCTGAGATCGGGTCGGGCGTGAATGGGCGGCGAGCGAAGCTTCAGCGGCTGCTGGCCGACGCGCAAGTCGCCACGATCGTGGTGGAGCACCGCGACCGGCTGGCTCGCTTCGGCGTGGAGCACCTGGAGGCCGCGCTTGCTGCGCAGGGACGCCGCATCGTGGTGCTCGACCCCGCAGAGCCCGGCGACGACCTGGTGCGTGACATGGTCGAGGTGCTCACCAGCTTCTGCGCCCGCCTGTATGGCCGTCGCGGCGCCCGCAACCGGGCGCTGCGTGCCCTGACCGCCGCCAAGCGGAGCGGATGATAGCGACGATGATGACAATGACCGTCCATCAGGCTTACCGGTTCGCGTTGGACCCGACTCCACGCCAGCAGGGCAAGCTCGCGTCGCACACCGGCGCGGCCAGGTTCGCCTACAACTGGGGCCTTGCCCTGGTCAAAGACCGCCTCGACCGCCGCCATGCCGGTGAGGACGTGCAAGTCCCCTGGAACCTGTTCGAGCTGCGCCGCGAATGGAACCAGGCCAAGCACCAGGTCGCACCCTGGTGGCCGGAGAACAGCAAGGAAGCGTACTCGTCGGGCCTGGATGGGCTGGCACGGGCGCTCACGAACTGGGCCGACGCCAGACATGGCCGCCGCAAGGGCGCCACGATGGGATTCCCCCGTCATAAGCGCAAGTGCCGTGGCCGCGACGCCTGCCGCTTCACCACCGGCGCGATCCGGGTCGAACCCGATCGCCACCACATCACCCTGCCAAGGCTCGGCCGCCTACGCACCCATGAGTCCACAAGGAAGCTTGCCCGCCGCCTGGAGCAGGGCACCGCCCGGATCCTGTCAGCGACGATCTCCAGGCAGGGCGGCCGCTGGTTCGTGTCGTTTGGCTGCGAGGTCCAACGCGCCATCCGCGGCCCCCAGCGGCCAGGGGCGAGGATCGGCGTTGACATGGGACTCTGCCAGCTGGCGGTGCTGTCCGACGGTCGTCAGATCCCCAACCCCGCGCCCTTGCAGGCCGCCCAGCGGCGACTGCGGCAGCTAAACCGCCAGCTTGCCCGCCGCAAGGGCCCCATCGCACCCGACGGCAGCATCCGGGAGCCGTCCGAGGGCTGGCAGCACACCAAACAGCAGCTCAGCCATGCCCACGCCAGGGTCGCCAACCTGCGCCGCGACGCCTTGCACCATCTCACCAGCAGCCTCGCCGCCACCTATGGGACCATCGTCGTGGAGCACCTCAACGTCGCCGGCATGCTCAAGAACCGGCGGCTCGCCCGGCGCCTGGCAGACGCGGGGTTTGGGCAACTGCGCCGCCAACTCACCTACAAATGTGCCTGGGCGGGCGGCTCGCTTGTCCAGGCCGACACGTTCTTCCCGTCGTCGAAGACCTGCTCAGGCTGTGGGCACGCGAAAGCCAAGCTGCCCCTGTCGGAGCGGACCTACCACTGCGAGCGCTGCGGGCTGGTGCTGGACCGTGACCTGAATGCGGCCCGCAACCTCGCAGCGCTCGTGGACGCGAGCGCACCCGTGGTCGCCGGGAGTGGCCCGGAGACCCTGAAAACGCCCGTGGATGGGGGTGTGAGTCCCAGCTTCGGCTGGGCGGTCCCCGGTGAAGCGGGAAGCCGGCGCCAAGCGGTCGAGCTTGGGTAGGGCCGGCACCGCCGGCTGGTAACGGCCGGCTACCTGAAGCGGCTGCCCGAAACAGACGCTCACGCTTCAGATAACGGCCCAACTGGACCGACGCCTACCTGGGCCCGCCACCAGGACCAGGAGGACGGTCCAGTCCTCAACAGTGGGGGCGAGCTGCCGATGAGTCCCGACTGGCCGGATCGGCTCGTCTGGAGGTGTGCTGATGCACCGGGCGATCACCCGGATCCTCGTCTTCGCGTCCGTGCTTGGCATGGTGCTGGGCGCCAACCCGGGCGCTGCCGCCCCGGCGCCTTCGCCAGGCTTCGCCGTCTTCGAGTGGTACAAGCTGAGCCAGGTCAACGCCAGGGTGAGCGAACAGCGCCTCGACTCCCTGCGCACGGATGGCTTCACGACGGTCTATGCCAACGTCGGTGAGTACCTCGAGGTCGCCGACCAGCCAGCCAGCCGAACGCAGCGAACCCGCCTCAACCAGCTCAAGAGCGACCTCAAACGCTTCGTGGCGCGTGCCTCCAACCTCGGCTTCGCGGTGCATGCGGTCGCTGGAGGACCGAACTGGACCGACGCGACACACCGCTACCTAGGCCCCAAGCTCGTCGAGCTCGTCGCGGACTACAACGGGGCTGTCGCCCCCAATGAGCGCCTCCAGGGCGTCCAGTTGGACATCGAGCCGTACGTCGATCCGAGCTTCTTCGACGACGTGGAAACCTCCCTCCAGGAGCACCTCTCGACGCTCCAGAGCATCGTGGACACCTACGAGCAGGTGCGGAACCAAGCCGGCAACAGCGGCCTGCGGCTCGGCTTCGCGATCCCCTTCTGGTTCGACGGGGTGCCCGAGGCGCCACCTGTCGAGTTCGGCCCTGAGCACAAGACCGCGCCGGCCGCCTTCCATCTCATCGACATGCTTCGCGCGCTCCCAGAGGCCTACGTCGTGGTCATGGCCTACCGCAACTTCACCTCGGGCCCCGACGGGTCCATCGAGCATGTCCGGAGCGAGTTCGACTATGCGCGCCAGGCCGGCGCGGCGTGCGGGATCGTGGTCGGCCAGGAGTTCGGTCAGGTGTATCCCGAGAAGGTCAGCTTCTGGTGGGCGGGCCGTGCCGCCTTCAGGCAGGCGGCCGAGGAGATCGCCGGGGCCTACGGCCAGCGCCCGCAGTTCCGCGGCCTGTCGGTCAACGACATGAACGCGTACCAGGCCGCCAGGGAGTAGCCGGCGGCAGCAGCGTCTCGGTCACCGGCCCGCGCTCGCCGGGTCCAGGCGTGGGGGATCGCCGGACCCGGCGAGCTGCTCGGGTTGGGGTGGGACCGGCAGCCAGGGAGTCGCCTCTCGACCCGGTCACCGGCCCGTGCCCCGCCGGGTCCGGCCAGGTCGCGCCGGCCCGGCGTCTCAGCCATCACCGGTCGAGGTGATGGGCTCGTCCGCGGGTGTCTGAGCGAGGGTGGTGATGCGCTGGCGACTGCGTGCCGCGTCCAGCAACGCCAGGTCGACCAGCAGGCTCGCCAGCGGGAGCACGACCACAGCGGTGAGCACGAGCGTCGACGTAGGGATCATTCGCGTGCGAGTTCCTGGTTCCGGGGACGCATGGCCAAGGCACCTTGCCGCAGCGTTGGCCGTCTCGACTACCCAAACGGGGACCTCGCCGTGGCAGGGGTCCCCGTGCGGGGACCCTCGCGGTGAGCGAGTGTGCGAAACTCCTGCGGTTGCCACTCGTCACAAAGAGGACCACCGTGGCAGATCGACCGCCGAACCTCGTGCAGCTACGGCGCCGAGCGGGTTGCAGCGAGAGCCAGCTCGCGGAGCGAATCAACTCGCTGGCCGGTGCCGACGGCCACAACACGGCGTGCAACAAGAACCGGATCAGCTACTGGGAGAACGGGCATTGCCGTCCGAGCCCGTTCTACGAGTACTACTACGCGCGGGCGCTCGGTGTTCGCGCCGACGAGCTCGTCTATCCCGTACCTCGGCACAAGTCGAGAAGGAGCGCTCTCCGGCCTGCCCCGCCGCGCTCGCCAGCCGCCGAGTGGCTCCCGACCGGCATGGCGCTCCAGCTCCCGGAACGGCGGTTCACTCCATCCGGTGCCGACGGAGCGCCGTGGGAGTCCACGGGCGGGCCGGAGGCCGCCGAACAGGAGGCGGTCGTGGCGGCGGCGCATGAGTCGAGCGAGCACGCCGCGGCCGCGGAGTCGGTGAGCCTGGGAGCGGCAACCCTCGAACAGTTCCACGACGACGTCGTCAGTCTCGCGAGCGCGTACGTCTGCACCCCGCCGTTTCCGGTCCTCCGTGAAGCGTCAAGAGTTCGGAACCGCGCGTACCTGTTGCTGAGCCGGGCGCAGCGGCCACGGCAACGACGCGACCTGTACCTGGTTGCCGGGCAGCTCTGCGCGCTCCTTGCAAGCGCCAGCTTCGACCTGGGGTATCCCGACGCGGCTGCCGCGCAAGCTCGCGCCGCCTGGACCTACGGCATGCTCGCCCAGCACGACGAATTGCGGGCCTGGGCCGCCGGGATGCAGGCGACGATCGCCCTGTGGGCAGGGCGACCGCAGGAAGCGGTCGACCGGATCGATGTCGGACTGGCCAGCGCCCCTCGCGGCAGCCCGCGGGTGCGGCTGTTGTGCATCCAGGGCCGTGCGTGGGCGCGGCTGGGGAGCAGGGCCAACACCGAGAAGGCGCTCGCGGCCTGCCGTACCGAGCGGGAGCGCGCCGACGGCCGGAACGAGCTGCACGACCACATCGGCGGCGAGTTCGGCTTCACCGAGGCGAGGCAGGCGTTTTGCAGCGGCAGCGCCTACCTCCAGCTCGGCAACGTCGGCCGGGCACTCGAGGAGTGCGAGCGAGCGGTCCGCCTCTATGAGGCAAGCCCGGCGGGGGAGCGCTGGTACGGAGCCGAGTGCAGCGCCCGCACCGACCTGGCCGCCACCCGCCTCCTGCGAGGCGAGCTCGACGGGGCTCGCGAAGCGCTCGCGCCGGTGTTCGCCCTGCCGCCGGACAAGCGGGTCCAGGGCCTGGTGAAGCGGCTCGGCAACGTGCAGCGGCTGCTCAGCCAGCCGCTCTACGTCACCTCGTCCGACGGGCGACACCTGGGTCAACAGATCGAGGGGTTCGCCGCCGGCGCCGTCTCTCGTGCATTGCCTGGTACGGCTGTCCCGCCGTCCTAGCTCCGGCCCTGATCGGCCCGCGCCTCCCACAGAGCAAGAAGCTGACGCTCCCGTTCGGGACTGGGGCCGTGCTGGGCCTGGCGGTCGTAGGGTGCTGGTCCGCCGCCCTCGCCCATCCAGGCCCAGGTGTCACGGACCGTCTCCGCCAATGGCCGGCAGGTCAAGCCGGCCGCCCTGGCCATGGTCGTGTCCACGTCCCAGGTGCCCTCGTGCACGCGCCACAACGGGATCTCGGTCCACTGGCGAACACCCTGCTCGACCAGGAACTCGTCGTCGACCCACACTAGCCCGCCGTCGGAGTTGGTGGCGTGGGCGCAGTGTGCGAGCATCGACCCGAAGGTCGCATGCTCCTTGGGTGCCGCCACGTTGAACGCTCCCGCTTGGCCGGACTCCGCCAGGTCCAATGCGAACCTGGCCACGTCCCGTACGTCGATTGGCTGGATCGAGCGATCGGGGTTCCCCGGACCCAGCACCCGGCCGCCACGCGCCATCCGGCCTAGCCACCAGGTCAGCCGCCCGACGTTCTCGTGCGGGCCGAGGATCACGCCGGGGCGCAGGACCAGCGCACGGTCCCCGAAGATCTCGACAACCGCCCGCTCGCAGCCCGCCTTGTAGGTGCCGTACTGGGTCGCGCTCCAGCTCGCCTCGTCGGCGGCCGATCCGCCCACGTCCGGCGAACCCTCATACACCGGTGATGCTTCGCTGATGCCCTTCGCCGGCCAGTCCGGGTAGACCGAGATGGTGGAGAGGAACACGTATCGTTCGGTACGTCCGACCAAGGCCCGCGAAGCATCCCCCACGACACGCGGCACGTAGCCGCTGGTGTCCACCACAAGGTCCCACGAGCGCCCGGCGACCAGCCGGTGTAGGTCGTCCGACGACTCACGATCCCCATGGACCGCCTCGACGCCCGCCAGGTCCACGCCGGTCTGGCCCCGGTTGAAGGTCGTGACCTCGTGGCCTCGCCTCAGCGCCTCCTCGACGATGGCGCGACCCACGAACCGCGTGCCGCCCAGCACCAGCAGCCTCATGGGTCGCAGCCTACAGGCCTAGGAGTCGGGCGACGGGCTCGCTACCGGTCTTGGCTGGCGATCGGAGCGCCAATCAGGGTAGGCTCCATCCGAGATATTCGATACGATCAGGCTCTACGAGTATCTTGGGGGGTTAGGGATGCGGCGTGCCCTGGTCACGGGCATCTCCGGGCAGGACGGCTCCTACCTTGCCGAGCTGCTGCTCGGCAAGGGCTACGAGGTCCACGGCATCGTGCGGCGCGCCTCGTCGTTCAACACCGGCCGGCTCGACCACATCTACCAGGACCCGCACGAGCCGGGACCGCGCCTGCAGCTCCACTACGGCGACCTGACTGATTCCGTCGCCCTGGTCAACCTGATCCGGGAGGTCGCGCCCGACGAGGTCTACCACCTGGGCGCCCAGAGCCACGTGAAGGTGTCGTTCGAGATCCCCGAGTACACCGGGGAGTCGACCGGGCTCGGCACCACCCGGCTGCTGGAAGCGATCCGCGCCTCCGGCATCGAGACCCGCTTCTACCAGGCGTCCTCGTCGGAGATGTTCGGCGCGGCCCCGCCGCCGCAGGACGAGCTGACCCCGTTCCACCCGCGCAGCCCCTACGGCTGCGCCAAGGTCTACGCCTACTGGACGACCGTGAACTACCGGGAGGCCTACGGGCTCTACGCGGTCAACGGGATCCTGTTCAACCACGAGAGCCCGCGGCGGGGGGAGACCTTCGTCACCCGCAAGATCTCCCGCGCGGTGGCGCGCATCAAGGCGGGCCTGCAGGACCGGCTGTACCTCGGCAACCTCCAGGCGCGCCGCGACTGGGGCTACGCCCCGGAGTACGTCGAGGCGATGTGGCGGATGCTGCAGCAGGACCGGCCCGCCGACTACGTGATCGCGACGGGGGAGAGCCACACCGTCCAGCAGTTCTGCGAGGTAGCCTTCGCCCACGCCCAGCTGGACTGGCGCCGCCACGTGCTCGTCGACCCCGCCTACTACCGGCCCTCCGAGGTCGACGAGCTGTGCGGCGACGCCAGCAAGGCCGCCGCCGAGCTCGGCTGGAAGCCCCAAACCGGGTTCGAGGAGCTGGTGCGGCTCATGGTGGACGCCGACGTCGCCCTGCTCGCCGACGAGCTGGCGGGTCGCACGGTGAGGGTCGACCGCTGATGGACGTCAAGGACGCGAAGATCGTCGTCACCGGCGGCACCGGCTTCCTCGGCCGCCACGTCTGCGACGAGCTGGCCCGGGCCGCCGCCAAGGTCGAGCCGGTCGGCCGGGCCCGTTACGACCTGCGGCGCCGCGCCGAGATCGACCGGATGCTGGCGGACATCCGCCCGGACGCGGTCGTCCACCTGGCCGCCGTGGTCGGCGGGATCGGCGCCAACCGCGCCCACCCCGGCCAGTTCCTCTACGAGAACGCGATCATGGGCCTGGAGCTGCTGGAGGCCTGCCGGGTCGCCGGCGTGGCCAAGACCGTCGTGGCCGGCACGGTCTGCGCCTACCCCAAGCACACCCCGGTGCCGTTCCGCGAGGAGCACCTCTGGGACGGCTACCCGGAGGAGACCAACGCCCCCTACGGCCTGGCCAAGAAGCTCCTGCTCGCCCAGGCCCAGGCCTACCGGGCCGAGTACGGCATGAACGCCGTCTACCTGCTGCCGGTGAACCTCTACGGCCCCGGCGACAACTTCGACCTGGAGACCTCCCACGTCATCCCCGCGATGATCCGCAGGTTCGCTGAGGCCCGCGCCGCCGGCACCCATTCGGTCACCCTCTGGGGCGACGGCAGCCCCACCCGCGAGTTCCTCTACGTTGAGGACGCCGCCCGGGCGTTCCGCCTCGCCTTGGAACGGTACGACGGCCCAGAGCCGATCAACCTCGGGTCGGGCGAGGAGATCTCCATCAGGGACCTCGCGGGCCTGATCGCCGAGGCAGTCGGCTACGACAGTGAGGTCGTCTGGGATACGGCCATGCCCAATGGTCAGCCCCGCCGCGCGCTGAACATGACGCGGGCCGTGCACCATCTCGGCTTCGCCGCGTCCACCCCGCTGAAGGAGGGCGTCCTACAGACGGTGGCCTGGTACGGGGCGGCTGCCTCGAGGCACGAAGGTCGGTATGGCGGCACTTGACCGCTTCGCGGTTGCGGCCCTCTCGGGTACCTCGCCGGTGGCCCGCTACCTCCGCCCAATCGTCAACCGGATGGTCCCTGACGCTGCTATGCCGGTGACCGTCCTGTCTGGCGCGGCCAGAGGGTGCCGGCTGGTGATCAGGCCGCGGAAGGAGAAGTTCTACTGGACGGGCGTGTACGAGCCGCACCTGCAGCGGGCGATTCGACAGCTGCTCCAGCCAGGACAGACCTTCTGGGACGTCGGTGCTCACATCGGATTCTTTGCGGTGATCGCCAGCCGTGCCGTGGGAGCATCGGGCCAGGTTCACTGCTTCGAGCCGATGGACGACAACCGTGAGCGGCTCGGTCGGACGGTGGCCCTGAACGGCCTTGCCAACGTCACCATCAGCGACCTCGCCGTCGGCGGCGAGAGCGGCCACGCCACGTTGTACCCGCACGAGCACAGCCAGATGTGGGCCCTGGGCGGTCACCAGGTCCAGAACGGCCAAGAAGGCGTGCCCGTCAGGGTATGCAGCTTGGACGACCTGGCGGCCAAGTTCGGCGACCCTCACGTCGTCAAGGTCGACGTCGAGGGTGCAGAGCTCGAGGTGCTTCGCGGAGGAACGCGGCTGCTCCGGCGGGCCCGGCCCGTCATGCTGGTCGAGATGTCCAGCGAGCAGGTCCTCGCTCAGGCTCATGATGAGCTGCGCTTCTGCACCTTCAGGCACCTCGGTGCCAACCACTGGCTGGTCCGTCCCACCTCGTCCGTCGATCACCGATGAGACCCGCCCTGCGGCCCACGACGCGAAGGCTCATCAACAGCAGGCTGGGCCAGACGGTCAAGCCCAACATTACCCGGCTGGTCGGCCGGCTCGGCTTCGAGCTGGTCCCGGTCAATCGCGACGACAGGCAGCACTTGATCGACGTGCTGAAACGCTCGTCAATCTGCACGGTCTTCGACATCGGCGCCAACCAGGGGCAGTTCGGGGCGCTTCTGCGGCGCCTTGGGTACACCGGGGGCATCCTCTCGCTCGAGCCGATGGACGCCGCCTTCGGGCGGCTGCGGCAGCAGGCCCGGAGAGATCCGCCTTGGGAAGTGCGCAAGGTTGCAGTCGGCAACGAGTCAGGGCAGGTCGCGCTCAACGTCGCAAGGAATTCCACAAGCAGCTCGCTGCTGACGATCAATGAGCTGCACCTCGACGCCGAGCCCACCAGCCGTACCGCACGGGTCGAGATGGTGAGCGTCAAGCGACTCGACGAGATCGAGGCCGAGCACGAGACCCTGCTGCCGCCGTACTTCCTGAAGATCGACGTCCAAGGGAACGAACTGGCCGTGCTCGACGGCGCACGAGCGACGCTGTCCCGCACCTCGGCCGTTCGGGTCGAGACCTCGTTGCGCCAGCTCTACGAGGGCGCTCCGACCATCGGATCGGTTCTCCACCGACTCGACGAGGAGGGCTTCGTGCCCGTTGGACTCGAGACCGCCTTCGAGGACCCTCGGACAGGTGACACGCTGCAAGTCGACGTCGTCGCCTGTCGTAGGGAGCTGCTCTAGCCAACGGTGGTTGCGGAGGCACTGATGATCGACAGCTGGTTGTTGAAGGCCGAGGTCAAGCTTTCGTCTTCGGCAATGCGCGCACGACTGCTCCGCGAGCGGCGCCGTTGCCAGCAGCGCGGATGGAAGGTTCCCGCCGCGAAGGAGGTGCTCAGGGCGCCGCAGGGGTACGAGCTGTTGCTGATGTGCCAACGCTTTCTCGGTCGGCCCGCTCCAACTGCGCTGATCGACGTCGGTGCCAACACCGGCTACTGGGCTGAACGCTTCCTGCGCTACATCCCGGCGACGTACGTCGGCATCGAGCCGGACCCGCGGGCCTTCACCGAGCTCAGCCAGCGGTTCCCGAAGGAACAGCTGATCAACGCGGCGGCAGGAGGCCATCCTGGGTCGGTTGTCCTGCACATGACCGAGCTGTCCGCGTACTCCACCGTCAGCGCGTACCGTGACTTCGCCTCGCGCAACGTCAGGACTTCGGACGAGGTCGCCGTCGAGCGCGTCACCTTGAACCAATGCGTGCGTCTTGCTCCGGGCACGCGGGCTGTGGTGAAGGTCGACGTTCAGGGCGCCGAGTCCGAGGTGCTCGATGGCGCCACGAACCTCCTGCCAGCGGTGGACCTGCTGCTGCTCGAAGCTCCCCTGTTCCCGCAGACGGAGCTCACGAACGATCTGGGGACCCTCAGCGCGATCGTGCGACCGTACGGATTGACGCCCATCTACTTCTGCCGTCCGGGGCTCGACTTCGACCGCTACACGGTTCCGGTGGAGCATGACGTGATCTTCGGCCGTCTCGATGGGCGGAGCTGGGATGGTTGCCTCAACCGGTAGCCATCACCGATCGCTACCGGCGATTGGGACGGCACGATCGAGGATTCGGGACGCGCCTCGCCATGCAGGCACGTAGAGCACGACGTCGGTGAGGAAGAGGGCCAAGGGCACCGCCACGAGGCCAAGTCGAGACAGCAGCAGCTTAGTGGCGACCACCGCCAAGAGGCAGGAGCCGGCGTAGAGGATGCCGAGAAGGTGATGCTGGTTGCGGGCGATCAGCGGGAGTGACCACGACAGCCAAGGAAGATCGGCGATCACGGTCATCGACATCGCCACCATCAGCGTGACGGGAGCCTGGATCTCACCATCGGTCCAGATATCGAGGATGGTGTCTCCCGCGGCCGCCAAGGTCACGGCGCAGAGCCCGCCGATCAGGAGGGTTGTGACGAGGCTCAGGTTCATGAGTCGCCGAGCGCCATCCCTGTCCTCCCGCGCAAGCGCGGCGGTCATCTCGGGAAGAACACCATTGTCGATGACGCTGGCAATCTGCCTCAGCAGGTTCGCGAGGATCCTCAGCGCATTGAGGGTGACCACCGCCGTCGGGCCCAGCTCGACGGCGGTGGTCACGACCATTCCCTGAACCGCCAGCGCGTTCCCTACCGGGAAGGCAAGGAACGCAAGTCCGGGCATCACCAGCTCGCGAGCATCCGCCAGCCGAGCGGCCCGGTAGCCCAGGGTCAGTTCGGGCACCACCCTCCGCAGGGCAAGCAGGTAGAAGACGTGGCCGAGTATGCGCGCAACGAGCAGGACACCGGCTGCCGCCACCGGGCTGTGGCTCCACAGTGCGGTCAACGCGGCCGCTAGGAACTCCGCGAGCCGAACGGAGTTGGCGAGCATGATGCCAACGGGGAATCGACCCCCTGCTCTGAAACAGCCCTCGACAAAGGACGACTGAAGCGTGACCAGGGTGTATCCGACGAGCAGCAGCAGGATCGACCGTGCGCTACCACTTGGAATCGCCTGCACGGGAACGTGGGCGAAAGGGAGGAGCCAGAGCAGCGCCAGGGCAACGGGAAGGATGACCACCGACAGCAACGTCACCGCCAGCCACGAGCTGCGCATGGTACGTCGTGCATGAGCAACCTGGCCCACGGCGAACTGGCGGGTAGCGTGGGTCGAGCTGACGGACGCGAGTCCGAGATCACCAAGTGACAGGTACATGGGAATGGCGGAGAGGACCAGCCAGTCACCGTAGACGGTTGCGCCGAAGCCTCCAAGGTACGCGGGAACGGACACGACCTGGATGAGGATGCTGACCGCGAGACCGACGCCGTTCGACGCGACGCCCGTCGATGCCTTCCCCAGCCCTAGCGGGCGCAACGGGGAGCCCCTGGCAGCACACGGACGATTGGCTTCCGGTCACGCATCCGCGAGCAGGCTCCGGTAGAGTTCGGCGACCCGTTCCCCGTACGAGCCTGGCTCATATTCCTTCCTGACCGCGAGTGCGTTGCTCCGCCCAATCTCTCGCACCCTGCCGACGTCGGCCCGTGCCTCCTCGATCGCGTGCGAGAGCTGCGCCACGCTGCCCGGCTGGACGAGGCGGCCGTGGACGCTATCGCGCACGATCGAGCCCGCATTGGGGGTGGTGATCACGTAGCAACCCACCGCCATCGCCTCGAAGATGACCCGGGCCGAGCCTTCCGCCAGCGTGGGGAGCACGAAGGCATCAGCGCGGGCCATCTCCAGCGCAAGCCGGCGTCGATCGAGTCTCGGCGACAGGCGTACGTTCGGGAGGGACTCGAGCCGACGGCGATGCTCCGGCAACCGACGATGCCAGTCGCCCACCACGTGCACCTCGAGACCCGAGCTGGGAACATTGCAGAGAGCCATTGCCAGGACGTGCGAGCCCTTGCGCTCCTCCATCGTCCCCGCGGCCAGCAGGCGGAGTGGGCCCTGAGGGGACGTCGCTGAACGATGGTCCGGCAGGTTGCCAAGCGCGTCGAGGAACGTCCTGTCGGGCCCCAGGTAGATGACTCGCGTTCGATCGCGTGGGATCCCGGCCCGGACGAAGGTCTCCTGGACGAAGTCGCTGTTCACCACGACGACGTCCGCAAGGGCCAGGTCCGCTTCGACGGTCCTCCAGAAGGAGTTCATCGTCTGCGGGCCGGGACCGGCGGGCAGACGCCCACCGTTCCCCAAGAGGTGCTCGAGGAGAGCCGGGTGAACGATGCTGTGGTCACACACGACCTTCATGCCGAGGTCACGAGCCGTGTGCGCGCTCGGACCACCAAAGCCGGATCGATAGTGAAAGACGTTCCCCCTCATCCGCGTCCTCAGGAGGGCTGTAGCCACGTTCTGGTAGCGGACGAGAGAGGCTCGCGCGACAGCGGACTGCCACGGATCCGGCACGCCAAGTCGCCACAGCAGATGTGACACCTGGCAGAGGACTTCTCCGGACCAGATCGGCCAGACCATGCCGGCCGGCACTGGCACGCGTCGAGCATCGTAGCGGCGATAGGTTCCGTAGCGGCTCCAGAGCTTGTGCCCGGACGCGCCGTTTCGAGGGTACGCGCCCGTTATCAGGCTCGTGAGCAGGCCACTGGCGTGCAGATCCGCCGCCAGCTGGGCCATATGGAACTGAGAGTATCCATTCGAGATGACAACCTGGGGCACCACGACGTTCATGAGCTTGGAGTCTCCGCCATGATCGTCATCTGGCGGTCACTGGTGCTCCCAGGGCTCTCTCCCATTCCAGGTGACCGATGAGCGACTGCGCCCACCGTTCTGGTGTGTAGCGATTGGCGACGTCGGCGCTCCGCCGGCCCATCTCGCGCCCTTGCGTATCGTCCATCAGGTGAAGCCGTCGCATCGCCAGTGCAAGGCTCGTGACCGACCCGGGCTCGACGATGAGGCCGTTCCAGTGGTCCTCGACGAGCGAGGGCACGGCGCCGCAGACACTGGAGCAGATGATCGGCAACCCAGCCGCGCAAGCCTCATGGATCACCACCCCCCACGGCTCGAAACGACTGGGTAGCACGAACGCGCCGGCGCGGTGGAAGACACGCGGCAGGCCCGATGGTTGCACGAAGCCAAGGTGCTCGACGCCCGTGGCGGCGCGTACACGGTCGACCAGAGGACCCGTGCCGCAGACCGTGAGGCCCCAAGGCGCTGGTACGGCGGATCGGTACTCGGCATAGGCGTCCACGAGGACGTCCACACCCTTCTCGGGCACCAGCCGGCCGACGAAGAGGAAGCCCCGTTCCTCGGACGATTGGTCCTCAACTGGAGCCAGAAAGGCCGAGACATCTCCGCTGTAGCTTCCCCGCCAGATGGCGTCCTGGCGAAATCCCAGCTTGCTCGCGAACTGCGCCGCACGATCACCAGGCACCAGTGCGCGATCGTATGCCGGCCTGAGAAGCCATGGGCTCACCAGAATCCCCAGCCGCTGTCGAGGCGTCCCCAGCCACTGGTTGTCCATCGCGAGGATCCGAAGGGCCCTCGATCGGCGAGCGACCCGGCGGTACGCCGTGACGTGCCACGAGCACACGATCAACACGTCAGGTTGAAGGCGGTCGTGTAACGCCCGGAGATCGAGGTCTGGGGTCAGTGAGTAGCTCATCGCGGCCAAGGGAGCGACCTCACCGTCGTGGAAGGCCGCGCTCGAGCTCGGCGGCATGTACACCACATGGAGGTCGACCGCTTGCGCCCAGCCGAGGTTGTCGAGGCAGGCCCGCATGTAGCCGGACAGGTGCGTCCAGAGGATGAGAACTCGCATCCTATGCCGTCCGGATGCTGATGGACCGTGCCGTCCTGACCCGGTCGTAGAGCCGATGGACCAGGTTCCTGGTTCGAAGGAACGCACGGGCCGAACGGAGGACGAGCTCGTCGCTCGCACGCCATTGCCGCTTGATCGCCTTCCCGGCGATGCGCCGATGGTCGGCCCAGTACTGCCTGCGAAGCCTGTGTGAGCCGGTGATGGAGTCCGGATGAATCTCGAACAGGCCCCAGTCCTCAGCCACGTGCACCAGCTGGCCACCGGACAGAGCGATGTCGACTAGGAGCTCCCCATCCCAGCAGGTATGGTTTGACTCGTTGAATTTGATCGAGCCCAGGAGGGCTCGATGAATGAAGGTGGCCTGCTGCACCACGGTCGCCATCCCGTACGCATAGCGACGAGGGCTGAAGCTGGTGCTGCGGAAGGGACGCACCCTACCGTTGCCTCGAGACTTGAACCCATCTCCGTAGATCACCGAAGCGCCCTGGTGTCGCTGGAAGGCGCGCGCCACGCGATGGAGAGTCCCAGGCAAATAGGCGTCATCGGCGTTCAGGCAACCGATGATGTCGCCTGTGGCCATGCCGAGTCCCTTGTTGAGCCCATGAGCGGGCCCGCGGTCAGTGGCAAACACCAGGTGAGCGGGAACATCGGCCAGTCTCTGCGCCAGGTACTCGCGAGAGCCGTCCGTTGAGCCAGGGTCGATCGCGATGTATTCGAGCTCCGGCCAACCTTGGTCCAATACGGACTCTACAGCTCTTTCGAGATAGGCCCGTTGATTGTAGGAGAGCGTAATGATGGAAAACTTGGGTGTCGTAGGCGGTGCGGTCTCCATCCTCATCTCCTCGAAAGCAAGAGTAGTATGCCTAGGGGTATGGTTAACCGCCGGTCTGCTCCAAACGGGGAGAAGAGCACGTCCCAGGCCAGTGCCATGGCTATGAAGATCTTCAGCGGTGCCAAGACTCCGCCATATTGAATTGCATGAGTGCAGCCGCGCCACAGCAGTACGAGGAAGAAGAGCCAAAAAGGAACCGCCAGGACTCCGGTGTCGACCCACATTCCGAAGATGCAGGAGTGTGTCGGGAGCAAACCCATCTGGTCATCGACGAGGTCTAGATATTCATACCCCCAGCCTTCCAGCTTTGCCACGCCGGCGTCCCGGATCTGAGAGGAGCCTTTTGCGAATGAGCCGTGCCCGACAATGGGTGATTCACGGATCGCCAAGGAGGAAAACACTATCTGGTGTCGTCCTCCCAGGAGGAAACTGTATCGCCCTTTCGATTGCATCTCGTACTTCAGCTGGGCCGACGCGCCCAACCAACCCGATGCAGCAAGTGACGCGTAGAGGTACGAGCCCATGAGCGCAGCGAGGCCACCCAGTAGTAATATGGTCAAGACGCGGCCACGGCTGGCGGTGCCAGTTGAGCTTCGGTCTCCGTTCACAATGGTCGTAAGGAAGCTCGAGATAAGGCCGACCCCCGCCAAGCTTCTCGCCCCGAGGAGAAGATTCAGCACTGCCATGGCTCCCAAAATACAAAAGGGGCCCAATCGGTGTCGTCGTATCCGTGCGTTGCAGGCGATGACGGTGGCCAGCGTGGTGAGAGGGTAGGCGAAACCGAACTTCCACGGCATGGTGTGCGCATATACGGTGGGTGCCAAGAAGTAGCCGGTGATCTGGCTGGCAACGAGGCCCAGGAAGGCAGTGCGCACACGGGTCGCATCAACACCCACCAGCAGGTACAGGCCGAGCAGGTTCAGGCCTGTAAAAAGGATCCGAGCCCACCCCCGAGCATAGTCTACGAATGCGCTCTCCCGGTAGATGTCTGTGAATATCTGGCCGTACAGCCACAACGCGAGCAGAACAATAACAAGACCCAGTGGCTTCTCAAGGGTCAGACGCTTGTATCGAAGAACGTGAAGAATCACGATCACGGCCAAGATCAGCTCGACCACGAAGAGTTCGCCGATGAGGCGAATTCGTAGGAAGGAGAGCGCCGTAACCACGAACACCGCTATCGCGGTTGGCTGGGGCAGACGGCGCCGGATCGACGAACCAGGCCTGAACGGAGGCCGATCCGTCTCTGCCAGCCGGGCGGCCGGCGCGCCAGCGGTGGTTACCCTCATTGAGGTAGGCCAGAGCCATCCAGGAGGGCGCGATAGACCTGTTCGAGGCGGAGCGCAGCCTTCTCCCACGAAAAGCGCTCGGAGGCTAGGCGCCTGGCCGCGGCGCTCATCGCCAGTCGTCGCGCCCCGTCCCGGAGCAGGGCGGTCAGCTCCTGGGCCCACTCGCCTGGCTCGAGGCCCGGGACCACGACGCCAGCACCTGCCGCCCTGACCTCATCGGCGATCGCGACGTTCTCACTGACCACGACTGGGAGGCCTGCGCTCAGCGCTTCCGCCACCGCAACTCCGAAGCTCTCGTTCTCGCTGGGCAACGCAAAGATGGCGGCCCCCGCGAAGGCTAGCTGCTTCTCTTCTCCCAGGAGCAGTCCAGAAAATCGGACGGCACGCTCTAGGCTGAGTGATGCGACCAGATGCCGGTAACCGTCGAGCAGTCCATCCGTGTCCGGTCCGACGACGTGGAGCCGTGCGGCGGGGATTTCCCTCACGACTTGTACCCATGCGTGCAGGAGAACGTCGAGGCGTTTCTTGGGTGCCAAACGAGCGAGGAAGAGTACCTCTGGTCCTTCCGTGACGGGAGAGGAGCTACACGCCGTCGGCAATGCCCCCAATGGCAGAACGAACTTTCTCGACTTCGGCGCCATGCTGATTCGAGCGGCCTCCGTCTCTGTCGCCAGCACGAGAGCATCCGCGTTCTTGACCGTGCCGCTCAACAGTTCGAAGAGCGCCTTCACTTGGGAGCTCTTGGCCATGTGGTAGGGCTCAAGACCACCGTGGGGTTGTACTACGTACGGCTTGTTAAAGATCCGGCAGTACATGGTGGCAACCAGGGAGGGCCAGGCGTTTACGTAGTGGACGTGCACGATATCTGCCCGCCGCACGTATCGGTACAGGGATACAGTCATTCCGATTGAGGTATTCATACGACGGGGCCAGTGAACTCGGAAGAATCGCACGGCTCCGATACGAACCTGTTCGTTGGCGGACAGACGGCCGTCCCGCCCGTCGGCATCCGTGGAGCAGATGATGCATGCCACGCCGCGGTTTCGGAGGGCGCGGTTGATGGCCATGATGACGACGCTTGGCCCGCCATCGCGAGGGCCCACGGAAGGCGTCACCTGCAAGACCCGTAGATGCTTGGCATGACGGTCGCGACGCGTGGTCCTCATGGTTCTCCGGCCCTCGAAGTCAGCGCTGGCGTCGGGAGGAGGTGAGCCGTGTGGGGCGCGTGTAAGGACGGTGAGTCAGGCGCTCGACGAGCGACGCCCACTGTGGAAGAGCCCTCTGGGCATCGAGATGCTCCCTGCACCAGGCCGCCCCGCTCCTTCCGAGGCGCTCTCGGAGCGAGGAATTGTCGGCCAGGTCACAAAGCGCCTTCAGCATCGCGGCCGGCGTCTCGGGAGCACAGATCACCCCCGCCATCGCCGCGCGCAGCTCAAGGGCCGCCTCGCTGTCGGAATGAATGGCCGCTACCACGGGCCGTCCTGACGCCATGTATGAGGTGAGCTTGCTTGGCAGGGACATGCTGGTCACCGACGCGCGTTGGTTGAGAAGTAGGACGTCGGCCGCAGCGAGGACACTCGAGAAGAGACCTACGGGCTGCACAGGAAGAAACCGAAGATTTCGCAGCCCATAGCGCTGGGCGCGTGCCACTAGCAGCGACCGCTGGCTGCCGTCGCCCATCAAAACGAACAGCAGGCGGGGGTCAGCGCGCGCCGCCAAGCGGGCACACTCGATAATGTTGGTAAGTTCCTGTTTGAGACCCATGTTCCCGGCGTGGAGGCAGATCACGGCCTCCTGTGGGAGACCGAGGCGGCGACGGATGGCCGTCCGGCCGAGCTCGGGCTTCCGGATGTGCACCCAGTTGCGTACCCGATGGATCCGCTGTGCATCGACCCCCAGTGACTCGAGATAAGGACGGAAGCCCTCGGCGACGATGCCGACGGCCGCTGCATCTCGTGTCGCCCAGCCCTCGACGGCGCTGACCAAACCCGCTACACCGTGGCCGGTGACCCCGCTCTGCGTGGCTGCCGGAGCAGTTAGGTCCTGAAACACCAATCCATATGCGCAAGCGAAGCGACGTGCCGCTACGCGCGCGAGCACTCCACTGCTCAATGTCGGAATGACCGCCAGGATGGCGTCGGGCCTCGGCAGCCTGAGCGCGGTAAGGCCGGCGAGCAGGAAACTCGCCTCGTAGGTTGCGCGTCGCGGCGCTGACTGCCCGCGGGGGAGATAGGCTCGAACGCGCCGGACATCCACCTTTCCACGTAGCTCCCTATCGCGGAGCTTGCCGCGATACTCAGGAAAGACTCTCCAATGTGGATAGCTCGGCATCGCCGTCATCACGGTTACCTGGTGCCCCAGCATGGCCAGGTGCTCGGCGAGTCCCGTGGTATACGGTGCGATGCCGGTCTCTTCGGGCGCGTAGAAGATGCTAACGATGAGTATCCGCTTCCCATCGACCGGAGCGGCCATCATCGAGTCCTTGAGTGAATGCGGCGATGACGGCTGGCCCGGCCGATATCCGCTCGCTGCACACCTGCGCCGTCGCCGCCTGGGTCGGGACTGCCGTTGACGGTTCGCCCGGCCTCGCCGTAATAGGCGTAATAGGCCGGCTGGTCGCCCTCGGTGACTGGCGTGGCATTCAATACCGTGCCAAAGATCGTCGCACCGGCCTTTGCGCAGGCGGTCTTTGCCGCCTGCACCTGATCCCGCGTCGTGATTCCCGTCCTGGCGACCAGCAGGATCCCGTCAGCGAACCGGGACACTACCATCGGGTCGGTGACCGGCAGGAGTGGCGCGCAGTCGATCAAGACGGTCTTATAGCCGGCCCGAAGCTCGGCCAATAGCTCCTCCATTCGGCGCGAGCCGAGCAACTCCGATGGGTTGGGAGGGAGTTGGCCGGAGGTGAGCACGGCCGGCAAGTCGGGGCCGAGGTGCTGGATCGCGTCGTGGGCACTCGTTTGGTCGAGCAGCACGGTGGTCGTGCCGACGCGCTGGTGAAGATCGAAGAGCTTGTGCAGGGTCGGCTTGCGTAGGTCGGCGTCGACGATTACGACCTGCTGGCCGGCCTGGGCTAGGGCGATAGCGAGGTTGGCGGCGACTGTCGACTTGCCATCCGCGGATGACGGCGAGGTGATGACGCAGCATAGGCTCTGGCGGTCGACGCCAAGGAAGGCAAAGTTCGTCCGCAGCTTGCGGAACGCCTCGGCGACGGCGGTCCTGGGCTGCTCAGCGACCGGGATCGGCTGCTTGCCGGCCTTGAATGGCGGGATGGTCCCGACCACTGGCGCGCCCGCGGCGACCTCCAGCTCCTCGGGGATCTTGATCGATTGGTCGAGGAACTCGCGCAGGCAGGCCAGACCCACCCCGAGCAGGAGGCCGAGCAGGAGGCCAAGGACCACGTTCCGCCTAGTCCGGGGCCTGATGGGCTCGGTTGGGGTGAGCGCGGGCTCCACAACGCTGATCCGGAGGGCCGAACCGCTCTGCAGTCGTGGGACGGCGTCGATGAACGCGCGAGCGACGCTGTTGGTCAGACGCTTGGCGCGGGCCGGTTCGGTGTCCTCAACGCTTAGGCCGATGAGCAGCGTGTCAGTGACAGGCTCAGCGTTGATCTTGGCCTGAAGCTGGCGCGGCGTAAACGGCTGGGGGTCGAGGTTCAGGGCAGCCTCGGCGGTGGCGCGTGACTGGAGGATCTGAGCGAAGGACTTGACGAGCTGTTGGGATAGCAGCGCCCCCTCATACGCGGACGAGGTCCCGCCAGATGGGTCGGTCTTGGCCACCACGAGCAACTTCGCCGTGCCCTGGTAGACGGGCGTGGTCGCCAGCGACATGACCAGGGCGCTGCTGACGCAGAATACGGTGGCGGCCACGATGAGCCAGGCTCGCTTGCGAACGATTCGAAGGTAGTCACGAAGTTCCATGCAGCAGGTCAGACCCCTGATCGGAGGAGGACGGCCGGGATCGTGCGGAGAAGGATGAACAGGTCCATGGAGAGCGACCAGTTCTCGACGTAGAACAGGTCGTAGCGGACCAGGTCGTCGAAGGGCAGGCGGTGGCGACCGGAGACCTGCCAGAGGCCCGTCAGGCCGGGCCGGACTCGGAGGCGGTTGCGGGCCCACGGGTCGGACAGGTCGACCTCATAGGTCGGCAAGGGCCTGGGGCCGACCAGGCTCATATGGCCGCGGAGCACATCGAGGAGCTGGGGCAACTCGTCGAGACTCCAGGCGCGCAGCACCCGGCCGACTGAGGTCACCCGGGGGTCGTGGTGGAGCTTGAAGATCGGGCCGTCGGTGTCCTTCTGGGGTTGGAGACCCTGCAGGCACGACTCGGCGTCAGCGACCATCGAGCGGAACTTGTGCATGTGGAAGACCTGCCCGCCCCTACCGACGCGACGCTGGCGGAACAGCACCGGCCCTGAGCTGCTGAAGCGCACGGCCAAGCCGCAAGCGAGCAGGACTGGGGCGAGGACTAGGACCAACAGCCCGGCGACGACCATGTCGAAAGCCCGCTTGAGGGCCTTCTGCCAGGGGGTGAGCTCAGCTGGGCGCAGACCGAGGACGGGAACGTCGTCGAACCGCTGCACCGCGACCCGACTGGCGGCCACGCCAAGCACCCCGGTCGACAGGTGCAGGTCGACGGGGAGTTCCTGAAGGTCGCGGTAGACCCGCTCGGTGGTCTCGGTGGCGACCGACCCGCCGGCGACCAGTACCGCGTCGGCATGGTACGTGCCGACGGCGTCGCGGACCGCGGAGGCGGGGCCGACCACCTCGGGTAGGCCGGCGGCGACCGGGCCGGGTGGCCGGGCGTCGTCGAGGAACCCGACAACCTGGAAGCCAAGCCAGCGGGCGCGGGTGACGGCCCGGCAGAGGTCGCGGCCCTCGCGGCCTGCGCCGACGATCAGCAGGCGGCTGACCAGGATCCCGGAGTTGCGCATGGCACGGAGGATCAGCCGGTAGCCGAGGCGGGTGGCGAGCACGGCCAGGGTGCAGCCGATCCAGGTGGCGAGCACCCACGACCGTTGGGTGGGGACCTTGAGCACGAAGGCGGTGAAGGTGGCGGCCACCGTGCCAGTGGCGACCGCTTGGAGGATGAGCTTGAACTCGTCGGCGGCGTTGACCAGCCGGCGGGCGTCGTACAGGCCGGCGTTGGCGAACAGCGCCAGCCAGATGAGGATGGCCAGGCCGTTGAAGACGGTGACCGGGCCGAGGGGCTGGACGAGGCCGCCCAGGGCCAGCAGGGCCTGCTGGATGCCCTGGGCGACCATCAGTCCGAGCAGCAGGGCGCCCACGTCGCCGAGGAGCCGGCAGGCGAGCACCTGCCTGCGGATGTCCGGCTCGGCCACGGCGGGCCGCCCGGCTCCCGCTGCGTGCGGGAGCCGGGCCTCGAGGAGAGCAGCGTCAGGGTGCCCCATGGTCATCGTGGTTGCTTGCTCAGGATCGGCGACGCCGGCCGACGGTGACGCTGGCCAGCAGCAACGCGATCCCGGCCACCAGCCCCGCCCAGATGGCCAGGTTGCTACTGCTGGTCCCGGTATCGAGCGGCTGGCGCTCGACGGCCGACTCGGTGGTGTCCGCGTCGAGTATCTGCAGCTCGGTGGCGCCGGCCGAGCCGGCGTCGCAGGCGGCCCAGAGGCGGTGCCTGCCGGCAACGGTCCCACGCGGGATCGTCACCGTGCCGCTGAAGCCCTTGCCCTTGCTGCGCTGGTCGACGTTCATGACGACCGGCTCGCCGTCCAGCGAGGCGGTCGGGGTCCTGGTGGGGCAGTCGTCGCCGCTGACGGCGACCGTCTGGCCAGCCTGGACGACGCTGTGGGACACGTTGAGGGCGTCCGCCTCGGCAGGGTAGGGCTCCCGAACGCGGATGCTCTGCGACCCGACGAAGCGGCCGTGGCAGCGCGCGCTCACCACGTGCCTGCCCTCAGAGGTGTCCTCGGGGATCCGCACCCGCTTGTTGAACTTTCCTCGGCCGTTGGCCGTGGTGTGGGCGATCACGTCGCCGTCGAGCTTGATGGTGACGTGCGAGTGCGGCCGGCAGCCGCTGCCGGTGACCCTGACGAAGTCGCCCGCCTCGACGGTGCGCGGCGTGACGTTGAAATGGGAGCGAAGCACGGTGATCACGACGCGGCCGAGGCCGCGGCCGCTGCAGCTCGCGCGCATCCGGTGCTTGCCGGGGTCGGCGGAGTTGGGGATCTCGACGTGGTCGACGAACTTGCCGTTGCGGTCGGCCCGGTCGTCGTCGATCTGCATGCCGTCCAGATAGATGCGGACGAAAGCCCGGCTGTTGCAGCCCTTGCCGGAGGCCTTCACCACCTGGCCCGCTCGGACGGTCGTCGGGGACACGCTGAACGAGCGTTCCCGCTCGGCCAGGGCCGGTGCGGCGGTCAGGACGAGCGCGGCGGCCATCAAGGCCACTACCGCGGCGGACACCCTTCGCATGAAGCTCTCCCTTCGTGCGGGGACGGCGGGTCGTGATCGCGCGCTTCGACCGGGGAAGGAGCCTCGGCGGCGGACCGATGGGCGGCCGGGCCCGCTGGCGGCGAGCCCGGCCGGATGGGGTTAGGCGGTGCTGCGGCGGCGTCGGCGGACGGCCAGCAGGAGCAGGCCGCCGGCGACGATCAGGCCGGCGCCGATGGCCAGGCCAGGCACAACGTCGGCGCCGGTGAAGGGCAGGCCGCCGCTGGCGGCGACGACGCGGATGGTGGCCACGCTGAGCACCTCGCCGCCACTGATGGCGCTGAGGGTGTACACGCCGGGATCGGTGCTGGACGGGATGGTCACTGTGACGCTGAACGACCCATCGTCCTCGGCAGTAGTGCGGCCAAGAGTGACGGTGCCTTGGGCGAGCGGCCGGGAAGCCGCCACCAGCCGGGCGAGGGCAGGCCCGGCGGCGAGGACCTGGTGGCCGGCGCCGAGGCTGGACGAGACGCGGGTGAGGGTGACGGTGACGGTGGCGCCGGGTTCGGCGCCGTCGCCGGAGACGGTGATGCTCTCGCCCGGGGTCACGGTGGACTCGGAGACCGTGAGGCCCTCGTCGGAGCCGGGCGGGTAATCCTGGGCGTTGGCTGGGGTGGCGAACAGTGCGAGAACGGCTGCCAAAGCGAGCGCGGAAACGACCTTCCGCATGCGGATGTTCCTCCTTGTCGACCGGGACCTTGGGCCCCCCTGGGCGACGGCCGGTGCCGCTCCGCCACCTGGTTCCGGTAGGAGACCTCGGCACCATACATGCGGACCTTCAGCCCGACAAGTTCGATCCTGTCGAACCGCCCGTTTTTCGTAGGTCAGTCGACGGACGGGACCACAGGTACTTAGCTGCCCCGGATCATCTCGAACCTGAGCTCGCGCTCGCCGTCCAGCATCCCGGTCCACGTCGAGGTTGCGCCGTCGGCCCGGGCACCGGCTGGCAGGAGGGCGAACCGCCAGCCGGTCGGCGCTGTGACTTTGATCTTGACCTTGTCCGGCCAGACGGTGGCCTGGGGACGGAGCAGGAGGCGGTAGCGGAGGCGGTCGTCGCCGAGCCGCTCGGCGGCGGTGGGCCGCGTGAGCAGATAGGCCAACGTCGCCGAGTCGCCGGCGGCCACGCCGAGTGACTGGGTGAGAGCCAGCCCGCCGAAGTCCTGCTGCGCCTCGGCACCGACCTGGCGGCCGTCCAGGCTGGCCTTGGTGAAGCCATAGCCGCCGGCTACGTAGAGGGTCTGGATCTGCTCGTTGACGCCCTTGCGGAAGCGGGAGTCGTACGGCCCGACGATGTAGCGGGGCAGCCCGGCTACGGACACCTCGTTGTGGAGGGTCAGGGAGGCGGTGGCGGTGGCCGACCCGTCGGCCGCCAGGCGCACTCGCCAATCCAGGGTGCGGCGCAGGAACGCGTCGAGCTTGTTGCCGCCGGCGTTGACCCCGACCGCCATCAGGTAGTCGGCGCCGGCCGGGGCGGCCGCGCTGCCGCCGACGCCCATGCCCATCAGGGCCTTCTGGCTGGCCGGGTCGCGGCTGTAGATCTGCACGTGGCGGCCGCGGGCGGCGTCGGCAAGGCCTTGGATCAGCTCCACGGGATGCCTGGCCAGGGCGCGCCGGAATCCCTCGAAGGTCCCCCGCGCGACCTGTTCGAGGAACCGCCTGCGGGCCGCGTTGTCCGCCGAGTAACGGACGTAGGACTGGACCAGCGTCTCCTCGGCGACGTTGTCGGCGGTCAGGTATACCCCGCCAGCCTGGATCGGCCCGCTGGCCCGCAGCACCTGCGCGACCGCCAGCGGATCGGCGGCGATCACACCGTCGATCCGGTCCCCGGTGGTCTGCTGGTACAGCTTGGTGACAATGCGGCCCACGGTCGGCATGTCCGGTGGGATGTTCACCGCCGACCAGGCTCGATCAATCGCGAACCGGCGGTAGCGGCTGGCCACCTTGCGGGGCAGCTCAATGCCTTCCCTGGTGCGCTTGTCCAGCACCTCGTACCGCTCGACTGTCGTGAGTTCTGGCCCCTGCGGACTCGACTCGAGGATGCCGTACTGGCCGATCAGGCCGCCGGTGCCGCGCAGCTCGGCGGGGTTCTGGAACGCCAGGAACCACCTGGCCGACCCGGGCGGGCCGTACAGGGTCGCGGCCAGCTTCAGGCCCTGCCCGGCCCGCTGCGCGGCCTCGCTGGCGGACGAGGCCGTCTCCAAATAGCGGTCTCGCGCTGACCCGGTCGTGAGCGCCCGGGTCGAACGCATCCGCTCGATGTCGAACTCGAGCGTGCGGCGCAGGTCGAGCAGGGCGTCGGCCGCCTCCAGGATCGTGGTCCCGGTGGGCGGCCGGGTCTGGAGCGGCTGGAGGGCGGTCACCAGCCGGCGGGTGCCCTTGATCGTGCCCCGCGCCGAGGCGGTCACCGCCCGCGCGACCCGCACGTCGCGGCCGAGCACGGGCAGGGCGCCGAGCTGGCGCAGCGGCGCGCGCCGC
>Ga0307278_10000211_pt1 | contig 30216 bp, 28 predicted proteins | sample ER_DNA_117_FD_194482 | JGI IMG/M metagenome (GOLD analysis project Ga0307278, IMG submission 194482) | Bulk soil microbial communities from the East River watershed near Crested Butte, Colorado, United States - ER_DNA_117 | ecosystem: Environmental > Terrestrial > Soil > Floodplain | place...
GGCCCTGGTCGACGTCCGCTCGCCCGAGGAGTACCGGGGCGAGAAGCTGGCCCCCGACCACCTGCCCCAGGAGGCCGCCCAGCGGCCGGGCCACATCCCGGGGGCGGTCAACATCCCCTGGGCCAAGTCGGTCGACGGCGCCACCGGCAAGTTCCTGGCCGACGAGCAGCTGGCCGAGCTGTACGGCGCCCAGGGGGTCGAGGCCGACAAGGACGTGGTCGCCTACTGCCGCATCGGTGAGCGCAGCGCCCACACCTGGTTCGTGCTGCACGAGCTGCTCGGCTACCCCAGGGTCCGCAACTACGACGGCTCCTGGACCGAGTGGGGCAGCCTGGTCGGGGTGCCGATCGAGCGCTGAGGCGCACCGATCCTGCATTGCTGGCCGCCGGGCGGTCGGGCAGACTTCGGCCGTGGAAGCAGAAGGCAACCTGCCCCCGCCCGGCCCGGCCCCCGCGGCCGAGGCCTCGGGGGACGTCCTGCGCGACGTCCTCGGCCAGCTGACCGAGGGGGTGGCGGTGCTGCACCCCTCGGGCCGGCTGCTGTACGCCAACGCCGAGGCCGTCCGCATCTGGGGCTTCAGCGACCCCGGCCAGGTGCCGGGCAGCTGGCAGGCGCTCGCGCCCCGCTTCGAGGTCCGCGACCCCGACGGGGAGCCGGTCCCGCCCGAGCGCTGGCCGGCGGCCCGGGTCCTGGCCGGCGAGCGCGTCGACGACCTCCAGTACCAGTTCGTGGCCGAGGACGGCGTCGCCCGCTGGGTCCGCTGCGCCGGGGGCCTGGTCGACCTCGAGGGCGGCGAGCGGGCCGCCTGGGTCAGCTTCCGCGATGTGGGCCGCGAGGAGACGATCCTGCGCGAGCTGCGCGACGAGCGCGACCTGGTCGCCGCCCTGGTCGACCAGAGCCCGCTGGCGATCGCGGTCGTGCGCGCCCCCGGCCTGGTCCTGGAGCTGGTCAACGACGTTGCCAAGTCGCTGCGGCCGGGGCTGGCGATGGCCGGCCGGCCGGTGGCCGAGGTGTTCCCCGAGGCCGGGCCGGCCGGCTTCCTCGACCAGCTGCGGCGGGTGGCCGCGACCGGCGAGACGGTGCTGGTCGAGGAGGCGTCGCTGGAGTGGTGGGAGCCGGGCCGGCCCCGTTCGTTCTCGATGACCTTCTCGCGCCTGCCCCAGCCGAGCGGCCGGCCGGTCCGGGTGCTGATCATCGCCAGGGAGACCACCGCCGAGGGGGCCGCGCGGGCCCGGGTCGAGGCCATCGCCGCCGAGCGGTCCCGCGACCTGTCGCGGGCCAGGGTCACCACGGCCCGGCTGCGCAGCCTGGTCGACCTGGCCGCGGCCATCGCCTCGGTCGAGAATCTGGACACCCTGCTGTACCTGGTCACCGGGGAGGCGGCCCGGCTGCTCGGCTCCGATATGGCCAGCCTGTTCCTGCTCGACGAGCGCGGCGACGCCCTGGTCGGCCGGGCCCATGCCGGCATGGACGACGGGGTCGTGCTCGGCATGCGGATCGTGCTGGCCGACTGGCCGGAGCTGGGCGAGGTGGTCCGCACCGGCCGGCCGGCCGTGCACGTCAACGCCGACCAGGTCCGCGGGCCCGAGCGGCCCTACATCGAGCGCTTCGGCATCCGCTCCTATGTGGCGGTGCGCCTGGGCAGCCCCGGCCGCCCCCTGGGGGTCCTGTTCGTCAACTACACCGTGCGGCGGCACCGGTTCAGCCGGCCCGAGCTGGCCTTCCTGGAGACCCTGACCAGCTACCTGAGCGTCACCATCGAGCGGGCCCGGCTGGTCAGCGTGCTCCGCGAGGCGGTCACCTCCCTCCAGGCGGAGGTGCTGCCGGCGTCGTTCCCGACCGTGCCCGGCCTGGACGCCGCCGCCCTGTACCGCTCGGCCGGCGAGGTGGCGCAGGTCGGGGGCGACTTCTACGACCTGTTCGCGCTGGAGGGCGGGCGGGTGGCGGCCGTCATCGGGGACGTCTGCGGCAAGGGGGTAGCGGCGGCCCGGCACACCGTCCGGCTCCGCTACGAGCTGCGCACCCTGCTGGAGGAGGTCCGGCCCCCGGGACGGGTGCTGGCCGCCTTCAACCGCCGGGTCCAGGAGGAGTTCGTCTCCGACGAGTATGCGACCCTGCTGCTGCTGATCCTGGACCCCGCGACCGGGGCGGCCAGCTGGTCCAGCGCCGGCCACCCGCCGCCGATGCTGACCGGGGCCAGCCCGCGCACCCTGGCCTTCGCCGGGTCGCTGCCGGTGGGGCTGTTCGCTGATGCCAGCTACCAGACGGCCCGCTTCACCCTGCCGCCGGGCCGCTGCGTGGTGCTGTACACCGACGGCGTGATCGAGGCCCGCAACCCCGACCGCCAGGAGTTCGGCACCGAGGGCCTGGAGGCGGCCGCCCCGGCGGTCGCGGCCAGCGCCGCCGCCGTGGCCGAGGTCGTGCTCAAGCAGGTCCTCAGCCACTCCGGCGGCCACCTCGACGACGACGCGGCCGTGCTGGTGCTGCGCCGCCAGCCCGTCTAGGCCGGGGCGCGGGCGGCCAGCCGCCAGGCCAGGAACCCGAGGGCGGCGCCGAGGGTGTTCATCAACAGGTCGTTGACGTCGGCGCGGCGGACCCCGGGGAACGCGACCTGGGACAGCTCGATCGCCGCCGACAGGGCGAACCCGATGCCGACGGTGCGCCAGAACCGGTCAAGGCGGGGCGCCAGCAGCGGCAGCAGGAAGCCGAGGGGCAGGAACAGGGCCAGGTTGCCGGCCGCGCCGGCCAGGGTGGCCGGCACCCGGTGGCCGTCGCGCAGGTTCACCACCAGGTTCCACAGCGGCACCAGCTGGGGACGCCAGTTGTCGCGGTAGCGGGCCAGCTCGGGGCGCCAGCGGATCGGGGCCAGGGTCACCAGCGCCAGCGCGGCCGCGTACCCCACGGCGGCCGCCCGGGCCGCGCGGGGGTGGCGCCTCACCGTTCGGGCGGGGGGAGCTGGCGGGGCTCGTCGCCGGGCGGCGTGCCCCAGCCCGACGGATGCCAGGCGCTCGGTGGCCGGCCGCCGTTGGGGGTGACCGGCGGCCCCCAGGAGGCGGTGGTCCTCGGCAGGGTCCGCAGCCGGCCCCAGTGCTGCTCGCCCCCCGCCCGGACCTGCCGCGCGGCCAGGCGGGCGGCGACCGCGGAGCCGATCAGGGGGGCCACGATCTCGGGGATGACGATGCGGGCGAACCTGGCCGGGACCATGGCGGCGAGCCGGGCCGCGGCCCGCCGGACGGCGGCGTCGGGCAAGGCCCGCCGCAGCGAGCGGCCCCGCACGGCCCGCCAGCCGCCGGCCGCCTGCACGTCGCCCAGGACGTTGGCGGCCAGCTCCCGCGGGCTGAGGACCGGCTGGCCGGCGAGGGCGCCCAGGTCGGCCCGGAGCTTGGCCTCGAGCACGAACAGGGCGAGCACCTCGGCCAGGGCGGTGACGCCGATGCTGCCGATGGTCGTGCCGGCCACCGGCGGGGCGGCCGCCGAGGCCACGGCCATGGCCTCCTGGGCGGCCACCACCCCACCGACCAGCATGGCCAGGCCGGCGGCGGTCCTGGCGGCCCGGTCGATCAGCCGCCGGGCCACCTCGTCGTCGGGGAGGTCCGGGTAGCGGGCCCGCAGCTCCTGGAGGGTGGCCGGCCGGACCTGGGCGGCGGCCTCGTCCAGCAGCGGCCGGACCCCGCCCCTGCTGACCTCGCCGAGGCGGCCCTTGACCACCCCGACGGCGTCACCGAGCAGTCGCCGCAGCGACGGCTCGTCGGCGGCGGCCGCGCCCTCGGCGGCCAGCCGCTCCCCCCACGGATGCTGTTGCTTGTCGTTCATCGCTCGCCCCGAGGCTTCCCGGACAACCATGCCGCCAACCACCTTACCGGCCGGTCGAGCCGAAGCCGCCCTCGCCCCTCGGGGTCGCCGGCAGCTCCTCGACCTCCTGGAAGCGGGCCCGGGTCACCGGCTGCACCACCAGCTGGGCGATGCGGTCGCCGCGGCGGACGGTGAACGGCTCGGCCCGGTCGGTGTTGAGCAGCACCACCCTGATCTCGCCGCGGTAGCCGGCGTCGACCGTGCCGGGGGCGTTGACCACGGTGATCCCGTGCCGGGAGGCCAGGCCGGAGCGGGGGTGGACGAAGGCGGCGTGGCCGTCGGGCACCGCGATCGCCACCCCGGTGCCGACGGTGGCCCGCCCGCCCGGGGGCAGCACCACGTCGGCGGCGGCGCGCAGGTCGGCCCCGGCGTCGCCGGGATGGGCGTAGGCGGGCAGCGGCAGGCCGGGGTCGAGCCGGCGGACCGGCAGCTCGGGAGCGTCCAAGGCAACGGCCCCTTTCGCCGGAATGGCCAGGGCCCCGGACCACGCTTCCCCTCGCGGCCCGGGGCCCAGCTCATCCCCGGCGGACCGGCGCACGACCCGCCGGGGAGAATTACAGCGATGTCATTCTACCCATGCGGGCCGGCAAGCGGCAAGCTGGAAGGAGAACAAGGAGGTGAGACGGCTGGCCAGCGAGCGGGCGGGCGACGAGCTGTTCGGGCTGGCGCCCGAGGAGTTCGTGGCCGCGCGGGACGAGCTGGCCCGGCGGCTCAAGCGCGACGGCGACACCGAGGGCGCCGCCCGGGTCAAGGCGCTGCGGCGGCCGCCCCTGTCGGCCTGGGCGGTGAACCGGCTGGCCCGGGAGCGGGGGCCGGACCTGGAGCCGCTGCTGGCCGCCGGCGAGCGGCTGCGCGCCGCCCACCAGGCTGCCCTGGCCGGCGAGGGCGCGGCCGAGCTGCGGACCGCCGCCCGGGCCGAGCGCGAGGCCGTCGGCGGCCTGGTCGAGACCGCCCTCGGGCTGCTGCGCGAGGCCGGCCACCCGACCAGCGACGCGACCCGGGACCGGGTCGCGTCCACCCTGCACGCCGCCGCGGCCAGCCCCGAGGCGGCCGAGCTGGTCCGCCACGGCCGCCTCACCGCCGACCTGGACCCCTCCGGGTTCGGCGTCGTCGGCGACGACGAGCCGCCGGTGGCGGGCGGCGGCCGGACGGGCCGCCGGAGCGCCGGGACGGGGCCGGGACGGGGCCGCCCGGCCGGGGCCGGCCGGGGCCGGCGGGCGGCCGCCGCGGGGCGCGAGGACGCCGCCACCGGCGGGAACGGCGACCGGGCCGCGGCCGCCGAGGAGGCGGCGGCCCGGCGGGCGCGGCGGGCGGCCGCCGTCGCGGCCAGGGACGACGCCCGCAAGCGGGCCCGGCTGGCCGCCGACCAGGCGGTGCTGGCCACCCGCCACGCCGAGCGGCTGGGGCGGCTCGCCGACCAGGCGGAGCGCGAGGCCGGGCGGGCCAGGACCACCGCCGCGGCGGCCATCGAGGCGGCCAGCGCGGCCCGCGACCGGGCCGCCCGGGCGGCCAAGGAGCTGCGCGAGGCCGAGGACCGCATCGCCGCCGACACCGACCGGGGCGCCGGGTAGGCTCCGGGTCGAGAGGAGGCCGCGTGGGCGAGGCGACGCTGGAGATCCACCCGCTGACCCCGGACCGCTGGGACGACCTGGCCACCCTGTTCGACCGCCCCGGCGACCCCAAGGGCTGCTGGTGCATGTACTACCGGGTCCGCAGCCGCGAGTTCGCGGACCTGTGGGGCAAGGGCGCCAGGGCGGCGTTCCGCAAGGTGGTCGCCGACGGCCCGCCGCCCGGGCTGCTGGCCTACCGCGACGGCGCCCCGGTCGGCTGGTGCGCCGTCGCCCCCCGCGACGCCTACCCCCGGGTCCTCCGCTCCCCCGTGCTCCGGCCACTGGACGACGCCCCCGCCTGCTGGGCGATCGTCTGCTTCTACGTGGTCCGGGGCGAGCGGCGGGGCGGGGTCGCGGCCGCCCTGCTGGAGGCGGCGGTCGCCTTCGCCGCCGGCCACGGCGCCACCCTGGTCGAGGGCTACCCCAAGGACACCGGCGGGGCCAGGAGGTCCGCCAACGAGCTGTTCATGGGCTCGCGGTCGATGTTCGCCGAGGCCGGGTTCAGCGAGGCCGGCCGCCGCTCCCCGACCCGGCCGATCATGCGGCGGGAGCTCAGCGGGCGCGGCGGCCGCGGCGGGCGCGCAGGTAGTCGCTGACCACGTAGTCGCCGAGGCGGTCGGGGGATGGGGCGAACACCCGGCCGCCGTTGAGCCGGGCGATCAGGTCGACGAAGGCGACCAGGCGCGGGTCGTCGTCGAGCATGAACACGTTGACGGTGGCCCCCCGGCGGGTGAGGCGGGTCACCTCGGTCAGGGTCAGCTCGATCGTGCGCGGGTCGGGCGGGTAGTCGAACACCGGGTAGCCGTCGGGCTCCAGGTGGGCGGTCGGCTCGCCGTCGGTGACGACCAGCACCACCGGCTCGGCCTCTGGATGCCGGTCCAGGTGGCGGCCGGCCAGCACCAGGGCGTGGTGCAGGTTGGTGCCCTGCTGGACCGACGGGTCGAGGTCGGGCAGCTCGGCCGGCCGGACCGTCCGGGCCAGCAGCGAGAACCCGATGACCTCCAGGGCGTCCTGCGGGTAGCGGGTCGAGACCAGGCTGTGCAGGGCCAGCGCGGTCGACTTGGCCGTCCCCCAGGTGTCCCGCAGCAGCATCGACAGCGACTGGTCGACCAGCAGGCAGATCGCGGCCGAGGTGCGACGTTCGGTCTCCAGGACTTCGAAGTCGTCCGGCAGAAGCCGGACTCCGCGCCGGCCCGGTTCATTCGGGGGGGAGTCCTCCCCCCCGAACCCCCCCAACTTCCCGGCCCTCATCTGGTCCTCTGTTGATCGCCCCGATTCGCCAGCGCCCCGGAGCACGGCGTTGCGGACCGTTCTCACGGCATCCAGGGGTTGCTCGTCGCCGAAGACCCAGGGGCGGGAGGCGCCGGTGGGCTCGCCGGCCAGGCCGAGGCCGGCGACGTCGTGGTCGCCGCGGCGGCCCTCGTCGAGGGTGGAGAAGATGCGGCGCAGGGCGACCGCGCCGATGCGCCGGATCGCCTTGGGGCTCAGCTTCAGCTCGCCCTGCTCGCGGACCAGGTAGCCCTGCTCGGTCAGCTCCCGCTCCAGCCGCCGGAGGGTCTCGACGTCGTCCACGGCCGCCCGGCCCAGCGCCCGCTCCACCGCCTCCAGGTCGATGTCGTCCAGCGAGGCGCCCGGGTAGCGCTGGCCGAGGGCGGACTCCAGCGACTCGAGGTCGGCCAGCTCCTCAAGGGCGGTGGTGGCGTCGCCCAGGCCGAGTGGCTCGTCCCCGCCCATGGGCGCGCCCCGGTCCCAGCCCAGGTCGGGCCGGCGCGAGCGCAGCGAGCGCCCGAGGCGGTCCAGCTCGTACTGGAGGCCGAGGTCGCCGAGGACCGACCGCGACAGGGCGGCCAGCTCGGCCCGCTGCTCGGGGGTGAGCGAGGCGGCCAGGCGGCTGGCCGCCGCGGCCCGCCGGGCCAGGGCGTCGACCAGCTCCTCCAGGGTCCGCGGGTTCTCGGGGAACAGGTCGCCGTAGCGCTCCATGAACTCCTCGAACTGGCGGGTGGTGTCCTCGCCGCGGGCATCGGCCTCCAGCATGGCGTTGAGGTCGGCGACCATGTCGCGGATCCGCTGCAGCTCCTCGGGGCTGGCCCCGGCCAGGGCGTCGCGCAGCCCCCGGAACTGGGAGTCGAGCATCTCGCGGCGGAGCAGGTCGCGGATCTGCTCGTAGGTGGCGGCGGCCTCGGGCGAGCGCCACCGGTAGTCGGCCAGCTGGCGGACCGCCCGGGCCACCTCCGGCGGCAGCTGGTCCAGCTCGGCCTCGGCCAGGCGGGCCGCGTCCGAGGGGTCGGGGAACAGGGCCTGGCGCTCCTGCTCCACGGCCTGGTCGAGCAGCTCCCGGACCCGCTCAAGGGTGCCGTCCAGGCGCCCCCGCTGGCGCAGCTCGCGGCGCCGGTCGCGGGCCTGGCGGAGCAGGTCGCGCAGGCCCCTGGTCCCGGGCATGCCCTGGCGCAGCAGCTCGCGCAGGGCGTCGGCGGCCCGGTCCCCGCCCAGGACCCGCTCCCCCAGCCGGTCCAGGGCCCCGGCCACGTCGAACGGCGGTTCCAGCGGGTCGGGCCCACCCCGCCAGGCGCCGTAGCGGTAGCTCACGCTAGCCGCCGCCGTACACGGTGCGGCCGGGGAGCTCCTCCTTGGCCAGGCGCTTGGCCAGGTGGAGGCCCTCCATGGCGAACTCGAGGGCGGCCGCGGCCAGGCCGGGCGTCTCGGCCCCGGAGTCGTCGCCGAGGCGCCGCAGCAGCTGGGCCAGCCCGGGCACCGGGCCGACCCGGGCCAGCAGGTCGCCCGCCGGGACCAGGTCACCGGTCTCGACGGTGCCGCCCTCGTCGAAGCGGTGCAGCAGGCCCGACAGGTCGGAGCCGGCGAGCCGGGCCCGCCAGGTCTCGGCCACCGACCGCCGCAGCAGGTGCTTGAGCAGCTCCAGCTCGCGGCCCTCCTCGAGCTGGTCGAACTCGACCTTGCCCATGGAGACGGGGACCACGGCGGGCAGGTCGACCACCCGGGCTACGGCCGCGTCCTCACCGCAGACGGCGGCCCGCCGCACCGCCGAGGCGGCCACGGTCTCGGCGGCGGCGATGGCGAACCGGGCCGAGACGCCGGAGCGGGCGTCGACCTGGGGCGACTCGCGCACCGCCCGGGTGAAGCGGGCGATCACCTCCAGCAGGTGCCCGGGGACCAGCGGCCGCCCCAGCGGCTCCTCGTCCCAGGCGAGCACGGCCTCCTGGCGGATCAGGGTCAGCTCGTCGTCCAGGCGCAGCGGGTAGTGGGTGCGGACCTCGGCCCCGAAACGGTCCTTGAGCGGGGTGATGATGCGGCCCCGGTTGGTGTAGTCCTCGGGGTTGGCGCTGGCGATCAGGAGCAGGTCCAGCGGCAGCCGGAGCTGGTAGCCGCGGACCTGGATGTCCCGCTCCTCGAGCACGTTCAGCAGCGCCACCTGGATCCGCTCGGCCAGGTCGGGCAGCTCGTTGACGCTGAAGATGCCCCGGTTGGTGCGGGGCACCAGCCCGTAGTGGACGGTCTCGGGGTCGCCGAGGGTGCGGCCCTCGGCCACCTTGATCGGGTCGATGTCGCCGATCAGGTCGCCCACGCTGGTGTCGGGGGTGGCCAGCTTCTCGCCGTAGCGCTCGGAGCGGTGGCGCCAGACCACCGCCAGCTCCTCGCCGGAGGTGGCCAGCTTGGTCCGGCAGGCGTTGCAGGTCGGCACGTACGGGTGGTCGTTGATCTCGCAGCCGGCCACCACCGGGGTCCACTCGTCGAGCAGGTGGTGCAGGGAGCGGATCAGGCGGGTCTTGCCCTGCCCGCGCTCGCCCAGCAGCACGATGTCGTGGCCGGCGAGCAGGGCCCGTTCCAGCTCGGGCAGGACGGTGTCGTCGAAGCCGACGATGCCGGGGAAGCGCTCCCCGCCGCCGGCGAGGCGGGCCAGGAGGTTGTCGCGGAGCTCGTGCTTGACCGCCTTGTAGCGGTGCCCGGAGGCCCGGAGGCCGCCGAGGGTGGTGGGGGTCGGCGGGGTGGCGGTGGTCATGCGCGCCCTTCTCTTGGTTCACGGTGCCAGGCCCCATGGTGGCCCCCTCGGCCCGGTTGCGCACGCCCGCCCGCGGCGGCTAAAGTTAACCAAATGGTAAGGTATTCCACGCTCGACCGGACCTTCGCGGCCCTGTCCGACCCGACCCGCCGCTACATCCTCGACCGGCTGGCCGACGGCCCGGCGACCCTGGGGGAGCTGGCGCGCCCCTTCGACATGACCCTGCCGGGCCTGATGAAGCACGTCCGGGTGCTCGAGGAGGCCCGCCTGGTGGTCACCGAGAAGAAGGGCCGGACCCGCGAGTGCCGCCTCGGCACCGAGCCGCTGGTGGACGCCAGCCGCTGGATCGAGCACTACCGGCGCCGCTGGGAGCGCCGCCTGGACCGGTTCGAGCGCTACCTGGAGCGGCAGAAGGGAGCAGGACGGTGACCGAGGAGCTACGGCTGGAACGCGTCCTCGACGCCGCCCCGGAGACCGTGTTCGACGCCTTCACCGACCCCGACGCGCAGCGGGAGCTGTACGCCGACGCGCCCGACTGGGTCGTGAAGTCGAGCTGCGATCTGCGGGTCGGGGGCCGCTGGACGATCGAGTTCGGGCCTCCGGACGGCGCCACGGCCCTGGAGACGTGCGTGTTCGAGGTGGTCGACCGGCCGCGACGCCTGGTCTACGCCTCGACCATGCGGATGCCGGACGGGACGAGCGTCGACACGGCCATGGAGGTCCGGTTCGAGGCGGAGGAGGACGGCCGGACCCGGCTGGTCATCCTCCAGCGAGGGTTCCCGAACCGCGAGCTGCGAGACGAGCTGGCCGACGGCTGGCCCAGCATCCTGGACGGCCTGGCCCGGGTCGTCGCCGCCCGTTCGGCTGGGGCGGGAGGGGTCCGGGGAGGGCGCGCCGCCCGCCCCGGTGGGTCGGGCTGATGCGGGCGGTCGGCCAGCCCAGGGCCGGGCGGCGGGAGTGGGTCGGGCTGGGGGTGATCGCCCTGCCGTGCCTGCTGTACGCGATGGACCTGACCGTCCTCAACCTGGCGCTGCCGCAGATCAGCGCCGACCTGCAACCGTCCAGCACCCAGCTGCTGTGGATCGTCGACATCTACGGGTTCCTGGCCGCCGGCTCCCTGGTCACCATGGGCACCCTCGGCGACCGGATCGGCCGCCGCCGGGTCCTGCTGGCCGGGGCGGCGGCGTTCGGGGCCGCCTCGGTGCTGGCCGCGCTGGCCAGCACCGCCGGCATGCTGATCGCCGCCCGCGCCCTGCTCGGGGTGGCCGGGGCCACCCTGGCCCCCTCGACCCTGTCGCTGATCCGAGCCATGTTCGCCGACCCCCGGCAGCGCAGCGTCGCCGTCGGCGTCTGGATCTCCAGCTTCTCGGCCGGCGCCGCCATCGGGCCGGTGCTCGGCGGCCTGCTGCTGGAGTGGTTCTGGTGGGGATCGGTGTTCCTGGTCGCCGTGCCGGTGATGGCGGCGCTGCTGGCGCTGGGGCCGGCGCTGCTGCCGGAGTTCCGCGACCCCGGGGCCGGGCGGCTCGACCTGCCCAGCGCGGCCCTGTCCCTGGCCGCCGTCCTGGCCGGCATCTGGGGCCTCAAGCAGGTCGCCCAGGACGGTCCCGGCTGGGAGCCGGCGGCGGCGATCGTGACCGGGCTGGCCCTCGGGACGGTCTTCCTGCGGCGCCAGCGCACCGCGCCCGACCCGCTGCTGGACCTGTCGCTGTTCGGCAACCGTGCCTTCACCACCGCCCTGGCCACCAACACCCTCGACTTCTTCGTCTCCTTCGGCGCCCTGCTGTTCATCGCCCAGTACCTGCAGCTCGTGCTGGGGCTGTCGCCCCTTGAGGCCGGCCTCTGGATGGTGCCGTCGGCGATCGGACTGATCGTGGGCTCGATGCTGGCGCCGGTCCTGGTCCGCTGGGTGCGGCCGTGGGCGGTGATGGCGGCCGGCCTGGTGCTCGCGGCGTTCGGGTTCGGACTGTTCACCCTGGTCGACGACGCCTCCGGCCTGGCCCTGGTGGTGGCCGGCTCGACGGTGTTCTCGGTCGGGCTGGCCCCGCTGACGACCCTGTCCACCGACCTCATGATCGGGACCGCCCCGGCGGAGCGGGCGGGCGCGGCCTCGGCGGTCGCCGAGACCACCGGCGAGTTCGGCGGGGCGATGGGCATCGCGGTCCTCGGCAGCATCGGCACCGCGGCCTACCGCGGCCAGCTGGCCGGCACCGTCCCGGGCGGGGTCCCGCCGGCGGCCGGCGAGGCCGCCCGCGCCACCCTGGGCGGCGCCCTGGACGCCGCCAAGGCCCTCCCGCCCCAGCTGGGCGCCGCCCTCCAGGACGCGGCCCGCGAGGCCTTCACCTCGGGGCTGCGGCTGGTGTTCGCCGTCAACGTCGGCCTCACGCTCGCCATCGCCGTCCTGGTCGCCGTCCTGCTCCGCAGGGCGCGGCCCGGCGGCCCCGACGAGCCGGTCTAGGCGGTGGCGGCGCGGCGCCAGGTGGTGCGGCCGAGCTGGGCGAACGAGCCGAGGAAGCGGCCGGTGAGGTCGCCGGCGTCGAGGTCCTCCAGGACCGAGGCGACCACCTGGGCGTCGAGGCGGCGGGCGCAGGTGGCGACCTCGAGGGCGACGTCGTCGCGGATGGCCATCAGCTCCCGGTTGCGCTCGTAGGTGGCCCGCTGGGTGACCAGGGCCTCGGCCACCCAGGCGCCGAGCAGCCGGGCCACCCCGGCCGGGTCGGCGAGGGCGTCCTCGACGCTGTCGTAGGCGGCCAGCAGCCGGGCCGCGGTGACGGCGCCGATCCCCTTGATCCCGGGCAGGCAGTCGCTGGCGTCGCCGCGCAGGGCGGCGAAGGCCGGATAGGCGGCCGGGCCCACCCCGTAGCGGGCCCGCAGCCAGCTCGGCGACACCTGCTCCATGCGGCCCCCGGTGACCAGGTAGAAGACCTGCACGGTGGGGGCGACCAGGGCGAAGGCGTCCTGGTCGCCGGTGGCCAGGGCGGCCGCGACCCCGCGCCGCCTGGCCAGGGCCGCCGCCGACCCGAGCACGTCGTCGGCCTCGAGGCCCTCGGGGACGGCCACGCACAGCCCGAGGCGGGCCAGCACTCCGGGCAGCTCCTCCAGCAGCTCGACCAGGGCGTCGTCCTTGGGCGGGCGGGTCGACTTGTAGCCGGGATGGCGCTCGCGGCGGAGCGAGCGGACCGGGTCGTCGAACCCGACCACGCACGCGCTCGGCCGGGTCGCGGCCCCGATGCGGGCCAGCATGGCCAGGACCCGCTGGCGGGCCTCCCCCGGCGGCCCCTCGGTCCCGCCGACGGCGTGGTAGGCCCGGTGGGCCAGGCCGTTGCCGTCGACGGCCAGCAGCACCGGCACCGGCCGCCTCGACCCGCGCCCCTGGCGCCGCCGCCGCTCGACCTCGGGCGGGCGCGGCGGCGCCGGCTCGTCGAGCGCGAACAGCTGGGGGGTGTCGGCGGCGGGAATGGGCGGCATGCGACAACGATCACCCTCGGACGCGATGGGCGCAAGGCACGGAGGCTCAGTCCCCGCGGCCGGCGTCGATGGTGCCCTCCACCTGGGCGGCCCGGCGGGCGTCGATCGTGTCGGCGACCTGTTCGTCGTTGGCCATCAGCGCCTCCACGTCGACCTGCTCGAACCCGAGCACGCCCATGTCGGCGAAGGCCGTCCTGACCTTGGGCCCGAACATGCCGATGTCGCGCAGTGTGGGCACGATGCGGGTGAACAGCAGGGTGCGGAACTGCTGCATGGTCTCGCTCTGGCGCACGTGGTCGATGCAGTCGGTGGCGTCGAAGTCGAGGGTCCGCCAGATCTCCTCGCCCAGGAACCGGTCGCGCATCAGGTAGCAGGCCTCGACGCAGAACTCCTCGCGCTCGGCCCGCTCGGCCTCGCCCAGCTCGCGGTAGTAGTCGCGCAGGGCCAGGCGCCCGAAGGCGACGTGGCGGGCCTCGTCCTGCATCACGTAGGCGTTGATCGCCTGGGCCAGCGGGTCGGCGGCGATGTCGCGGATCAGCCCGAACGCGGCCAGGGCCAGGCCCTCGATCAGCACCTGCATGCCCAGGTAGGTCATGTCCCAGCGGCCGTCGGCGATGACGTCGTTGAGCAGGGCCTTGAGGCTCTCGTTGATCGGGTAGGCCAGCCCCAGCTTCTCGCGCAGGTAGCGCGAGTAGGCCTCGACGTGGCGGGCCTCGTCCATCACCTGGGTGGCGGCGTAGAACTTGGCGTCGAGGTCGGGCACGGTCTGGACGATCTTGGAGGCGCAGATCAGCGCCCCCTGCTCGCCGTGGAGGAACTGGGAGAACTGCCAGGCGATGGTGTGGTGGCGGACCTGGGCCCGCTCCTTCGGCCCCAGGCCGTTCCAGGTGCGGGAGCCGAAGATGGGCACGGTCTCGTCGCCGGTGCCCAGCGGGTTGTCGAGGTCGACCTGGTGCGACCAGTCGATCCGCTCGGCCGCGTCCCACTGGCGCTGCTTGCCCCGGTCGTAGAGGTGCAGCAGCCGGTCGCGGCCCTCGTCGTAGTCCCAGTCGAAGGCGGTGGTGCTGGCGCCGGGCAGCCGCCACCCGGTCTCGGTGACGGGCAGGGCGTAGATGCGGGTGCTCATGGGCGATGCGTCCCCCTGCGTCGGCGACCCTGGGGGCAGCCTACGAACCGTTGTGACGCGGCGTCAACAGTGGGTCTTGGTAGATTGTGGCGATGGTTGGCAGCGTCCAGGTGGAGCCGGGCCGGCGGCGCCGGCGCCGCCGCCAGGACTCCGAGCAGGAGATCCTGGAGGCGGCCGAGCGGCTGCTGCGCGAGCGGCCGTTCCGCGAGCTGACCGTGGACGACCTGATGGCCGCCACCAGCCAGTCCCGCACCGCCTTCTACCGGCACTTCACCGACCGCCAGGACCTGCTGGTCCACCTCATCCGCGACCTCAACGAGGAGCTGTGGGAGATGAGCGCCGGCTGGCTGCGGGGCAGCGGCGACCCGCTGGCCGAGGGCCGCGAGTCGCTGGAGCGGCTGGCCGACGTGTACGCCGCCCACGGGCCCCTGCTGCGGGCCATCGCCGAGGCGGCCAGCCACGACGCCGACGTCGAGGGTGTCTACCGCGGCCTGGTCCAGGGGTTCGTGGACGCGACCGCGGCCCGCATCCGCCGCGACGCCGCCGCCGGGCGGACCCGCCTGGATCATCCCGAGCACGTCGCCGCCGCCCTGGTCTGGATGACCGAACGCCACCTGGCCGCCACCTTCGGCCGGGTCGGGGCCGGCGAGGCCGACCGCACGGCCGCCCTGGAGACGCTGTTCACCATCTGGATGCGCACCCTCTACAGCCCCGACCCGGCGGGAGCGGCCGAGCGTCTCGAGCCTAGCCCCCGGGTGGGACAGGCCGGGGGGCCCGGGGCGCTCAAGCCTGGCCCCCCGGTGGGAACGGGCTAGGCGTGCGGGCGGTCACCATCGACGGCGGCCGGCTGGTGGTGGCCGAGCGACCCGACCCGGAGCCGGGGCGGGGGGAGCTGCTGGTGCGGGTCGCGGCCGCCGGGATCAACGCCGCCGACCTGCACCAGCTCCGGGGCGGCTACCCGGCCCCGCCGGGCAGCCCGGCCGACATCTGTGGCCTTGACCTGGCCGGCGAGGTCGCCGCCGTCGGGCCCGGGGTCGAGCGCTTCGGGCCGGGCGACCGGGTGATGGCCGTGGTCGGCGGCGGCGGCCAGGCCGAGCTGGCGGTGGTCCACGAGCGGGCGGCGATGCCGGTCCCCGGCGGGCTCGGCTGGCCCCAGGCGGGCGGGTTCCCCGAGGTCGTCACCACCGCCCACGACGCCCTGTTCACCCAGTGCGGCCTCGGGCTGGGCGACCGGCTGCTGGTCACCGGCGCCGCCGGCGGGGTCGGCACGGCCGCGGTCCAGCTGGCCGCCGCCGCCGGGGCCCGGGTCGTGGCCAGCGTCCGCAACCCCGACCACCACCGGGCCGTGGCCGATCTTGGTGCCGCCGTGGTCGCCGACCCCGGGCAGGCCTTCGACCACGGCCCCTTCGACGTGGTCCTGGAGCTGGTCGGCGCCCCCAGCTTTCCGGCCAACCTGGACGCGCTGGCCACCGGCGGCCGCCTCATGGTCATCGGGGTCGGCGCCGGCGCGACCGTCGAGCTCGACCTGCGCAAGCTGATGGCCCGCCGGGCCCGGGTGCTGGCCTCGAACCTGCGGTCGCGCCCCCTGGAGCAGAAGGCCGACGCCGCCCGCCGGGTGGAGCACCAGGCCCTGCCCCTGCTCGCCGACGGCCGCCTGCGCGTCCCGGTGACCGCCAGCTTCCCCCTGGAGCGGGCCCAGGAGGGCTACGACCGCTTCACCGCCGGCGGCAAGCTGGGCAAGCTCGTCCTCATCGCCGGCTCCGGCGACGCCCGGGATCGGCCGGCTCCGGCTCGGCCCCGGTGACGGGCAGCGGGCGGGGCGGGACCGGCGTGGCGTTGACGATCGAGGTGGTGGTGCGGCCGAGCGGCGTGAACCGGTCCAGGATCGGTTCGAGCTCGTCGATCGAGCGCAGGTGCACCTTCATGAAGTAGCAGTCGTCGCCGGTGATGCGGTAGCACTCGGTGACCTCGGGCAGCTGGCGGGCGACGTCGGGGATGACCTTGAGGTCGCGGGCGGTCGGGCTGACCCGGACGATGGCGCAGATGGTGTAGCCGAGCGCGCGGGGCGCGACCTCGGCCCGGAAGCTGACCGCGCCGCTGTCGGTGAGCCGGCGCAGCCGTTCGGCCACCGCCGGCGGGGACAGCCCGACCCGCCGGCCGAGCTCGGCGACCCGGAGCCGGGCGTCGCCGTAGAGCTCCGCGACGATGCGCCGGTCGAGGTCGTCGAGTGAATCGAAGGCTCGAGGCCCGTTGTTCCGTTGTTCCTGCGGCATGTCGCTCCAGGCTCCGGCGTTTGGGCATTCATCTGGCCCTTTGTACCTTCGTAGGATCCAACGGTGACCGATCTCGAGCAAGCCCTGACCGCTCCGGGGCGCCGGCCAGGGGCGGCGGCACGGTGGCCACGGCGGCTCGGGCGCCTGCCGCCGCAGTCGTTCTTCGCGGTCAGCGCCGTGTTCCACTACCTCGGACCGGCGTTCGCGGTGCTGCTGTTCGCCCACCTCGACGTGCTCGGGGTGGCCTGGCTGCGGATCGCCGGCGCGGCGGCGGTGTTCGCGGTGTGGCGCCGCCCATGGCGGCTGCTCGCCGGCATGTACCGGCGTGGCCGCCTGCTGCTCGCCCGGCTCGGGGCCGTGCTGGCCGCGATGAACGTGCTGTTCTACCTCGCGGTGGCGCGGCTGCCGTTGGCGACCGTCGGTGCGGTGGAGTTCCTCGGGGTGGTGCTGTTGGCGACCGCGGGCGTCAGGACGCGGCGCAACGCGGCGGCGCTCGCGCTCACCATCGGCGGCGTGGCCGCCCTCGCCGACCTGCGCCTCGCCGGGCAGCCGCTCGGGTTCGCCTTCGCCTTCGGCAACTGCGCGCTGTTCATGCTGTACGTGGTCCTCGGGCACCGGGTCGCCAACACCGATGCCGGCACCGGCCCGATGAGCGGGATCGACCAGCTCGGCGCGGCGATGCTGGTCGCCACCGTGGTGGTGACGCCGGTCGGGCTCCGCGGCGCCCTGGCGGCGTTCCCGGACCCGGCGCTGCTCGCCGCCGGCGTCGGCGTGGGCGTCTGCTCCTCGGTGGTCCCGTACGTCACCGACCAGCTGGCGATGGCGAGGCTGCCCCGCGCCAGCTTCGCGCTGATGCTGGCGCTGCTGCCCATGGTCGGCACGATCATCGGCGCGGTGGTGCTGCGCCAGCTCCCCACCGGCCAGGACCTGCTCGGTATCGCGCTGGTCGTCGCCGGCGTCGCGCGCCATCAGGTCCCGGCCGGCGGGATGGCAGGATGAGGTCGACACTCGAGGAGGCGGGATGCGGTACACGCGGTTGGGTTCGTCGGGCCTGAAGGTCTCCCGGATCGCCCTCGGCATGATGAGCTACGGCGCCAAGGACGAACGCGTGTGGCATCTGGACGAGGACGACGCCGAGCCGATCGTCCGGTGGGCGGTCGAGGCCGGTGTGACCTTCTTCGATACCGCCGACACCTACTCCGACGGCCTGACCGAGGAGATCACCGGCCGGCTTCTGACCAAGCTGTTCGGCCACCGCGACGACTACGTGCTGGCCACCAAGGTCTTCTTCCCGATGGGCCCGGGACCCAACGACCGAGGGCTGTCGCGCAAGCACATCCTGGCCGCCATCGACGGCTCGCTGCGGCGGCTGGGGACCGACCACGTCGACCTGTACCAGATCCACCGTTGGGACGACGAGACCCCGATCACCGAGACGATGGAGGCCCTCCACGACGTCGTGCGGTCCGGCAAGGCACGCTACGTCGGCGCCTCCAGCATGTACGCCTGGCAGTTCGCCAAGGCGCAGCACACCGCCGAGGTGGCCGGCTGGACGCGGTTCACCTCGATGCAGAACCACTACAACCTGGTCTACCGGGAGGAGGAGCGGGAGATGATCCCGCTCTGCCTCGACCAGGGGGTCGGCTGCATCCCGTGGAGCCCGCTGGCGCGTGGGCTGCTGGCCGGGAACCGGGAGCGCGGCGGCGCCCAGCGCACCGTCCGGGCCGGCGCCGACCCGCTGGCCCGCGAGCTGTACAACGACGACGACTTCGACGTGGTCGACGCGGTCCGCGCCGTCGCCGCCGAGCGCGGCCTGCCCCCGGCTCAGGTCGCGCTCGCCTGGCTGCTCGGCCGGCCGGCGGTGACCGCCCCGATCGTCGGCGCGACCAGGTTGCGCCACCTCGAGGACGCGGTCGCCGCGGTGGAGGTGACCCTCGGCGAGGACGAGGTCGCCCGCCTCGAGGCTCCCTACCGTCCCCACCGGGTCCTCGGCCACCACTGACGGTCGAGCGGACCCCCGCGGGGCGTCTATCTAGCCGGCCGAGCGGGCCTGGACCTGGACGCCGACCTGGCGCTTGAGCCGGCCGAGGATGGCCGAGATGCCGCGCAGGCGCAGGGGCGAGATCACCCGGTCGAGGCCGAGAGCGGTGTAGAAGCCGTTGGGCACGGCCAGCACGTCGGCGGCGGTGGCCCCGTTGAGGCCTTCGGACAGAATGCCGGCGAAGCCGCGGGTGGTCGGCGCCTCCGGCGGGGCGTCGAAGTGGATGGTCACCCGGTCGCCGTCGCCCAGCTCGGTGGCCAGGAAGAACGGGGTCTGGCACTCGGGGACCTGCTCCATGGCGTCGCGGTGGCCGGCCAGCCGCTCGGGCAGCGGCGGCACCCGCCGCGAGTAGTCCAGCAGCGCCTCCAGGCGCAGCTCGGCCGGGAGGTCGGCGAACTCCTCGACGATCTCGGCCAGCCGGGCCGGCATGGCCATCGCCTAGCCGACCGCCTTGAGCCGCGGGTCGGGCCCGGGCTCGCTGGAGCGCTCGATCGGCACCCGCACCGAGTTGCCCCACTCGACCCAGGAGCCGTCGTAGTTGCGCACCTTCGGGTAGCCGAGCAGCTGGCTGAGCACGAACCAGGTGTGGCTGGAGCGCTCGCCGATGCGGCAGTAGGCGACGATGTCGTCGCCGGCGCCGAGGCCGAGCTCGCCCTCGTAGATGGCCCGCAGCTCCTCGGCCGGCTTGAAGGTGCCGTCGTCGTTGGCCGCCCGCTTCCAGGGCACGTTGGCCGCCCCGGGGATGTGGCCGCCGCGCAGCGCCCCCTCCTGGGGGTAGTCGGGCATGGCCAGCAGCTCGCCCGAGTACTCTCCGGGCGAGCGCACGTCGACCAGCCGCCCGCCGCCGCGGACGTGCTCGAGGACCTGCTCGCGGAAGGCGCGGATGGTGGCGTCGTCGCGCTCCACCACCGGGTAGTCGGCGGCCGGGGGCCGGGGCGCCTCGGTGGTCATGGGCCGGCCCTCCGACGCCCACGTCTGGCGGCCGCCGTCCAGCAGGCGCACGTCGCGGTGGCCGAACAGGGTCGAGACCCACAGGGCGTAGGCGGCCCACCAGTTGAAGTTGTCGCCGTAGAACACGATGGTGGTGTCGCGGGAGATGCCCTTGGAGGACATCAGCCGGGCGAAGCCCTCGCCGCTCACATAGTCCCGCTCGACCGGGTCGTTGAGGTCCAGGTGCCAGTCGATCTTGACCGCGCCCGGGATGTGCCCGGTCTCGTACAGCAGCACGTCCTCGTCGGACTCGGCCACGACCAGGTTGGGGTCCTCCAGGTGCTCGGCCAGCCAGGACGTGGTCACCAGGCGCTCGGGATGGGCGTAGGCGCCGAGCTTGGGGGCCGGGTCGAGCTCCGCCGCAGTGGTCACGGGTCCTCCTTGGATGGCGATTCGCCGGTTGTCGACCCCCACGATAGCGCCGTCGCATGAGAACCTTCCCCCGACACACGGAGGGACACCACATGCGCCTGAGCAGCTTCGCGGAAACCGACGTCGGGCGGACGCGGTCCGGCAACGAGGACAGCTACTTCTGCGGCCGGACGGTGTTCGCGGTCGCCGACGGGCTCGGCGGCCACCAGGGCGGCGAGGTCGCCTCGGCGGCCGCGGTGGAGCCGCTGGCCGCCCTCGACGGCCGCGGGTTCGCCGACGCCGCCGCGGCCGCCGAGGGGCTGGCCGGGGCGATGCGGGAGGCGAACGCGGCCATCCTGGAGCGGGCCGCCGGCGACCCGGGCCTGTGGGGCATGGGCACCACCCTGACCGCCGCCGCCCTCGCCGGAGCGGACCAGCTCCAGCTCGCCCACGTCGGCGACAGCCGCGCCTACCTGCTGCGCGACGGCACCCTGGAGCAGCTCACCGTCGACCACACGGTGGTCGGCGAGCTGGTCCGCCGCGGCCGCCTCACCCCCGAGCAGGCCGCCATCCACCCCGAGCGCAGCATCCTCACCCGCGCCGTCGGCCTCGACCCCACCGTCCCCGTCGACCTCCCCGACCCCCTGGAGCTCCGCACCGGCGACCAGGTCCTGCTCTGCTCCGACGGCCTCACCGAGGCGGTCGGCGACCCCGACATCGCCACCATCCTCGCCACCGCCCCCGACGGCGCCGCCGCCTGCCGTTCCCTGATCGACGCCGCCAACAACGCCGGCGGCCCCGACAACATCACGGTGGTCCTGCTGCTGCTCGCCTAGCCGTAGGTCCCAGGAAGGTAGGTCGGGACCTGTGGACAGGCGGGGGCTGTGGACAGCCGGGGGCTGTGGACAGCCGCAGAACCCTGCACCGCTTGTGGGCTACCCTCCCGTTCGGGGGCCCGCCCCACAGCGGCCGGCGGTGAGCCGTGGACGGCCTACGGTGAGCCGTGGACGGCCTACGGTGAGCCGTGGACGGCCGGCGATCAGCCGTGGACGGCCGTACCCGGCCCACCGCGGCACGGTCAGACCCGGCGGAGGACGGTGACCACCCTGCCCAGGATGCGGCCGTCGGGGCCGAAGGGGATGGGCTTGTACTGCTTGTTCGCGGGGAGCAGGCGGACCCGGTCGCCGCTGCGGGAGAAGCGCTTGATGGTGGCGCCGTCCTCGGCGCCGGGAACCAGCGCGGCGACGATCTCGCCGTTCTGGGCGTCGGGCTGCTCGCGGACGACCACGTAGTCGTTGTCGGCGATCTGGGCGTCGATCATCGAGTCGCCCCGTACCCGCAGCATGAACAGGGTGCCCTCCCCCACCAGCTGGCGGGGCAGCACGAAGTTGCCGTCGACCCGCTGCTCGGCCAGGATCGGCGACCCGGCGCGGATCTCGCCGACCAGGGGCACCGGGACCGTCGGCGACTCGCCCCGCAGCTGGATCGAGCGGTTCTTGCCGGCGTCGCGGCGGATCAGGTTCAGCGCCTCGAGCTTGTCGAGCCAGTAGCCGACCGTGCCGATGGAGCTGACCCCGATGGCCTCGCGGATCTCGCGGACCGTCGGCACCAGCCCGGTGGTGGCATGCGACTCCCGGATGAAGTCGTAGATCTTCTGGCCGGTCGCGCCCAGCTCGCCGTTCGTCACCAGACCACCAACCCGTCGGCTTCGGTCGAGATGCCCGTTGGGTCCCCTTCAATGCTGCACGCACGAAGGGTGCGAGACAAGGGTATGCCGTCACCCCGACGAACCGCTGGAACTGTCCACAGCCGGGAGCACGAACCGCATGGTGGTGCCCTGCCCGGGGACGCTGGCGGCGGTGATGCGGCCGCCGTGGGCCTCGACCAGGCTCCTGGCGATGGCCAGCCCGAGCCCGGCCCCGCCCGAGTCGGCCGACTTCACGAACCGGTCGAACACGTGCGGAAGGTCGCGCGGGTCGATCCCGGGGCCGGTGTCGGCGACGGAGGTGGCCACCCCGGCCGGGTCGGGCTCGACCACGACCCGCACCATCCCGCCCGGCGGGGTGTGGCGGATGGCGTTGGTGAGCAGGTTGGCCAGGACCTCGCCGATGCGCACCGGGTCGACCTCGACCTCGGGGACGGGGCCGGAGGCGCGGCACTCCAGCGCCACCCCGGCCCGGTCGGCCCTGGCCCGGAACGCGGCCGCGGCGTCCTGGGCCAGGGCCAGCGGGTCGACCCGCTCGCGGTGGAGCTCCAGCACCCCGGCCTCGGCGGTCGACAGCGTCTGAAGGTCGTCCAGCAGCCGCGCCATCACCGCCGTCTCCTCCAGGACCGGGCTCAGATGGGAATCGTCGGCCGGGTAGACGCCGTCCAGCATCCCCTCGACCGTGCCGCGGATCACCGACAGGGGGGTCCGCAGCTCGTGGGCGACGTCGGCCAGCAGGGCCCGGCGCTGGGTCTCGTTGGCCTGGAGGCGCTCGGTCATCTGGTTGAACGAGGAGGTGAGGCGGGCCACCTCGCCGGGTCCCCGCACCTGGACCCGGGTCGAGTAGTCGCCGCCGGCGACCCGGTCGGCGGCCTCCATCACCTCGCCGATGGGCGCCGCCATCCGCCGCACCGCCCGCCCGGCCAGGAACGCCACCCCCACCAGCCCGAGCAGCACCAGCCCGAACGGCGGCCCGCCCCAGCTCCTCCCGCTCGGGCCGCCGGTCGGCCCGTACCCGCCGCCGCCCCACAGCAGTCGGAACAGGGCCCCGCTGGCCAGGAACGCGAACCCGAGGAACAGCGCCACCCACAGCCCCACCCGCCGTGGGAACCGGCGGGCGCCGCCCCGGGCTCCGGCCCACGGGCCCCTCCCCGGCCCCGGCGGGAACGGCTCCCCCTCCGGCCACCATGGCGGCCGCCCAGCTGGCCCGTGACGCCCCCGGTGTCCCCACCCTGGCCCCCGGCCCTGACCCGCCCCGCGCCCACCCCACGGCGCGGGACCGGACCCACCGCCGGCTGGGCCGTTGTCAGGCATCGGCGAACCGGTAGCCGACGCCGTGCACGGTCAGGAGGTAGCGGGGGCGGCCGGGGACGGGCTCGATCTTCTTGCGCAGGTTCTTGACGTGGGCGTCCACCGCCCGCTCGTAGGACTCGAAGGCGACCCCGTGGACCGCGTCCAGGAGCTGGCCGCGGGTGAACACCCGGCCCGGCTCGCGGACCAGCGTGGCCAGCAGCTGGAACTCGGTGGGGGTGAGCTCGACCGGCCGGCCGGCCACCGCGACCCGCATCCGGGGCAGGTCCACCTCCACGTCGGCCACCCGCAGCATCTCGGCGCCGGCGCCGGCTGCCTCGGTGCGCCGCAGCACCGCCCGGACCCTGGCCACCAGCTCCCTGGGGCTGAACGGCTTGACCACGTAGTCGTCGGCGCCCAGCTCCAGCCCGACGATCCGGTCGGTCTCGTCACCCCGGGCGGTCAGCATCACGATCGGGACGCTGGAGGTCCGGCGCAGGCCGCGGGCCACGTCCAGCCCGTCCCGCCCGGGCAGCCCCAGGTCGAGCACGACCAGGTCGGGCCGGGCCCGGCGGGCCTCGGCCAGCGCCACCTCGCCGTCGCCGGCCACCACCACCTCGAACCCGGCGTGCTCGAGGTAGTCGCGGACCAGCCGGGCGATGGCGCCCTCGTCCTCGACCACCAGGATCCTCTTCACCGCTCCCTCCCAGCTCGCCCGAAGCCTGACGAGGCGGCGGGGCGGAGGCAACCCTCCGCCCCGCCCCGCCGTCCCTTCCGGTTACGCGACCGGTGGGTCGTCCGGCGTCTCCCGGGTGCTGCCGGCGCCGGGGTCGGCCCCGGCTCCGGTCGGCGTCCGGGGCTGCTCGTGCAGGCGCCGGTGGTACTCGTCGAATGCCTGCGGGCCGCCCCAGGACGGGCCGTACCCGCCGGGGCCTCCGTACCCGCCGGGACCGTAGCCCGGGCCCCACCAGCGGGGACCGCCGCTCCAGCGCCCGCGCCAGAACGCGCCCCGGACCAGCAGCACGATCCCGATCACGAACAGCGGGAACAGGATCAGCCCGAACGGGAACCCGCGGCCGTAGCCGTACCCCCAGCCGTGGCCGACGACCCTGACCACCTGCTGGGAGTCGCCGCTGCGGGCCAGCTCCTGGGAGACCCCCTGGTCGACCCCGGCGTTGAAGGCCGCGACCCCGATCCCGATCACGGCCAGGACGGCCAGGATCGCCGCCCCGATCACCATCGACCTTCGCATTCCATCCTCCTGGTTGACGGCGTTTCACTGTCGTTCCCGATGCTGCCGCCGTCCTGTGAAGGAGTTGTGAACGCCACGGGGAGGCCTGAGGGAGCCCGCTCAGCCGGCGGCCCGGGCCCGGGCGATGATCTCCTCGACCACCTCGGTCTTGGCGTCGGCGTACTCCTGGATATAGGTCCAGTCGCCCTCGGCCAGCTCGCGCTTGACCCGCTGGTAGTAGGCCCGGTCCTCGGCGTGGCCGCGTAGGCGGTCCCGGAAGATCAGGTGGCGTTCGATCTCCGGGCAGCCGGGCGAGTAGACGTGCAGGTTGATGTTGGTGTCGGGTCCCTTGAGGCAGCGGTGCTGGTTCCAGTCGGGCTCGCGGATGACCAGCACGTAGCCGGCCGCCTCCAGGTCCGGGAGCCAGGCCGACTCGTTCGAGGAGTCGGGGACGACCAGCAGGATGTCGATGATCGGCTTGGCCGCCAGCCCCGGCACCGAGGTCGACCCGACGTGCTCCAGCAGCACCACCCGCTCCCCAAGCAGCGCCCGGATCCGGTCCGCCTCCCGCCCGAACAGGCCCGGCCAGGCCGGGTCGTAGTCGACCACCTGGATCTTGCCGGTCAGCTTGGGCGGCTCGGTCACCCAGGCCGCCCGCATCTCCTCCTCGCCCATCGCTCTCCCGCTCCTCCCCTCCCCGGAGGCCAGCCGGCAGTCACCGCGCCGCTCCTCTCGTCCCCGATCCGCCTACGCCAAGCCTAGGGCAGGGGACGCCCCCGGGGCCGGGTGCACCAGGGCCGGCCCTGGCGCGATCCCGGCCGGCGGGGCCATCCCGGAGGGCGTCCTGGCCGGCGGTCATGTGCCGGTCGACGCGAGCACCCGCCGCGCCTTCACCGCGGCGGCCTCTGGACCACCCCTGACCCTCAGGCTTGCGCAGGCCGTGGGATGCTGGGGAGGGCATGTATTCCAGGGTGCGCTATTCCCTGTGCCGTGTGCTGCCCGCTGTCCAGGCGCTGGGATATGGGATAGCGGCGCCACGATGCGGAGCCGAGGCCTGGTGATGTTGAGTCCGGCGGGCAGCAACGGCCAGGCGCGCGTCGGCTGCGGGCTAGGTGGGGGCTGCGGCCCTTAGGCGCGCCAGCATCGAGCCCACCTCCACGGCATCGTTGCTTGGCAACCGAGAAAGCCGGAACGGCCCCAATCGCAGCTCCAGTCCGTGACGTAGGACGATGGCGGCCATGGCTTGATGATCAGCGTCAAACCGCCTCAGAAGCTCCGCGTATTCTCGCCAGCGGACAACGTGGTCATCCACGGCTGCCAGAAGTCCGTCCTCGAAGGTCCTCGGAACCGGGCGCTCCAAGACCTGCTGGACGGCGTACTTGTCACTGCCGATGAACAACCCGAACCCCCACTCCTCACATGCGCGAGCCAGAGCGGCCCATTTCACAAGATTCGGGAACAGGGCCACCTGATGCGCCGGCTTGAGTTCCGCGAGGATGGCTTGTCCGTCCCGAAGGACGATCAGCACGTCGGGGTGATACGGGCGAGACCAGCCGTCGAGCCGGTAATCGATGCGGCAGGGCTGCTCCTGGTAGCGGTTGACGGTCCCCAACAGCTCGAGAAAGGCGAAGAAACGATGCTCCAACAGGGACTCGCACTGCACTTCGCGGCCGAGCTTCGTGCTGTCCAACGGCAAAGCTAGACCGATGCCGTCATGTCGGACACTGCGAGCCGGACGACGACGGCGAACATCCTCCGGAGTTAGCACCCGCGGCGGCGCGCACCAGATGGTGTACCGGTCAAGCAATCCCTGGAGATGGGCCGCCCTGTCGGCCCATCGTGCCTGTACCTGTGCCTCACGCCGCGTCCGCCGGGTCTCCTCGCGAAGTTGCCGGAGGAACGGCTCGACCGCCGCCTCCGCCTGCCGGCGGTTTCGGTGCGTCGCCGAGAAGTAGGCAACCAGGACCATGGCTTCCTGCGGAGGTATCGCGCTCGAGTCGTCATTCAGGCGTTCCCAGACGGCCTGCTGCCACCCGGACCTATGTGGGCCCGCGACCTCTTCCGCGTGGCGCAGCAGGGCAGCGCAGGGACCACCACCTTGGCCACCTCGCCGTTCGCGGCTTCCCCGGCGCTTCACACGGATGAGGGCATCGTCGAGGATCTGGCGAACCCGCTCCCTTGAAACGGGAGGGTCAAGCGACGCTGCCACGGCGGCGAGACTCTGCCAGCCGTCGCCGTCCAGACCGTATCGGCGCGCCACAATCAGGCGCTGACGCTCGTTCTTCGCGGCATCGAGACACGCCTCAAAGAACAACTCGGCGAACGGCCGGCCCTCTTCGTGGGTCCCCGCAGGCACGTCGTCTACCATCCGATCGGCCGATCTTCCGCGGTCGTCCAACGCATCAGTATTGCCCTGGGGTCCGACAGCGCGGCGCGGCTTCCCGGCCGTTCTGCTTGCTTTCAGCTGCACCCGCTGGTGGTGCCGCAGGACTCGCAGACGAAGCACGAGCCGGCCGGGCGCATCCGGACCCCGCAGGTGGAGCAGTAGGGGGCGTCGACCGCGGCCATGCCCGGGGTGAACGCCGGCGCCTGGGCCGCCGGGGCCGGGGTCGGGTCGCTGGCCGGGGCCGCCGGGCGCTGCGGCGGCTCGACCGGGTCCGGGGCGGGCGCCTCGGCGGCCACGGCGGGCTCGGCGGTGCCGTTGACCTCGGCGGTCCGCTCGGCCGTGGTCTTGATGCCGAGGGCCTGGCGGGTCTCCACGTCCAGGTAGTCGATGGCCAGCCGGCGGGCCAGGTAGTCCACCAGGCTCTGGGCGATGCGGATGTCCTTGTCGTCGGTCATGCCGTTGGGCTCGAAGATCATGTTGGTGAACTTGGCCACCAGCGCCTCCAGCGGCACCCCGTACTGCAGGCCGACGCTGACCGCGATGGCGAACGCGTCCATCACCCCCGAAAGGGTCGAGCCCTGCTTGGAGACCTTGACGAAGATCTCCCCCAGCCCGTCGTCGGGGTAGGACCCGGCCGTCAGGTAGCCCTCGATGTCCCCGACCCGGAACGAGGTCGTCCTGGAGGGACGCTGCTTGGGCAGGCGCCGGCGCACCGGGGCCTGGTCGACCTCGATGACGGCGCCGGTGTCGGTGGTGATCTTCTTGTCGGCCGACAGCGGCTGGCCCACCTTGCAGTTGTCCCGGTAGATGGCGAGCGCCTTGAGCCCGAGCCTCCAGCCCTCGACGTAGGCGCGCTCCACGTCCTCGACGGTGACCTCTTCGGGCATGTTCACCGTCTTGGAGATGGCCCCGCTGAGGAACGGCTGGGCCGCGGCCATCATGCGGATGTGGCCCATGTAGTGGATCGGCGAGTCGCCCATGGCGCAGTCGAACACCGGGTAGTGCTCGGCCCGCAGGGCCGGCGCGCCCTTCACGGAGTTGTTCTCGGCCACGTACTCGGTGATCGCCTGGACGTGCTCGTCGGCGTAGCCGAGGGTGCGCAGGGCCCGCGGCACCGTCTGGTTGACGATCGACATCGACCCGCCACCGACCAGCTTCTTGGTCTTGACCAGAGCTAAATCAGGCTCAATTCCTGTTGTATCGCAATCCATCAAAAGGCCTATAGTTCCGGTAGGGGCCAAAACACTCGCCTGCGCATTTCGGAATCCATATTCTCGACCGAATTCGATGGCCTCGTCCCAGGCGGTGCGGGCGGCCTCGAACAGATCGGTCTGGACCAGGGAGGCGTCGATCTCGTCCACGGCCGCCCGGTGCTTGCCCATCACCCGCAGCATCGGCTCGCGGTTCTTGGGGTAGCCGGCGAACGGGCCGGTCACCTGGGCGATACGGGCGCTGGTGCGGTAGGCGTGCCCGGTCATGAGCGCGGTGATCGACCCGGCCCAGGCCCGCCCGCCGTCGGAGTCGTACGCCTTGCCCAGGGCCATGAGCAACGCCCCCAGGTTGGCGTAGCCCAGCCCGAGCTGGCGGAAGTCCTTGGCGTTCTGGGTGATCCGCTCGGTCGGGTAGGAGGAGTTCCCGACGACGATCTCCTGGGCCAGGAACACGATCTCGACCGCATGCCGGAACGCGGCCACGTCGAAGTTCCCGTCGGCATTTAGGAACTTCAGCAGGTTCAGGCTCGCCAAATTGCACGCTGAATTATCTAGGTGCATATATTCCGAGCAGTTCGCAACGACAAGCCCCTGGACAATGTACGAGTGGTTCTTGGGCTCCGAGAGGTTGTACGTGACCGCGACACCGTCGTCCTCACGACTCACCATGGACGCCGTGCGCTCCTTGCGGTACTTCGCCGCCGCGGACGCCCGCTCCAACCGAGCGGCCTTACTCGGCAGGTCGAAGCCGATGCGGGCCGCGAACCGATCAATACCATCTCCGGAGATCCGCAGGTCGTAGCCGGGAGCCGAGTCGTACGCGCGGTCGACTCCATGGCGCGTGGTGTACCTGAAGCTGCTCGGGCCACCTCGAGCGTTGGCATAGATGTGGCTGGTGATCCCGAGCGAGGAGAGCAGTGCCTGCACCGATCGCAGCAGATCGTTCGAGCGGCTGCCGAGACCGACGTACCGCGTCGCATTGGCCGGCTGATCGACCACCGTCCCGTCGGCGTCGAACAGCCCGCGGAGGAAGGCGGTGACGGCCTCCTTGGGTGCCTCGAAGACTGACCACGGCACGTCCTTCTCGGCTGCCTTCACGCGCTTGAGACCGAGCGCCTCGAAGAACAGAGCCAGTGGCCGGCGTGATAGGCGGAGTTGCACGGTGCCGTTGGCCTGGATGCTCGCCTTCGGCGACCTGCCGCCGTTCAGGTCGGCGAACAGCCGCTGGTGCCGTGGCAGCAGGACCTCTCGATCCTCGGCCGACCCATAGATCGCCGAGATCACGTCGCCGCTGAACGACCCGTCCCCCACCAGCCAGCCGAGCAGGTGCGCGAAGTCCTCGTCCCACTTCTCCGGTAGTGCCATCAGGGCGGCGTGGTCGCCCTTGCTGGCGTAGGCAGCCACGTCGGTCGGGACCGGCAGCCGCCGCTCGGCCGCGGTCGCCGGCGTCTCCCGGTCGAGGAGCCGGACCCTGTCGGTGCTCTCGAGATCACGGGCGGCGACCCAACCCCGGTTCGCGGTCCAGAAGCGGTGGTTGGGCGTGCAGCGGACCTCGGCACCGTTGGAGAAGCGCAGCCGCACGACCGGGTTGGTCCCGGTCACCATGACGGCCTCGTGCGAACTGAGGGTCACCGTCTCGGCCGGGGCGTCGGGGTTGGTTGCGTCGTGGGTGTAGATGCCGAAGGTCTCACCCTCGACGGCACGGCGGGCCAGCTCGTCGAAGCGGACGAGCCCCTTGTCGGTGTGCACCAGCGTCTCACCCGTGAAGCACGGGTTGGAGGCGTTGATCCGCCCCGACTCCGGCGTCGTGTGCCAGTCATTGATCGTCGTGTCGTACTGCATGCCCGGGTCGGCGCACTCCCAGGCGGCCTGGGCGATCTCGCGCATCAGGTCGCGGGCCGGCAGCGTCTCCATCGACCGGCCGTCGAGCACGGCCTTGAGGTCGAAGCTGTCGCCGGCCTCGTAGGCGCGCATGAAGTCGTCGTTGACCCGGACCGAGTTGTTGGCGTTCTGGTACTGGATGCTGATCGAGTCCCGGCCGTCCAGGTCCATGTCGAAGCCGGCGTCGCGCAGGACCCGCGCCTTGTGCTCCTCCCGCGCCTTGCACCAGATGAAGTCCCGCACGTCGGGGTGGTCGACGTTGAGCACCACCATCTTGGCCGCGCGCCGGGTCTTGCCGCCGGACTTGATGGTCCCGGCCGAGGCGTCGGCCCCCCGCATGAACGACACCGGCCCCGAGGCCTCGCCGCCGTTGCCCAGCTGCTCCTTGGAGGAGCGGATGGTCGACAGGTTGATCCCCGACCCCGACCCGCCCTTGAAGATCATGCCCTCCTCCACATACCAGTTGAGGATCGACGGCATGGTGTCCTCGACCGAGAGGATGAAGCAGGCCGACGCCTGGGGCTCGGGCTCGACCCCGACGTTGAACCAGACCGGGGAGTTGAAGGCGGCCTTCTGGTTGACCAGCAGGTGGGTGAGCTCGGCCTGGAAGGCCTCGCCGTCGGCGTCGGTGGCGAAGTAGCCGTCCTTGGTGCCCCAGCGGGTGATGGTGCCGGCGACCCTGTCCACCATCTGGCGTACCGAGTGCTCGCGCTGGGGGGTGCCGAGGGGGCCGCGGAAGTACTTCTGGGCGACGATGTTGGTGGCGTTCTGCGACCAGGCGGCGGGGAA
>Ga0307278_10000212_pt1 | contig 30208 bp, 26 predicted proteins | sample ER_DNA_117_FD_194482 | JGI IMG/M metagenome (GOLD analysis project Ga0307278, IMG submission 194482) | Bulk soil microbial communities from the East River watershed near Crested Butte, Colorado, United States - ER_DNA_117 | ecosystem: Environmental > Terrestrial > Soil > Floodplain | place...
GCAGCGACTGGACGGTCTCCACCGCCAACCCGCTGCTGGAGCTGGAGGTCGCGGTCAACCGGGTGGCGCCAGGCGACCGCGGCGGCGAGCCGTTCCTGCCGGAGGAGCGGCTCGACCTGCCCGCCGCCCTCGACGCCTTCACCATCGGCTCGGCCTACGCGCTGCGCCTGGAGGCCGAGACTGGCTCGATCGAGCCGGGCAAGCTCGCCGACCTGGCGGTGCTCGACCGCGACCCGTTCGACCCCGCCGCCGGGCCGATCGGCGACGCCCGGGTGGTCGCCACCCTGGTGGAGGGCGAGCCCGTCCACGCCGACCCCGCCCTCGACCTGGCCTAGGGCTGCGCGGCGGGGGTGGCCGCCCAGTGGACCCGGTAGACCTCCACCAGCTCCTGGCGTCCCTTGAGTTGCTTGAGCCCGACCGGCTCCGCCAGGTCCGTGCCCGCCTGCAGCACGGTCACGGCCGCGGCGAGGATCTCGCCGCCCGCCGCCTCGCTCTGCAGCCGTTGGGCGACGTTCACCGCATCGCCGAGCACCGTGTAGTCCAGCCGGCCCGGCCCGCCGAGGGTGCCCGCGATCACCGTCCCGGTGTTGATCCCGATCCCGATCTGGAAAGCCGGCAGACCCGCGTGCTCCGCGGCACCGTTGAGGGCGAGCTGCCGGCGTTGCATGGCGGCCGCGCACTCCAGCGCCCGCCGGGCGTGGTCGGACGCCGGCCGGGGCGCGCCGAACACCGCCATCACCGCGTCGCCGGCGAACTTGTCCAGCACCCCACCGTGGGAGGTGACGACCTCGACCATGGCCGCCAAGTGGCGCCCGACCACCTCGGCCACCTCCCGTGGAGGGAGCCGTTCGGCCAGGGAGGAGAAGCCGCGGATGTCGGAGAACACGATGGTGGCCTCCAGCTCCTCCCGCAGCGACAGCGCCGACGGCGAGGCCTCGACGAGCTCGGCGACCTCCGGTGGGAGGAAGGACGCCAGCGCCCTGGCGAACAGGGCCCGCTCCTTCATGCGCTGGAACCGGAGACCGAGCCCTGTCTGGGTGGCCAGGTCGGTGATCAGCTTCTCACTGGCGGGGGTGAGTGGCTCGGCCGGGGAGATCGTCACCGTCAGCGCTCCGAGGAGCTCCTCCTCGTGCCCGACCGGAAACGCCAGGCCCGTGGCCTGCGTCACGGCCAGGGCCTCCTCCACGCCGCGGCCCTCCAGCGCGACGGGCTCGGGCGACGGCCCACGCTGGGGCCAGCGGGCCTGCGGCTGCAGGACATCGCCGAGCCGCAACCACACGGTCGCCTGCCTCGCGCCGGTCGCCTCCACCACCAGGCGGGCCATCCGCTGCAGCGAGTCGTCGGTGGCGGCGCCGGTCACACCCCGCGAGAACGCCGACAGGACCTCGTAGGGCGTGGCCCTGCTGCCGTAGACGAGCCGGTTCGCAAGCCGTCGGCTGCGATCCCGAGCGGGCTGGAACGCCACCGCGACCACGCCGGTGGCAACGATCGACAACAACAGGTTCGGTCTCCCGCCCGAGCCGACCAGCGTGCCGATCCCCACCACGATGACCAGGTAGACCACTGTGAACGCGGCGGTGAGCAGCCCGTAGACGAGCGTGCGCGTCAGCAGCAGGTCGATGTCGTACAGGCGGTGCTTGAGGACCGCGGTGCCGATCGCGGCGTACATGGCCGAGAAGAGCACGGCAACGGATACCGCGACCAACGGGCGGCTCTCCCACGCGGGCACGAACACGGGCACGAGGAAGAAGCCGAGCACCGGGATACTCACGGACGCCAACCACTTGAGCTGCTGGCGCTCCTGTCCCCTGGCGCGTCGAAACCGCACCGCCATCGAGACCGCGGAGAGCGTCAAGGTCAGGATGTACACGAGCACCACCACGTTGGCGGCGTCGCTCAGAAATACCCACTCGACGAGCTCGCCGGTGGTCCCGGCGAACCTGACCGGGTTGTCGACGAACGGGAAGTCGTAGATCGGCCCGGGTTGGACCGCCACCAGCACGACTTGCGCCACGCCCACCAGGCCGGCCGTCCAGGCCACCGGTCGCCAGCGGCCAGCGGGGAGCCGGCCGTCGGGGAATAACAGGAAGATGAACGGCAGCAGACCAACGACGAGGTAGGTGGTCACGCTCGAGACCCACGCCGCCGCCACGCCACCGGGCAGGGCGCCGGGCTCCACCACCAGGGTGTAGGCCCCGTAGCCGACCGCGAGGAAGGTCACGCCCAGGCTGAGGCCGATCACGCACCACAGCCAGCCATAGGGGTTCTCGGGGCGGTGCGCGGCGATGACCCCCCCGAGGATCGGCGCGCCGAGGAACCCGATGACCTCGATCGCCTGGATCACCGGCGGGGGGAAGCCGGGTGGCAGCGCGGCCGTTCTCCCGAGCACCACGACCACCAGGCGCGCCGCCATCATCGCCAGGGCGACCGCGCAGAGCCACCAGGCGAGCCTGGCGGCCGTGCGCGCCCTCACGCGGCCACGCTGGTGCCCCGCGCGCATGGAACTCCCCGTACGCGATTGCTCCAACGGCCACCATTGTCCGCGCTCCGCCGCTCGGCTTCTACCCGCCACCCAGTCGCCGCCGGTAGCGCACCTCGGCGACAACCACGCCCGGACGTGCACCCGACCAAGGGCGGGCGCGTCACCGACCGTCGCGGAGCGGACCATGACCGCGCCGGGGGAGCTCACCGCAGGGCCGGCTCGTCCACCGTGAGGGTGCGGGCGTCGGCGTCGAGGGTCGCGGCCACGCCGAGCGGCAGGGTGGCCAGGTGCTTGGCGTGCCCGACCGGCAGCTTGTAGAGGACCGGCACGCCGAGCGGCTCGAGGTGCTCCTCGAGGACCTGCTCCAGCGACTTGGTCCGCGGCCACTCCGGCCGCTGCTCGCTCCAGTCGCACTTGTCCATCTCGCCGATCGCCACCCCGACCACCTGCGCCAGCTTCCCGGCCTGCCCGAGCTGGGTGAGCATGCCGTCCACGTACCAGGGCGGCGCCTCGACGTCCTCGAAGAACAGGATCGCGCCGTCCAGCTCCAGCTCCCAGGGCGTGCCCATGGTCTGCAGCAGCAGCCAGAGGTCGCCGCCGACCAGCGGGCCGGTGGCCCGGCCGCCGCGGATGGGCCGCACGTACGGGTCGTCGGGATCGCGGGGCACCGGCCCCGTCCCGCCGCCCGCGAGCACCTCCAGCAGCCGCCCGCGGGTGAACTCGCTGGTGTCCTTGGCGCCCATCGTCCACAGGTGCGGCCCGTAGAAGGTCGCCAGCCCGGCCCGCTGGCGCAGCGCCACGTGCAGGGCGGTGATGTCGGAGTAGCCGAGCAACGCCTTGGGGTGCTCGGCGATCAGGTCGAAGTCCAGGTGGGGCAGGAGCTGCATGGAGCCGAACCCGCCGGTGAGGCACTGGACGACGTCCACCTCGGGGTCGGCGAACATCGCCTCCAGGTCGCGGGCGCGGCCCTTGGCGTCGCCGGCGACGTAGCTGTCGCGGGCCTCGATGCCGTCGGCCAGCTTCACCCGGTAGCCACGCGCCTGCCACCACTCGACCCCGCGGAGCAGGTCGGAGCGGTTCTCCCAGGGACTGGCCGGCGCCGGCACGCCGATGCAGCCGCCCTCGGCCAGCGGCCGGCCGAACCGGGTCGCCCGCACCGTCATGGCCGCAGCCGATCCACCGGGGCACCCCCTTGGGGTTCCCCGGACCCCTCCGTCGGTTCCCGCCGCTCCGGGAGCGGCTTGGCCAGCAGCTCGTCGACGTAGGCGACGCACTCGGCGACCGCCGCCTCCAGCAGCACCCTGCCCTTCTCGGCGGTCGCCTTGGTGGCGTCGCCCTGCACGCCGGTGCGGCTGAACGCCGACCACCACGGCATCAGCTTCAGCGACCCGTCCGACCAGTCCAGCCAGGCGTGCTCGCCCTCCGGGTAGCCGCGCTCGTCCACCGCCAGGTCCATGTCGACAGCGCCCGGGTCGATCGCCAGGTAGATCGAGGTCTCCAGCTCGCAGGCGTGGCCCATGCCGCCCCTGCTGGAGTCGCGGACCCGCTCGATGACCACGGCCGCCTCCGGGCTCGCCAGGTAGAACGCGGCCGCCGCCAGCACCTCGGGCCGCTCGACCATCACCAGCCGGGCGGCCATCTCGACCAGGTTCTGGTTGGAGCCGTGGCCGTTCAGGAACAGCATCCGCCGAAAGCCGTGGTGGGCGAGCGAGCGGCCGACGTCCGCGCAGTAGCGGGTGAACGTGTCCCAGCCGATCGTGATCGCGCCGGGGAAGTCCATGTGGTGCGGGTCGTAGCCGTGCGGGATCGCCGGCAGCAGCACGACCCGGCCGCCGGCCTGGGTGGCGGCCCGCTCGCAGATCTCGGTCACGATCCTGAGGTCGGTGTCGACCGGCAGGTGCGGGCCGTGGTCCTCCAGGGTCGCGACCGGCACCAGCGCGACGCGCTCCTCGGCCGCCGCCCGCCGCACCTCCGGCCAGGTCAGGCGCTCGTACCGCAACGGCCCGCGCTCAGACCACACCGGACAGATCCACCTCCTCGTAGGGGGTCGCGCACGGGCTGCCCGGCGCCACCCAGATCCTCCCAAGGTCCAGGTCGCAGATCATCGAGAACACGATCGCCGAGGCCTCGTCGGCCGGCTCCCCGGTGCCGTGCTCGCAGATCGTCTGCGGCCCGCCGCCGCCATGGTCGGCCAGGATCTCGCCGAGGGCGGCCGGCGTGGCCGGGGCGCGCTCCTCGACCAGCGCCCGCAGCCGCTCCAGGCGGGCGACGCTGCCCGGGCTGGGCGGCGGGGCCAGCTCGGCCAGCTCCGGGTCGGTGTAATGGTTGGTGTGGCAGCCGGGCACGCCGGCCACCGCGAAGCGGGTGGCGCTGGTCTCGATGCTCATCGCGGAGCCGGTGCCGAACGCGAAGCTGTGCCCGTAGCCGCCCGCCCGTCCCGGCAGGGTGGCCCGGCGCAGCGCGTCGGCCGGGGAGGAGGACACCAGCGCGTGCCTGGAGACCAGCACCCGCGGCACGCCGACGCCGTCGTCGCGGGCGACCAGCGACTGGATGCCCTGGGCGACCCGGTACTCGTTCATGCCGACCGCCGGCAGGCAGCAGACGATGGTGGGGGAGACCAGCGCCGGGCCGTCGTCGGGCAGCTCGATCACCACCGCGACGTTGCCGCGGTCGCCGGCCATCCACTGCTCGTTGTGGCCGAGCAGCGTGTAGCCAGGCCCGGACACGGTCACCGTGGAGCAGCCGTCCCCGGTGGTGCCGGTGGCCTCACCGGGCTCCAGCACCGGTTCCAGCTCCTCGAAGGCGTTGATCGCGAACAGCTCCCAGAACGACACCCCCGCGGCCTCCGCCATGCCGCTGACCAGCTCGACCAGGTCGGGCAGCTCCCGCTCGGCCGCGCGCAGGTAGGGGCCGAGCAGGCCGGCCAGCTCGCCGGCGTGCACGCCCCGCCGGACCAGGTAGCGCCAGTAGAACTCCAGCGAATGGCGGATCAGGTCGGCCAGCTCGTAGCCGAGGGTCCTGCCCCGCTCGAGCGGGTCGCCCCTGGCGACCACCACGCGCAGGGCGCTCACGCTCGCGCCTCGACGGCACCGGCCGCGTAGGCGAGCAGGAAGGCGGCCGCCCCGACCACGTGCTCCTGGAGGCCGGCGACGGTGGCGTACTCGTCCGGGCCGTGCGCCCCCGCGGCGTGGCCGACACCGCCGGCCGCCCACGGCAGGCCGAGGATGCGGTCGAACACGTAGTAGGGCGCGCACCAGGGAGCCAGCGGGTAGGGAAGCGGCCGGCGCCCGAGGGCCTGGTAGGAGGCGCGCAGCGCCAGCTCGGAGCGATTGCCGGGCGGGGCCTTGGCCCACGGGTAGGACTCGAGCATGCGGACCTCGACGTGGCCGAAGCCGTGCCGGTCGAGGTGGCGGCGGACCGCGGCGGCGGCCGACTCGGGGTCGCCGCCCGGCACCAGCCGGATGTCGACCATAGCCACGGCGCGGCTCGGCACGATCGTCTTGCCGCCCGGGCCGACGTAGCCGCCGGCGATCCCGGAGACGTTCAGGGTCGGCCGGAACAGCAGCGCCTCCAGCAGCTCCGGCGCTCCCCCGGGCAGGCGGTAGCGGGCGGCGCGGGCCTCGCGCAGGTGCTCGGCCGGGTCGAAGGTCTCGGCCAGCTCGGCGAGGAGGCGGGCGTCGCCGTCAGAGGGCCCCTGACCGCCCTCCAGGCCGGGCACCCGGATGCGCTCGTCCTCGTCGGTCAGGGTCGCCAGCGCGTGGACCAGCGCCCACACCGGCGACGCGATCCAGGCCTGCTCGCTGGAGTGCAGGTCGATCGCTGGCCCGCCCCAGTCCCCGCCCTCCGCGACCAGCTCGAGGCTGCACAGCCCCTTGCAGCCGAGGATCAGCTCCGGCTGGCCGTCCAGGCCGGCGGTGAGGTCCAGGTCGAAGGCGGCCTCGGCCTGGAGGTCGGCGGCGCGGGCGCGGACCACCGCCGGCAGGTTCGGGCTGCCCAGCTCCTCCTCGCCCTCGACCATCAGCACGACGGTGAGCGGCGGCATCGCGTCGAGCTGCCGCAGCACCTCGACGGCGAGGAAGAAGGCGGCCAGACAGCCCTTGGAGTTGGCGCTGCCCCTGGCGACGACGGCGGGACCGATCCCCGGCAGCTCACGGACCTCAGCCGCGAACGGCGGCGAGGTCCACCCCGGCTCCTCGGCGGGCTGGACGTCGTACATGCCGTAGCGGAGCAGCCGTGGGGCGCCGGCCGGGCCGGGCAGCTCGCCGAGCACCAGCGGGTGGCCGGGCGTCTCCACCAGCTCGAACGAGCCGCCGGCGCCCTCGATCCAGGCGCCGGTCGCCTCGGCGGTGGCACGGATGCCCTCGCCGGTCGCACTGACCGACGGGAGGCGGAGGTAGTCGCGGATCCGGTCCAGGTCGGCCGGGAACCGCTCGGCGACCCGCGCGCGGACTCGTTCCAGCGTTGCGTTCACCTGCGCATTCTCTACAACCAGTGCTTCCGCTTGAAATACAGCCACAGACCGCCGGAGCCGACCGCCATCAGGCCCAGCGCCCAGGCGTACCCGAACTGCCAGCCGAGCTCCGGCATGTGCTCGAAGTTCATGCCGTAGATGCCGCTGATCATCGTGATCACCGCGAAGATGGCGGCGTACGCGGTCAGGTTGCGGGCGACCGTGTTGACCCGGTTGGAGGCCACCGTCAGGTTCGCCTCCAGCGCGCCGGCCGCCAGGTCCTGGTAGTCCTCGACGCTCTCCACCACCCGGATCAGGTGGTCGTAGATGTCCTGGAGGTAGCGCTGCGCCTCGCGGCTGAACAGGCCCAGGTCGCGGCGGAGCAGGACGATCATGGCGTCGCGCATCGGGCCGGCCACCCTGCGGACCGCGATCAGGTCCTTGCGGAGCGCGAAGATCTGGTTCTGCACGTCGCTGCTGCCCGCGAACACCGCCTCCTCGAGGTCCTCGACCCGCTCGCCGATCCCGTCGAGGGTCGGGAAGAACGAGTCCACCAGCTCGTCCAGGACCACGTACAGCAGGAAGCCGGAACCCTCCCTGGCCAGCTCGGGGTGGGCCTTGACCCGCCTGGCGACCGACTCGGCGTCGATGGGCCTGCCGGCGTGGAAGGTCACCAGGAAGTTCGGCCCGGCGATCAGGTCCAGCTCGTGCAGCTCGACGTGCTGGCCGTCCGCGCCCGGCTTGGCCGCGTAGGCGACCAGCAGCACGTGGCCCGGGTACTCCTCGACCTTCGGTCGCTGCTTGCGCTGGTGGTGGCAGTCCTCCAGGGCGACCGGGTGGATGTCGAACTCGCGGCCCATCTCGGCCACCTCCTCCGGCGTACCGGAGACCACATCCGCCCAGACCAGCGTGTCCGGCTCGCCCCGGACCTCGGAGAGGTCCGCGACCGGCACGTCGGTCAGCTCCTGCCCCTCCCGGAACACATGCACCTTGATCATGGTGGTCGAGTGTATCGACGCGGACCCGAACCGCTCGTCAACCGTCGTGCCCCGAGCGGTGCGGCGCCCGGCGGCGGGTGGGCTCCAGGAACGGCAGCACCGTGGCGAGGAACGCCTCGGGACGGTCGGCGAACGGCACGTGCCCGGCATCGAGCACGATCAGCCGCGCGCCGGGGATCGTGGCCGCGGCGCGGCGGCCGAGCCGGGGCGGCACCACCGGGTCGTGGACGCCCCAGACCAGCAGCGTCGGGGCGCTGATGCCGCCGGCGCCGGCGCGCAGGTCGTGCTCGGGGCCGCTGAAGCTGCGCCACAGGCCGTTGAGGATCTCGGTGGTGCCCGGCCGCCGGGCGGCGTCGATGGCCGCGTCGCGGATGCGCAGGGCGGCGCCGTCGCGGGCGTGCAGGTAGCGGGCCGCGAACCACGGGTAGATCGCGCGCAGGAACCAGGGCCGGCCCATGGCCGCGCAGAACGCGCGCGAGCGCAGGGTCGGTCCGGCGAAGCCGCCGCTGTCGACCAGGACCAGGGCGCTGACCGCCTGCGGCCGGCGGATGGCCAGTCGCGCGGCCGCGAAGCCGCCGACCGAGTTGCCGACCAGCGCCACCGGTGCCAGGTTCAGCGCGTCGACGACGTCCTCGACCGCGTCGGCGAAGGTCGCGGCCGACGCGCGCCAGGGCGCCGGCGGCATCGGGGAGTCGCCGTGGCCGGGCCAGTCAAGGGCGATCGTGCGGAAGCGCTCGGCGAGCGCCGGCCGCACGCCGTCCCAGTCGTGACGGTCATGGGCGCCGGCGGGGAGCAGGAGCAGGCCAGGACCGGCGCCGAGCTCGTCGAAGGCGAGCCTGCCGGCGCGGGTTGGCACGGTTGGCATGATCGCCTCCCGAGGGCCCGATGACGCATTTGACCGACCGGTTAGTCAGCCGACCTCCTACTTTATCCTGGCGACGGCCACCCAGGAGGTGAGGATTCGGGCGTGGACGGCAGCGAGGTGCTCGGGGCGGCGAGCGAGTGCCAGGCATGGCTGGCACTGGGCGCTGCGCAGGTGCTGACGCTGGCCACGAGTAGCACCTCATAGCTCCAGCCCATCTGATCGTGTAGTTTCGCGAACGCTGGGCTAATCGGGCAGAGGGAGTCTGGGTGGAGTGAGACTGATTCCCGCCAGAGGCGAAGCCCCGTGGGACGTTCGCTGGCCTCTTGCAGGCAACGTGATACTTCTCCTGGGCCTTGTTGTCGCATACTCCTTCAGCGTCGGTTCTCGCAACTTTCTTGCCACGTTCTCGGTCCTACTTGTTGCTGCCGCCGCATCGTCGACGGTCGGCGCTTTGCTTGGTTTCATCTTTGGAGTGCCTCGACGCGCCGGAGAGCAAGGAATTGATGGCGGACCGGGTTACCTGGGAGCCCTCGGTTCCGCGGAAGCCGATCTGGGCGCCTCGATCGATCGGGACGATCTCGGTTCTGCGGGCAGGTACGTAACCAATACCAACCTTGCCCAGGTCTCGGATTGGCTCACGAAAGTCCTGATCGGAGCGGGTCTTGTCCAATTGTCCCAACTGCCTCGAGCACTGAGAGCAGCAAGTGACTTCATCGCCGAGACCTTGCCGGGCGCAGGCGCCCCGGCGTTCGCAGCGGGGCTGATCGTCTACGGTCTTACCTCTGGTTTCATCCTTACGTTCCTCTGGACCACCTTGACTGCCCGTCGGCACTATGAGAGCGCTGAGGAGAGGATCGCCCGCGGCCGGACAAGAATCCGAGCCGAACTCCGCCTTCTTCCCGATGTAGGAGCCGACGGAGGCTGGGAGGTGGAGAGAGCTGAGCCAGAGCGGCTCTCTCCCGCTCAAGCTCGGCAGGTGGATCGGATAGCGACTGCTGTGGAGACCTTCACAGAGAAGTACGGACCGCAGCAGCTCCCCGCGAGCGACTACCGACGGCTCGCAAGGCAACTGCGCTCGGCCGGCCGCTATCAAGAAGCCTATGACATGTACTTGCGGGCCTTTGAGGCTGACCCAAGTGATCCAGCATCACTGGTCTTTGCCGGAGCAATTGCCAGTAAGTTCCTGAACGATCATGAGCAGGCGGACCAGCTCTACACTCGCGCCTTGGCGATCAATCCCGACTTCACCCCCGCCATCTACAACCGGGCGTGCAACGAAGCGCGGAAGGGGAATGTCGAAGCAGCCCTCCGCTGGCTGGAGGAAGCGATCCAGCGAAACCCGGACCGATACAAGCGGCTTGCTCTGCTGGACTCCCAGACCACGGACGGTCCCTTCCTCAGCCTGCGGGAGAACTCCCATTTCAGGGCGCTCATCGAGCACCAGGGGGGACGTCCGGCCAGCACGCGACCGGGGTAGGTCCGGCCGGAGGCCGTTGACAAAGTGGACTAGTCCTCTTATCGTCTTCGCACTCGATGCGCGATCCCGGCCGCCGCAGAGGGAGAGCTCATGCGCAGGCGCTTCTCGACCAGACTCGGGCTCACCGCGGTGGCGCTGCTGCTCGGTGCGCTGCTCGCCGCGACCCCGGCCGCGACGGCCGCCCAGGCGACCGCCGACCGGTCCTACAGGAAGGTCGGCTACTTCACCCAGTGGGGCATCTACGGCCGCGCGTTCTTCGTCAAGGACCTGGTGACCAGCGGCAGCGCCGCCAAGCTCACCCACGTGAACTACGCGTTCGCCAATGTCAGCGAGGACGGCCACTGCTTCGAGGCCAACCTGGCCGGCGAGGGCGACGCCTGGGCCGACTACCAGCGGCCGGCGAGCGCCGCCGAAAGCGTCGACGGCGTCGCCGACAGCCCCGACCAGGCGCTCAAGGGCAACTTCAACCAGCTCCGCAAGCTCAAGGCGCGGTACCCGCACCTCAGGGTGCTGCTGTCGATTGGCGGCTGGACCTGGTCCACGTTCTTCTCCAACGCGGCGCTCACCCCCGCCTCGCGCCGCGCGTTCGTCGCCTCCTGCGTCGACCTGTTCATCAAGGGCAACCTGCCGCAGCTCGGCTCGATCGAGGGTGGTCCCGGCTCGGCGGCCGGCGTCTTCGACGGCTTCGACCTGGACTGGGAGTGGCCCGGCTCGGAAGGCGAGCTCGGCAACGTGGTCCGGCCCGAGGACAAGCGGAACTTCACCTCGCTGCTGGCCGAGTTCCGCAGGCAGCTCGACGCCTACGGCCGCGAGACCGGGCGCCGCTACCAGCTCACCGCCTTCCTGCCGGCCGACCCCGCGCAGATGGACGCCGGCTTCCAGGGCCGCAGGATCTTCCGCTACCTCGACTTCGCCACCGTCCAGGGCTACGACTTCCACGGCACCTGGGAGTCGACCACCAACCACCAATCGGCGATCTTCGTGCCCGCGGGCCAGCCGCTGCTGCCGGACTTCACCGTCGAGCGGGCGATCGACGGCTGGATCTCGCGTGGTGCGCCAAGGTCCAAGCTGGTGCTCGGCCTGCCGTTCTACGGCCGCGGCTGGACCGGCGTGATGGGCGGCGGCGACGGCCTGTTCCAGCCGGCCGCGGGACCGGCCCCGGCCACCTTCGAGGCCGGCTACGAGGACTACAAGCGGCTCGCCGCCCTGCCGGCGGCCGGCTTCGGCCTGTACCGCGACAACCGGGCCGGCTTCGCCTGGCTGTTCGACGGCACCACCTTCTGGACCTTCGACGACCCGGCGGTGATGCGCCTCAAGACCGCCTACATCAAGCGCAAGGGCCTGGGTGGCGCCATGGTGTGGTCGCTGGACGGCGACGACGCCAACGGCGCGCTGATCGACGCGATCCACCGCGGCCTCCGCGGCCGGCGCTAGCGGTCGTTCACAGCGGCGTCCCGTAGACGCCTGAGGCAGGCGACATCGCGGGCCATCTGCGCCGGGTCGCCGGTGGTCTCGCTGATGACCGGCACGCCGGCGAGGCCCGGGTGGGCGAGCAGGACCGCGAAGCCGTCCTCGCCGATCGTGCCGCTGCCGATGGGGCAGTGGCGGTCGCGGGCGGCGCCGGGCGGGTCGAGGCTGTTGTTGGCGTGCACCAGGGCCAGCCGGTCGCCCAGGAGCTTGGCCAGCTCGTCGACCGCCGCCGAGGCGGCGACCGGGTCGGCCAGGTCGTAGCCGGCGGCGTGGGCGTGGCAGGTGTCGAAGCAGACCCGCAGCTTCGGGTGCCCGCCGAGGGTCTCCACGAGCTCGGCCATCTCCTCGAACCGGGAGGCGATCGCGTTGCGGGTCCCGGCGGTCAGCTCGACCACGAGGTCGGGGTCGCCCGGACCCTCGCCGAGCCGGTCGAGGAGCGGCAGCACGCCCTGCCGGATTCGGGCCAGCCCGGTCCCGCGGCCGGCCCCGAGGTGGGAGCCGGCGTGGACCACGACGCCGGCCGCGCCGATCGGGGAGACGGGAGATGCGCTGCGCACCGACCCTCAGAGGATGTTCAGGACGAGGATGACCGCGCTGCCGCGGTTGGCCTTGTCCCCAGCCTGGGGGTGCTGCTGGATCACCTGGCTGCCGATCGGCAGGTAGTACCGCCAGCGCAACCCGGCCTCGCGCAGCCGCTGCTCGGCCTGCTTCCTGGACAGCCCGACCACGTCGGGGACGACCACCAGGTCGGGTCCCTTGCTGACCACGACGGTCACCGTGGACCCCCAGGTCGCTCCCGCCCCGGCCGCCGGCTCGGTTCCGACGACCAGGCCCTTGGGCATGCTGTCGTCGAACCTCACGGTCTGCTTGGCCTCGAGGTGGGCGGCGGCGAGCACGGCCTTGGCGTCGTCGAAGCGCCGGCCGGCGACCTGCGGCACCTCGACCTTCGGCTTGCCGACGCTGACCACCATGACGACCGCCTGGCCGTCCTTCAGGACCGTGCCGGCCGCCGGTCGGGTATGGATGACGCCGTCCCTGCGGATCCTCAGGCTGGTCGCGCGCTCCTGCCTGAACCGGATGCCCAGCTCCTCCAGCGTCGACGCGGCCGAGCCGGCCGGCCGGCCGGTCAGGTCGGGAACGAGGATGCCGAGCGACGGCTCCAGCATGACCGTGGTGTCTCGCTTGACCGCCTCGCCGCCGTCGACTGACTGGGTGGCGACCAGGCCCTCGTGGACGTGCTTGGAGGGGACCGGCTTGGCGACCTGGACCCGCAGCCCGCGGCTCTGCAGGCTGCGGGTCGCCTCGGCGACCTCCTCGCCGACCACCGCGGGGACACGGACCGAGCCGCCGAGCAGGCCGCCGACGCGGGTGACCAGGCCGGTCGCCAGCAGAGCGAGCACGAGCAGGGCGGCGAGCCACCGGCCGCGGACCCGGCCACGACGCTTGGCGCGCGCGGCGCGCGTCCTGGGGGTCCGTCCCGTGGTCGGTCGTGGGCCGAGCGGCGCCCACCCGGCCGGCGGCGGCTGGGCCACGCCGTCGCCCGCGGCCGGCCACGCCGCCGGGCCGCCGCGCCCCCCTGCGGCGCCGGCGACCGTCCCAGGCCGGGTCGGCGCCCAGGCGGCGCCGTTCCCGGTCGGCGCGCCGCCAGCGGCGGGGTGGGCGTCCACGACGGCGGTGTCGTGGGCGGGGGCCGCCACGACGGTGGTCGCCCGCAGCGCCTCGTCGACCCGGCGCCGCCTGGGTGCCCCGATCGCGGCCGCGAAGTCCGAGGCGCGCAGGAACCGGCGGGCCGGGTCGGGGTCGGTGGCCCGCAGCACGGCGGCGTCGAACGGCTCGGGCACGCCCTGGAGCCGGCTGGACGGCGGCGGCACCCGCCCGCGCAGGTGCTGCTGGACGATCATGGCCTGGTCGCCCTCGAATGGCGGCCGGCCGACCAGGCACTCCCAGGCGACCACCCCGAGCGAGTAGACGTCGGCGCGCCCGTCGACCACCCCGCCGCGAAGCACCTCGGGGGCGCAGTAGTGGACGGTGGCGGCCAGCGCCTGCCCGTGGCCGCCCTGGGCGGCGGCCCGCACTAGCCCGAAGTCGGCGACCTTCACCGCCTCGCTGGCGAGCAGGACGTTCTCCGGCTTGACGTCGAGGTGGGCGATGCCGGCGTGGTGGGCGTGGTCGAGCGCGTCGGCGACCGGGCCGAGCAGCTCGGCGGTGGTCTCCGGGTCCAGCCGGCCCTGGGTGTCGAGCAGGCCGCGAAGCGTCTGGCCGCTGACGTGCTCCATGACAATCCAGGGCAGCCCGCGCTCCTCGCCAGAGTCGTAGACGGCGACCACGTTCGGGTGGGAGAGCCGGGCGGCGGCCCGCGCCTCCCGCCGGAACTGCTCCGAGAAGACGCGGTCGCGTACCAGCTCCGGCCTGGGCACCTTGATCGCGACCGTCCGGTCGAGCTGGCGGTCGTGCCCCCGGTAGACGATCGCCATGCCGCCCTGGGCGATGCGGGCGACAACCTCATACCGTCGCCGGCCGAGGGTTCGGCCGACGAGGCTGTCGAGGGCGGCGGTGTGTCTGGCCACGAGCGTTCCCAGGATCGATTGCCGCACGATGAGTACCGACCGGCAGATGATTCTGGCAGGCCCGGACCGGCTCTGCACGGAAGGAGAATGCCAAGCCATGGCCTTCGACGACGAGCTCGCGCTGCTCGGCTACCGCCCCGCCCAGGAGAAGCGGGACGGCACCCGCACCTTCTCGCTGGCCCGCAACCAGTTCCTCACCTACTGGCTGCACCTCCCCGCCGACGACGGCGTGGCCCTGTTCACCTGGGAGTTCGCGATCGGCGAGTACATGGACGAGTACGGGCTCCAGGTCGGCGCCAATGAGCCGCTCAACCAGTACCTGTTCCCCCAGGTGGACGTCGAGGTGCCGCAGGACATGGCCGAGGTGGTCAAGGCGATGGAGCGGACCGAGGCGATGTTCGCTGGCATGAACTTCGGCCACCGCGGGTGAGCTCCCGGGTTGCCGGGCCCCTCCGCCGGGTAGGCAGGGCAAGCGGACGAACGGGGTAGATTCCGTCCCTTGGCCCCTCTGGAGGAGGAGGCACCATGCGCCGCGGTGGTTCCCTGGTCCTCACGATCGTGCTGCTGCTGGCCGCGTTCTGGGTCGGCATCCAGTACGAGCGCAACAACTGCCGGATCGACCTGCCGAACCAGCCCAACCAGGTCGAGAACTCGGTCAAGTGCCGCGACTACCGTGTCCCGTAGGCCGCGACCCCGGCGCAGCGGCCCCGGTTCGCCCTGGGCGTAAACCGCGAGCGGACCGCCGCGGGTAGGGTTCCGGCATGGAGCCGGGGACCGTGGTACTGCTGCACAGCCCGCTGGTCGGGGTGGAGAGCTGGGGAGCGGTGCCCGAGGCGCTCCGGCTGGGCGGGGCGGCGGTGCTGGCGGCGCGGGTCGACGGCGACGACCGGCCGCCCTACGCCGGGCGCTACGTCGCGCAGGCGGCGGCCCGGGTCCTGGAGGCCGCGCCAGCGCCGGCGTCACCGCTGGTGCTGACCGGCCACAGCGGGGCCGGGCCGCTGCTGGCGGCGGTTGGGGCGGCGCTGCGGGCAGGAGGCCGGCGCGCCGGCGGCTACCTGTTCTGCGACGCCGGGCTGCCGGTGGACCGGGGGCGCCAGGCGACCCGGCTGGACCTGCTCGCCGAGGAGGACCCGGCGATGGCGGCCGGGTTCCGGGCCGAGCTGGAGGCGGGTGGGCGCTTCCCCGGCTGGACCGACCGCGACCTGGCGCCGCTCGTCCCCGACCCCGCCACGCGCGCGGCCCTGCTGGCGGGCCTGCGGCCCCGCGGGCTCGACTTCTTCACCGAGCCGCTGCCCGGCGGACCGCCGAGCTGGCCGGACGCCCCCTGCGGCTACCTCCACCTGTCGGCCGCCTACGACACCTGGCTGGAGCGGGCCGAGGCGCTCGGCTGGCCGGCCGCGAGCCTGCGCGCCGGGCACTTCCACGCGCTGGTCGACCCCGACGGGCTGGCCGCCGCGATGCTGGCGCTGCTGGCGGCGAGGATGTGAGCCGGGCTACGGCTCCAGGCGGGGGAGGGCCTTGCGGACCCGCTCGGCGATGCCGCCGGCATCCAGGCCGAGCTCGGCGAGCAGCAGCTCGCGCTTGCCGTGGGGGAGGAACCGGTCGGGGATGCCGAGCCGCAGCAGCGGCGTGCCCACCTCCTCGTCGGCCAGGACCTCCGCCACCGCGGAGCCGAACCCGCCCGCCAGCACGTTGTCCTCGACGGTGACCACCAGCCGGTGGGCGCCGGCGACGGCGCCGAGCCGCGGGTCCAGCGGCTTGACCCAGCGGGGGTCGACCAGGGTCACGCCGATCCCGTCCTGCTTGAGCAGCCGGGTCGCCTCCTCGCAGGCGACGGCCAGCTTGCCGAGCCCGAGCAGCAGCACGTCCTTGCCGCGCGCGCGCACGTCCCAGGCGCCGAGCTTCACCCTGCTGACCGGGCCGGTGACGGTGAGCTTCGGGGTGGTGGACTTCGGGAAGCGGATCGCGAACGGGCCGGCGGTGTGGGCGATCGCGGTCGCCAGGGCCCGGCGCAGCTCGGTACCGTCCCGGGGCGAGGCGATCACCATGTTGGGGATCTGCCGCAGGTAGCTGACGTCGTAGACGCCATGGTGGGAGGAGCCGTCCGGGCCGGTGATGCCGGACCGGTCGATGACGAAGATCACCGGCAGCCGGTGCATGGCGACATCCATCATCACCTGGTCGAAGGCGCGCTGTAGGAAGGTCGAATAGATCGCGCAGACCGGCCGCAGGCCCTGCATCGCCATGCCCGCCGCCATCGTGACCCCGACCTGCTCGGCGATGCCGACGTCGTAGACTCGGTCGGGGAACTCGCTGGCCATGACCGTGAGCTTGGTCGGGCCGAGCATGGCCGCCGAGATCGCCACCAGCTCGGGATGCCGGCGGGCCTCCTCCAGCAGCGCCTGGCCGAACACCTGGGTGAACTGGACCTCGTCGCCGGAGGAGGGCAGGGGTCGCCCGGTCTCGGGGTCGAAGGCGCCCGACGGCGAGTGGAGCTTGTCCTCTTCGTGCTGCTCGGCCGGCGGGTAGCCGCGGCCCTTCTGGGTGATGACGTGCAGCAGGACCGGCCCGGGCACCCGCTTGGCGTGGTCGATGGCCTTCTCGAGGGCGGCGAGGTCGTGGCCGTCGACCGGGCCGGCGTACTGCCAGCCGAGGTCCTCGAACACCACCCGCGGGGCGATCAGCGCCTTGGCGCCCTCCTTCACCCGCTTGGCCGCCTCGACCATGCCCTCGCCGACCAGCGGCACCCGGCCGAGGGTCTCCTCCACGCCCTTCTTGAGGATCTCGTAGCCGGGGTGCAGGCGCAGCGGAGCCAGGTGCCCGGCCAGGCCCCCGACGGTGGGCGCGTAGGAGCGGCCGTTGTCGTTGAGGACCACCAGCATGTCGGGCTTGCGATGGCCGATCAGGTTGAGCGCCTCCAGGGCGACCCCGCCGGTGAGCGAGCCGTCGCCCACCACCGCCACCACCCGCCCCTCGCCGTGGCCAGCCTGGCGCGCCTCGGCCAGCCCGAGCGCGTACCCGAGGGCGGTGGAGGCGTGGGAGTTCTCGATCACGTCGTGCGGGCTCTCCGACCGCGACGGGTAGCCGGACAGGCCGCCGAACGTGCGCAGATTGGCGAAGTCGGCCTGGCGGCCGGTGAGCAGCTTGTGGACGTACGCCTGGTGGCCGGTGTCCCAGACGATCCGGTCGGTCGGCGACTCGAAGGCGCGGTGCAGCGCGATGGTCAGCTCGACGACGCCGAGGTTGGGGCCGAGGTGGCCGCCGCGGGCGGCGACCGCCCGGACGAGGAAGTCCCGGATCTCCGCGGCCAGCTCGCGGAGCTGGTCGGCGCTGAGGTGACGGAGGTCGCTTGGCTTGCTGATGGAGTCGAGCATGACTGCTTGAGGATATGCCGGTTGCGGCGTTCGCGCTCGCCGTCACCGGCTCGGGCGCGATGGCTACCATGGCCCGGATGGCCGATATCTCGATTCGTCTGCGCGCCGCCTCGCCGGGGCTGATCGCCCTGCCCTGGCTGGAGCCGCTCGGCCGGTGGCCGCCGGAGTCGGCCGACTTCCGCGAGCTCGACGTCGGTCCCAGCCGCCACCTGGTCCGCTTCGTCCAGGCCAACGGCGTCACCTACGCCCTCAAGGAGCTGCCCGCACGGGTGGCCGACAAGGAGTACCGGGTCCTGCGCGACCTGGAGCTGCGGGAGCTGCCGGCGGTGCGCCCGATCGGCCTGGTCGACCAGGCCGACAGCGGCAACTCGATCCTGGTCACCGAGTACCTCGCCCACTCCTGGCAGTTCCGGCGGCTGTTCCGGCGCCTGCCGCGCGAGCTGGTCAAGCACCGCGAGCGGCTGCTCGACGCGCTCGCCAGCCTGCTGGTCGACCTGCACCGGGCCGGGGTGTTCTGGGGCGACTGCTCGCTGGCCAACACGCTGTTCAAGCGGGACGGGCAGACGCTGCAGGCGTTCCTGGTCGACGCCGAGACCAGCGAGGTGCACCCCAGCCTGACCGACGGCCAGCGCGCCCTCGACCTCGGCATCCTGGTCGAGAACGTGGCCGGCGACCTCACCGACGTCGCCCTGGAGACGGGCGAGGGCGGCGAGCGCATCGACGAGGACCTGGCGGCCGCCGAGAGCGTCGCCGACCGCTACCGCGCCCTGTGGGAGGAGCTGACCCACGAGGAGACGTTCGGGCCCGACGAGCGCTACAAGGTCGAGGCCAGGGTCCGGCGGCTGAACGAGCTCGGCTTCGCGGTCGACGAGCTGGCCCTGGTGCCGGCCAGCGGCGACCGCAGCCGCCTGCGGCTCAGGGTCGCGGTCGCCAACCGCCGCTTCCACGCGATCGAGCTGCAGCGGCTGACCGGCCTGGAGGTGGGGGAGGGCCAGGCCACCATCCTCCTCAACGACCTGCGTGCCTACCAGTCGCGCCTGGCCAGCGAACGGCCCGGGCCGGGGGGGTCCGGGGGACCCCAAGGGGGGCTCCCGGAGGAACGGGGCGCGACCGACGACGTGGCCGCGGGCTTCCGCTGGCGGAACGAGGTGCTCCTGCCGGGGATGGCCAGGGCGGCGGCCGCGCTCGGTCCCGACGCCGATCCCATCCAGGCGTACTGCGACCTGCTCGAGGTGCGCTGGCTGCTGTCGGAGGAGGCCGGTCAGGACGTCGGCAACGAGGCCGTGCTGGCCGCCCTGGCCAGCCGGCAGACGCCGTCGGAGTCGGCCGCCCAGATGGTGGTCGCCGAGACCGCCACCGGCAGCTTCCCCGCCCTACCTTGAGGCGCCGGCCGCCGGCGACGGCCCGCCGATGTCGCCGGTGATGTAGCGCTGCAGGGTCGGGCCGATGGCGGCGACCAGCACCGGCGCCGGCGTGGAGGCGAGCGGCTCGATGCGGATGACGTAGCGGGCCATGATCAGGCCGACGAGCTGGGAGGCGACCAGGTTGGTGCGGAGCCTGGCGTCGGGGGTGCCGAGCTCGCGGGCGATCCGGCCGAGGATCTCCTCGGTGATGAACTCCCGCAGCATGGCGGCGGCGCGCTCCTCCGACACCGCCGAGCGGATCAGCGCCAGCATCGGGCTGTGCTGCTCCGACTGGTCCCAGACCGACAGGAACAGCCCGAGCAGCCGCTCGCCGAGGGTCTCCAGGCCCTCCTCGCTCACCAGCGCGATGAACGCCTCGAACGGGTTGACGGGGATCTCCACGGCGGCGACGAACAGGTCCTGCTTGGTCCCGAAGTAGTGGTGGACCAGCGCCGGGTCGACGCCGGCGATCCCGGCCACCTCGCGGATGGTGGCCTGCTGGTAGCCGCGCTCGGCGAAGGCGCGCCTGGCCGCGTCGAGGATCGCCTCGCGGGTGCCGCTGGTGCCGGGACGCCGGCCGGTCCGCGCCATCGCGCCGTCCACCTCCTCCCTCGAACTCGCCACCCGTTGAAAACGAGCTTACCGGTGGTCCGCGAGCGCGAGCACCTTGGGCCGCGGGCGGATCGGTACACTCGCGCTGCGAGGTGCTGGCGGCGCCGCGCACCGGGCGGCGAGCCTGCGGCGTCTGGTGGACAGGCTGGTCGGGGCCGGCGTCGGCGACTCGCTGGTCGCCTCGCACTCGCTCTGCCTGGCGCGGATGTCGGCGCTCAGCGGCGAGTGCGCGGGGGTAGCGGTCCGGCGGGGCCCCGACCGTCACCGGGGTGACGGCCGAGGGCACCTAGGCGTTGCGGTCGGTGACGTGGTCGGCGAGCGCCAGCAGCGCCGCCTTGGCGGGCTCGGTGACCCCGGCGGCCCCGGCGACCGCCGCCTTGGCCTCGGCGAGCAGCTCGGCGATGCGGGCCTCGTTCTCCTCCAGGGCGCCGCAGCCGGCGATCACCCTCCGCAGCTCGGCGACGCGGTCCTCGGTGAGCTTGCCGTCGCCGAGGGCGCCCTCCAGGAGCTGGCGCCCGGCGTCGTCGGCGCGCCGCCTGGTGAGCATGACCAGGTAGGTCTCCTTGCCCTCGCGGAGGTCGTCGCCGGCGGGCTTGCCGGTCACGCTCGGCTCGCCGAACACGCCGAGCACGTCGTCGCGGAGCTGGAACGCCTCCCCCAACGGCAGCCCGTAGGCCGAGTAGGTGGCGACCAGGGCGGGGTCGCCGCCGGCGATCGCGTGCCCCAGGTGCAGGGGCCGCTGGATGGTGTACTTGCCGGACTTGTAGCGGAGCACCCGGCGGATCGCCGCCTCGCTGGGCGCGCCCCGCGCCGCCTCGACAAGGTCCAGGTACTGGCCGCCCATCAGCTCCGAGCGGAGCCGGTTGAACGCCCGCAGGGCGGCGGCCAGACGGTCGCCGGCCAGCCCGGCGTCGACGAGGGCGACGTCGGCCCAGGTGAACGCGAGGTTGCCCATGAGCACGGCGGCGCCCTCGCCGAAGGCGGCCGGGTCGCCGCGCCAGGCTCGGCTGCGGTGCAGGTCGGCGAAGGCGACGTGCATGGCCGGGCGGCCCCGGCGGACCTCGGAGCCGTCCATGACGTCGTCGTGGACCATGGCGCAGGCGTGCAGCAGCTCCACCGAGCAGGCGGCCACGACCGCGGCCTCGGCGGCCGGCCCGTCCGGGGCGCCGCCGGCGCCCCGGTAGCCCCAGTACACGAACGCCGGCCGCAGCCGCTTGCCGGCCCCGAGCACGAAGCGGGTCAGCGCGGCGGTGACCGGCCCGGCGTCGTCGCCGAGGAAGCCGAGGGCGGCCAGCTCACGGTCGAGCAGCGTGGCCAGCGCCCGGTCCACCCGGGCGCGCAGGTCCTCGGCGTCCAGCGGGCCGGCCGGGACGGGATCGGTGCGGTCGGTCACCCGGTCATCCTCGAGAGGCGGTCGTGTATCCGGCGTCGCATGCAGCGCCACGCTATACCTGTAGCCCTGGATCTTGCGCGCCGCCCCCGGCGCTCACCGTCGCGGCCTGCGGGTAGCCTTGGCCGGGGCTGGCGCTGGGACGGGAGGGATCGGTGGCGAGGCGGGTCGAGCGGGTGCGGCCGACCGGCGAGGTGGTCGCCGGCGGCCAGCCACTCGCCCCCGGCGACGCCGACCGGCTCGGGGTCCTCCACGCCGACCTCGACGCCTTCTACGCCAGCGTCGAGGTGCAGAAGGACCCCAGCCTGCGCGGCCGGCCGCTGCTGGTCGGCGGCGTCGGCGCCCGCGGGGTGGTGACCTCGGCCTCCTACGAGGCGCGCGCCTACGGCTGCCGCAACGCCATGCCGATGGCGCAGGCTCGCCGGTTGTGCCCCCAGGCGGTCGCGATCCCGCCCGACTTCGCCGGCTACCGCCGCTGGTCGGGCACGGTCATGGGCATCTTCCAGAGCGTCACCCCGCTGGTCGAGCCGCTCTCGCTGGACGAGGCGTTCCTGGACGTCCGTGGGGCGCGGGGCCTGTTCGGCGACGGCCTCCGGATCGCCAGGCTGCTGCGCGCCAGGGTGCGCGAGGAGGCGGGCCTGGCGCTGACCGTCGGGGTCGCCGCCAACAAGTTCCTGGCCAAGCTGGCCTCGACCCGCGGCAAACCCGACGGCCTGCTGGTCGTCCCGGCCGACCGGGCGATCGAGTTCCTCCACCCGCTGCCGGTCGCCGCGCTCTGGGGCGCCGGCCACGCCACCGTCGAGGTGCTGGCCCGCTACGGGCTGCGGACGGTCGGGGAGGTCGCCGCCACCCCGCGGGCCACCCTGGAGCGGGCGCTCGGCCATGCCCTCGGCACGCACCTGCACGAGCTGGCGTGGGGCCGCGACGACCGGCCGGTGGTGCCGTTCGAGGCGGCCAAGTCGGTCGGCTCCGAGGAGACCTTCGCCAGCGACATCGACGACCCGGAGCGGCTCGCCCGCGAGGTGCTCCGCTGCTGCGTGCGGGTTGGTCGGCGGCTGCGCGAGGCGGGGCTGACGGGGCGGACGGTCACCCTGAAGCTCCGCTTCGCCGACTTCCGCACCATCACCAGGGCCCGCACCCTGCCGGCGGCCACCGACACCGACGCCGAGCTGCACGAGGTCGCCGGCGACCTGCTGGCCAGGCTGCGGCTCGGCCGGGTGCCCGTCCGCCTGGTCGGCGTGGCCGTCTCCAACCTGCACGAGCGTGCCGGTGCCCCCGTGCAGCTCCGGCTCGGCCCCGACCGCCCCGGCTGGGAGGTGGCGGTGCGGGCCGCCGACGCGGTCCGGGAGCGCTTCGGCGAGGAGGCCATCGACCTCGCCTCGCTGGCCGGCGAGCGGCCGGCCGAGGCCTTCCAGGAGGCCCGCCAGCAGCCCCGGGTCCGGCGCGAGCCGTTGCTCCCACCGGACGCACGGTAGGCTCAGGCTTCTCTCGTAAGGAGCACCGATGCCTCCCCACGTCCGCTACGAGGTCGCCGGCCAGGTGGCGACCATCACCCTCGACCGGCCCGAGAAGCTCAACGCCATGGACCGGCAGATGTTCGGTGAGCTGGAGGCGGCCGCCGCCAGGGCCGGCGACGACCCGGCTGTCCGCGCGGTGGTGGTGACCGGCGCGGGTCGGGCCTTCTCGTCCGGCCTGGACGTGGCCGAGTTCGCCGCCATGGGCGACCCGGCCGCCGCCGAGCGGGTCGTCGCCGACGTGCAACGCGCCATCAGCGCCTTCGAGCTGCTGCCCAAGCCGGTCGTCGCGGCCGTGAACGGGCTGGCGTTCGGTGGCGGGCTGCAGCTCGCCGTCGCCTGCGACCTGCGCCTGGCCAGCGAGCGGGCGGAGTTCGCCAGCATGAAGATGCGCTGGGCGATCGTCCCCGACCTGGGCGGCACCGAGCGGCTGCCGCGGCTGGTCGGTCTCGGCCGCGCCAAGGAGCTGATCTTCACCGGCCGCCAGGTCGGCGCCGAAGAGGCCCAGCGCATCGGGCTGGTCAACCGGGTGGTCCCCGAGCGCGACCTGGCCACCGAGGCGGCCGAGCTGGCCGGCGGGCTCGCCGCCGGCCCGACGCTGGCCCTCGGCCTCGCCAAGCAGGCCCTGAACGAGGCGTTCGAGCGCTCCACCCTCGAGGGCATGGAGGCCGCCAGGCGGGCCCAGCGGCGCACCTTCGCCTCCGCCGACCACGCCGAGGCCAGGGCCGCGTTCGCCGAGCGCCGCCCGCCGCGGTTCGGCGGGTCCTGAGCGCCGAATTTGCCGGTGCCTGCTGTTGTTGAGGGGGTAGTGCCCAGGTACACTCGCTTGTGCCACCACCGTACGTTCCGGCCGGAGCCTCACATGCCGCTGTCCGATCATGAGCAACGCATCCTGGCCGAGATCGAGCGGCGGCTGCTCGAGGAGGACCCGAAGTTCGCCCATCAGGTCGGCTCCTCGTTCCGCGCTCACCTCGCTCGCCGCCTGAAGCTGGCCGTCGTCGGCTTCGTGCTCGGCCTGATCGTCCTGGTCGTAGGTTTCGTCAACTACGTGGCCCTTGGCGTCGCCGGCTTCGTGATCATGCTGGCCTCGGTGTTCCTGTTCGTCCGGACCATGCGCCGGCGGGCGAGCGTCGAGGGGCCGGCGACCGCCGCCGGCCAGCCGCAGCAGCCCGCCCAGCGACCCGGCCCCGCCGGCGGCCTGGACTCCTGGTGGGGCCGGACGACGGAGCGCTGGCGCCAACGCTGGGAGGAGCGCGGCGGCCAAGGCCCGCCCTAGGCGTCGCCGGCGCCCTCGATGGAGTTCCGAACCGACCGCGTCGGCCCGCTCAGCGGCGCAGGACCGGGCGGGGCGCGAACAGGCTGCGGGGACTGAGCGCGGCGGCCAGCCGCCGTCGCCAGCCGAGCCGGCCGGCGAGGCGCGCCCGCGCCGACCGCGCCAGCCGCCTCGCCAGGTGGGCCTGCTCGCTGCCGGGCTCGGCCGCCGCGTACTCGGCCCGCTCGTACAGCCCGGTCAGCTCCACCAGCGGCACGGCGTCGTCGGCGAAGTCGGTGTGCAGGCGGCGGGCGTAGGCGGCCGGCGTCTCGGCGCCGCGGCGGCCGATGCCGGCGTCGCGCGCCCAGCTCGTGACCTCGGTGTAGGACTCGGCGACCGCGTCGCGCGGCTGCTTCCCGGCCCGCCGCCTGGCCAGCAGGTTGCGGCTCCACTTGACGGCCGGGACCAGCACCAGCAGCAGGACCACGGCCAGGCCCGCCCGGACCGCGGGGCGGTCCAGCAGGCCCGGCTGGCCGCCACCACCGCCAAGGGGCTGGCTTCCGACGGGCTCCGGCGCCAGCGTGCGGGCCGGCGCCGTGGAGTCGGTCGGCCCGCCGGGGACCGCGGGCAGGACCCCCGAGGCCGACGGGTTGGGCTCCCGGCCGATGGCGGTGGTGTAGGTCGGCACGTCGACCTGGCCGTCGCCGCGCGGGGTCGGCTCGAAGTAGACCCAGCCGGCCCGCGGGAACCACAGCTCCGGCCAGGCGTGCGCGTCGTGGGTGGTCACCTGGAGGTAGTCGTCCCGGGCCGTCCCCGGGGTGAACCCGACGGCGACCCGGGCCGGGATGCCCGCCTGGCGGGCCATCATCGCCATGGCGATCGCGAACTGCTCGCAGTAGCCCTCGCGGACGTCCAGCAGGAACCGCCTGAGCTGGTTGCCGCCCTCGGCGAGGCTCGGCACGTTCAGGTTGTAGCTGAACAGGTCGGGGTTGCGCAGGTAGTCCTGGATGGCGAGGGCCTTCTCGAACGGCGTGTCCTTGCCCTGGGTCACCGCCTCGGCCAGGGCGCGGACGTCGCCGTCGAGGCTGTCGGTGTTCAGGTACGGCAGCAGCTCCGGGCGGTCGTACTCGCCGTCGGCGGGCCCGGCCAGGTCCTCGGCCCGGACGTTGGGCACCTGGGAGACGACCGAGTAGCGGAACCCCTCCCTGACCCGCTGGCGGACGGTGAGGCTGCGAAAGGCCGTGCTCTCGAGCACGCGCCGGCCGCCGGCGTCCACGCCGACCGGCGCCGTGGCCGCCGGCAGCCAGAAGGAGGCCAGCTCCTGGATCTCGAACCGCTGGGTGACCTGGCCGGTCTGGACATCGGGGTCGACCTCGCCGGCGGTCTGGCCCTGGAAGGGGGTGAGGCTGCGCTGCGGCGGCCGGGAGGCCGTGAAGAACGTGCCGTCGAAGCGGTCGTAGACGATCAGCCGCCAGCGCAAGCGCTGGGTGGCCTTGACCCTGAAGACCGGGACCTCCTCGGGGTTGCGCAGACGGGTGCGGAGCGAGACGAACGGGTTGATGGCCACGCCGATGTCGCTGCCCGGCCCCTCCTTGAAGTCCAGCAGCGGCTGCTGGCCGTAGCCGGGCAGCAGCGACGGGAGGGTGAGCGCCAGCAGCGAGGCGCCGAGGGCGAGCCAGCGCCCGGTCGACGCCGCCCTGGTGATCGGCAGCCGCCAGCCGACCGCCGGCCGGCTGCTGGCGCTGGACACCCAGCGTCCCCAGGTGGCCAGCCGCGCCCGGCCCTCGAACAGCAGCAGGCCGGCGGCGCCGAGCAGGAACCAGGCCGTGTACCAGGCGGGGCTGGTGGGCCGGATCACGGCCGGGAACACGAACAGCCCGAGCGCGGGGACCAGCGTGAGCAGCGGCTGCCGGGCGCGGAAGGCGAGCCCGTCGGCGGCGGTCGTCACCGCCCACGCCCCGGCGCAGGTGAGCAGCAGGAACTCCCGGGTCACGTCGACCGGCGCGGCCTGCGCGCCGACCTCCCGCAGCGCCACCTCGGTGGCCTGCAGCATCGCGACGAGGGTCTCCCTGGTGGGGACGACCAGCAGGACCGTGTCGGCGAACAGCAGGATGCCGGCGACCACCACGAAGCCGGCCAGCATGACCAGCAGCGACAGGAGCTGCCCCACTCCCAGCCGCCGCAGCAGCGCGGCCAGCCCGAGCGCGCAGGCGATCGTCAGCCACGTGGGCAGCAGCCACTGGTTGCCGGCGTACAGCCGGCTGAGCGACAGCGAGGCGCCGGCCAGCAGGCCGGCGAGCGCTAGCGCTTGCGCGTAGTCAGTGTCGTGCGCCCGAGCGGCGCGGTCAGTCGTCGCCATGGCTCGTCCAGGGGTTGGGTACGGGACAGCATCGCGGTTCGCCAGCCGGCCCGTTCGAGCAGGGTGGCGATGCCGGCGGCCTGGGCGTCGGCGGCGGCGACCTCACGGGTCGCCAGCCCCAGCCAGGAGTCGGCGCGGATCAGCAGGCCGAGGGCGCCGCCGAAGCCGAGGCGGCAGCGGGCCAGCGCCGCCGCCTCCTCGGCGGAGGGCACCGAGACGATGGCGACCAGCAGCCCCTCGCCGGCCGACCGGGCCAGCCGCTCGGCCATCGGCACCACCGAGGCGGTGCTGGTCGGCTCGACGCTGGCCAGGAAGTCGAGCACGGCGGTGGCCTGGTCGGCCACGCCGGCGGGCCGGACCTGCTGGCCGTCGTCGGTCATCATGGCGAGCTCGTAGCCGGAGCGGCCCAGCCGCAGCGCGATCGATGCCGCCGCCGAGACGGTGCGCTCGAACGAGGCCCGGCCGCCGTGGCCGCGGTGGGCGGTCCGCCGCAGGTCGATGGCGAGCACCGCGCGGGCCTGCCAGGGCCGTTCCTCCTGGCGGATCATGAGCTGGCCCCGCTTGGCCGACGAGCGCCAGTGGACCTTGCGGAGGTCGTCGCCGTCGCGGTACTCGCGGGTGGTGTAGAACTCGTCGCCCTGGCTGTACAGGTAGCGGACCTTGGTCGCGGCCGAGCTGGCCAGCTCGCCTCCGAGGCCGGGCACCGACAGCGCCTCCACCCGCGGGTGCACGATCACGTCGGAGGTCCCCGCCAGCTCCGAGGTGACCTGGGCGAGCCCGAACGGGTCGGCGAGGCGCACCGCCAGCGGGCCGATCGTGTAGCGGCCCCTGGCCGACGCGCGCAGCTCGTAGTGGAGGACCTCGCGGTCGCCGCCGGAGATGCCCGGCACCACGAAGCGGGCGCCGGGCCCGAGCTGGTAGGGGAGGCGGTCCTCCAGCAGCAGCACGCCCGTCTCCAACCTGGTCGGGTTGTCGACCCGGACGGTGACGGCGATGCGGTTGCCGACCGAGGTCCGCACCGGCCGCACCGACCGGCTGGACGCCAGCCGGTAGTTGCCCCAGGTGACCACCAGCAGGGCGCCGGCCGGCAGGGCCAGCGCGGCGACCGCGAGCATGTACAGCTCGGGCACCCCGGTGAGCCGGCCGGCGAGGTACATGGCGACCGCGGCCGCGGCGAAGCCGAGCGCCCGGGGCGTGAACGCCCGCAGCATCGCTACTGCTGACCCCGGCCGCGGATGGGGATCGGGACGTACTCGACGATGTCGGCGAGCACGTCGGCGGCGGTCCGCCCGATCATCTGGGCCTCGGGCGCGGTGATCAGCCGGTGGGCGAGGACGGGGACGATCAGCTCCTTGACGTCGTCGGGGACGACGTAGTCGCGACCGGTGGTGGCGGCCGCCGCCCTGGAGGCGCGCAGCAGCGACAGGGCGGCCCGTGGGCTGCCGCCGAGCGCCAGGTCGGCGTGGTCGCGGGTGGCCCGCACCAGGTCGACGATGTAGCGCTTGAGCGTGTCGGCCACGTGGACCGTCCTGCAGCCCTCGATCATCTCGGCGACGGTGGGCGCGTCGGCCACCGGCTTGAGGTCGGCCAGCAGCGTCGAGGTGCGGCCGTGGGTCTCCAGGATCTCGATCTCGGCCTGCCTGGTCGGGTAGCCGATGGCCAGCTCCAGCATGAAGCGGTCGCGCTGCGCCTCGGGCAGGGGGTAGGTGCCCTCGTGCTCGATCGGGTTCTGGGTGGCGACCACCATGAACGGCACCCCGAGCTGGTAGGTGATGCCGTCGACGGTGACCTGGCGCTCCTCCATGGACTCCAGCAGGGCGGCCTGGGTCTTGGGCGAGGCGCGGTTGATCTCGTCGCCGAGGACGATGTTGGCGAAGATCGCTCCCGGCTTGAACTCGAAGTCGCCCCGCTCCTGGTTGAACACGCTCACCCCGGTCACGTCCGAGGGCAGCAGGTCGGGGGTGAACTGGATGCGTCGGACCGAGCAGTCGATCGAGCGGGCCAGCGCCTTGGCCAGCATCGTCTTGCCGACACCGGGGACGTCCTCGATGAGCAGGTGTCCCTCGGCCAGCAGGGCGATGAGCGCGAGGCGGACGACCTCGGTCTTGCCCTCGATGACCCGCTCGATGTTGGCGCGGATCTTGTCGAAGTCGGCGGCAAGGTCGTCCATGCCGCCAGTGTCGGGGCGCGTCTTTGCCACCCGCGCGGCTCCTTTCCCTGGTTCGCTCCGGAGACGATTGTAGTGATGCCCGATAAGGAGGACGTGAGAACCTTCGATTCTGTTCTCTCGCCCCGAGTTCTATCCTTCGCCCTGTGCCAAGTGCGCTGGAGACAAGAAGCAAGCTGCTCGCCGCCGCCCGGCGGGCCTTCGCCGACCTCGGCTACGCCCGCACCCGGGTCGAGGACATCGTCGCCAGGGCCGGCGTCGGCCACGGCACCTTCTACGCCTATTTCAAGAACAAGCGCGACGCGCTGGCCGCGCTCGTCCACGAGAACGCCGCGACCCTGGTCGAGCTGGCCGGCCAACCGTGGCGGCCCGGCGACGTGCGGGCCAGCCTGATCGAGGTGCTCGAGGGCCTCTCCGACCTCTACGACCGGGACGCCGACCTGATCGCGCTCTGGACCGAGGCGTCCACCCAGGACCCCGAGCTCGGCCGGGTGCTCGGCGAGGTACGCCGCCAGTTCGTGGCCCGCATCGCCCGCAACGTCGAGCGGGCCGCCGCCCAGGGCCTGGCCAGGCCGGTCGACCCGTGGACGGCGGCGACCGCTCTGGCCGCCATGGCCGAGCAGACGATGTTCCTCAGGGCCGTCCGCAAGGAGCCGCTGGACCGCGACCTTACCGTCCAGACCCTCGCCGACCTCTGGCTCCACGCCCTCTACGTCTAGGGCGCCGCCGAGCGACAGCATGTCGGTTCGAGCCCGTAGCATCGAGCGGGCTGGTCCCGACCAGAGGAGCGAGCGATGAGCTACGTCACCGAGAACCAACCGGACGGCACCCCGACCTGGATCGACCTGGGCGTCCCCGACCTCGAGCGCGCGATGGGGTTCTACGGTTCGCTGTTCGGCTGGGAGTTCGAGGTGGGGCCGGAGCAGACCGGGCACTACACCGCCTGCCTGCTGCACGGCCGGCGGGTCGCGGCGATCGCGCCGGACCCCGACCCGGACGCCACCGGCCGCTGGTGGACCGTGTACCTGGCCACCGGGGACTGCGACGCCACCGCCAGCCGCATCACCGACGCGGGTGGCACCCTGGTCCAGCCGCCGATGGACGTCATGGACCAGGGCCGCATGGCGCTCGCCGACGACCCGGTCGGTGCCCGGTTCGGCCTCTGGCAGGGCCGCGCGCACATCGGCGCCCAGGTCGTGAACGAGCCCGGGTCGCTGGTCCGCAACGACCTGGTCACCCCCACCCCCGAGCCCGCCCGGGCGTTCTATTCGGCGGTGTTCGGCTACACGCTGGACCGCAACGAGGACCTCCCGGACTTCGACTTCACCTTCCTTCGCCGGCCGGACGGCCACGAGATCGGCGGGGTGATGGGTCTCCCGAACGCCCCCCGGTCCGCCTGGGCGACCACGTTCGAGGTCGCCGACACCGACGCCGTCGTCGAGCGGGCCACCGCGGGCGGGGGCACCGCCGGCGCCCCCGAGGACTTCCTCTACGGGCGGATGGCGACCATCACCGATCCCTTCGGCGCCGAGTTCTCGGTGATCGCCAGACCCCCGGGCGAGCAGCGCTGAGCCTGCTCCTGCTATCGATGTCATCTATCGTCCCTATCAAGACGAACAATTGGACCGATAGTCGGGGTGCCACTTACGCTGGCAGTCTTGTCCCCGACCCCGAGCGGAGCCGGCAATGCGCATCGTCGTCCTCGGCCCGCCGGGGGCCGGCAAGGGAACCCAGGCGGTGCGGATCGCCGACCATTTCTCGTGTGCCGACATCGCCACCGGGGACATCTTCCGCGCCAACGTCGCCGAGGGTACCGAGCTGGGCCGGA
>Ga0307278_10000213_pt1 | contig 30133 bp, 22 predicted proteins | sample ER_DNA_117_FD_194482 | JGI IMG/M metagenome (GOLD analysis project Ga0307278, IMG submission 194482) | Bulk soil microbial communities from the East River watershed near Crested Butte, Colorado, United States - ER_DNA_117 | ecosystem: Environmental > Terrestrial > Soil > Floodplain | place...
CGACTGGCAACTCCGAACAGCGTTTCGCAGCGGGTGTGCGGGGGCGGTCGTCTTCTGCTGGACCGACGAATGGCATACAGGCGGAATGGATATCGACGACTGGCAGTTCGGGCTGACCGATCGCGAGCGGCGTCCGAAAGCGGCGCTGTCGGCGGTTCGCGCGGCCTTCGACGAGATTCCGTTCCCCGAGCGAGTCGACTGGCCGTCCACGTCGGTCATCGTCTGCACGTACAACGGCTCGGACACGCTCCGAGACTGTCTGAAAGGGATCACGGAGCTCGACTACCCCGAGTACGAGACGATCGTGGTCGACGACGGCTCCACGGATGCGACCGCGGCAATCGCCGAGGAATACGACGTCCGTCTCATCCGCACTGAGAATCGAGGGCTGAGCGCCGCGCGCAACACCGGCCTCGAGGCGGCCACCGGGGAGATTGTGGCCTACATCGACGACGATGCGCGGCCCGAACGCCACTGGCTGCGCTACATCGCGGCCGGACTCGCCGGCACTCCCCATGCCGGAATCGGTGGGCCCAACATCGCTCCTCCGACCCAGGGTCTCGTTGCCGAGTGCGTCGACGCCACGCCCGGCGGACCGATCCACGTTCTGCTCTCCGATCGGGAGGCCGAGCACATCCCCGGCTGCAACATGGCCTTTCGCCGCGCCGCGCTCAAGGAGATCGGCGGCTTCGATCCTCAGTTCCACGTCGCCGGAGACGACGTCGACATCTGCTGGCGCCTCCGCGATGCCGGCTGGACGCTTGGGTTCAGCCCCGGGGCGATGGTCTGGCATCGGCGAAGGAGCTCGATTCGTGCCTTCCTGCGACAGCAGTGCCAGTACGGCCAAGCGGAGGCCTTGCTCGAGCGGAAATGGCCCGAGCGCTACAACATGGCGGGTCATGTCGCGTGGGCCGGGCGCGTCTATGGTGGCGCTCTCGGAGGGATCGGGAGGCGCCCGCGCATCTACTACGGCACGTGGGGCACCGGACTCTTCCAATCGGCCGATCTGGCTCGTCCAAGTGTCGTCGCTGCCCTGCCGCTCTTGCCCGAGTGGTACCTCGTCATCCTCGGCCTCAGCGCATGCTCGATCCTCGGGATCTTCTGGCATCCCTTGCTCGCCGCGCTGCCGCTGTTCGTGCTCGCCGTCGGAACACTCCTGTTCCAGGCTTCCGCCGCCGGCGCGAGATCGTCACTAGCGTATGAGGGCCCGGGCAGGGTCGCACCGCTCAAGCGGCGCCTTCTGACCCAGCTGCTCCATCTACTCCAGCCCATGGCGCGCCTCTCGGGACGGATGCGCCATGGGCTGACACCGTGGAGGCGCTACACCGGGGTGACGCGTGCGGCTGTTCCCTGGCGGCGTGAGCGAACGATCTGGAGTGAGAGCTGGCAAGCGCCTGCGACCTGGCTTGCTTCGCTCGAGTCCTCCTTCAAGGCGCAGTCGAGCGATGTGCGGCGCGGCGGTGATTACGACCGCTGGGATCTTCAGGTTCGCGCCGGTGGCCTTGGTGCGGTGCGGGTGCGCTTGGCGGTCGAAGAGCATGGCCGGGGGCGACAGCTTCTGCGGCACCGCCTCTGGCCTCGAACCTCCCCCGTAGCGATCGCCGTCGTCGCTGCGCTCGGAGCCGTGGCAGTCGTGGGCGGCTTCGACGGACCCTGGTACGTGGCGGTCATCCTCGGCCTGCTTGCCGCCGCGGTGGCCGGCCGCACGCTGCAGGAGTGCGCCTTTGCGACGGACGTGTGTCTCAGCGGGATCGAGGCACAGCTCGCGGAGCCCGAGGGCATAGGCCCGGCGCTCGACCATCGGCTTCGCCTTGCGAAGACTGCCGCGGCGTACGCGCAGGAGCGTGGAGACTCGTGATCGCGGCCGCCGCCTACGGGAGAAGGCGTCTACCTTCGGTCCTTGCTTCGTTGCTCTGGCTCGTGGCAGGGGCGATCGCCGCGCTTGCAGGAGTGGCGGCGCTGGTCGAGGAGCGGACAGGTTTGAGCCACGACCTAGGCGTCCTCGCGGAGGCCGCACTGGCGATCGCCATCGCCACGGTCGGGGCCTGGATCGTGATCCGCCACGCCCGCAGCCCGGTGGGCTGGATCCTCTGCAGCCTCGGTGTAGCCGTCGCCACCTCCGCCTTCAGCGCCGAGTACGTCACGCACGAGCTCGGCGGCGACTCGTCGCCGGGAGCCTTCGTGCAGGGCGTGGCGGTCACGGGCTCCTTGTCCATCCCGGCGATGATGCTCACCGTTCCATTCCTGCTCTTGCTCGGCCCCGGCTCACGCCACGGACCGGGTGCAAGATGGCTCGTCGCCCTGCTTGCAATCGCAGGCGTCGCCTCGCTTGGCTTGCTCTTGTTGCTGCCCGGGCCGCTGCGAGGCTTCTCTGGAGTCGAGAACCCGCTCGGCGTAGCCCGCTTCGAAAGTCTGCGAGAGCTCGGACTCTGGGCGTGGTTCGCGCTCGCGGTCCTGACGGTCGGGCTGGCGTTCGTTCCGATGCCGCGTCGCAAGGTCGCCGAGGTCGAGGACGCAGCGGCAGAGCCGGAAAGCATTGTTCGGCCCGCCTTGCGGGAGCGACCGGAGCACGCATGGGGGTTCCTGAAGGATTTCCCCCGCGTTCTGCCTTATCTCCGGCCGCACTGGAAGCTGGGCGCCTCGTCGGCGGCTCTGCTCGGCATCGGCGTGCTCGCCGGACTGCTGTCACCCTGGCCGCTCGCAATCCTCGTCGACACGGTTCTAGGGGATAAGCCCCTTCCCTCACTGCTCGGCTTCCTACCCAGCTGGGATCCAACGACCTTGCTTGTCCTGGCTGTCATTGCCGGCGTGGTTGTGACCGCGCTCGAGCAGGGGGTGGGTATGGGGCAGGCCTATGTGGACACTGCGCTCGAGCAGCGCATGGTGCTCGAGGTGCGCAGCGACCTTTTCCGCCACGTGCAGCGCCTTTCGCAGGCTTTCCACGACAACGCGCGCAAAGGGATGCTGATGTTCATGGTCACCCAGGCCGACTCGGTCGGCAACGTCACGACCTCGATCGGACCGCTTGTGCAAAGCCTCGCGATGCTCGTGGGAATGTTCGTTATCGCATTCAAGATCGACCCCCAGCTCGCGCTGCTCTCACTGGCCGTCGTCCCATTCATCTACTACTCGACGGGCTACTACACCAGGCGCATCGAGCCTCGCCTCTATTACGTGCGCGGCCTCGAGGGGCAGACGCTCTCGATCGTCTACGAGGCCATGGCCATGCTGCGGGTCATCGTGGCCTTCGGGCGCGAGAAGCACGAGTACAGGCGCTTCCGCAGCCAGGGGGAAGAGGCCGCAAACGCGCGGATCGATCTCACAGTGCGGCAGACGCTCTTCTCGCTCGCGGTAAGCGTGCTGACTGCGGCCGGCACGGCCCTGGTTCTTGGCTTCGGTGGCTGGCACGTGTTGCAGGGAGATCTCACCGTGGGCGAACTCCTCGTCGTCATGTCGTACATCGCGGCCGTCTACGCGCCGCTCCAGGCAATTACGTCCACGATCGCATCGCTCCAACAGGAGTTCATCAACATGCGGATGGTGCTCGGTCTTCTTGATACGCCGCCGGACATCGAGGAAGACCCGGACGCGATCACTGTGGAGCGCGTCAAGGGTGACCTTGTCGTTGAGGACGTCTCCTTCGACTACGCCGGCCGTGAGGGCACTCTCAAGAAGATCTCGTTCGCCGTGCGAGCCGGGCAGCGCTTGGCGATCGTAGGACCTACGGGTGCTGGCAAGTCGACGCTCGTCAGCCTGCTTCCGCGGTTCTACGACTCGGAAGAGGGAAACATTTTGCTGGACGGGATCGCGACGCGGAAGCTGACGCTCGAGTCGTTGCGCCGACAGTTCAGCGTCGTCCACCAGGAGGCGATGCTCTTCTCCGGCACAATTGCGGACAACATCCGCTACGGCCGGCTCGAGGCCACGGACGACGAGGTAACGGCCGCCGCCAAGGCCGCGAACGCGCACGACTTCATCTCCGAACTGCCAAAGGGGTACGAAACAGAACTCGGTGAGGGTGGCCCCCAACTCTCGGGAGGCGAACGGCAGAGGATCGCAGTAGCGCGGGCATTCCTCAAGGATGCGCCGATCCTCATCCTCGACGAGCCGACCTCGTCAATCGACTCGGCCACCGAGGCGGTCATCCTCGACGCGCTGAACCGGCTCATGGTGGGGCGGACGACGATCACGATCGCCCACCGTCTGGCGACGATTCGCGGCGCAGATCTGATTCTCGTCATGGACCGCGGAGAGATCGTTGAGCACGGGACGCGCGCTGAACTCTTCGCCGCGGGCGGGCTCTACAGGCGGCTACACGAAGCTCAGGTTGCTGACGACCGCCGGGACGCCGAAGCGAGCGACGCGCTGCACGAGCGGATGGTCGGGGCCGTCACGCGCATTCTCGAGGAGCCGGCGCTGACGCTGCGAGAGCGGGCCGAGCGGGCCGGCCAGCTCCTGCGCGACGCCGGTTCGGAGATGAACGGCGAGCCGCTTCGCGACGCCTCCGGAGGGCAGGAGCAGCCGTGAAGAAGATCGTGCTCTTCGGGATGATGGCCAACAAGCCGGTCGCGGGGATCGCGCATCTGACGATGCCCTATCTCGTGGGCCTTGAGCGTCTCGGGTACGAGGCCTACTACGTAGAGGCCCACGGCTCGTGGCCGACGCAGCTCCAGGATCCACACGACACCGCAGGCGACGGGTCGCCGGAAGCGGCGGCCTATCTCGAGCGAGTGATGAGGCACTTTGGTTTTGGCGGCCGGTGGGCGCTGCACGCCCGCCACAGCGACGGCACGTGCTACGGCATGACGTCACGCGAGCTGCGCCATCTGTACGCGAGCGCCGACCTCTTCCTGAACCTCCACGGCGGCACCTGGCCGCCTGAGGAGCTTGCCGGCGACGATCGGCTCGTTCTGATCGACAGTGACCCGGTCGGCCTCCAGGTGCTCGCCTCCAACGAGGACGCGGAGGCCCTCGAGTTCCTCCGCATGCACTCCGCTCTCTTCAGCTGGGGCGAGAATCTCGGGCAGCCCGATTGCGGCGTGCCGATACCGGCGGGCTTCGAGTTCCGTCCGACGCGGGAACCGGTCCTGCTCGACCTCTGGCATTCCGAGAGCCCGAGGCTAGGCTCGGTCTTCACCACGATCGGCAACTGGCAGCAGTACGAGAAGGACTATGAAGTTCGTGGTGAGACTTACCACTGGAGCAAGCACCACGAGTTCCTGAAGTTCCTCGACCTGCCGAGCCGCACCGAGCAGCCGTTCGAGCTATCGCTGGCCAGCTACGACGACCAGGTGCAGCAGATGCTCGAGCAGAACGGCTGGCATGTTAGGCGTGCCGCAGAGCTCTCGGCCGACCTAGACGTCTACATGCGCTACATCGTCGACTCGCGGGCTGAGTTCACGGTGGCGAAGGACCAGAACGTTCGGCTTCGCAGCGGGTGGTTCAGCGATCGGTCCGCAACCTACCTGGCCGCCGGTCGGCCGGTAGTCACACAAGAGACGGGCTTCAGCAGAACGCTCCCAACCGGTGAGGGCCTGTTCGGATTCTCGACGATGGACGAGATCCTGGCTGCGGTCGAAGAGATCAACTCCGATTACGAGAGACACTCCGCAGCTGCCCGGGAGATTGCTCGCGATTACTTCGACGCGGAGAAGGTCCTCTCGCGGCTCTTGAAGGAGGTGGATCTGAGTCCCTTCCCGCCTACTCTCGTGCTAAGCCCGATCTCCCGTTGGCCTACGACTCTGCCCGAAGAGACCGTGCGAATCGTGGAGGAATCGCCCCCTTTGACTCCTCGCCGAAAACCCACGCCGTCCACGAGCATCATCGTGGTCACCCTCGACAACGTCGTTTTCACTCGTCTATGTCTCGAGACCGTACTCGCGAATACCGGGGGTGGCCAATTCGAGCTGATCGTCGTCGACAACGGGTCGAGCGACGGCAGTGTCGAATACCTGGAATCGCTCTCCAAGCTTCACAGCGACGTTCGGGTGCTTAGTAACTCCACGAACGCAGGCTTCGCCGCCGCGACGAACAGAGGGCTTCGGCACGCACAGGGCGACGTTCTCGTGCTCCTGAACAACGACACGATCGTTGCTCCGGGATGGCTCCCAGCTTTGACTCGCCATCTCGACGAACAGGCGATTGGCCTCGTGGGCCCGATTACGAATCGCTCCGGCAACGAGGCCGAGATTGAGTGTGAGTATGAGACGTACGGCGAATACCTTGAGTTTGCAGCGCGAAAGCGTGATTCTGCTGCGATGGACGTTCGGACCGCCACCTTGTTCTGTGCGGCGCTGAGGCGCGACGTGTACGAGCAAGTCGGCCCGCTCGATGAGGGCTTCGGCCTCGGGCTCTTCGAGGACGACGACTACGCGATTCGCGTGCGCCAGGCCGGCTACCGCGTGGTGCTGGCCGAGGATGTCTTCGTGCACCACTTCGGACAGGCAACGGTTGGGAAGCCCAATGTTCTCGAGAACTACGGCGAAGCTTTCCACGCAAACCGGCGCCGTTTCGAGGAGAAGTGGGGCGCATGGCAGCCGCACGAGCGGCGTGCAAGCGAGGAGTATGGGGCGTTAGTCCGCGAAGTCCGCGACGTAATCGAGATGCACGTCCCGCCGGCTTCGACGCTCGCAGTCGTCAGCAAGGGAGACGAGGAGCTCCTGCGACTGAATGATCGGCGAGCCTGGCACTTTCCGCAAAGCGAGGAGGGCACTTACGCGGGCCACTACCCGCCCGACAGTGCCGCGGCGATCGCGCACCTCGAAGAGTTACGCGAAGCCGGAGCTGAGTTTTTGGTGATCCCGCAGCCCGCGCTGTGGTGGCTCGAGTACTACATCGAGCTCAACGAGCATCTGGAGCGGGCTTACCGTCGATTGAACGTGGCCGATGGTCCATGCCTGATCTTCGACTTAACCAAAGACAGATCGGCCCACGAGTCATTCATGGCATCTGCAAGTGAGGGTCCCTAATGGCGGTCTGCATTGCGGGGATGCATCGCTCCGGCACTTCAATGGTGGCACGGGCGCTGAACGTCTGCGGGCTCTATCTGGGGCCCAAAGATGAGCTGATGGAGCCAGGCATCGATAACCCTGACGGATTCTGGGAGAACCTGAGGTTTGTCGAAGTCAACGATGCGGTTCTCAACCAGCTTGGCGGTGGTTGGGATTGGCCGTCTTGGAAGCTCGACTGGGCCGACGAAAAGCTTGCTTACTCTCGGTCGCAGGCGAGACAACTAGTCAAGGCCTTCGATGACTTTGAGCCGTGGGGCTGGAAGGATCCGCGCAACAGCCTCACACTTCCGTTTTGGCGCGACGTCGTCCGAGACATGCGCGTCGTCATCTCGTTGCGGAACCCGCTCGAGGTCGCATTCTCACTGAGCAACCGAAACTCGTCCTCCTACGCGCTCGGCCTCACGCTCTGGCTTGCGTACAACGAGCGCGCTCTCGAGGCAACGACCCCTGGCGAGCGAATCGTGACGCACTACGACGCGTACTTTCACGATCCTGAGTCAGAAGCCCGTCGGGTTCTGGCCTTCCTCGGGATCGAAGCCAATGACGAAGGAATCGACACGTTGAGCACCGTCGTCTCTCCGCAGCGCCGCAAGAATCAGTCGTCGATCCAGCAGCTTGTCGACGCTCATGTCTCGAACGAAATCGTTGAGTTGTACCTCGCAATGTGCGAAGAGGCAGGGTGGACTGACACCGACGATGGGCCCTCCAGAAACACTCTGGAAGGCGACTCGGAAATCGGCCGACAGCGTGCACTCACGATCGCAAGCGGCCTCCAGCCGAGGCCGGCGGGCGCTAACGGTGGGGTTGAGGAGGAGGAGGACCTTCAGGAACGAGTCGTTGCTGCAAGCGCGGGGCGTATAGAGAAGTCGGCGCTCACTCCGGTTTCGGTCGGCCGGGAGCTTGTTCAGCTCCGCACGCAGCTTGCGCAACACGAGGAGAACATAGCGCGCTCATCGAGCGAGCAGGACGCCCGATTCGAAGACCTCATCGCTCGACTCGAGGCGCTCTCCGACGCTCAGACGCGGTTGCACGCGGACCTTTCCGAAGCCCAGACGCGGTTGCACATGGACCTTGCCGAGGCGCGCGCGGAGCTCATTCCGCGCGAGACGGTGATCGGAGAGAGCCTACGCGAGCTCCGTGCGGAGATGGCTCGCCGCGAAGGAGACGATCAGAATCGGTACGACGCTCTTGTCGCCGATTCGGCTAGGCGAGAAGCGTCCTTCCGCGGCGTAGTGAAAGACCTCGCGAAGGTCCTGCTCGAAGAGGAGTCTCCCGAGGCAGAGGCGCGATTCCGCGCCAAGCAACTCCACCGCGAAATTGAGGCCGCCGTCGCGACACTGCCACTCCCTGGGACCGTTGTTGTAATCAGCAAGGGAGATCCGGACCTTCTTCGCGCGCTCGACGGCCGAACTGGTTGGCATTTCCCGCCGGGAGAAGATGGCGGTTACGCCGGGTATTACCCGGCAACAAGTACGGCAGCGATCGCGCAGCTCGAGGCGCTTCGCGCGAAGGGCGCGGACTACCTCTTGATTCCCGCGCCGTCTCTATGGTGGCTCGAGCACTACCGCGCGTTCCGGCACCACCTAGAACGCAACTATCCGACGCTTGTCTCCGAGCCGGAGTTGGGCGTGATCATTGGTCTAAAAGAGTCGACAGTGCCGGCGAAGTTGGCGTGGTGCGGCGACGTTGAGGCAATGATTTCTGAGTTCGAGCGCCGGTTCGACCGCGATCCGGCGATCCTCGACTGGAATACCGGCACCGACCTTGCGTCTTTGTACCCGCACCTGACCGTCTTTTCGCCGACGCAGGACGATTCGATACTGCCTTATCTGGACGGCAGCGTCGATGTCGTCGCCATTGGAAGTGAAGACCTCGACGGGCGAGAAGAAGCTGCGAGGGTCGCGGCAGCCGCTGTCCTGACCATCGGCCCTGCGGGGCGCAACGGCGATTCGCTCGACGTAGCGGTGGAGTGGAAGGCGGCCGGACGAAGCAAGCCGCCACCGTCCGTGACCGTGCTCATTCCGTCATACAACGGCATTGAGCACACCGAGCGATGCGTGATTCGGCTCGGCGAAACGCTCGCGGGCGACTACGACGTGGAGATTCTGGTGGTCGACGACTGCTCCACCGACGATACGCAGGAGCGCCTAATCGCACTGGGCAAGGTCGAACCGCGGCTACGAGTCCTCAGGAACCTGGAGAACCTCGGTTTCCTGGCTACGAACAATCGCGGTGCAGAAGAAGCACGCGGCGACATGCTCGTATTGCTCAACAACGACACGCTGCCGATGCCAAACTGGCTGCCGCCGCTTCTTCGAGTGTTCGACCACTATCCCGATACCGGCGCCGTGGCCGGAAAGCTCATCTACCCGGACGGAACCCTTCAGGAAGCAGGAGGGATCATCTTCTCTGATGGGCGAGCGGCGAATTTTGGCAAATGGGAAGTAGACGCCGAGCACCCTTTGTTCAACTACGTCCGCGAGGTCGACTATGGCTCCGCAGCGCTGCTCGCGACGAAACGGGCGCTCTGGCTCGAGGTGGGCGGGTTCGACACCCGCTATAGGCCGATCTATTGCGAGGACAGCGACTACTGCTTCAAGCTGCGGGAACACGGCTACCGCGTTTACTACCAGCCCGAGAGTGTCGTAATACACGTCGAGGGCGCCACCTCCGGAACCGACGAGTCGTCGGGCGATAAGCGGTACCAGGTACGAAATCGCGAGCAGCTCGCCGAGAAATGGCGGGACGTTCTGAAGCGGCAGCCACCGTATCCAAGCCGTTTCGACTACGAGACGCTGCACGCGATCGCTGTCCGCGACGAGGGTGGGTGGTGACCGAGCCGTGAGTGTCAAACGCGCTTTGGTCTGTGCTCCTCTCATGCCCGAGTACGACCGCGAAAGCGGCGGGCAGAGCATTTTCGACCTGATCATGTATCTCCGCGATGCGGGCTGGGCGGTCAGCTTTGCGCCGCAGAATCCCGCGAATGGCGTTCGTTACGCGCGCCTTTTGGAGCAGCGGGGCGTGGCGACGTACGACGGTTTCAATGAGCGTCTGGATGAGCTCATCAAGTACGGCAGGCTTGACCTGGCCATATTCGCGTTCTGGTACATCGGCGAAGAATTGATCCCGCGGGTTCGCGAATGGTCCCCAGCGACACACGTCGCCGTCAACACCATGGATCTGCATTTTCTGCGCAACGCTCGACGGATTCTGGGAAGACGGAACGGCAACGATCCAAGTGCGCTCGATGACGATTATGCATCCGAGTTTGCGCGCGAACTAAATACCTATGCGTCAGCCGACGCCGTGTTCGCGGTATCACCGAAAGAAGCCGATCTCATAAACGATCTCGTCGGCGATCCGCTCCTCGCGCATGTGGTTTCCGACTACGAGCCGAGCCCCACATCTCGCGTTGCGTTCTCGGCTCGCCACGGCATCCTCTTTGTCGGCAATTTCCGGCATCCTCCGAATGCCGAGGCGGTGGAATATCTCTGTACGGAGATCGTTCCGCGGCTCGACCCGAAGATCCTCGATGACCACCCCGTCTACATCGTGGGAAACGATCTGGACGATCGTATCCGTGCTTTCGGCCGAGGTTTGCCGAACGTCCGAATGGTCGGTTGGGTGCCGACTCTCATGCCGTATCTCGAGCGCGCCGCTGTGGCCGTGATCCCTCTTCTCCACGGCGCCGGAACGAAGCGCAAACTGCTTCAGGCGCTAATGGCGGGGATACCGACCGTGTCGACTCATGTCGGCGTCGAAGGATTCGAACTGCGACAGGGTACCGAGGTCCTCGTCGCCGACGATCCGGCTGCCTTCGCGGACGAGGTGAAGCGCGTGCTGACGGATGAGCCGTTATGGCGGCGGCTGTCGCGGAGCGGCCAGCGCAAGGTGGCTCCCGATCACAGTCGCGAGGCCGTTCAAGCCCGCTTTCTCGTGGTGCTCGACTCGGTCATGGCGAGGGAGCAAAAGGGGGCCCGTGTAGAGCGGACCTCAGGCGAGAACCGGTCGTACGCGGACAAGAGCCTCTACAAGGACCTTGTAAAGCGTGTGCAGGAGGTTGTGGAGACGGCGACCCCAGAAGGGAGTACCGTCGCTGTGGTCAGCAAGGGCGACGAGTCTCTCGTCCAACTAGAGGGACGTAGAGGCTGGCACTTCCCCACCGCGAATGGCGGCGCCTACGCCGGTAACTACCCGGCCGACACGGTGGCCGCGATCGCTTCATTGGAGGCTCTCAAGCGTGACGGGGCGGAGTACGTCGTATTTCCGAGCACGGCATTGTGGTGGCTCGAGCATTACGAGGGGCTAGACGAGCACCTCGCCCGCAACTGCCGTGAGGTCGCGCGAGAGGAGGGGATATGCCTGATCTACGGACTTACTTAGATCTTCATCCCGCGGCGGCTGAGGTCCGGGGCCGGGCAATCACCGGACGACGAATCCGCAGCAAAGCCCCTCTGCGCCTCAGTTTTTGCGGCGGCGGCACCGACGTCCTGCCCTACGCAGCCGAGTGTGGAGGCCTGGTCCTGAATGCGACAATCGACCGGTACGCCTACGCGACAATCGTGTGCAACGACCAGAGTGAGCTCGTGGTGCGCTCGCTCGACTACAACCTCACGCAGGCTTTCGACTTGGAGCAGCCCGCCGTCTACGACGGCCAGCTCGATCTCGTAAAGGCTGCCGTTCGTTGGCTTAACGCGCAGACGAACGGGGGCCACATCGGTTTCGAGCTCAACCTCCACACCGATGCCCCGCCGGGCTCAGGGCTTGGCTCATCGTCCGCGGTAGTCGTTGCGATGCTGCACGCATTTTCGACATGGCGCAGGATTCCGCTCACAGCGTACGAACTCGCTCACCTCGCCTACCTCCTTGAACGCGAGGAGCTGCAAATCAGCGGCGGGATGCAGGATCAGTACGCGGCGGCGTTCGGAGGTTTCAACTTCATGGAGTTCGACGGAGCGGACGTCGTCGTGAATCCGCTCCGCGTCGCTTCCGAAACTGTCAACGAGCTCGAGTACAGCCTCGTGCTCTGCTACACGGGCGGGACGCGTCTATCCGCAGGAATAATCGAAACGCAGGTCGAGAACTACTCCTCAGGCGATGAACACGTCCTCGATGCGATGGAGAACCTGAAGGAACTCACTGTCGCCCTCAAGAACGCGCTCGTGCTCGGGAGGCTGAGCGAGTTTGGCGCTCTACTCGGAGAGGCGTGGCACAACAAGAAGCAGATGGCTCAGCAAGTTACGACGCCCCGCATCGACGAGATCTACGAGGAAGCAATGCGCGCCGGCGCGCTCGGTGGGAAGGTGACCGGGGCGGGCGGTGGAGGCTATATGTACTTCTTCTGCCCCGGCGAGACCCGTCACAAGGTCATCGGGCGGCTCGAGGAACTGGGCCTGCAGGCGACACGAGTTACCTTCGAGCCTCAGGGGGTGCAGGCGTGGGAGGCGGGACTCTGACGATGGCCTCGGGCCGCTGGTATGCGCTCCTCGACCGTGACGGCACGGTTATCACCGGACGTCCCTACCTGTCTGTCGCCGATGACGTGGAGCTCGTCACCGGGGCCGGTGCGGGAATTCGGACACTCCGGAGCTTCGGGATCGGCGTGTCCATCGTGACGAACCAGTCGGGACTCGGTCGAGGCCTCTTCGGAATGGCCGAGCTGGATGCGACGAACCATCGGCTTCTCGAGCTGTTGCGTGCACAGGGTGCCGATATCGACGCAATTTATGTCTGCCCACACACGCCGGAAGATCGATGCGCGTGTCGGAAGCCGGAGAGTGGCCTCGTGCTTCGGGCTGCCTCGGAGCTTGGCTTCGAGCCGCGTCGAAGCATCGTGATCGGCGATAACGAATGCGACATCGAGCTCGGTCACCGAGTCGGAGCAAAGACGGTTCTCGTCCGGACCGGCTACGGCTTCGAAGTGGAGCGCAACCGAAGCGTGGCGCCCGACTTCGTCATAGACGATCTCGGCTCCATCGACTCAGTGCTGACCCGGCTTGGGGTCGCACCGCGGGAGCTGGCGATATGAGCCTCGCCGCCCGGCGGGAAATCGCAAGATATTTCGAGCGGAGTGCGCAGATGCTTGTATCAACGGCTGCGAGCTGCGATGCCGAGATCCTGCAAGCCGTCGACCTCCTCGACGGCGTTGTGCGCAATGGGGGAAAGATCATGCTTTGCGGGAACGGAGGTAGCGCGGCTGATGCCCAGCACTTCTCCGCAGAGCTCGTCGGCCGCCTCACGATGGATTTCGACCGACCCGCCATTCCGGCGGTGGCCCTGACCACGGACACATCCTTCCTGACCGCGTGGTCGAATGATTCCGAATTTTCAGAAGTATTCAGCCGGCAGCTGGAGGCGATTGGCCGCCCCGGCGACGTCGTGATCGTGATCAGCACGAGCGGAAGGTCGGAGAACTTGCTCGCGGCCCTCGAGGTAGCCGCGACTCGTGAAATCCATTCGATCGGGTTGCTGGGATGCGAAGGAGGTCTACTCGCCTCCGAGGTCGATTGCGCAATCGTCGTCCCATGTCACGAGACGCAGCACATCCAGGAGTCTCATGGGGCGATCGTCCACCTCATCTGCATGCTCCTCGAAGAGCGTCTCTACCGAAGCCCGGCTACATCCGACCCAGAGGCAAAGAGACGCGGGCAGACCACTTGAAACCTCTTGTGCTCGTCACCGGCGGTGCGGGCTTCATCGGCTCACACATCGTCGAACTGTTGCTTGACCGCGGCTATCCCGTCCGTGTGTACGACAAGCTCGTCGAGCAGGTCCATGAAGGCGCAGGGCCCCGTTATCTCCCAGACGATGTGGAGTTCCTTTATGGCGACATGCGAGACGCGGGCGCGCTACGTCAAGCGCTGAAAGGCGTAGGTGTGATCTTCCACGACGCGGCCGAGGTCGGTGTCGGGCAGTCGATGTACGAGATCGTTCGCTACGTCGAGGCGAACACGGGCGGCACCGCCGTTCTTCTCGAGCTCCTCGCGAACGAGCCGCATGAGGTCGAGAAGATCGTGGTGGCGTCCTCGATGTCGATTTACGGCGAGGGAGCGTACTCGTGCCCTCGGGACGGCGAGGTTTATCCCTGCCTGCGCACGGAAGAGCAGCTGGCGCGCCACGACTGGGCGGTCTTGTGTCCTGAGTGTGGCGAGCGTGTCGAGCCTACGCCGACTAAGGAGGGGAAGCCCCTCTTTCCCACGTCCATCTACGCGATCTCGAAAATGGATCAGGAGCTGATGTGCCTTGCGGTAGGGCAAGCGTACGGCCTTGCCGTCACCGCTCTTCGGTACTTCAACGTGTACGGCCCACGGCAGGCGTTGTCCAATCCGTACACAGGTGTCGCAGCGATCTTCAGTGCACGGCTGCTCAACGGACGCGCGCCACTCGTGTTCGAGGACGGCGAGCAACGTCGCGATTTCATCCACGTTAGCGACGTCGCTCGCGCGAACATTCTCGCCCTCGAGTCCTCAGACGCGAATGGGCAGGTTCTGAACATCGGGACTGGGACACCGGTGAGCGTGCTCGACGTGGCGCGTGCACTCGCCAGAGATCTAGACGTCGACTTGGAGCCGGAGTTCCCAGGTCAATACCGCGCGGGTGACATCCGCCACTGCTACGCCGAGGTGTCGCGGGCCAGGAACGTACTGGGATTTGAAGCGGAGACAGGGTTCACCGACGGAGTCCCGGAACTTGTGGACTGGGTTCGTCAGCAGGACGCGGTCGATCGTGTCGACTCGGCCCGGGAAGAGCTTCTCCAACGAGGACTGGCTCGATGAGCTCACAGGCGCGCCGTGCACCTGCAGGCTCGCAGACTGCGGAGCCCGCCGCGACGGCTCGCCCGGTCTTCGTAGTCGGATCACCCCGATCCGGCACGAGCGTTTTCACCTGGGCGCTGGGCCAGCACCCAAACCTGTTCCCGATCGAAGAAAGCAACTGGATAAGCAAGTTCGCTACGGACCTCTGGTCGACGTACGAGCTCGGTGCGGGAAGGGGCATGCGCTCGCATCTCGGATCAATGGGAGTCGAGCGCGACGAGTTGTACGCTGCGTGCGGCGAACTGATCGATCGCCTCACCCGCGGATATCGGCCCACCTTTGAGCAGCTCGGCTACCTCCACTCGCTCGACCATCCCGACGAAATCAACGAGGCATTCCAGATCTCGCGCGCACCAGAAGAGCCCAAGAGCCGCTGGGTGGACGGGACACCGGAGTACTCGCTCAGTATCGTTGGGTTGCGAAAGCTATTTCCGAACGCTCAGTTCATCCATCTCGTGCGCGACGTTCGGTCGGTAGTCAAATCGCTTGTCAACTTTGTTGGGGACGACGGGATTCCGTTCGTGGCGAACGAGCAAGAAGCGTACGAGTATTGGCTCCGAACCGTTCGTGCCTGCCACGAAGCCGAGCTCGCTTATGGCAGTAAGGTTGTGCTGAGGGTTCGGCATCGCGATCTTGTCGATTCTCCTGAAGCGGTAGTGCGGAGTTGCCTGTCGTTCCTCGATGAGCGGTTCTCGGATCTCTGCATTGAGCCGCTACAGACCAAGATCAATAGTTCGAACGTCCCGGCCGATTTCGAGTTCGACGACTCGGACGTCAACCCCGCAACCGTGGAGCAAGCGGAGGCGCTTAGTCGGGAAGTAATCGACGGCCCGTACCGACGGCTCAGGCCGAACAACGCACGCATTGCCGCGCTCGAACAGCAATTCGTCGATATCGCGGAATGGACGGGTCTGTTGTGGGAGGAAGGCTCCGATCCGAGAAGACTTTTCGATGCGTACAACCGTGAGCGTGAAGCCGTGATCGGACTGCGAGACGCCCTGGAACGCGAGCGGCAGGAGGCGTTGAAAATACGGGAGTCGATTGACGGTCGTGAACGTGATTTCAGGCGCGTTCGCGCCGAGGCGGCACTCCACGAAAGCAAGGCTGCCTCCGCTGAGGAAGAGGCGGCATTACTTCGCGAAACGGTTGAAGCTACGCGCGAAGAGGCCGACTGGCTTCGAGACTCGCTGGCGGCCGTGATGGAAGCCGCCCTTAAGGGCGGCGACCGTTGCGCGGCCCTTGCGCACGCGCACGAGCTCGCACATAGCACGATCCCGCTCGGCGCCTCGGTTCTCGTCGTCAGCAAGGGAGATGACGACCTCCTGCGCATGGTCAGTCGACAGGCGTCGCATTTTCCACAGAGCGAAGACGGAACCTATTCCGGACACCATCCCGAGACGAGCGCCGAAGCGATCGCGCACCTCGAGGATCTCCGGGCGTCCGGAGCCGAGTATCTCTTCTTTCCCGCGACGTCCCTGTGGTGGTTGGACCACTACTCGGAGCTTCGCGCCCACCTCGAGAGCGATTACGCCGAGCTAGTTCGCGACGAAAGTGTCGGCGCGGTTTTCGCGCTCGGCGACCATATGCCCGCCGAGCCAAGCACCGCGTTGTCTAATCCGATCCGGCAACGCGAGTTTTCGTTCCGCTGCAACATCTGCGGGGCGACCTCTTTGGCGACGCTTAACGAGCTCGAGCGTGAGCGCCCGTCCTGTGATGACTGTGGCTCGACTGTTCGGTTTCGGGGAGTGATGCACGTGCTCTCGGAGGAACTCTTCGGGGAAAGCCTGCCGTTGTCCGAGTTTCCCGTCCGATCTGACATCGTCGGAATCGGCCTGACTGATTGGGGTGCCTATGCCGATCGGCTGGCCGAGAAGTTCGCGTATCAGAACACCTTCCTTCACCAGGAGCCGACACTGGATATCACCCAGGACGATCCTTCGCGACACGGGACCGTCGACTTCGTGATCTGCTCAGACGTCCTCGAGCACGTCGCTCCCCCAGTCGACCGCGCGCTACAGAACCTCCGGAAGCTGCTCAAGCCAGAGGGTGTGCTGGTGCTTACCGTCCCATACGGCAAGCATGCCGAGACTGTCGAGCATTTTCCAGAGCTCTACGAATACGAGCTGATCGAACGCGACGGTGAGCAGATCGTACGGAACCGCACCCGCGAGGGAGTCATTCAGGAGTTTCAGGAGATCGTGTTTCATGAAGGCCCCGGTACGACCCTCGAAATGCGAATGTTCGGAGAGCAGGACCTCCTCAAGCGCCTGGCGCAGGCCGGCTTCGAGAGGATTGCGATTCATAGCGACGATTGCCTCGACTTCGGCATCCACTGGCAGGTTGATTGGTCACTGCCGGTTACCGCGCGACGATGACGAGTGTTGGGCTGTGCTCTGCACTATCAACGGGCGATAAGTAGTGACAGCGTAGGGCGGCGACTCATTGCGGGAGGCGTTGTGACGACCGAACCATTGAAGAATCCCGCCTGCACGATCTTCGCTCTCGGGAACGCGAAAACAGGGAAGAGCCGCGCCGATGTGGGTCTGGAGCAGGGTCCTCGAATACGTTTGTGCGCGTGAGAGAAGAGCGTAGCTCTGGTCAGGCCGGGCGAATCGCGCCGATCGCGAAGGTTTCGGCCGATCCGAATCCAGTGCCCGCCGGTCCCGGTCTCGGCACCACGACGATCTCGTGGACGACTGGGACTGAGCTACTGGCGGAGGTCTACGTCTCGAGAGACGATGAACCGGAGGCGCTGTTTGCGCGAGGGATCGTCGGCAAACAGGACGCATCGTGGATCGCTGCGGGGTCGACCTACCGATTTCGACTCGTCGGCGTCGGCGATGCCGAAGACGAGCTCGCGGAAGTCACGGTTAGCCGGGAAGCGGTCCCGTGGGAGACGGTCGTCGAAGGACTCGCGGTACACGCTGAAGACGACGAGCGGCGTGAGGAGTTTGCGGCGCTTCTCGCTCGGCACGTGGCGCAGTTCGCATTCCCGCCGCTTTATCAGCGGTACTTTCGACTCTTCGAGCAGCACGGCGTCCATGTGACGCCGGTGCACTTTTATTCACCGGTTCCCGACACACGAACAATCGGAGACGAGATCTTCGCCCGCGCTTCACCGCTCGACGGTGTCGACATGAACGAAAACGCTCAGCTACAGCTCGTCCGCAAGGTATTCCCGCGATTTCGCGACGAGTACGAGCAGTTTTCACACGACCCGACGGATCGCCCTTACGACTACCACTTCAACAACCCGCAGTTCGGGGGGACAGACGGCGTCACCCTGTACTGCATGGTCCGCCACCTGAAGCCCAAGCTCGTGATCGAGGTCGGCTCAGGCTACTCGTCGATGGTGACGGCTGCCGCCGCTCAACGGGACAAGACGACGCGGCTTGTGTGCATCGAGCCCCATCCGTCGCCGACCCTGCGCAAGGGATTTCCCGGCCTCACGAAATTGATCGCGGAAGAGGTGCAGAACGTCGAAATCAGCTTTTTCGAGCAACTCGAACGGGACGACATCCTGTTCATCGATACCTCGCACGTCGTCAAGACCGCAGGAGAGGTGAACTATCTCTTTCTCGAGGTCCTTCCGCGGATCAAGCCGGGAGTCGTCGTTCAGGTTCACGACATTTTCTTTCCGCTCGAATACCCGCGGCAGTGGGTTCTCGACATGCTCCGGTTCTACAATGAGCAATATCTTCTTCAAGCATTCCTTGCCTTCAACAGCGAGTTCGAGGTCCTTCTGTCGAGCTCCTACCTCGCGCACAAGCACAAGGAGGACTTGAAGAGGACATTCCCCAAAGCGCCGTGGTGGGGCGGAGCGAGCTTGTGGATGCGTCGTCGCGGCTAGCGCAGTGGTTTACGAGTGACTCGGCTCAGAGGGAGATATGCGTCGGCTGCGTACGGTGGCGATAGGTTGCATGAGGAACTTCGCCGTCGAAACCATTGGATGATCTCCTCGACGCGGCGCGAGCTCCGGAAGAACTCCCTGAACGCGCGCGCCAGTGATGGGTCGTCGTAGAAGGTCTCGCCGATCACGATCGGCTGGTCGAGGCCGTTCCGACGAAGTACCTGGTCGGTCGACCGCAGGCCTTGAAGCGCGTCCGCGGGCGCGTCGTTCAGATGGATCTCGAACCAGCGCGGCTGAGGGAGTCCGGTCGACCGGATGCTGTCGATCAGGTTCTGGAGCCGGTTGCCGCGGTCGAACCGGTTTTCCGGCCCGATCACCGAAACCGTGACGTCGTCGCTGCCGAAGGCACGCACGTAGCGTGCGTACATACTCGAGACGTAATCGTTCATCCGGTGGAAGAGCCGCGGCTTGAGATAGTCGCTGGGCGCGCCCTCGTTGAACAGGTCGATCCGCGTATCGCGGGGGCCGTACCGTTTGACCAGTGACCGGACGTCCTTGACGAAGCGCCAGTTTTCCGAGAACTTCGACCCGTCGTAGTTGTCGGCCAATGGATTGTTCGTCCACTGCGGGCCGAACGACACGGTCAGCCGGCCGAAGCCGAATCGGCGAACCTCTTGGAGATACTCGATGAGATTGGTGCGGTAGGGATCGCTGATCCTGCCTCCGGCCGACGGGACGGGCCCCCACCTGTTCGGCCGGGGGTCCGTGATGTGCCAGACGACCAGTCGCAAGCTCTCGATTCCGCGTCTCCTCATGGTTCGGAGCTGTACATGGACCCGTCGACGCACGGCGTCGCGGGCGTACGTGCGGAGGATGTTCGTGCCGTTCCAACTGCAATTCGGGAACGCGTAATGCGTGTAATTCGTGCCAACTAAAAGCCCAGCGAGGGGCACATCGGGATAGCCACGGTAATCGGCGGCAGGGAAGCGCAGCGGAGGGCTCTGCTCCTCTGTGCGGATGATCACCGCGGACACCACGATGGCGATCGAGGCGAGCGCCGCAACAAGCAACCCCTTCCCGCGAAGCCCGCTCACGCGCGGACTACGCATTCGGCCCCGTCCTCTGAACGACTTCGCAGTGCGTGCAGACACTGACTGGCCGCCTTCGCGAAGGAGCCCGAGGTGAATCGCCGTGGCGTGGGACTATGATTGACCCCTTCGCGACTTCGGATGGATCCGGTGAATGGGGTGCCATCGAGCAGACACGCCCGTGGGCGAAGAGGAGCATTACGCGCGTCGACATATTCACAACCGCAGTGAAGTCGTAGCGGAACCCGCAGTATCCGAGGTGGTGGAAGCGGCGGTGATCCTTGTCGGGGGCCGAGGCACGCGCCTTGGATCGCTCACCGACACGCTGCCGAAAGCAATGCTTCCGCTTGCCGGACGTCCGCTCCTCGCCTATCTGCTCGACGCATTACGCCGCGCCGGCGTCGAGCGTGCCGTGCTCGCCTGCGGTTATCGCGCAGAGGCCATACGCGATTGCTTCGGAACAGAGGCCGACGGGCTCGCGCTCGAGTACGTCGTCGAACAACGACCGCTCGGCACCGGCGGTGCTCTTCGGCTCGCAGCTGACGGGATCACAAGTTCGTTCCTCGCGATCAACGGCGATCAGATTCTGGACATCGACCTCAGCGCGCTCGTCCGCTTTCACGTGGACCGCCAGGCAAAGGCAACGCTCTTGCTCAAGGAGGTTGAGGACGCCCGCCGATATGGGCTCGTCCGAACCGACGATCGTGGTCGCGTGATTCGCTTCGCTGAGAAATCGTTCGAGAAACGCGAACCAGCGCTCGTCAATGCCGGCGTCTATGTCTTCGAACCAGGCGCGCTCGCGACGATTCCACTCGGCCGCCCTGCCTCGCTCGAGGAGGACGTGCTGCCGGGGCTCGCGCGAGAGGGGTCGATGTTCGGACTAGAGCTTCCGGGCTATTGGCTCGACGTCGGGACTCCTGAGAGTTATGAGCGTGCAGAGCGCGAGTTGCTCGGCCAGAGGCCGGAAGGCTGAGCCGTCCGTGGCGAGGGCGGCGGGATGCCTCATCCTCATCTACCAGCGCATCGCTGCGTTCGATCACGATGATGGGGCTCTCCGTAAGACGACGAGAGCCCCGTTTCCGGGGCTCTCGTTGAAAACGTGTTGCTAGTTGGAGCTACAGCCCGGCGAGGAAGCCGAAGAAGTCTTCCGAGCCACCGGCTTCGGTCGTGAACGGAGGCGAGCCCATCTCTTCGAGGAGCACGCTTCCGGGGGGACAGCCGGCAATTGTGCAGCGCTTGTGGCTGTTCACGCCGTCTGCCCAGTTGTTCCCGTCGACGTACCCGAAGTTCTTGATCCACGGGCCGCCGCTCGAGCCACCGGTCATCTCGTTGCCCTGGTACTTCGAGTCCGCGCCGGTGCCCTGGTTGATCGTGTACGCATGCTCGGCGGTGTTGGCGACCAGCTTACCGCCCGTGTACGGCGGGGCCTGAGGGTAACCAAATGCCCAGAAATGCTCGTCGTTCCAGTTCCAGGCCCGGCCCAGCATGCCGACCGTGTTGCCGATCTGGGTAGCGCCTATGCCGCCGAGGCTCATCCCGGCTCCGCCCCAGTCGCGATCGAAGTCATGCGTCGAGAACCACGCCAGACTGGTGGCGAGGGTGTATGCCGTCCAGCAGCCGACCCCCGGGTTGACGCCGCCCTGCGAGGAGTCGTAGGAAGGGCAGATCTGGAAGTCGTACGACCAGCCGCCGTTGTAACCCTGCCCGTTCAGGCCGTTGTTGACGCAGTGACCGGCCGTGAGCACGTACCGGTTCACGCCGGTGCCGCCACGGTCCCCGACATAGACGGCCGAGCCGGAGCAGACGAAGCTGCTCGGGACCCCGTTGCCGTCATCGTCCTGGTTAAAGAACACCTTCCCGACTGTCGAGGCCGGGTACGTGCGGTAGCGCGGCCCGTACTCGAACGTGTCACGCGGCGGCGGATAACTGGCGTGTTGCGGATCCACCGACTGCGGTGACGCCGCTGCTGGGGCCGCGTTCGGGAACGACGTTGACTGCGGATGAGCAGCCGCACCCACGGCGCCGGGGGCGATGCCTGAGACACCGCCGGGATATCCGGCCGAAGCAGGCTGGGCATCCGAAGACGCCGGAGCACTGCCGTAGTTGTACTGCTCCGGATAAGCCTTCGCGGCCGCCATGCGCGCGGGCGTCCAATATCCGCGGACGGCCGCGTTCAGCTCGGCTTTCGTCTTGCCAGCCTTCGCTGCCAGATTGACCGACACCGACCGATTCGCGGCGGCGGCTGCCGCTGAGTTCGCAGACTGCCCGCTTGCCGTTGCGCCCGCCGTCGCCCCTCCGCCGATCGCCGCGATGAGAAGTACTCCCAACACGACGAGAACCGGCGTCAGTGCGAGCCCGGCCCAAACGCTGCGACTTGGGCTACGCCAAAAATGACGTTTGTTGTGGGACAAAGATCCCCACCTCCTCCCCTCGCGGGGTTCTGATCTGACGACGAGATTGAATTAAGCAGGATCGCCCTCACTTTTCGATAAAAGCCGGCAGATTTTCTCGCAAAATGCACACCTTTGCTCGCCGCGCGTGCCGACATGTCGTTCATATGGCGGAGAAGTGGATCTCGCCTTTCCACGAGAGCGATCAAGTCGGCCACTGAAACCGCCGATTCAGAGGTCGACTATCCTTCTTCGGCTTGTCGAGATGTCACGTCCGCGAATCGCCTGGGTGCTCGCCGCCGCCGCTGTTGCAGCCGGCGCGGCCGGCTCGGCCACGGCCTTGACGATGAACAAGGACGAGCCCGCGCCAGCGCCCCCGAAGGACGTCCGCAAGGCGCCTCTCCGTCCGGCGGATCCCGGCTACTGGACGAAGGACCGGATGCGGAAGGCCAAGCCCTACCCGATGCCGCTCGCGCCGCCGAAGGGAACGAGGCCAGCAGATCCTGGGCCCAGCGGTCCCGGCGGCGGAGTCTCGGGCGCTCCTCCGCGGCATCCCTGACACGCCGGCGGGGACGCGGAATACCTCCAGGAACGTCCGCGCGCAGTACGACCTCGCGGGGCCGTTTCGTGCTAGTGCCCCGCACGGCGTTCCTGTTCGTCCTATCCTCAGAAGGTGCGAGTCATTGCGCTGCTCGCAACCTACAACGAGGAGCGCTTCGTCGCTTCCTGTCTCGAGCATCTCATTCAGAGCGGCGTCGAGGTATTCCTCATCGACAACGAGTCCAGCGACGGTACCGTCGAGATCGCCCGGAGCTATCTGGGCAACGGCTTGGTCGGCCTCGAGATCTTTCCGCGCGGCGGCGTGTACAGGTGGCGTCCGCTCCTTCGGCGCAAGAGCGAGCTTGCCGTGACGCTCGACGCCGATTGGTTTCTGCATGTTGACGCCGACGACGTGCGGCTTCCACCGTCGACCGGCACGACGCTGGCCGAGGCCCTGCTCGACGTCGACAGTCAGGGCTACAACGCCGTGAACTTCCAGGAGTTCACGTTCGTCCCGACGCAGGAAAGCCCCGACCACGACCACCCGGAATTCGAGCGGACGATGCGTTGGTATTACCCGCTTCTGCCAGGTGAGCTGCACCAGCTCAAAGCGTGGAAGCGGTCAGACAGTATCGAGCTCGCCGCGACAGGCGGACACGCAGCGCATTTCGCAGGTCGGCGTGTATATCCCAAGCCGTTCCCGATGCGGCACTACCTCTTTCTCAGCGTGCCGCATGCCGTTCGCAAGTTCGTCGAGCGGCGCTACGACGCAGACGAGGTCGCGGCCGGGCTGCACGTGGCAAGGGCAGCGTTGCGCGCGGAGGAAATCAGCCTGCAATCGGAGAGCGAGCTCCGCGAATACGTCTCGGACGGCGATCTAGATGCGAGCTCACCGCGCACGAACCATCCGCTCTTCTCCGCGCCCGCAGTCTCTTCAGGCTGACATGAAGCGGCGTGATTGGCCGATCATCGTGGGCGGGTGTCATCGATCCGGCACCAGCGTCGTGCGCAGGGTGCTCGACGGGCACAGCAGGATCCACTGCGGACCGGAGATCAAGTTCTTCCGTGATTTCTACGGGGACTACCCAGATGACTCGTTGCGCGATTTTCGCTTCGTTCAGACGGCTCGGGCCGTTCTCCCGGATGACGAGCTGCTCGAGGTTGTCGGCACGGCCTTCGTCAAGGTTCACGAGCGCGCCGCACGCCACGTCGGGAAGCCGCGGTGGGCCGACAAGGCGCCGGAGAACGTCCTCCACACACGCGAGTGGGGGCGCCTCCTGGGCGACCGCTGGTTCCTTGTGCACGTGGTGAGGAACCCCCTCGACACGCTCGCCTCGATCACCGAGGCCGGCTTCCCACGGACCTTCCCAAGCGCTCTGGGCGACAGAATCGCTTTCTTCCGCCGATATACCGAGGCAGGGCTCGAGTTCGCGAGCCGCGAGCCGGGCCGGTATTGCCGGGTTGTCTACGAGGAGCTCGTCGGTTCGCCTCAGGCGGTCGTTGCGGACCTGATGGACAGGCTTGGGGAAGCGTTCGAGCCGCGCCAGCTGACCTGGAAGGAAGTTGTCTACCAACGCGGACTCGAAGACCACAAGATCGAGAACGCAAGCGGAATCCATGGCGCCAGCGTCGGGCGGTGGCCGACCCTTCTCTCGCCCGAGGAAGCGGAGGTCGTCAGGACGCAGACCGCCGATCTCTGGGCCGAGATCGATCCCTCGGGCCGATTGGCTGCGATGTGAGCTCGGCCACCTTTCTGACCCTCGTGTACCACATCGTCGACCGCACGATCGACACCCGCATCGCAGTCACGGAGGAGGCGTTCGAGGCGCAGCTTGCGCATTTGCGCGAAGAGGGGTATCGGATGCTCAGCCTCGATGACGTTCACCGCATCGTCACGGCCGGCGACGAGCCGCCGCCGCGCGCTGTGTTCGTCACGTTCGACGACGGGTACGCCGACAATCTCTATACCGCCCTTCCGCGTCTTCGTACGCACGGGATTGAAGCAACGCTCTTCGTGCCCACGGCGCACGTCGGCCAGAGCAACCGTTGGAATCCGATGGCCTGCTACGACACGCGTCATCTCGACTGGGGAGAGCTGGAGCGGTGGCTCGACGGCGGCGGACGCATGGGGGGACATACGCATGAACACCTTTGCGTGGGACGGCTTGGGGCGCCGGAGCTGAAGATGGCAATCGAGCTCAACCACAAGCTCCTCGTCGAGCGGCTCGGAGTCAATGTGCCGGTTTTCAGCTATCCCTTCGGCGCGGTGACCGACGCGGCGCGCGCCGAGGTGGCCAGGCTCTACGAAGCCGCGTTCGTCGTCAGGGGAGGCACGTGGAACGTTCGGGAGGATCCCTTTCGACTGAACCGCCTTGCCGTTGAGCGAACGTGGGGCATCGCAGAGTTTGCGCGCCGTGTCGAGAAGCTCTTCGACTCGCTGGAGTCACATCAAGCCGAGCCGGCCTCAGGTCGATAACGTAGTTGAGCGCCTTCCCGATGACGCTCCCAAGGAAACGCACCGCCGTTCTCATCGTTCTCGCCCTCGTGGCCGGCAGTGCGGCCGCGCTCGGCGCGACATTCGGAGACAACGGCGGCGACTGGTCGCGAAACCCCGGCACGAAGGCGCCTGGCGTCTCGCGGCCGTCGAAGGCCGAGCCGGGATACTGGACTAAACAACGGATGAAGAACGCGAAGCCCTATCCCATGCCGTACGCGCCTGCCGGAGAAGCGCCGCGGGATAACGGCGGCGCGGGTTCGTCGGGTGAATCGGGCACGAGCTCCCCTTCGCAGGGCTGAGCACTCGCCGTCTACTGGTGCTCGGCGCGGTGAGTATCCTCATCGCTGGGGCTGCGGCAACGTTGGACTGCCGATGAAGAAGGACCAATCTGATCTGGCCAAGACTCATCCAGTTCGCGCGCCGGCGCAATCACCGGCGCGGGCTATTGGACGGAGAGCCCTAGGCGCGAGGCCGAGCCCGGAGCCGGTGGTCGAGCAGGTGGGGCCGCAACCCTTCCGACTGTTCCTTGAGCCAGCTCCCCTTTCGTGAAAGGTGGGGGCAGGCGACTCGCGTCGATCCGGCGGAGATGATTACGTCAGAACTTGCCGTGGCCGGCCCCGGCGTCGTGGGTGCAACCGGTGGCTCGGGGACACGAGCTGTCGCGAGAATCCTGCGACAAGGCGGCCTGTTCATCGGGAGCCGTCTCAACGACTCTGAGGACGCCGTCGACCTCGGGGAGTATTCGGATGTCTGGATCAACGCGTTCGTCTCTTTTCGGACCAGAGGGGTGCCCGACCAACTAGCGAAGGTGATGCGTGTACATCTGCGGGCGATACTGAGCACGCATTGCACCGGCGCACTGCCCGAACAGAAGTGGGGCTGGAAGGAACCCCGTAGCATCTTCCTGCTCCCCTTCCTCCACGAGGCGCTCCCAACACTGCGCTTCCTGCATGTTGTCCGCGATGGCCGCGACATGGCCCTTTCCGAGAATCAGAACCAGCTGCGCAAACACGGCGGCGCATATCTCGGCCGACCGACGGATGCGCGCTCGCCCCTCGACTCCATCGAGCTCTGGGCTCGCCTCAATCTCGAGACGGCTCGCTACGGAGCCGAGCGACTGGAAGATCGCTATCTGCGAATTAGATACGAGGACCTCTGCTCGGACCCGGTGTCCACCGCGAGCGACGTCTTCGGGTTTTTTGGGCTGGATGGTGATCCTGAAGTCGCAGCGCGCGAGGTGCGTCGCTGGGGAGCGAGCGGACGCTGGACGGCGCAGGATCCGGCGGCGATAGCCCAGCTCGAGCAGCGCGCCGGCGAGGCGCTCAGGGAATTCGGCTACATCACGGGCTGATTCGGTCGTGAGCAAGACAATCGCCGTCTCCGGTTCGGTAGCGCAGCGTCCGGGCTACGGCGGACACGCGTGGGTCTTCCTCCAGTATTTGCTTGGCTTCCGGCGGCTTGGATGGGAGGTTCTGTTCGTCGACCGCCTGGACAGCACGATTGGTGTCGGAGAGGTCGGGAAGCGGTTCCTCGCCGACGTGCTCGAGCCCTTCGACTTAGGAGCCTCGTTCGTTCTGCTCGACGAGAACGGAGCGTCAATCAGCGGCGTCTCGCGGTCCGCGGCCCTGGAGCGGGTTCGGGAATCGGCCTTGCTCTTGAATGTCATGGGCTACCTAGAGGACGAAGAGATCCTGGCGGCAGCGCGCACGCGCGTCTTTCTCGACATCGATCCCGGCTTCGGCCAGATGTGGCGCGAGCTCGGGCTCGCGGACCAGTTCGCCGGCCACGACGCGTTTGTCACCATTGCCGAGAACATCGGTAGACCGGACTGCGAGATCCCCACGTGCGGGCTGGAGTGGATCACCACCGTCCAGCCCGTCGTCCTCGAGCAATGGCCGGTACACCACCACGGCGGACCCGCGTTCACGAGCGTGGGGAGCTGGCGTGGCCCGTATGACCCGATCGAGTACGGGGGAAAGACCTACGGCTTGCGCGCACACGAGTTTCGCAAGTTCGTGAAGCTGCCGACCCTCACCGGACGGCCGTTCCAGGTCGCTCTCGACATCCATGCTGATGAGACCTCCGACCTCGAGCTCCTGCGCACGAACGGCTGGTCGCTCGCCAACCCAGCGGACATCGTTGGCGACCCCGCGTCGTACCGCGCGTACGTCCAGCGCTCGCAAGCCGAGTTCATGGTGGCGAAGAACATGTACGTCGAGACTCGGAGCGGCTGGTTCAGCGACCGCAGCGTCTGCTACCTGGCGAGCGGCAAACCGGTCCTTGCGGAAGACACCGGGATCGAGGACCTCTATCCAACGGCCGAAGGCCTACTCATCTTCAACACACTGGATGAAGCGGCCGTCGGCGTCGAAGAGATCTTGGGGAATTACGAGCGCCACGCTCGGGCAGCGCGTGCTCTCGCCGAGGAGTATTTCGACTCGGACAAAGTCCTCGCCAAGCTGCTCAGAAAGCTAGGCGTCGCATGACGACCGTCCTCGTCGCCGGCGCGCTGGCCAACAAGCCGGGCTACGGGGGGGAGGCCTGGGTGCGCCTCTCCTACGTGCTCGGCTTCCGCGCACTGGGGCTCGAGACTTCCTTCGTCGAGGAGATCGGAGAGCCGACCGATGAAGCGGTCGGCTACTTCGCCGAGGTCGTGGAGCTTTTCGGGTTGGCCGCCTCGGCTGCGTTGGTCGACGCGGAGGGTGAACCGCTTTACGGCGAGCCGCCTGAGCCCGCGGATCTGCTCGTGAATGTCAGCGGAAACCTTCGCTGCGAGCGGCTCTTGAGCCGAGTCCCTCGGCGCGCCTATGTCGACATCGACCCCGGCTTCACGCAGATCTGGAACGCCCAGGGCCTCCTCTCCATCGAGGGTCACGACGTCTACTTCACGATTGGCGAGAACATCGGCGGGCCAGATTGCCCGATTCCGACCGGCGGGACGAACTGGCGGGCGACGAGGCCACCGGCGGTGCTGTCCGAGTGGCCCGTCGTAGCGAATGGCGTTCGCGATCGCTTCACGACGATCGCCAGCTGGCGCGGCGGGTACGGATCGCTCGAGTTCGAGGGCACCCGCTACGGGGCGAAGGCTCATGAGTTCCGCAAGTTCGTCGAGCTGCCGGACCGCGCGCCGGGAAGATTCGAGGTCGCGCTCGACATCCATCCGGCCGAAGAGCGCGACCTCGCTCTGCTGCGGGACCACGGCTGGGAGCTCGTCGATCCACGGCAGGTGGCGCGTGACCCACTCAGCTTCCGCGAGTACGTGCAGGGATCGGGCGCTGAGTTTTCCGTCGCGCAGGGGGTCTACGTCGAGACGGAGAGCGGATGGTTCAGTGACCGCACGGTCCGATATCTCGCGTCGGGCAAGCCTGCGCTTGTCCAGGACACGGGCTTCACAGAAACGGTTCCGGCCGGCGAGGGCCTTCTCGCCTTCCGCACGCTCGAGGAGGCAGCAGCAGGCGCGGGCGCGATCGCGAGCGAGTATGAGCGGCACAGCCTCGCGGCACGGCGGCTCGCGGAGGATGAGTTCGACTCGAAGCGTGTGCTCACGAGGCTGCTGGAGGATGCGCTTTCGTGAGAAATGCAATGAGGTCCGCCCGCGGCGGGCCGATCTTGTGGTAGCTCAGGATCGCGAGCATCGCCGGGCGGGATTGAGGTAGCAAATGTTGAGCATCATCCTCAGCGGAATGGTGGCAGCCGACCCTCATCAGGGCGGCGCCACGTGGGCGGTCCTTCAGTATGCGCTCGGGCTCACTCGACTTGGACACGAGGTCGTCCTCGTCGATCCTGCCTCGCCCGAGTCCATCCGCCCGCACGGAGCCGGCCTCGACCAGTCCAACAACGCCGTGTACTTCCGCCAGGTAACAGAGGATTTCGATCTTCCGCAGGCGGCTCTCCTGCTCGCGGGCACGCAGGAGACGGTCGGCATCTCATACCAGGAGCTCCGCAGGCACGCACGCTCGGCGGACCTGCTCCTCAACATCAACGGCCTGCTCGCCGACAAAGAGCTGCTGGCCCAGATCCCGGTTCGCGTCTACCTAGACATCGATGCCGGCTTCAACCAGCTCTGGCACGCGACCCAGGGCATCGATCGCCGCTTCGGCGGTCACACGCACCATGTGACGATCGGGCAGGGGATTGGCGAGGAGTGGTCGCCCGTACCCACCTGCGGGATCGACTGGGAGAAGACCGTCCAGCCTGTCGTCCTCTCCGAGTGGCCTGTCGCGGACGGCATCCGCGAGGACGCGCTGACGACTGTCGGCAACTGGCGCGGCTATGGCTCGTTCGAGCACGACGGCGTGTTCTACGGCCAGAAGGCGCATTCGCTGCGCGAGCTCATCGGGCTACCCACGAGGACGGACGAGCAGTTCCTGCTTGCGCTTGCGATCCATCCTGACGAGAAGAAGGATCTCGACGCGCTCGACGGCAACGGCTGGAGGCTCGTCGATCCGGCAAGGGTCGCCGCGACTCCGGCCGCGTATCGGCGTTTCATCCAGGGGTCGAAGGCCGAGTTTGGGCTCGTCAAGCAAGGCTGCATTGCCGCTCCTTGCGGGTGGTTCAGCGAACGCAGCGTCTGCTACCTAGCGTCCGGGCGACCTGTGATCGCACAGGAGACCGGGTTCAGCAGGTTCCTGCCGACGGGCGAAGGCCTGTTCGCGTTCACGAGCGAGGACCAGGCGCTCGCCGCAATCGACGAGCTGCGCGGCGACTACAAGCGCCATGCGGCCGCAGCGCGCGCGATCGCCGAGGAGCACTTCGACTCCGATCGCGTCCTGACGAGACTGCTGGAGCAGGTGGGGTCATGAGACCGAGGGTGGCAATGCTCTGGACGAGTGGGGCTGCGTTCGGCTTCAGCCTCTTCCAGGTCTTCCACCGGTGGGCGGAGGAAGACGAGATCTCGGGAGCGAGCGTGGCCGCAGTTCTCGTCGTCAGTCTCCTCTATGTGTG
>Ga0307278_10000214_pt1 | contig 30101 bp, 27 predicted proteins | sample ER_DNA_117_FD_194482 | JGI IMG/M metagenome (GOLD analysis project Ga0307278, IMG submission 194482) | Bulk soil microbial communities from the East River watershed near Crested Butte, Colorado, United States - ER_DNA_117 | ecosystem: Environmental > Terrestrial > Soil > Floodplain | place...
CGCAGGTCGCGGCGGCCGGCGCGGGCGAGCAGGCTGGCGGCGGTCGTGGCCCGCTGGCCGTGCCCGCACATCACGGTGAGCGGCCCCGCCGGGAGCCCCGAGGGGGTGCCCCGGTCGATCCCCAGGGCGCCGAGCTCGACCGCGACCGCGCCCGGCAGGTGCCCGACGGCCACCTCGCTGGCCTGGCGGACGTCGAGGACCGGCCCGACGACCTCGCCGGGAGCGACCTGCTCCAGGTGGCCTTCGGGCAGGCCGGCGGCGACCCAGGCGGCCATCCCACCCGACAGCTCGCCGGCCAGCCGCTCGTAGCCGATCTTGTGGCACTGGCGGACCAGCTCGGCGCGGTCCTGCTCGTGGCCGAGGACGAACACCAGCGGCCGGTCGACCTCGATCAGCCAGCCGAGCCAGGTGGCGAAGGCCGGCCGCAGCGCGATCGACAGCGCGCCGGCGGGATGGCCGGCGGCGAACGCGCCGACCGGGCGGACGTCGACCAGCACCGCTCCGTCCTCCAGCAGTCGCCGGACCCGCTCGACCGGCAGCTCCGGGAGCGCGCGGTCGTCCTCGCCGAGCACCCTTGGGCCGCGCCGGTTGACCTCCCGCAGGAGCAGGAAGTACGGCGGGAAGCTGCCCAGCCCGCCGAGCAGTCGCTCCCCGAACGCCTGCTCGTCCGGGGTGGCCAGCAGCGGGTTGTGGGCGCGCTCGGCGCCGATGGTGGTGGTCCGCTCGGCGTTGCCGGGAGCCGAGCAGAACGACCCGGCTCCATGGGTCGGGTACACCGGCAGGTCGTCGGGAAGGGCCCGCAGCCGCCGCAGCGAGCGCCAGGCGGCCCGGGTGAGCGGCTCGGTCTGGTCGGGGCTGATCAGGTCGGTTCGGGCGACCCCGCCGACCAGCAGGGCTCCGCCGCTGAACAGCGCCAGCGGCCTGGCGCCGTCCAGCAGCAGCCAGGCAAGCTGCTCCGGGGTGTGCCCGGGCGTGGCGACGGCCCGCAGCCGCAGCCCGCTCAGGTCCAGCTCCTCCTCGTCCTCCAGGCCCTGGTGGGGGAACCGCAGGCTGGCCGCGCGGGCGGCGACGACCCGCGCGCCGCGGGCGGCCAGCTCGCGGCTGCCGGAGACGAAGTCGGCGTGCAGGTGGGTCTCGACCGAGTGCGTGACCCGCAAGCGCCGCTGTTGGGCCAGCTCCAGGTAGGGGCCCGGGTCGCGGACCGGGTCGACCACCAACGCCCGGCCGTCGCCGAGGTCGACGAGGTAGGAGGAGTTGCCGAGCCCCTCGTCGACGACCGGCTGGACCTCACTCATGGGGATGTGGCCACCGGCAGCCCGGAGGCGGCCCATTCGGGCAGGCCGTCCTCGAGCCGGCGTGCGTCGAGCCCGGCGTCGGTGAGCACCGCGACCGCCTCGTGGGCGAAGGCGCAGAACGGGCCGCGGCAGTAGGCGACGATCTCGCGGTCGCGCGGCAGCTCCCGCAGCCGGCGACGCAGCTCGGACAGGGGGATCGACACCGCGCCGGGCACGTGCCCGCCGGCGTGTTCCTCGGCGGGTCGGACGTCCAGCACCACCAGCTCGTCGCCGTCCTCCAGGCGGCGGGCCAGCTCCTCGCGCGTCACCGGCTCCAGCAGGTTTCGTCCGCCTAGGTGGGCGGCTGCCAGCCGTTCCACCTCGGCCAGCCGCGACGCCGCCAGGGCCCGCAGCGCCCGCCAGGCCTCGAACACCTCGGGCGCGGCCAACCGGTACCAGACCGACGTGCCGTCGCGCCGGGTCGACACCAGGCCGGCCCGGCGCAGGATCTGCAGGTGCTGGCTGGCGTTGGCGACCGAGAGGCCGCCCTCCCTGGCCAGGACCTCCACGGTGCGCTCCCCGTTGGCGAGCACGTCCAGCAGCTCGATGCGGCGGCCGCTCGCCAGCGCCTTGCCGACGCGGGCGAACTCGTCGAACAGGGCCGTCTTGGCCGCCCGGTCGCCCATGCTTCCTCGATTACTCGCTTGATAACTTGACAATGGTGACGATAACCCTGTCCGCCAGGGCGGTCAACCGTGCCCCTCGCCGGGGGTGACCAGGCCGCTCTCGTAGGCGGTCACGACGACCTGGGCGCGGTCGCGGAGGTCCAGCTTGGTGAGGATCCGCCCGACGTGGGTCTTGACCGTCTGCTCGGCCAGCACCAGCGAGTCGGCGATCTCGCTGTTGGAGAGGCCGCGGGCGATCAGCTTGGCGACCTCCAGCTCGCGCGCGGTGAGGCTGACGAGCTGGTCGGGACGCGGCCGGTCGCGGCGAGGCTGACGGGCGAACTCCTCGATGAGCCGGCGGGTCACCGTCGGCGCGAGGAGGGCCTCCCCGGCGGCGACGATGCGGACGGCCGCGACCAGGTCGTCGGCGGTGGCGTCCTTGAGCAGGAACCCGCTCGCGCCGGCGCGGAGCGCCTCGTACACGTAGTCGTCCAGGTCGAAGGTGGTCAGCATCAGCACCCGCGGCCGGTAGTCGACGCCGCCGGGTGGGCGCATCAGCCGCCGCGTGGCCTCCAGGCCGTCCATCACCGGCATGCGCACGTCCATCAGGACCACGTCGGGCCGCAGCTCCCGGCAGGTCCGCACCGCGTCCTCGCCGTTGGTGGCCTCGCCGACCACCGCCATGCCCTGCTGGGCGTTGAGGAGCGCGCCGAACCCCTGGCGCACCATGGCCTGGTCGTCGGCGAGCAGGAGGCGGATCGTCATGGCCGCTCCGCCGGGTCGCGGCTACCCTCCAGCGGCAGGGCCGCCTCGACCAGGTAGCCGCCCTCGGCGGTCGGTCCGGCCGCCAGCGTGCCGCCGAGCATCGTGGCGCGTTCGCGCATGCCGACGATGCCGTGCCCGGGTGCGGTCGGCGGTGGGTGGTCGCCGGGAACGGGCGGCGGGTCGTTCCGGACGCGGAGCCACAGGCGGCCCGGCTCGTAGTGGACCTCGACGACCGCGCTCGCCCCGGGCGCGTGCCGCAGCGTGTTGCTGAGCGCCTCCTGCATGATCCGGTACGCGGACAGCTCCACACCGGACGGCAACGGCCGCTGGGCGCCGACGACACGCAGGTCCACGGCCAGGCCGGCGCCCCGCACGGCGGCGACGAGCCCGTCGAGCCGGTCCATGCCGGGCTGCGGGCCGCGTTCGGCGCCGCCGTCGGCGCCGCGGAGCACACCGAGGAGCCGGCGCATCTCGGTCAGCGCCTCGCGGGCGATGGCGCTGGTCTCGGCCATGTCGTCCTTGACGGCGTCTGGCAGCCCGGGGATCCGGAACGGCGCGGTCTCGGCGCGGACGGCGATCACCGACATGTGGTGGGCGACGACGTCGTGGAGCTCCCGCGCGATCCGCGCCCGCTCCTCCAGCAGCGTGCTGCGGGCCTGCTCCTCCTGCTCCCGCCGCCTCCCCTCGACCACCTCGGACTGCAGCCGTCGCCGCGTCCCGATGAGGTAGCACAGGGCGAGCAGGATGGTGGCGAGCAGGATCGCGACATACGCCTCGTTGAGGGCGTCCCTCGGGGTGCCGGTGACGAGGTAGCTCCAGAGGATCGTGGCGTCGGTGACCAGCCAGACCCCGACCAGCAGGTGCAGGTCCAGCCGCACCGCGACGGTATAGGTCACGTACAGGGCGACGAAGACCAGGGTCGTCGGCCATGGGGGGCCTACCCAGCCCGCCGGCGGCACGAACAGCGGGGCCGCCACGGCCACCACGACCTGCAGCCGCCACGCGCGGAGCGGCGTGCTGGCGGCCAGCCCGAGCGGCAGCGCGATGAGCGCGGCTTCGACCGGGACGAGGATCTCCCAGAGCCCGCCGCTCTCGAGGAGCAGCTGGATGCTCAAGAAGAACGTCCCGACCGCGGCCAGCCAGAGGACGGGCGTCCGGAAGCGGCGCAGCCAGCCGAATCGCCCGCCCCCGGCCGGCAGCGGCGCCGGCTCTGGCCCGACGACCAGCTCGGTCGGGGCGGCCGCCAGGCGCCTGAGCGCCTCCTGGAACGAGCGGACGTCGGAGGCCTCGCGGGCGGTGCGCCGCCACGACGGCGCCTGCCGGTCCGCCCCACCGGTCGCCAGCCGGCGCAGCGCGAGCCATCCCGTGCGCAGCGGCCGCTCGAGCCGGCGCGTCCGGGCTTGCTCCCGGTGCTTGCGGAACCTCATGGCTGGCAGGCTACATGCGGCCAGGCGCGCGGTCGTGACCCCGCGGAGTGATCTCGCGGCGGCGCCTTCATACCTGGGAGCCATGCCAGGCCGCGCCGTGGGACCCGCGGCGGCCGTGCCAGAGATGTCCGGGTTGGCGGTCTGGCGCGCTGGCGCTGCTCCCCGGGGGCCACCCCGGCCGGCGCCCGATACCCGAGCGGTAGCCACGAGACCGCTCCGTGGCGTGACGCGCCGCGCTGCTCGCGACGGGACCTTCGGTCCGACGGCCAGACCCGCTGGCCCGCAGGAACGGAAGGTCTCCCCGCATGTCCATCCCGCTCCCCGAGGCGGTCGGGCGCCCGCGGTCGTGGCGGCTCGTCGCGGCGGTGGTGCTCGCGGTCCTGGTGCTCGGGCTGCTGCTCGTCCGTGTCGACGCGACGCCGCGGACACGGCCCGGTCCCGACCCGGGCTCCAGCTCCGCCGGGCAGGCGCCGGCCGCGGCGGCGGTCTCCGCGCTGGCCGCCGCGCCCGCCGGCCAGGATCCGCTGGCCGCCGCGCCGGCGGACTTCCCCTCGGTGATGGGGTACACGCCGGTGCCGCTGCGGATGGCCGACGGGACCGTTCGGCTCGCCAAGCCGACCGGGGCGTGCTCGGCGCCGGGCGGCGCGCCGTTCGGTTTCGAGCAGGTGTGCAAGGTCCACGACTACGGCTACGACCTGTTGCGGTACGCGGACGCCACCGGCCAGCACCTGACCGCGGAGGCGCGCCGGCAGCTCGACGCCATGTTCGACCACGACCTGCACGTCCGCTGCCAGGCGACCAGGCAAGGCCTTGCCGGGACGGGCTGCCACCTGGTCGCCGAAGGGTTCACCGCCGCCGTCGCCGTCAACTCCTGGCGCCAGCACTACGGCAACCCCGCCAGGGAGTCGCTGCCCGGATGGACGCTCGGGCTCGCGCTCCCCCTGCTGGCCGCGCCGTTCCTGCCACACCGCCTCCGCCGCCTCGGCACCCGTGTCCGTCGGGCCGGCGGGCGGCTGCGCGCGCTCGCCGACGCCACGCCGGCCGGCCGGGACCGCTACGTCGACTTCCTGCGCGTGGTCAGCATCGCGACGGTGGTGCTCGGCCACTGGACGATCACCGCCGTGCGCCGCTCCGCCGACGGCCTGACCGCCGGGAACGTGCTGTCGACCACGCCGGGGCTGTGGCTGGCCACCTGGGTGCTCCAGGTCATGCCCGTGTTCTTCTTCGTCGGCGGCTTCTCCAACATGGTGAGCTGGCGGGCGCTGGAGCGCCGCGGCGGCGGGTACGTCGAGTACCTGTCCGGCAGGATGGCGCGGCTGCTGCGGCCGGTGCTCGCCTTCGCGGCCGTGTGGCTGGTGCTCCCGCTCGCGCTCGGCCGGCTCGGGCTGACCGGCGAGCAGGTCGAGCTGGTCGGCAGGGTCATGGGCCAGCCGCTGTGGTTCCTCGGCGTCTACCTGGTGGTGGTGGCGCTGGCCCCGGCGATGGTGCGGCTGCACCGCCGGTTCCGCCTCTGGGTGCCGGCCACGCTCGCCGCCGCGGCCGCGGCGGTCGACGCGCTCCGCCTCGCCGCCGGCGTCCAGCAGGCCGGCTACCTGAACCTGCTGGTGGTGTGGGCGCTGGTGCAGCAGGTCGGCTTCTTCTATGCCGACGGCACCCTGGAGCGGCTGTCCCGCCGCGCGCTCGCCGGCCTCGGCGCCGCGGGCCTTGCGGGCCTGGTCGTGCTCACCGGGACGGGCCTGTACCCGCCGAGCATGGTCGGGCTGCCCGGCGACGAGTCGAACATGAGCCCGCCGACGGTCTGCATCGTCGCGCTGACCGCCTGGCAGGTGGCGCTGGTCATGCTGCTGCGTGGCCGGGTGTCGGCCTGGCTGGCCCGCCGCGGGCCCTGGACCGCGGTCATCGCGGTCGGCTCGATGGCGATGACCCTGTACCTGTGGCACATCACCGCGATGGTCGCCCTCTACGGCCTCGTCCTCGCCGTGGACGGCCCGCTACCGACCCCGGGCACGGGATCGTGGTGGGCGACCCGGCCGCTCTGGCTGGCGCTGCTGGCCGCGGTCCTCGCCCCGATGGCGCTGGCCCTGTCCCGCGTCGAACGGGCCGGGCTCGCGCTTCGCAAGGCGAGGAAGGGTCGCCCCCGCCCAACGCGCTCCGCGGAGCGGGTCGTCGAGACCCCCGCCGGCCGCCTCGCCGTCGTCCTCGGCGTCGCCTTCGCCACCGTCGGCCTCCTCGGCTTCGTGGCGAGCGGGTTCACGCCCCTGCTCGACGCCGACGGCAGCCCGCTGCTGGTCCTGCGCGTCGACCCGCTGCAGAACCTCGTCCATCTGGCGGTCGGCGCCTCGCTGGTCGGGGCGGCCCGCGCCGGCGCGACCGACCGCCCGCGCCCCTGGCTGCTGGCCGCGGCCGGCAGCGCGCTCCCCCTCGCCGCGCCGTCCGCCGACCTGGTCGTGGTCGTCCTCCACGCGGCCGTCGTGGCGCTCGCCCTGACCATGGCGGCGACCCGCCGGCGCCACCCGACCACGCCCGAGGCGGCGGTGGCGGAACCGGCTCCCCGCCCGCGGGGCACAAGCCGCGACTGACATCGCAGGCCGTACCTGTGTCTAGTCCCACTATCACAAGCGCCGAGGGAATGAGGCGACGGCCTGCGAGGCGCTCAGCCCCGCTCGAATACCGGCTTCAGCGCGAAGTACACGTCGCGGTAGCGGCGGTAGGCGTCGTCGTAGCGCTCGCGGCGCTCGGGGTCGGGAACCTGCTCCTCCGGCTGGTAGGCGACGAACGCGTCCACGGCCTCCGCGACGCTCGCGTGCGTGCCGGAGCCCACCGCCGCCAGGATCGCGGCCCCGGTCGCCGTGGTCTCCACGCTGGTGGGGACGCGCACCGGCAGGCCGGTCACGTCGGCTTTGATCTGCCGCCACAGCGCGCCCTTCGCCCCGCCCCCGACGATCGTCAGCCGGCGCACCTCCAGGCCGGCGTCGCGCATGGCCTCCAGGATGTCGCGGAGGGCGTAGGCGCTGCCCTCCAGCATCGCCCGGGTCATGTGGGCTCTGGTGTGCGCGAGGGTGAGCCCGTAGAAGACGCCCCTGGCGGCCCCGTTCCATTCGGGCGCCATGGCGCCCTGCATGCACGGCAGGTACACCAGGCCTTCCGCGCCCGGGGCCACACCGGCCGCCTGGCCGGTCAGCAGGTCGTAGGCGTCGCCGTCCCCGCGGGCCTCGGCTTCCCGCTCCAGCGGCGAGAACTGGTCCCGCCACCAGCGGAGGTTGCCGCCGGAGACGAACCCGGGGTTCTCCAGCAGCCACGCGGCCGGGTCGGCGTGCGGGTGGCACTCGACGAGCATGGTGGGGTCCTCGCGCGGCTCGGCGGAGGCGGCGCACACCGGCTCGGCGGTGCCGACCACGTCGCACACCTCGCCGGGGGCGAAGACGCCGGCGCCGAGGGTCGCGGCCATCTCGTCCCCGCACCCCACCACCACGACGGTCTCCGGCGACAGGCCGGTGGCCTCGGCGAACGCCCGGGTGACGCGGCCGACCGGCTGGGTGCCCGGCGCCAGCTCGGGGAGCATCCCCGGGTCGATGCCGACCGCGTCCAGGATCGGCGCCGACCACATCCGGGTCCGCGGGTTCAGCAGGGCGAGCGAGGAGGCGTTGGACCAGTCGACGGCGAGGACGCCGGCCGCCTCGCGGAGCACGTAGGACCCGGGCGGCATGATGCTGGCCGCCTCGGCGAAGACCTCGGGCTGCTCGTCGCGGACCCACAGGGCCTTGAACACCGCGTGCGACGAGTCCAGGTTGGCGCCGACGTGACGGTAGAAGTCCGCCCGCGAGACCCGCCCGGCGAGCGCGGCCGCCTGCGCCTCCGCCCGCCGGTCCATCCAGATCATGGCCGGCCGGAGGGGGTCGCCGGTGGCGTCGCACACGACCATCCCGTCCAGTTGCGACCCGAACGAGAGCCCCTTGACCGCCGACGGCCCCTCTGGCACCTGGCTCACCAGCCGGGCGACCGTGGCGTGCAGGGCCGCGGTCCACAGGCGGGGGTCCTGCTCGGCCCATCCCGGATGGGGGAAGGCGACGTCGTAGGCCTCGTAGACGGAGGCCACCAGCGAGCCGTCGACGCCGTACAGCGCCGCGTTGGTGCCCTGGCTGCCGACGTCGCAGCCGATCACATAGGGCGCGGTCACGGCTGGATGACCATCTTCAGGCCCGCGCCGGAACGGATCGTCTGGAACGCCTCGCCGATCCGGTCCAGCGGGAACCGGTGGGTGACGACGGCCGCCAGCTCGTCCCGCCGGCGGTTGAGGTAATCCATGGTGATCCGGTACTGGCGGCGGGTGGCTCCGTACGCGCCCAGGATCGCGAGCTCCTTGTAGTGGAGCTGGTTCATGTCGAGCGGGCTCACCGGGTCGTGCTTGGGGAGCCCGGCGAAGTACACGACCCGGGCGCGCTTGCCCGCCGCCTCCAGTGCCGCCTGCTGGGCCTGCTTGGAGGGCGCCGCCACGCTGACCCGCTCGGCGCCGGCCCCGCCGGTGCGGCTCAGCACCTCGGCCACGCCCTGGGCCGCGTCCTCGCCGACGACCCAGGCGTCGTCCACGAACCCGCCCACCGCCTGCAGGGCGAGGTCCAGGCGGGAGCGGCTCACGTCGCAGAGGAACACCTTGCCGGCCCCCCGGTCGCGGGCCATGACCGACTGCCAGCACCCGATCGGGCCGGCCCCCATGATCACGACCGTGTCGCCGAGGCCCACGTCGAGCACCTCGATCCCGTTCAGGGCGCAGGCGAACGGGTCCACCACCGTTGCCAGGTCCGACGGCAGGTCGTGGGGGAGCGGGATGAGGTTCTTGACGGCGATCGGCGGGACCGCCGCCAGCTCGGCAAAGGCGCCGGGGAAGGGATCGTAGCCGTACAGCAGATGGTGCTCGCAGAGGTTCTGGAACCCGTCGATGCACTCCCGGCACGCCCCGCAGGTGAGGATGGAGCCGAGGAACACGCGGTCGCCCTCCTTCACGCCAGGGGGGAGGGAGGCGTCGGGCCCGACACGCTCGAGGATCCCGACGGGCTCGTGCCCGAGGACCCATGGCGTCGGGGCTCGCGGGTCGCCGTTGAAGAACGTCCTGGCGTCGGTGCCGCAGATCCCGCACGCCTCCACGCGGAGGATCCCGCCGCGCGGGTCCAGGGCCGGCTCGTCGGCCTCCCGGATCTCTACGGCGTCGCGGCCGGTCATGAACGCGGCCCTCATGGCGCCTCCCGCCGATCCACCGGGGCACCCCCCTGGGGTTCCCCGGACCCCTCCGCGCCTGCCTGCTCCTGGAGCTCCTCGAACGCCTTGCTGGCGCTCCACCGCTCGCGGATCACCCGGGACAGCGCGCGGGTGATCGCCTCGGGCGACCGGTGCATGAAGATGTTGCGCCCCACCGAGCAGCCGATGCCGCCGGCCGCGGTCGCCCGCTCCATCCGCCACAGCAGCTCCCGGTCCTGGAGCCGGGAGCCGCCGGCCAGCACCAGCGGGATGCCGCCAGCGGCCTCCACCAGCCGGCCGAACAGGTCCTCGTCGCCCGGCCAGTTCGTCTTCACGATGTCGGCGCCGAGCTCGGCGCACAGCCGGACGTTGCGGCGCAGGTACTCGAAGCCGTACTGCTCCTTGAGCTCCTCGACCTGGGCGTAGGTGGTCGGGAACTCCGCCTCGGCGATCAGCGGCACGCCGAGCGACGCCGCCTCCCGGCCGATGTCGGCCAGGGTGCGGATCATCCTCGGCTCCGCCGCCCCACCCAGCGCGGTGAACAGGACCACCGCGTCGGCGCCCAGGCGCAGCGCCTCCTCCACCTGGGCGACCTGGACCACCTCGGGCTGGGCGTCCGCCGGGTTCGCCGACGCCGACAGCAGCAGCGCGAGCGAGGTCGTCGGCGAGAACGCCGGCTCCGCGAGCCGCACCATGCCTTTGGACATCATGATGACGTTGGCCCCGCCGGCCACCGTCTCGGCGGTCCGGGCGGTGATGTCGGCGAGCGGCTCCAGGAACGTCGGCGAGGTCATCCCGTGGTCGAGTGCGCAGATCAGCGAGACCCCGGCCGGGTCGATCACCCGCTTGAGGCGCATCGACTTGCCGACCTGTGCCATCCCGACCCGTGCCGTCACCTGAACCGCCTCCCAGGCCCTCGCCGGACAACCGAGAAGTCGAACGCGTCCGCGAGGTGGAACTCGTGTGAGGAGAGCACGGCGGCGCCGTCCTCCCCGTAGTCGACCTGCCAGAGGTACAGGAGCAGCTCGCCGCGGGGGACGCCGAGCCGGCCGGCGACGGCGTGGTCGGCCCGCACGGGCCGGAACCTCGCGACGCCGTGGTGGATGACGAGGCCGAGCTCCCGCTCGAGCACCTCGTAGATCGACCGCCGGAGCATCTCCTCGACGACCTGCCCGCGGTCGCCGAGCAGGCTGCTCGGGAACACGTCCCGGGACAGCACCACCGGCTTGCCTTCCGCGGTGCGCACCCGCTCGACCACCAGCACGTCCTGGCCGGGCTCCAGCTCCAGGCGGGCGGCCTCGGCGGCGGAGGCCGGCTCGGTCCAGTGCCGTCCCTGGGTGATGCCGGCCCGCATCCCGGCGGCGCGGATCGCCTCGGTGACGCCGAAGTTCACGTCCAGGCTGTTGGCCACGCGGGGACGGTCGGCGACGTAGGTCCCTGAGCCCTGCCGCCGCCGCAGCAGCCCCTCGTCCTCGAGGGCCCGGAGCGCCTCACGGAGGGTGGCCCTGGACACCCCCAGCTCGGCGGCCAGGTCGGGCTCGGATGGCAGGCGGGCCCCTGCCGGGAGCTTCCCCTGGTCGATCCGCTGCCGCAGCTCGTCCTGGACCGAGGCCGAGCGCAGGCGCGGTCGGCTCCTCGTCCCCCGGGGTGCCATCTGCATCGCGCTGGTCAGTATACGTCAGACAACTTAGGGGGGATCAAGGCCGGCTTGACTCGCTCGATGCACGCCCTTACCATCCGGATGCCGACGCAATGTCAGACAAATTCCCGCTGCGGCGCCGCTGCGGCGCCGCCGCGGCGAGGGGAGCGAGGGGGTTGCGCCCGTGGCTCAGGAGCGACGCAGAGTCGGATCGGTGAGCTACGAGGAGGCGGGGGACGAGTACTTCCTCAAGCGACGGCTGAGGCGGCACGCGGCCTTCTGGTCGCTGTGGTCGCTGGGCGTGGCGGCCGTCATCTCCGGCGACTTCTACGGGTGGAACCTGGGGCTCGCCGAGGGCGGCTTCGGGGGGCTGTTGCTGGCGACGATCGTCATCACGGTCATGTACTACGGCCTGTGCTTCAGCATCGCGGAGATGTCGCCCGCCCTTCCCCACACGGGCGGCGCCTACTCGTTCGCCCGTTCGGCGATGGGGCCGTGGGGCGGGTTCATCACCGGGCTGGCCGAGAACATGGAGTACGTGATCACCCCGGCGGTGGTGGTGAGCGCCATGGGCGTGCTGATGCACGACATCGTCGCCGGGCTCCTGAACCTCACGGGCTCGCCCTGGTGGAACAGCCCCGTCACCTGGTGGCTGGTCTTCTACGTGGTGTTCGTGTGGATCAACATCATCGGCATCGAGGCCACCATGCGGTTCACGGTGGTGATCAACATCCTGGCCCTCGGCATCCTCGGCTTCTTCTTCATCTCGGTGCTGGTTTCCGGGAAGTTTGACGCCAGCCTGTGGACCAATATCGCCCCCGACCCGGGGGAGTCGAGCTTCCTGCCCCACGGGCTCGCGGGGATCTTCCCGGCCATCCCCTTCGCGATCTGGTTCTACCTGGCGATCGAGGAGTTACCGCTGGCGGCGGAGGAGTCCCATGATCCCAAGCGCGACGTGCCGCCGGCGACGCTCTGGGGCCTGACGACGCTGGTCGTCACCGGGGGCCTGACGCTGCTGCTCAACACCGGCGTCGGCGGCGGTGCCGAGACCCTCGGCACCTCGGCCACGCCGCTGTTCGACGGCTTCAAGGGGGTCTTCGGCGACGGGACGGCCGCCGAGCTGCTGGCGCTGATCGGGCTGGTCGGTCTCATCGCGAGCTTCTTCACGATCATCTACGCCTACGGCCGCAACACCTTCTCCTTGTCGAGGGCCGGGTACTTCCCGAAGTGGCTGTCGGTCACGCACGGCAAGCGCAACACCCCCCACGTCGCGCTGATCGCGGGCGCGGTCGTCGGCTACGCGCTCGCCGTCCTGATCTACCAGCTTGGCAAGAGCAGCGGCCAGCTCGCGGGACAGGTCGTGGGCGCGCTGCTGTACATGGCGGTGTTCGGCGCCGTCATCTCCTACTTCATGCAGTGCCTGTCGTTCATCCTGCTGCGCCGGCGGCTGCCGAACATCGCCCGGCCGTACCGCAGCCCCGTCGGCGAGTGGGGCGCCGGCATCGCCGGGCTCATCGCGCTGGTGTCGCTGATATCGCTGTACTCCAACCCCGACTACCGGCCGGGCGTGTACGGGACCCTGATCTATTTCCTGCTCGGCATCGTGTACTTCGCGGTCTCTGGCCGGAAGCGGCTGGTGCTGTCCCCGGAGGAGGAGTTCGCCCTCACCAGCGGCGAGCACGGCCACCCAGAGACCGAGGGATACGGCACCACCCACGTCACCGACATCCCGGCGGCGGACCAGACGGTCGCCAAGGAGAGCTGACCCGCTATCGCGCGACGGCCGCCTCGGCACGGGCCACGCTCACGATCAGGTCCGTGGAGCGCGGCGGCGAGCGTGCAAGGAGCTTCACCTTGTAGAGCCGGGCTCCCCTGGTGAAGGTGACCTCCTGCACGTGACGGCCAGCACCGTCGACACACTGCGTGCCTCTGGAGCCGACCACGCCCGGCGCATCGAACGGCGTCGTGGAGTGGGTGAGACAGACGCTGAGCTCGTGCTGAGCCTCGACCGCCTGGGCCGGCCCTCGGAGCTCGAAGATACGAACCTCGAGCAGGCCAGTGGCCGGGCGAGTGAACTGCACGGCCAAGGCACGACGGAGGCCGAGGTCCTGCAGCACCCGTCGCTGCTTCGCGTCGTAGTCGTTGGGCAGGGAGGCGAGGTCGAAGGACCGACGTACCTTCGGGCCGGCGAAGCCGAACGGCTGGACGTCGGCGACGAGGTCGTCGAGGGCCGGAACGTCGGCCTCCGTGGACCTCGAGCGGGTGAACCACCCTCCTAGCACGCCGACGGTGGCGACCAGCAGCACAGCGACGGCGGCGACCAGCAGCCGGCGGCCGCCGCCAGTCGGGCCGAGAGCGTCGCTGGCACCCGTCGGAGCCGGCGGCTCACGCGGGGGCTGACGGCCGATGACCTCGATCGCCACGTCGAAGGTGAGCTCGCCGCCGTTGCTGCGGAGCCACACCGACCCGTGGTAGCGACCGGGCGGCCGGCCGTGGTGGCGGACCCGAAGCCCGCCGGCGACCCGCTGCACGGTGAAGAACTCCCCGCTGGAGCCGTGGGTCCACTCCAGGTCGCCCTTGCCGGCGTTCACCACCCTGACGAGCTTCTCGGCGCGCTGGTCGACGAGGACTCGGCCGAAGTCGACACTCCTGGGCTCGATCGTCAAGATCGGTCCAGGCTCCACCAGCGCCAGGACCCGAACACGGGCGTCGCCGCCGTCGCTGCGCACCAGGACCTCGGCATCGAGGCGGCCGAGCACCGTGGTGTCCACGTACAGCTCGAGCGTGTCGCCGAGCTGGCGCACGCCGATGCGAGGGTCGGTCGCCTGCGTGGTCGGGTTGAGCTGGCCGCCGCCCTGGTTGTGCAGCCGGACGGTCCGCTGGGGGGACTTGGTGCGGTGGCTGAGGACGCCGAAGTCGATCTCCGCCTCCGAGAGCGCCAGCTTCGGCGCGGCCGGCTCCTCCCGGACCAGGACGCGCACCCGGAGCGTTTGACTGCCGCCCTGGTGCCGGTCACGCACCAGCACATTGGCTCGGTTGGCGCCCAGCCGTGGGTGCATGGTGAGCCGGAAGAAGCCGGTCTGTGGCTCCAGGTCGATCCAGTCGGCCTCGGTCGTGACCGTCCAGTCCAGCTCGCCACCGCCGAGGTTGAACACGTCGACGATCTCAGCCGGCAGGATCTCGTCGGGCCCGATGTCGTCCAGGTCGATCTCGTCGGTCGAGATCGACAGAACCGGCCGACCGCTCGCCGGGGGCAGGGTCTGGGTGCCGTGCGGCCGTGCCCGCGCCAGGATCACATCGCCGACGGCGTGGTCGAAGTGGCGTTGCGGGATCTGGCCGGTCGGCTGGAGCTGCTGGAGCACGAAGTCGTACAGATCGTTGAGTGCCACGTAGCCGTCGCCGTTGGCGTCCAGGGTGCCGAGGCGCAGCGCCTCCACCAGGTAGCCGGTGAACGGGCTCGCCCCGGTGACCAGCTCCGCGTCCGAGGCGAGCTGTCCGCGGCGACTGCTCGTGATCACGAAGCGGCCTTCCCCCTTGAGTCCGGTCGGCACCGCGCCCTTGAAGGCGCCGCTGTAGCAGCAGTCGAGGATCACGATCACCGCGCGAGCGGGCGACAGGTTGATGATCGCGTTGATCTCGCCGTCGCTGACGCCGGTGGCGACCAACGAGGACGTCGTCGTGTCCCTGGCGCAGAGGTACAGGTTGGCGTTGATGTCCGGGAAACCGTGTCCGCTGTAGTACAGCAGCAGTTGGTCGTCACGTTCGGCTGCGCGGAAGAACCCTTCCACCGCGGTCATGATGTCCCGCTTGGAGCGCTCGGGCAGCAGGCGCACGTCGGCGAGGTCGAAGAGGCCCAGATCGCGATCGGTCAGGGCGTCGCGCAGCAGCGGCGAGTCGTTCACCGGCCCTTGGAGGGGAAACAGGTTGTGCGGGTCCTCAGGAAACTCGGAGTTGCTGATCAGCAGCGCCTTGTACACCGAAGCCATCAGGCATCGCCGGGCCTCGCCAGCGCCTTCACGGCCTCCCGCAGGGTCGCATCGTCGATCTGCTCGCCGTGCACGGTGACGGTGCGCCGCCCGCCCGCCTCGTCGACGGTGGTGATCTCCAGGCTGCGGCTCCGGTCACGGCCCAGCCATGCCTTGACAACCTCCACCATGGCGGTGATCGCGCCGGCGGACCCGAGCGCCAGGATGATCGTCTCCACGCCGCCCTTCTGCCCGGGCACCTGCGTGGCGTCGCGGCGTACCGTGCCAGCCTCCTCCTCCAGCGCCTGCCACAGCGTGCCGACCTGTGTCGCCCAGCGGAGGTCGTTCGGGTCGAAGCGGTCGCTGTGGGGCGTGAGCTCCACACTGATCGGCCTGTGACCTTCGGCTGAAGTCGTCACTTCGGGTGTCCTCACGGGAGCGCGCAGCACTACCGGCGAGTATAGGAATGTCGCTGTTGACGGTCTACGCCTTTTGGCGAGCGTTGCGGGTCACGGGAGGCAAAGACACGGCGATTGCCCCGCTATGGGGGATTGCCACCGTTCCTCCCGGGGGCGGCCGCCGAGCTGCAGGTATTGGGAGGTGATGGTCACACCCGGCGGGTAGCATCCTCACCTGGCCGGAACCAGGATGAGGAGCATCGTCGATGAACCATGCGATCTGGGCGGAGGGGCTGGTCAAACGGTTCGGTGAGACCACCGCCCTCGCCGGGGTCGACCTTGCGGTGCGCACCGGCACCGTCCTTGGCCTGCTCGGCCCGAACGGCGCCGGCAAGACCACCACGGTTCGCGTCCTCGCGACCCTGCTCCAGCCCGACGCCGGCCACGCGACCGTGGGCGGCTGGGACGTCGTCCGCGACGCCCATCGGGTGCGGCAGCTCATCGGGCTGACCGGGCAGTACGCATCCGTCGACGAGGCGCTCACCGGGGCGGAGAACCTGCTGCTCATCGGCAGGCTGCTGGGGGCGCCCCGGCCGGAGGCGAAGGCACGCGCCCGTGAGCTGCTCGCCCGCTTCGACCTCGAGGACGCGGCCGACCGGGCGGCCAAGACCTACTCCGGCGGCATGCGTCGCCGGCTGGACCTCGCCGCCAGCCTGGTCGGTCGGCCGCGGATGCTGTACCTGGACGAGCCGACCGCCGGGTTGGACCCGCGCAGCCGCCTCGAGCTGTGGGACCTCGTACGCCGCCTGGTGGCCGACGGTGTGACGGTGCTGCTCACCACCCAGTACCTCGAGGAGGCCGACGAGCTCGCCGACGAGATCGCGGTCATCGACCACGGCAGGGTGATCGCCAGCGGTGCGCCGGACGAGCTGAAGGCCAAGACCGGCGCCCAGTCGCTGGAGGTACGACCCGCGGACGAGGCGGACCTTCCCACCGTCGTCGCCGTGGTGGGCGAGCTGGCCGGCGTCGCGCCGGAGGTGGAGGGTCAGCTCGTGACCGCGCCCGTCGTGGACCCCGGTCTGCTGCCGGCCGCGGTCCGCCGCCTCGACGACGCGGGCGTGGTCATCAGCGAGCTCGCGCTGCGCGGCTCCAGCCTCAACGAGGTCTTCCTCTCCCTGACCGGGCGCCCGGCGGAGGAGACCGACGAGGACGACGACACCGAAGGGGCCCCGGCATGACCGCCGCAACCACGACCGCGCCGTCCGCGCCGGAGCTCGCCCCACGGGTCGGCGTGGGCGAGGGGCTGCGCCAGACCGGCACCCTCGCCTGGCGAACGCTGGTCCAGGTCAGGCACAACCCGTGGGAGCTGAGCGACTTCAGCATCCAGCCGATCATGTTCGTGCTGCTGTTCACCTACGTGTTCGGGGGCGCGATCGCCGGCTCGCCCGGCGAGTACCTGACCTTCGCGCTGCCCGGCATCATCGTCATGAACATGCTGTTCGTCACCATGTACGTCGGCATGGGGCTCAACACCGACCTCACCAAGGGGGTGTTCGACCGCCTGCGGTCGCTGCCGGTGGCGCGGTGGGCGCCACTCGCCGGCCGCATCACCGCGGACCTGGTCAAGCAGGCCTGGTCGATCGCGCTGCTGCTCGGTGTCGGCGCCGTCCTCGGCTTCAGGATCGGGACCTCCGCGCTGGCCCTGCTCGGGGCCGTCGGGCTGCTGCTGGTGTTCGCGCTGGCCTTCTCCTGGGTGTCGGTGCTGGTCGGCATGCTCGCCAAGGACCCGGAGAAGGTGCAGCTCTTCGGCTTCACGGCGCTGTTCCCGATCACCTTCGTCAGCAACGTGTTCGTCCCGGCCGCGACCATGCCCGGCTGGCTACAGGCGTTCGTGGACGTCAACCCGGTGACGATCCTCGCCGATGCGACCCGCGGGCTCATGGTCAGCGGGCCGGTTGCCGGACCGGTCACCGGGTCACTGCTGTGGGCGGCCGCGATCACCGTCGTCTTCGCGCCGCTCTCGGTGTGGGCCTTCAAGCGCCGGGTGTGAGCGCCGGGTAGCTCCGGTCCGTCCCGCGTGGAGTGAACCGCGCCGTCGTAGGCTGCTACTCACTGGTCGATGGACACGGGTGCGATGCCGGTTCCGGATCGGCTGCGGTCGCGGTGGCGGTCGCATGGAACGGCCTCCGACGTCGGAGGCCCGTCGGCGACGGAGGCCGACGACGTGTTGCTGGTGCGCGTCGCCGGCGGCGACCCGGCCGCGCTGGCGACCCTCTACCGGCGATACGGGGGCAGGTTGTTCGGCTACCTGCAGCGCTACGCGGGCGACCGGATGGTGGCCGAGGAGATCCTGCAGGACACCCTGCTGGCGGTGTGGCGCTCGGCCCCGCGGTATGCGGGGCGCTCCGGCGTGCGGACCTGGCTGTTCGGGATCGCGCGCCGGCAGGCGCACAACCGGCTGCGGGTCCAGGAGCCGCGGACGCTGCCCCTTGACGGCCTCGCCGGCTGGGCCGACCCGGGTCCCGGGCCGGCCGAGTGGGCCATCGCCAACGCGCAGGCCGCGGCGGTCGCCGACGCGTTCGCCGCGCTCGCCCCCGCAGCACCGCGAGGTGCTGGCGCTGGCGTTCGCGGCCCGGGTGCCGCATGGGGAGATCGCGGAGGTCCTGGGCGTACCGGTGGGGACGGTGAAGAGCCGGCTGCACCATGCCCGCGCGGCGCTGGCGCGCTCGCTGGCCGAGCGCGGGGTTGTCGAGGAGATGCCATGACTGGGGACGGCAAGCGGCACCCTACCGACGCGCTCGCCGAGTACGCCGCCGGCGTGTTGGACGCGCCGGCGCGGACGGCGGTCGAGGCCCACCTGATCGCCTGCCCCTCGTGCCGCACGGCCCTGCTGGGCTGGACGGCCGTGGCCGCGGCGACCGTGGCACCGGTGGCCGCGCCGCCGAGCTCGGCGTCGGTGGTTGGGGCGGTGCTGACCCGGGCGGCGCTCGCCCCGCAGGCCCCGCCGGTCCGCAAGCGGGGCGTCGGGTTCGCCGGGCAGTTGCTGCGCGCGGAGCTGCGGCTGGTGCGCCCGTCGGTATGGGTGGCCTCGATGCTGGTGATGGCGTGTGCGGTGGCAGCGGCCGCGGTGGCTGGCCACGGCGCGGGCGCCACCGCGCTGTCGCTGGTCGCGCCGCTGGTCGCGGTCGCCGGTGTCGCCGGGGTGTACGGGCCGCAGCGGGACCCGGCGTTCGAGGCGCTGGCGATCACGCCGACGTCGCCGCGGCTGGTGCTGCTGGCCCGGGTCACGCTGGTCTTCGGCTACGACCTGGCCCTGGCCGTGGCGGCGTCGGCGGTGGTGCAGCTCGTCGCCTCGGAGGTGGGGCTGGCCGAGCTGGTCGTCGCGTGGCTGGGACCGATGACGCTGCTGTCGGCGCTGAGCCTGGTGCTGGCGATGTGGATCGGCCCGAACGTGTCGCTGGGGGTGGCCGCCGCGCTGTGGGCGTTGCGGCTGGCAACGCTCGGCGTCCCGGAGCTGTCGGACGGGTGGCTGGCCGCCAGGATGCGGGAGGTCTGGGTCACCAGCCCGGGGACCGTCGCGGTGACGCTGGCGCTGCTGGTGGCGGCCGTGGCGCTCAGCCGGCGTCCCGGCCGGCCGCGGAGCGGGTGGTCCCGTCCGGTCGCGTGGTGAGCCGGCCGGTGAACCACCGGCGGGTCGGACGCTACCTACCGGGCATGAGACCATTGTCGCTGTGGCGCCACGAGGTGCGCCGGGCCGGCTGGGCGGCCCTGCTCGCGCCGCTGGTCGCGGCCGTGGGGCTGGCGGCGGTGGCGGTGGACGGGCCGCCCGGCTCGACCAGCCGAGCCGCGACACCGCGCTCGTCCTGCAGTCGCTGCTGGAGCTGGCGCTGCCGCTGGCCGCCGGGATGGGCGCGGCGAACCTGGTCGGCCGTGACCCTGCGTCGAGCTGCAGCTCACGCTGCCGACCTCCTACCGCGCGACGATCCTGCGCCGCCTGCTGGTCACCGCCGGCTGGGTCGCGCTGGTCGCCCTGGCCACCGCCGCGTTCATGGTCGCCAGCGGCTGGTGGCACCGCTGGCCCGAGGCGCACCCGGCGCTGGCGGGACAGCTCACCTGGCTGGCGCCCGCCCTGTGCCTGTCCGGCCTCGGCCTGCTCGCCGGCGCCCTGTCGGGCAGCCCAGCCGTGGCGTCCATCGTGGTCACCTCGCTGTGGGTTTTCGAATATGCCGCCGTGGGCCCGTTGCAGGAGCACCGGTGGTCGCGGCTGCTGTACCTGTTCGCCACCACCCGCGGCACGGTCGATCAGGACTGGACCGCCAACCGGCTGACCCTGCTCGCCGCCGGCGTGGCGATGACCGCTGCCGGGTGGCTGCTGCTGCGCCGCCCGAGCCGGCTGCTCACCAAGGAGGCGGAATGACGGCGTTTGCCGCGACGGCGCGCTACGAGCTGCGGATGCAGCTTCGCAAGCCGGCCATCTGGATCGCCACCGGGCTGCCCTTCGGGCTCTACGCCCTGTTCGCCGTGCTCGGCAGCGACAGCACCGGCCTGCAGCGCTACCGGTACGAGACCAGCCCGAAGGTGTGGATGGTCGATGCCCTTGGCTGGTTCACGCCGGTGCTGCCGATGGTGTTCGGCATCGTGCTCGCCGACCGCCTGGTGCGCGACCGGAAGCTCGGCGTGGCGGAGCTGCTCGACGCCACCCCGGCCAACCGCAGCGCCCGGCTGGTCGGCAAGTACCTGGGGGCCTGCGCCGCGACCGCCGTTCCGGTCGCGCTGGTCTACCTCATCGTCGCGGTGGCGTTCATGGTCTGGCGCGAGCAGCCCGCCGCGCTGTGGTGGGGGCTGGCGACCTTCACGGTCGTCGTGGTGCCGCTGCTGCTGCTGGCGGGGTCGCTGTCGTTCCTGGGCCCGCAGCTCATGCCCACACCGCTGTTCCGGGTGCTGGTCGCCAGTCTCTTTTTCTGGGCGGCGGTGACGGAGGTCGAGAGCGAGTTCCCGTCGTTCGCCGGCACCCTGCTCTCGCTGACGATGGACTACCCGCTGGGGGTCTTCTTCGACTCGCCCAACGCCACCACCGGCCCCGCCGGCGTCGCGCTGGACTTCCTGCGACCCCAGCCGACGACCGGCGCCGCCGTGCTGTCACTCGCCCTGATCCTCGGCCTGGCCGCCGCCATCCTCTGGGCGGCCGGCGCGCTGAACGCCCGTACCAGCGAATAGGAGCACCGATGCGACTGGACACCGTCCGGGTGAGCAAGACCTTCCGCGGCAAGGTCCGCGCGCTGGAGGACGTCAGCCTGACCGTCCCCGGCGGGATCCTCGGCCTGCTCGGCGCCAACGGCGCCGGCAAGACCACGCTCATGCGGCTGCTCACCGGGCTGATCCGCCCGGACAGCGGCCGGATCACCATCGGCGGCCACGACATGGCCACCGCCGACGGGCGCCTGGCCGTGCAACGGGTCCTCGGCTACCTCCCGCAGGACCTCGGCGTGTACCCCGACCTCACCGGGCGGCAGTTCCTGGACTACGTGGCGCTGCTCAAGGGGCTCGACGACCGGCCATACCGGCGCCGCCGGGTCGGCGAGCTGCTGGAGCTGGTCGGCATCGCCGACGCCGGCGACCGCAAGCTGCGCGGGTACTCCGGCGGCATGCGCCGGCGCGTCGGCATCGCGCAGGCGCTGCTCAACGACCCCGAGCTCCTCATCGTCGACGAGCCGACCTCGGGCCTGGACCCTGAGGAGCGCATCCGCTTCCGCACCCTGCTGTCCCGGCTCGCCGAACGCCGGACGGTGCTGCTGTCCACCCACATCGTCGACGACGTCGCGCAGACCTGCACCGAGCTGGCCGTCCTCGGACGCGGCAGGCTCATCTACCGGGGAACCGTTGGCGACCTCACCGCACAGGCGGACGGGCATGTGTGGTCGCTGGTCACCAGCGGCCAGGTCCCGCCGGTCGGCACCGTGGTGGCGGCGCTCCCGCACGACGGCGCGACCCGCTACCGCATCGTCGCCGCGACCCGGCCAGCCGCCGACGCCGAACCCACCCTCGAAGACGGCTACGTCGCGCTGGCGCAGCAACACCGCCTCACCGCCACCGAGACCACCGCATAGGGCCGGCCGTCACGGTGGGGCTGCGGCGTCCAGTGCGCGGCGGGCGAGCAGGGCCGCGCCGAGGCATCCGGCCTGGTCGCCGAGGGCCGCGAGCACCAGCCGCGGCACGCGCGCGGCCCGGACGTCGTGCCCGAACCCGACCGGGAGGCCGGTGCGCGCCGCCAGCAGCGCGCGCAGCGGGAGGTCCCGCCATCCCAGGTTGGCGGAGAAGACAACCACGCCGCGCTCCTCGTCGACGATCCCGGGAACCACCACACCGGCGGCCGCGGCCTCGATCCCGCGCCGCCGCGCGTCCTCCAGGAGCATGCCGAGCGTGGTGCCGACCGCGTCCACGACGGCGTCGGGCCCCCCGTCGTGGGGCGTGGGGCGGCGCAGGAGCCCGCACGTCGCGCCGTCCGGGCCGACGATCGCGCCCTTCATCGTGGTCCCTCCGACGTCGAGGGCGACGACCCACCCGGTCACCGGACCGGGAGCCGCGACCGCTTCGTCGCCGCGAGGTGGCCTCATCGCTCCCAATCGACCTCTCGAACGCCTTCCAGGCGGGTCAGGGCGTCGATCAGGCGCTCGGGACGGTAGCGGGGTGGCAGCCTGGCCACCAGCACGATACGGCCACGGCCTTCGGACTCCTCGCGCTCCAGGCCGCGCACGGCCACCTTCTCGCGCCGGGCCACCTCGGCGACCAGCTCCACGTCGAACCCGGCGCGCGTCGACAGCACGAACTCCTCGCGCGACACCGACCAGCTCTGCAGCCGGTCGCGCAGGGCGCGCAGGCCGACCAGGGTGGCGACCACGAGCACGGTGCCACCGGAGGCGAGCAGGTAGCGCCCGGCGCCGAGCGCGACCCCGATCGCGGTGGTCGCCCAGATGCTGGCGGCCGTGGTCACGCCTCGGACGGTCAGGCCGTGGCGGACGATCGCGCCGCCGCCGAGGAAGCCGATCCCGGTGACGATCTGCGCGGCCAGCCGGCTCGGATCGGCCGCCCCGCCGAAGCCGTAGACCGAGACCAGGGTGAACAGGCACGCGCCGACGGTGAGCAGGATGTGCGTGCGCAGCCCGGCCGGCTGGTCGGCCAGCTCCCGCTCCGCGCCGACGGCCCCGCCGAGCACGGCGGCGAGCAGCAGACGGCCGAGCAGCTCGAGATCGCTTGGCATGTCGCGGAATGCTACCCGCTCGACGGGATGGCGGCGGGTAGGCTCACCACTGTGATCCCGATCCATGACGTCAACCCGACCCGCCGGTTCGCGTGGGTCACGCTGGCGCTGATCGTCGCCAACGTGGCCGTGTTCCTGCTCTGGCAGCCCACCTTCCAGGGCGAGGAGGCGCAGCAGACGTTCTTCTTCTGCCACGCCGAGATCCCCTACGAGGTGAGCCATCGGACCAGCCTGGCCGCTGGTGGCGCCGGCGCGCGCAACGCCCTCCAGGCTCAGTACCAGGTGAGCCCGGAAGAGGCCGCCGGGTTGCAGGAGTTCCTCCGGGAGCGCTGCCCCGGCAAGAGCTGGCTCCTCTCGGTCTTCGTCGCGATGTTCCTGCACGGCGGCTGGCTGCACATCGCCGGGAACATGCTGTTCCTGTGGGTCTTCGGCAACAACGTCGAGGACCGGCTCGGCCGCCCGCTGTTCGTCGTGTTCTATCTGCTGGGTGGCGTCGCGGCATCGGCCCTCCAGCTCGCCTTCGACCCCTCCTCGGCGGTGCCGAGCCTGGGTGCGTCCGGCGCGGTCGCCGCGGTCCTCGGCGCCTATCTCGTCATGTTCCCAAGGGCACGGGTGGTCACGCTGGTGATCTTCTTCTTCATCACCGCCCTGGAGCTGCCGGCGGTGCTGGTGCTGGGGGCGTGGTTCGTGCTTCAGTTGTTCAGCGGCGTCGGCGGGCTGGGCGCCGGGGTGAACGGGGGCGTGGCCTACTGGGCGCACGTGGGCGGCTTCGTCTTCGGCTTGGGGGTGGCGGCGCTGTTCTTCCGTGACCGCGGGCAGCGGCCGCCGCTCCGGCAGTTGCCGCAGCGGCCGGACTGGTTCTAGGAGCCTGGCGGGCCCGTCAGCGGCTTGCCCACCTCCCAGTGGTGGCCGAACGGATCGACGAGGCGGCCGATGCGCCAACCGTGGCCGTCGGAGACGGGTGCGATCGCTGTCGCCCCCGCCGCGACAGCCTGCCTGAAGACCGACTCCGGGTCGTCGACCGTCAAGATCATCCGGATCGATCCTCCCCCTGCTCCGGGGGTGGAGTCCGGGTCCTCTTGCAGCCAGAAGTCCGCCTGGTCGATCGCGAGTTGGGCGACGACGACCCTGTGGGTGTCGTCCTCGAGGCGGTAGCGTTCCACCGCCCCGAAGGCGGCCTTGTAGTAGTCGACGGCGCTTGGTGCGTCGCTGACCGACAGCCACGGGGCGATGCCGGTCCTGACGAGCCTGGGCGCGGAAGCGTTCTCGGTCATCGTGCCAGTCTAGTTCCCACTGACGACGGACCCCGTCGGTGTGACGGGCAACGGGAGGAGCTTTCCATGACCGCTCCCTACGAGCTCAGGCCGATCGGGCACGTCGAGTCGCCCCTCGTCGATCGCGAGTCCGCACCCAAGCAGGGGTTCGAGGGAGCGCCGGACGCATGGCTGGTGTTCGACCCCGACGTGGCGGAAGGCATCCGCGACCTCGCCGTCGGCGCCGACGTCTTCGTGCTGACCTGGCTGCATCGGGCACAGCGCGACGTGCTCGCCGTGCACCCGCGCGACGACCCGCGAAACCCCGAGACGGGCGTGTTCAGCACCCGGTCCCAGGACAGGCCGAACCCGATCGGGCTGCACCGGGTCCACATCGCCGCGATCGACGGCCTCCGCGTGCTCGTGCGCGACCTCGAAGCCTTCGACGGGACGCCTATCGTGGACGTCAAGCCGGTGCTCCGCGGCGAGGTCGTCGCCTAGGTGGACGCCAACGACCAGCCGAACTGGTCCCCGCCCTCGGGGTTGCCTTCCACGTCGGGCTTGCCCTGGTACCAGAGCTGGTCGGGGACGGTGGTGGCCGACAGCCCGGCCGCCGACCCGTAGATCACGTTGACCGCCCCGTCGTCGGAGTGGGCTACGGACTCGTCGCGCACCCCGACGGCCAGGTCCGCGTCGCCATCGCCGTTGAAGTCCCCAGCGGCCAGGGACTCACCGAAGGAGTCGTTGTATTCGGCGGTGTCCTCCACGTCGGGGGTGTCCTGCCCCCAGAGCTGGTCGGGGGTGGCGGTGGCCGACAGCCCGGTCGCCGACCCGTAGATGACGTTGACTCCGCCGTCCTCGCTGGAGGGGCCGACGGTGTCCTCGAAGGGCACGCCGACGGCCAGGTCGGCGTGGATGCTGCCGCCGAAGTCCGCCACCGTCAGCGACCAGCCGAACCAGTCGCCGAACTCGGCGCCGCCCTCCACGTTGAGGCTGCCCTGACTCCAGAGCTGGTCGGGGGTGGCGGTGGCCGACAGCCCACTCGCCGACCCGTAGATCACATTGACGGCCCCCTCGAAGCCGGCGTCGAACGGCACTCCCACGGCCAGGTCGTCGTTGGCGCCACTCCCCCCGAAGTCCCCCGCCGCCACCCTCCAGCCGAAGGTCTCGTCGTTCTGGGGGTTGCCCTCGACGTTGGGGCTGCCCTGCCCCCAGATCTGGTCGGGGATGGCGGTGGCCGACAGCCCGGTCGCCGACCCGTAGATGACGTTGACCACCCCGGAGCGGTAGTCCTCGCCGGACACGCCGATCGCCAGGTCCGCGTATCCGTCGGCGTTGAAGTGGCCCGTGGCCAGGGATTCGCCGAAGTCGTCGCCGGAGTTGGGGGTGCCCTCCACGTCGGGGTGGCCCTGCGACCAGTACTGGTCCAGGACGACGGCGGTGGGCGACAACCCGTTCACCGACCCGTAGATGACGTTGACGAAGCCGATGTCGTTGTCCTCCTCGGGCACGCCGATGGCCAGGTCCGCGTAGCCGTCCAGGTTGAAGTCGCCGGCGGCCAGGGATTCGCCGAAGTGGTCGTAGCTCTCGGCGACGCCGTCCACGTTGAGGTTGTCCTGCCCGATGAGCTGGTCGGGGATGGCGGTGGCCGACAGCCCGCTCCACCAACCGTAGATGATGCTGACGCCGCCGTCCTCGACCCCGGCGGCGGACTCTCCGGGCACTCCGACGGCCAGGTCCGGGTAGTCGTCGCCGTTGAAGTCCCCGGTCGCCAGCGCTTGGCCGTAGTTGTCGTCTTCCTCGGGGGTACCCTCCACGCTGGGGCTTCCCTGCCCCCAGAGCTGGTCGGGGGTGCCGGTGGCCGACAGCCCGCTCGCCGACCCGTAGATGACGTTGACCCCGCCGTCGTCGGTGTCCACGCCGCTGGTGTCCTCGAACGGCACCCCGACGGCCAGGTCCGCGTAGGTGTCGGCGTTGAAGTCCGCGAGCACGCTCCGACCACCCGTGGCGCCGCTGGCCGCCGAGCCCACCACGGCCTGCACCGGCCCCGGTGCGGCCCTGGCCGCCGGACTCACTGGAGCCAGCCACAGCACGCCGACGACACACGCCACCACGACGACAACCCGTCGCATCTCCACCACTCCCACTGCTCAGCAGGGCCCCCCACGGATGCCCAGGTACACCTCGCTGTACGGAGCGCGACGGCCGGAGCGTTCACCCGAATCTCGTCATGACCTCCCGCAGGGCGTCGACGAGCCGCTGGTTGTCGGCGGGCATGCGCGGCTCCCTACCTGGTCCAGGCGGCAACGACGGCGCAGGCGAGCGTCTTGACGCTCCACGGCTGCCTGGTGGCCCGCAGCGCTGCGGCCGGATGGGAGGCCGCTACGGAACGCCGCCGGGCGGCACCACCGGCAAGCCCCCGGGGACGCCCCGCTCGATCAGGCGCTGGAGGGCCGAGGTGTCGGCGTGGTCGCCGATGAGGTCGCCGAGGGCGTCAAGCTGCCGCTCGCGCAGCGCGGCGAACGGCTGCTCGCCGGGTCGCCAGTCCAGGCCGCGTTCGGCCGCGACCCAGCCGAGGAATGCGCGCCGGAACTCGTCGCCCTCAAAGATGCCGTGCCAGGCGATGCCGACCACCGCGCCGCTGCGACAGCCGGGGTCGCCACCGTCGCTGACCAGCACCGGCGCCCCGCCGAACGCGCGCGTGCGGCCATGGTGGATCTCGTAGCCGGCGGCGGGCACGTCGAGGCCCGCCGCGGTCCCGGTCGGGTTGCCGAGGACCTTGCCGGCCTCGAAGACCGTCTCCACCGGCAGCAGGCCCAGCCCGGCCACCTCGCCGGCGCCGCTCTCGACCCGGTCGACGATGCGCTTGCCGAGCATCTGGTAGCCGCCGCAGATGCCGAGGGTCGGCTGGCCGCGGCGCGCCCGGGCCAGCAGCGCCCGGTCCAGCCCGCGGGCGCGCAGCCAGGCGAGGTCCTCGACGGTCGCCTTGGTGCCGGGAAGCACCGCCAAGTCGGCGCCGAGCACGTCCGCGGGCGACTCGGTGAGGCGCACCACCACGCCCGGCTCGGCGGCCAGCGCGTCGAAGTCGGTGAAGTTCGACAGCCAACGCAGGCGCACGACCGCCACCAGCAGGGAATCGGCGCCGCGCGGCGGTGACGTGTCGCGGGGGACCTCCAGGGCGAGGGAGTCCTCGGCGTCCAGCCACAGCCCCTGCCGCCACGGCAGCACCCCGAGCACCGGCCGCCCCGTGGCCGCGCTGAGCCGCTCCAGGCCTGGCGCCAGCAGCGCCTCCTCCCCGCGGAACTTGTTCACCAGGAAGCCGGCGACCAGCGCCTGGTCGGTGGCGTCCAGCAACGCCAGCGTCCCGAACAGGCTGGCGAACACCCCGCCGCGGTCGATGTCGCCGACCACCACGACCGGCAGGCCGGCCGCCCGCGCCAGGCCCATGTTGACCAGGTCGCCGCCGCGCAGGTTGATCTCGGCCGGGCTGCCGGCGCCCTCGCAGACCACCACGTCGAACCGCTCCCGCAGGTCGTCGAGCGCCTCCAGTACCACCGCCCGCAGGCGCGGCTTGAGCCGCTGGTAGGAGCCGGCGTCGACCTCGGCGACCGGCCGGCCCATGACGACCACCTGGCTGGTCCGCTCGCCGGTCGGCTTCAGCAGGATCGGGTTCATCGCCGCCTCCGGCGCGACCCTGGCGGCGGCCGCCTGCGCGACCTGCGCGCGGCCGATCTCCGCGCCGTCGGGGGTGACCGCGGAGTTCAGCGCCATGTTCTGCGCCTTGAACGGGGCGACCTTGATGCCCTGCCGCACCAGCCAACGGCAGATGCCGGCGACCACGACGCTCTTGCCCGCGTCGGAGGCGGTGCCGCAGACCAGCAGCCCCCTCACCGCCGCGCCGTCACCACCAGCACCGTCGCCGCCTCGCCGACCAGCAGCGCCCGCGCGGCCGGCCGCCACGCCCGCCGCTCCAGCGCGGCCGCCACCGAGCCGAACGCGGCCACCGGATGGCCACGCCGCGGGTCGCTGGCGACCCGGTCAGCGACCGCGCCGGCCAGCAGCCCCACCGCGACCGCACCCATCGAGCGCGCATCCTCCTCGGGGTCGTGCGCCCCGGTCGGACTGGCGGCGACGGCCAGTGTCCTGGCTCCCGGATCTCCGCTCGCCTCGGCCTTCCCACCCGCAGGCAGTGGCCGGCGTGAGGCTCGTTCCCCGGTCACAGTCGCGCGACCGCGCCGGAGTTCCACCGGCTTCCTGGTACGCGTCGCCGACGGTGCCATCGGGCGGCACCGCGCGTGGACGCTACGGCCGGGTCGTGGGGTCGTCAAGCTCTGGCGTGCATTCCTCCCTGAGCACACGCCTTCATGCCAAGCTGAGCGCGGCCGGGCTGGAACCGGACCCACGACAACCAGGAGGACGCGATGAGCGTGTTCAGCGGTGCCGAGCTCGACTACCTCGGGAGCCAGCGGCTCGGGCGGCTGGCCACGGTCGGCCAGGACGGCATGCCGCATGTCGTCCCGGTCGCGTTCCGTCACAACCCCGACGCCGACACCATCGACATCGGCGGGCACGACTTCGCCAAGCGCAAGAAGTTCCGCGACGTCAGGCGAACGGGTGTGGCGGCGCTGGTCGTCGACGACGTGCTCCCGCTATGGCAGCCCCGAGCCGTGGAGGTGCGCGGCGAGGCGATCACGCTCGACACCGGCGGCAAGGCAATCAACGACAGGTTCGACGACCCCATCATCCGGATCACCCCGACGAGGATCGTCTCCTGGGGTCTCGAGGACGGCTTCCAGGCCCGTTCCGTCGGTTGATCCGCTGACATGGTGTGACGGACGGCACACCGGGGTTGTGCGGCGCGGCACTGCTGGCCGTCGCCATACGACGCAGCATGCTGGCGACACCAGCAACCGGAAGAAAGTAGTTGCATGCAACCCGTCCGAATCCTGCTCGTCGCCATCGCGCTGCTCGCGGTCGCGTTCACCGGCTGGGCGCTCGGCACCCGCGACAACCCCACCCAGCCCGGTGCCAGCCCCGCCATCACCGAGGCCCCGCCAGCCGCCCCGAGCGACCCGGCGCCCCGGCGCGACGCGGCCCCCGGCGGCGACGCGCCGGCCGGCAACCCTTCCGGCACCACCCAGCCGGCGGCGAAGCCGCGCATCCTCGGCTTCGGCTCCGAGCCAGTCTTCCCGGAGGCCGGCGGCTTCTGGCAGCTGCCCCCCGGTCCCGGCGACGTCATCCTCGTGACCGACGCCGAGCACGCCAGCAAGGTGGAGTTCCTGCTCACCCCGACGGGGACCGGCGTGGACGACCTGGCCGTTCGCATCGGCCAGGACAGCAACGGCCGCGACGGCTACATGGTCCGCTGGCGCTACACGGACCAGCCGCTGCTCGCCCACCTGACCGTTCGGGCCACCGGCCCCGGCGGCACCGCGGAGAAGGTCGTCGGCGTCCACCACGCCGACCCCGTGGCGCAGCCCTGAGCACGCACCGGACAGAACCGCACTGGGGTTGGCGCCCCTGGCAGGACTCGAACCTGCAACCTGCTGTTTAGGATGTGTGTGCCGATCGTCTGGCGGGATCTGGCGAGTAGTATTCTCGCCGGTCACGTTGGGTGTCGAGTCCGGCCAGTGAGCCGAGGTTCGGTCTGGTTGCGGTCGGTAGAATGACGCCGAGAATGACACCAGTGCGAGCATGCGGCCGCGCTATCCCGCGTCTTCACAGGTCGCATGACGCCGCAGTACCGCAGTCAAGGGCTGAGTTGCAATCCTCGAAGCCGTGGCCGCTCCGCTGCGGATCTGCGCCAGCCGCTTCCCCGGGCCGCGATCCGATCAGGCGGCCGAGGCCTGTAGGTCCGCCCTGAGGGCTTCCAAGGTCAGGTTCTCCTTGCGGGCTCGCAGGTCAAGGTAGAGCAGCACCCCCACCAGCACGCCATACGGCAGCGTGACCACCGTCGCCACCGCGGCAGCGACCCCCTGGGCGAACCAGCTGGTGGCGCCGAACGGCGCGGTGATCACCGCGTTGACGATGCCGGTCAGCAACGCCGCGACCAGCAGCGTGCCAAAGGCATGCCACCAGTGCCCGCCGACCAGCCCCCAGGAACGCCCCATCGCCTGCGTGCCCCGGCGGCCCTCCACCACCAGCGCCTCAATGCTGACCGCCACCCGCACCCCGATGTAGATGCCCGGGATCACCAGCAGGATCAGCCCACCGATGATGGCCAGC